>Ga0307518_10001312_pt1 | contig 18613 bp, 19 predicted proteins | sample 25_EM_MG_FD_203889 | JGI IMG/M metagenome (GOLD analysis project Ga0307518, IMG submission 203889) | Populus trichocarpa ectomycorrhiza microbial communities from riparian zone in the Pacific Northwest, United States - 25_EM | ecosystem: Host-associated > Plants > Roots > Unclassified | place...
CCCACAGCAAGAAGCTTTACAATTCCGTTCGTTGTGGGCATGGATGAGTCTGGTCCTTTGGCGGACCAGCCCTGACCTCACCCATTGGGATATATGGATCATGTTACTTCGTCAGAGCACCTGGCGAATGGATGGCAAGTCAAGCGCAGCATTATCGTGCTGAAAACAAGGCGAATTATTTGAAATGTCCCCTGGTACTAGTAGTCTGGTAGCCAAACCGTCAACGAACTTGGAAGCTGTCGATAGCCTTGGTTTGAATATGAGAAACTTTGAGCTTTCCGCCATTTGCCACACCCGCCGTGACTCACACGATACGTGCAACTTCAAGTGTACCGGGCTTGTACCGGGCCATGGCTGACAATGAACGGCTGAACGTCTCTCTGGAACCTCATCTTCAAGACGCATTGGCGTCTATCCACGATTTGACACCACCCAAGCTAGCTGAAGATCTCGCGCCATACCTGTCCTCTGAGCGGGACCCCACTACAGTAGACGTCATCCCCTACCCTCTCCTGCAAAAGATATCCAGATGGTCGCAAACCTTAGAAGGGACAAAAATTCTTCAAGGATGCTCCTCCCAACTCGACCCACAATCATATACCATGATTTCCTTACTCGCAGGTACTCGCACGTCACCAGAGAAACACTTTCCTCCATACATTCCTAGTGACCCATTGGAAGAGCGCAGACGTGCCATAGATGACAGGAAAGCTATTTCAGCGGTGATGAATGCCGTTCTCAGCGTCGTCGGGACAGGTGCTGCTACATGGTGGGCGAGCGACCGGACAGGACTTAAACTCGAGTGGGTGAGTAGGATCTTGCTGCTTCGTGTGCCACAATATTCAATGACATGTACCCCTCAGAGAGCCCTGTTGGCTGTGAGTGCTGCTGTCGTCGTGGCATTAGCAGAAATTGTCTTGTACACGATCTGGGATTCTCGGAAGAGGTCCAAGTTGAAGAACACTCGGCGACATGCCATCACGACGATCGAAAAGGATGGCAAGGATATCAATACTGGTGATATTCCTGTACTGGCTACTGGTATGGCTCTAGACGAACCGGGCCTTCGCCATCGAAATACGAGAGTTACAGACAGCTGATGTGTTTCCTTTCAATTTTGTAAGTCTTGTAAATAATCACAGAACCCCGGCATGCATTCTCAATTATGAGTGGAGTTCAAATGACCACTACACATTACAGCTACGAGAAATGTGTCATATGACGATCAATCAGTACTGGGTCATTGTGCGTTACTATGGTAAGTAATTCAACATCACTTAGGGTATATCTTTCACGGCCAATGGAACGAAATTTAATATGCATCATGGCCTACCATCTGACCTGCAGCAGCTTCGGCTTCTGTTTCCTCTACCAGAATTACTTTGCTGTCTCGTTCTTGCACAACTTGCCATGCATGTTTCTAGAAATACGGACTCGTAGACGGAGCCAAGATAGGATGAAGGCTTACTCACATCGACGTTCTGGACTTCTTGATCTTCAAAAAGTATATCAAACAGAGAAAAAAGGTCTTGTCATGAAATGAACTGAAACTACGGCTGCATTGCACACTTAGACCACGCACAAACTACAAAACTTCTCCGATTTCGGTAGCTCCAAGTTGACCTCGTAGTTCCATTATCCCGTCGTACTCTTCCCGCTGCTTCTCTGACGGTTCGACTCTCTTCTTCATCGACCGCTCTTGACGGAATGAACTCCAAACCTCACAGGAAGTGCATCCATCAAACACCTGAATTACTCTCCCAGAGTCGCCGTTGTTGACTCCATCGAGTCACAGTATTAGGATCGGAGGTGCACTCGAGTGTCTACTGAGGGGAATCCGTTCAAGGTAATGAAGGTCAGAAGTCGTTGGATAAGCGCTGAGACCTTTTAACTTTACTTTCAGGAATAACAAAATACTGGCACCATATATCCAGCCTATGCTGCCAAGCTTAGCCATCGAGATCACAAGGCTAGCCTGCATCCATTGCGCTGAATCTTACTCCTTTAAAGGCCCAATGAGTCCCCTTCTGATTTCCCCCCTCCTTATATCCAGAAACCGCTGCTAGCGCTCGGCTAGCATATCACTTTCTCGTCCAGAAGGTCCGTCACGCCTTCCACGTCCTCTGTCTCCTATGTCTTTTCGCCTTCTTTGTCCTCACATATTCGGACTCGCTCTTGCACTCCTATACTTAACACCTTCGAACTTCGACGTGATGCGCAAGACAATACCTATATTCTCTCAGTCTCGTCTGTTGCTATAACACTGCTGATCGACCACATCGCATCGCTGTCATGGTCATTGCTGCGCAGCCATACATACAGTAGGCTGTCCTTATCGCACTGGAAGTCCACGTTCGACCCCTTGCTGTACCGGATAGCGGCCCCTTGTTTTTCCACGTTCGACCCAGAAGCGCCTGTTTTTTGATAGATGGCAGGCTTTTCAGGGACATTAAATAACCTGTGTGCGTCTCTTGTTGCCAACATACATATAGACTCAAACTGTGGTCGGCTGTACACCACTCGCTTGATCTCGCATCCCGTTCTGCATTCCATGATCACCGGAGCAACGCAAGAACCAGAGCAACCCATCGACGCCTCCAGCCTCGAGAAAATCATTGTCAATGTTGGCCCGCAGCCTGTAACCGCCGACTCTGATCGCTACTCCGACGTCGCCTCTATCGATCTCGTCCAACGACGGTTGAAGCAACGTCATGTCCAGATGTATATCTTTCTATTTCGACCTTGATCTCATCCGACTCATCCATTGTCTCCGTCCCAGGATCGCTGTGTGCATCATCACTTTCCACTTCCGCGGGTTTCCTAACACTTATTAGATAGCGGGTACTCTTGGAACAGGGCTGTTCCTTGGGTCTGGAAAAGCCCTCAGTGGTGCTGGGCCTCTCGGCGCCCTCCTTGCATATACGCTCATAGCCACCGTAGCTTACTCGTGAGTATACAACTTTTAGTATACTTCCCTAACTTCCTGATCCTCCAAGATCCTTATGCTCTGTCGGTGAAATGGCGTGTTATGCCCCCATTTCGGGAACCTTTCCCTACTTCGGTATTTCTATTTCCACATAGTCTTGCATGTACCTATCATTCATGCTCTTTTCCAGCGGCAAGATGGGTTGATCCCGCCCTTGGTTTTGCTGTATGTTTCAAAAATTCTTTCCATCGCTCTTTACAATTATTTGTTTTCTTTCACTTCAGGTTGGTTGGGTAAGTCACTCAACGCTACTGCTGTCGCGGAGTCGATCTTGATTATGCTTGCTGCATAGAATTATTTTTATGTTCGTAACGTCGTCCCTTACTTGAAATGCTGGCCGTTCTAAATACTACTGCACAGAGCATGCTGTAAGCAAGTTTATTGGCTCCCCGAGTGTAGCTCTTAAGCCGCGTTCAGAATAAATGTACCTACGGAGATAACCGGTACCCAAATCCTTATCACATATTGGGACAACAATGTGAGTAATATTCGGTAATATGTATTTGGACAACTAACCGATCTCTTGTTAGTCCAATCATTCAGCGATCTACACCACCGCCATTTCCTGTTTCGTCATTCTTATCAACCTCTTTGGTGTGAGGTAGGCTAACAGTGCTTGATCTAGCTTGGAGTTCTCACGCATTACCCCATTCTCAGATGGTTTGGAGAATGTAAGTGCCATCATACTATTGGCATCGTTCGCTTGGATGCATTTGTTCGGGGCTAATAATTTACAGCTGAATTCCTCTTTGGATTGATAAAATGTATGACATCTTATCTTTTTAGTTATTCAGCTGATGTACCAGTTTTAAGTATTAATGATAACTGGCCTTATCCTCGTGGGTCTTGTCATCGACTTGGGTGGTGCGCCCAATCATGAACGTCTTGGTTTCCAAGTTCAGTCATTTGCCTTGTGTGTTTGGAGTAGCACTGACCGTGATTACAGTACTGGAAGAACCCCGGTGTTTTTGCCAGTGCGGGCTTGGAGCCTGACCACGTTGACCTGGATCGTTTCCTCGGTGTCCTCTCCGTACTTGTGCAAACTGGATTCTCATTCCAGGGAATGGAACTTGTCGTCATGTAGGTGTTGCATTACATGCCAGGGGCAGCTTCTCATCGATAGTATTTACAGCGCTGCGTCAGAAACGGAGAGCCCTCGTCGTAACATTGCCAAAGCTATCCGGCGTGTCTTTTACCGTCTTTGTATTTTCTACGTAAGCTGTGCCTTTGTCTGTGTCGTGCCGCTTCAAAGTGCTCATTGTGAATAGATTCTTGGCATTTTTATAGCGGGCCTTGTTGTACCATTCAACGATTCTAAATTGTTGCACTGTGAGCCTATCCGAGTGTCGTTCACAGTTACGGTGTAATATTGTTTTGCTCAGCTACGGGTACTGCTGCTGAATCTCCTTACGTCATTGCGATGACTCGAGCTGGTATCAAGGGTATCTCCTTCGACTCTGCACACTCGTAAGGGGCCCTGACTTTTGGTTTCTAGTCCTTCCCGGTATCGTTAATGCTGGCGTCATGACCAGCGCTTTCTCCGCAACTAACTCGTATTTGTTCTGCGGGTCGCGCATTCTTTACGGTCTTTCTATTCGTGGTCAAGCACCACGCTGCTTTTCCCGCTGTACTTCGAACGGCCTCCCAATCGTTGCAGTTTTCTCTGTTGGTGCGTGCGCGTTCTTGGCGCTCATGAACTTGTCGGCCGGTGCCGAGACCGTGTTCAGGTGAGTGGCCTTGAATTATAGAGAGAAACTGGGAAATTCACGTTCCTCAGCTGGCTGATGAACTTGACGACTGTCGGTGGCTTCTTCACATGGGGCTCTATCAACCTAACCTACCTCTTCTTCTGTACATACTGTTTTATCCACCACTGCAATCATCTACTCATAAGTTCGCAGATCGTGGATTCAAGGCTCAGGGCATTGACCGCAAGGAACACCTTCACTACTGGAACCCCCTCCAGGTAAGTGTTTTTTGTATGCTATGCCCTTGTCAAGCCTGAATTCATAACCACCCTTACCCGTAACTTAGCCTGGCCTCGCCATATGGGGTGTAACATGGAGCGCGATCCTCATTCTCATTAATGGCTTTAAGGTCTTCTGGAATTTCACTGCGAGTGAATTCCTCACTGCATGTGTGTCCCACCCTCTTAGTCACATCTGTTTCCCATTAACCCCTGTCGCGGCTTGGCGGTCTAGACATCAACATTGTTATCTTCTTTGGTCTCTATGCCTTCTGGAAGATCAAGAAAAAAACCAAGTTCTGGAAACCAGAGGAAATGGATTTTGTATCCGTGAGTCGCCCATTGTTCCGAGGCTATAACCTGCTCACTCAACCATTTTTCTCGATCCACACTGATTATTATTAACATAGGGCATTCCTACACTCGAACAAACAGAGGTCCCCGAAATTCGCCCGACCACCTTCTGGCAGAAGACCGCAGCTGCTTTGTTTTGAATGTATGGGGTGGTAAACACCTTTGCGGCGTGTATGGATCCTCCTTGTATAGTCGCCAACAGGCACTTGAGGCAACATTTCCGCACATTTCTTCAACCACACTAATCTCGACATATAATAACAGTAACTTGGTTGTGTACTAGTAGTAATACTGAGCTTTGTAACACAGATAAAATAGCTACAGTGAAAATAATTGAACATTTTCATGTTCCGTGAAGAAGTGCAATGCTTTCACCTCCTTGGACCACATAGGATGTTGGCCAGGCATGCAAAGCCCATATCAAGGAAGAAAAGGGCGTGCTCGCGAGCCCAAGAAGAAGCCTTGGAGGACGCCGCTACGTTGTATACAGTTGAATCAACCAATCGATGAGTCATTTCACCCCGACCCTCGCCATCCATGTCCTTCAGAAGAAGGGAGAGGACTGACCGATTTCCCTGATTCGCCACTAGTACCGCTCTCTGTGGGCCAGCAGATTCATTACTGCCACTCATTCGGATCATGCACCTCCGATAACGAACATGCAGGACACACGTTTGCACTTACCACCAAATACATATTGCAACATGGATCATATCGACTCGTGCCAATCGGGTCTTCACAACGAGGTGGCTTTAAGCAGTTAGGGGCAACATTGGCTTCTGGGGAGATCAATATTGACCGATCACAACCCAGATTGGCAGCAAGTGCAACTGTAGATCTTATTACCCCCGCAACGGGGATCATACATACATGAGCGGCGCATTGTAGAGCCGTATCCTGGGAATGAATGAGTTCCGCTGTGTTGGCATCTCGCCCAAAGACAGGTCGTTGCTAGTTGGGGTTGTGGACATGACCACTTCTAGTCATACTTCGGGGGACCACGATCAAATTACGTGTTGGAGCTGCCAAACACTATGGTTCCTCCTCCAATACCTCGGGTTTGATCCAGCCACCACAACACTGTATGCACGCAACTATGAGGATGAGCAAGAAATGGAGTGCCACTACATTTCCTTACGACTGCAGGAAGTGGCTAGCGAGATGGCGCAATACTATCGTCATCGTTTTTTGCCCTTCTTCTTGATGGTAGTCGGTGGGGGTAATTGGATGGAGCCTCCAGCCGCTTCGGCCTCGATGCCTTCTCCTTCTTCAATTTTCGACCGCGCCTCTAGGAAAACCATGACATCTCTGAGTTGATCCTGTAGATCCGTTATTTTAACGTCATACTCCTCCCGCTGCTTCTCTGACTGTTCGACTCTGTCCTTCATCGTCGCTAGGTTCTGGAGCAGGCCCGCGCTGACCGCCCTTTCGTCTTTGAGTTCTTTTTCGAATTTCCTTGCAAGCTCCGCAACCTTCTCTGCCTTTTTCTCTGCCTTCACCTTTTCTCGATAAACAGAATCGAGTTTCTCTTCTTCCTCGCGGCGCCGCTGTAATTCAAGTTCCTGTGCCTCTGTTCGCTGCTTCTCGACCTGACGGCTGAGCTTGTCGACCATGCCACGCAATTCCGTAATTTGAGAATTCAATTGCGTGGTCTGCTCTTCATAGAAAGCGCGCTGGGAATCAAGTTGCGATGTAAGCAGATACGAATATTCGATGCCGATGGCTTCTATCTTCTCCGCACTGAGGGTGTCAGCGTGCGTCGGTCCCAAATCGTCTCTGGTATTGGTACCCATCGACGACGCGGCAGATGGCAGCTCCACCAGCTTGCCGTCCGCCTTGTTCTGTATCAATCGATGGACATAACCGTCGCTAGCGTAGTCCCAGACGCGCTGCGTCTCGAGTTCGAGTGCATAGAGGTGTGTTGTGTGCTGGTAGTGCGCATGGGCGTGAGCCCGACCGTAGCGACCGCAGCCGATGTTACCGCATATAAGGCATATCCACAGGTTCGTTGACGATGAACAATCTGCACACGTCGACATCGAGGGAGATGCGCTGGCAAATGGGATGGGGCGCGAACGCGCGCCAGAAGTCGTGGGATGAGAAGAGAGTAATGTCTGCGAGTAGCGGCAAACAGGACACCTGACAGACACAACAGTAGGTAATTTGAACTTGGGAAAGCTCACACACAAGTGACACTGACCGGCTGTCCCCCCACTTGCTCAGGCACATGCAGTGGAATGTATGCGAGCAGGGAACGGTGATAAGACCAGTGACAGCAGCGTCCATCCGTTCGAGACACACTGGACATGTCGGTAATTCATATGTCGATGATCGTGGTGACCCTTTGCGACTTATCGTCGACGACACCGTGTCTTCAGTGTCAATTGCTACCGACAAAATGCGTACTACATGACATGACTCGGGCTAGAGCAGAAAGTTAGTTACACCAAGAACACGGAGGTGGCTCATATTCATAACTGACCTCCATGGAATTGAAAGGTTTCCCATTGTAAGCCTCGGCGAATTCTAAGGCCTCGTCCGGACGATGGAACTTCATGATGGCAAAACAACGATTCGGTATAGAATCCCTAGCAAACAGCAAGTTAGAGCTCGTACGATAATAGGTCCCAAAGTGCGCTGACCGAATCAGCCGAAGATGGGCCAGGCCTTCTGCTGCTGGCGCAACAAACGCAAGGAAATCGGAAGGAGTCATCCACTGTGGGACAGCCAATACCCCCAGAGTAGTCCCATCGTCAAGCATCGCTTCGCTGTCTGAAATAGATGGCACCGATGGTCCATCTGGGGGTTGCTCACATTCGCGATAGAGATGGACAACGCCTTCGGGTAAATTGGTGGAACCAGACTTGGTTCGCGGGACGAACGTCGCTCTCACAGGACCTTGCAAAACGTTCGTGAGACTGCGTTTGGTCATCTCGTCGTCGTCGTCGTCATACCTTTGGCGCGATCTTTCTCCTTACCAGCTGCGGTAGCCATCCCAGCACTGCTGTGATCAAAGTCTGTCCAGTCTATTCGGATGGGGCCGTATCTGTAGTCCTTGTGGGCAGAATTGAAAAGGGCGGGTTTCCTCGAGATCGACCGTGGTGGGTGCGACGGCAGACGCTCGAATAGCGTGTTTGGCACAAAGGTGTCGATAGTATGGGAATGAGATCGAGATACTTCCACTGTTCTATACACAGTGATTCGTATGTGATAGCCTCTCTTCATGTCGCAAGGACCATCTCTGAGAAGAGTTCCTGTGGATGCAGTGGAAGTGCTGAGGCTCGAGCGTCGTGCAGTGTTCAAGTTGTTCCTAACGATTATGTATTGCTCTAGATCATATCATGCCAACATAATTGACATTGACGCGCGAGGCGCCGTGAACTGAACACGATCCAAAGCCTTGTCATGAATCACGATGAGCGCAAGCGATGAGAACACCATCAATGTCCGTTTCTGCAGTCTCTGCGAAAGGCTGCTGAACGGGGTGGACGAAGACGCCATCCCTGCACTCAGTCAAGAGCTCGATGGGATCGCATGTGATCTTGCCAAGGATGAAGACCTCAGGTACGTCTCGGATAAAATTCAACCAGAAAGGCGCTGCACTGACTTTCCTTGTAGAACGACAGCGGGCGCCGATCAGCCAACGGTGTGGCCTGGCTTACGGCGCCTCTGGCACGTCCTCGCTGAGGAAGCAACGGTACACGAGGACGATGAGTCAACACGAACGATCATCACCAGCACCTGTAGGTTTACAAGGAACCTCGTTGCTGGAGTGGCCAAAAACCAAGAAACTGCATTGTAAGTTGTGTGGTATTAGATTCGCATCGTGTTTTTTTGTTTTTGTTTTGACTTTGATGCAACATGGAAGTGAAAATGAGCCTGCCTTGCGACGTATCCTACACACATACAGCTCTTGGTCGGCTACGCAGGATCCGGAATGTGAGTAACCATGTATCTCGGTCCTACGGGTGCGGCCACGAAATAATAATAATATTATCATCAGCTTTTCGGGTCATGCGAATGGCCGTACAGACACTTTCCAACATGGTGACTGCAAATGAAAGCCTCATGACGCGTCTCTGGGACACGTACATGAACCTTCCGGAAGAACAGGCCATTTTCATGTGAGCCCCTTTGTTTCATGCCCGTGGCGATATTTGTTCCCCGCTAAATTGGTTGGTTCCTGTAGAAGAGTTCTCAGCTCGCCCGATCCCCGCACGATCCTGTATACACTGGTCTTGTTAGTCAACTGTGTCCATGAGAACAGTGGTCGACAGTATGTCCTCAGGGATTCATTTCGTGTCCACGCACTGAAATTCCCGGGAAAGGGCCCTGCTCGCTAAGACTCGTGTTGGCGCTCGGACCTGTATTACTCTACTGGATCGCATGACAAATCTCCACGACGCAGAAGAGTCCAGCGATAGTGGGAGGGCCTTTGACTATGGGTTGGTATTCCGATAGATCTACTGCGTGCACGTTCATATCCCTCGCCCAGCTACCACTTATTCGCTCACCTGTTCGAGGGTGGGCTTGCGCCGGACCTATATGGAAACCTGAAAGTGTGGGGGGCTGTCTCTCTCTTTTTTCGTTTCTGCCCACGTACTCAAGGCCCGAAATAGTGCCGGGGAGGTCATCGTGTCTCACCAAACCGTACTGTTGAAACTATTGGACTCATACCTCCAGTCTTCGCCTTCCCAAAATGTTTTCCCTGGCATGGTCCCCATGCTGACAACCTGCTTTTTCGAACTTTCGGCTTTTTCGAGTCATTCTATTAAAAGAGCCGTTGGCACTGAAGGCGTGGATTCAACGGCCGGGAGTGACGTTATACGCGAGTCACCAGATGCGATACTTCCCAAAGCATGTGAAGCCCTCGTTCTCGTGACCCAGTGTATTGCAAGTATTATGTTAGCTTCCGAATCGACGGACTCGGACGAAGCCCCGATGTCCATTCCCTGGAAGTTGTTTAGAGAGGCGGCTTGGTCAGACGGACGCGTTCTAGCGGAACATGCTGTGGGTCGGTATCCTGTGGTCGGCCTTCGTCACAGGAAAGTTTGCTAACTTTGGCCAGAGTTGCTGCGGCTGCTCGACATTTTTCTCCCGAGAATAAATTTTGGAAAGCCGGTACCACAACCTGGCCGTGAAGCGTTTCAAGGTCCTACAACAGATGCAACCGGCTTCTCGTATTTAAAACGGGACCTTGTACGATTACTTGGAATTTTGTGCCATAAACATAGGAACACACAGGATTGCATCCGCAGGTGTGACGGCATCCCTGTGATCATGAATATGTGTGTTATCGACGAGCATAATCCATGTGAGTGCCATGCATTCGAGAATGTGGTTATGTCACTGAAAAATTCCTCGTGGCCAGATCTGCGCGAACACGCGATTCTCACCCTGCACAATCTCCTCGAAGAGAACGACGATAACCAAGCTGTAGTGAACAGCATGCAGCCAACGAGAATGTCCGCGGATGGTAATAAGCCATAGATATCGCATGCACGATACGACAGCATGTACAGGGTGATCAATATCTAAACTACAAGCAGTAATAACCTATTCTTCCTCATCTTCATCGAAAGCTATTGCTCTCTTTTTGCGTGCTCCTAAACCAGCTTTTCGGACCCTGTGCTCTTCTTCCTCTTCCTCCTCTTCTTCGCTTTCCACCTCCATATCTTGGCCGCTGTCATCGGCATCCCCTGAATCTGGAATCTTCCGTTTCTTGTCGTCGTCTATCCGGCCAATCTTGGCATCTAGCCTATCCAAGTCATCCTCGTCCTCTTCGTCATGACGACGTTTCCTCTCTCCATCCGCGTCCTCGTCTGATTCGTCAGCAACAACAAAGTCGTCCTCCTGGTACTCCCCAGCACCCCTGGTGCGTTTGTCCTGTGCCGCTTTCCGCTTGGCAGATCGCAAGCCGCCCATATCGTCGTCAGCGTCCGAACCATCGTATTCTGGTTCATCGTCGTCCGACCAAACATCTACACTAGCCCTCTTCCTGGAATGACCAGACCTTTTCCGGCGGACGGCAAAACCACCTTCGTCTGTTTTCTTTTTGGATTTCTTGGTAGATAGCTTTATTAGTTCTAGTTTCTCCCGTTCAGGGTCCATGGTTGGATCAGGTGCCATACGCAAACGGGCAACCTTATTGTGTTTCTGACCGACAGCACGGACCAACATGCGATGGGTCTCGGACTGCATGCCTGTTGGTCGCAAGGACATGTAGCCTGTGATAGCGGTTTCTGCCTGTAGAACTTCTGATCGTTTGTGCTGTGCAACGAGGTAAGTTAAACCCTGTGACTTGGACCCGGAGGGCGTTTGTTGAGAAGCGGGTGGTGTGTGCTGGGATGCGGCGGGTTGAGAACCTGCTGGTGCCGATTTCCCCAAGTGACTGCCAGGTGATTCGAAGGTCTGGTTGATGTCAAACAGCTCTTTCCCTAAACGCAAGCTCAGGGTTCCGTCGGACCAGCGGACCAAGCGACTGTTGGATTGTCGTTTCTGTGGATGGCATGTGCAAAGGCTGCAAGTAGGGGATATCGTGGGACCTACATCCTGTCCAAATTCATCTTTGTACCAACGCCAACGAACAGTGTTTTCGACTTTAAGCTTTATCGTCATACTCTTCTCACGAATGTTCTCGGACGGAATGGTGTCTTCGTCGTCCTGTTCTGGGCCCACGTAGGTGTCAGGATGGAATGGTTTTGAGTCCACTTTGACGAAATTAGGCATGCGGATGACCCAATACTACGGTAGTTGTAAACATTTAATAGATGCGGGAATGCAACAACTCACCTGACCATCACTGCTGCGGGGAAAGGGGATGTTGGGGATGTGGACATCAACTTCCTGGACGTGTGGCGCGACACTCCCAGGCTCGTCTGGCTCGGCGTACTCCAGTGCGCGCCGGCGCTCTCGCTCTGTGTGGGAGAGGCCATCAGACTCGTACCCTGATTCGGCGGGTGTTGCAGTGAGGGCACTGCGCAATGTGAGACGGCGCCACGCAATGGGAGGGTCTTTTCGGCCTCACCTCTCCGACTTGACGTCGCCCTCTGGTCGCAGGTCCTCCACACCGGCGTCGTTTCCAAAGAGATCATCCATCGGCTCGCCGCCACCGCCGCCGCCGCCGATGTGAGTGTCTGTGTCCTCCTCCTTGGGTGATGCAAGTGCGTCCCCCATTTCTATGTCGCCCGCCTGTCCATATGTGTACGCGGGGTGCGTTGGGTGGCCGAGTGCGCCTGCCAGGGATGACATGGCGGGGGAGAGTGCAAAGGGCTTGGTTGTCGCCCATCTGGTGTCCCGAAAAGGCAACTGAGTTCGACACTGCCAAACACGTGTTGCGCCACTGGCGTTCCCCTCTGTCGTCTCAACTCTACGGTGGCGAACACGCACGAGGCTCCCCTGCATGGTTACGATTCGAACCCTTTTCTGCCCTCCAGTTCCCTTGGACTCGGTCGGTTCTTATTAGCACAGTGCGCGCCCACTGCCTTCCCTTGAATATTTGTTTGAATACATTCCATTCGAAGCGGAGTCAGTGGCGGATGGAGGCTGTTCTGTTCTGAAATCGGTCACTTCTGTTTGGAACACGTCACGGGCACCGTCGTGCATGTATCCCCAGTACCCATAGACATGGGCTAGGAATTGTTTTTTAGTAGGACTGTCCTAGCCGGGGGACCTCAGCGGAAGTAAAACCCGAAGCGGCAAGGTCTGTCTGCGTCATCTGCCATATCTGCGATTCTTCCTTGGCGCTCAGAGTCAGATCAAAGCAGATCGGGCGTCACAGCTTAGTACATGCTGTACGAACCCAGTGACTATAAAAATCTCCGCAGATACGGTCGTCGTCACCACTTCCTTTTACCCAACAGGCACAACTCAAGAGCCAACCACCCCCCGCCTTAATACATGGAAAGCGGATATAATCTCGACGTACTCTCGCTCTTCACTCCAGGTCAGCAATCCTTTGGCCCCCCGAGCCTCGATGATGAAGTGGGTCTTCTTGATGCTTCGATCCCATTATCACTCGTTCTGACGGCCAACGGGCTAGTTTGACTTCTCGTTGTTTACCACCAGCGACCCTGCGACCCTTCCGAGGGAGAATGCATTCACCTCCGAGGAGCCCCCTGCACTCAGGCTGGACACGGACTTCAAGTTGTATGACTCGGGGGGATCAGCGACTTCAACCTGTGCCCCCTCTTCCTTCCCCACGCCACTGTTTCCGCCCACGATGAACGCATCCCAGCCAGGGTTATACCTGAACAACAACAAGTACTCGCCTGTCGACGACCAAAGCTCTGCGTATCTTGTATGTCTCGCAAAATATCCCCAAGAAATTGCCAATGAATGTCTCTCTCTAGAGCCCATTGAAGTCACCCATTTCCCCCGCGACATCTGTGATGTCACCCCTTTGCCTCACTGACAAGGCTCAGTTCGAGGGAAACCCAGAAGACGATGTAAGATACACTTCCTCCTGTCTTAGAAGTTTCTCAAACCAATCCCCCAGGACGAGGCACCCCAAGTTCCGGAACACATCCAGCACTGGAAGTGGGTACGCGATTACGCTGTGATCGCAACCGGGACCGATATCTGGGTCCCGCAGAAGGTCTATCAGCCGTACACCGAAGCGGACCGCAAACGCTACATCACCGACTGCGACCTCAGGCAGACGATCTATTTCTTCTCCAGTGCCCCATATGATTGGGGCATCACACTGGAAGACGCATTGCGATTCCGCCTCAAGGACTTGCAGGACAAAGACGATGCGATGTTTGAAGGATGTGGCCCCTCGGTGTCCATCCGCATCGAGGTGAGTTCTAATCCAGAGACTAACTGTACATGTCCCTCATGGATCCAACTAGTGGCCTGGGTACAGGCCCTGGACAAAGCAAATCCCAACCATGGATTTCAAGACCCCCAAAGGCCCTATCACGAGAGCCAAGCTAGCTAAGAACATCGCAAACTGTATCCGGAGGTTTGTCGAGGTACGAGCCAACCAGCACTGATTGCTTCCTCTACCAACAACCGTATACAGTGGGCCGAGAAACAATCCATGGAAGCCGATGCGGACCGCAAGTGGAGGGTTGGCCGCAAATATATCAAAATGGAGCACCTGATGCTGGTTTCTCTCCACCACGTTTCCAAGGGAAGTTGGCAACCACAACTTCGACTCCGCACAGCTCTGCCCGAGGTGGTAGCGAGCCGCAAAGACGGCGTAGCTATGACTGGATGAAAATTTTGACGCTGAAACCTCAAACGAGGAAAAGAAAGGCCCGAGGTAATGCATGGAATGTTATGGACTTGTCTAATGCAGCAAATTGTCAACTTCGTTTTAATCACACTCCTTTACATTCACGCATCGTACTCTTTACCCTTCGTATAATGGTCTTTTTACGACCAACCTTTCGTCGAGGCTGGGCTTCTTTCGTTGACGCCAGGTTGTGTTCCCCCCTTCGCGTTCACCGTTCACGTTTCCGGGATAGCTATCTATCATCGGAATGCTGGTCACTTTCGAGCTGTCTAACGTTGCTGTCTGTGGTCTGCAATCGAATGACATTCATTGTGAATTGATAAGTGTGACCCTGAGATCCCCATCGAATTGGCGGGCCCGATCACAGTCAACGTGGAAGCAGCGTGTACAAAGTCACCCACAGGGGCAAGATCGCGTCATCAACAGCCTTCCAAGTCCAGATCCGAACCTCTCTCGTATTTGGATGAGTTGGGTCCTTGGATAGTTCAGGGAATGTTCCTTTTGGACAGCCCACGGCCACTCCGATCACGTCATTGGCAGTTGGATGTGGTAAAACCGGACAAAACCGTGACAAGTTTCTCCGAGATGGGATTTGTACGTTCTTCTCTCAGATTAGGTATGCCACATCCAAGAACCCGGGAACCATGCGAGATCATGCATGCACTGACCCTATCATACTAGTGAGGGATACGCGTGCAGGTAATAATTCAACCCCCACTCGAATGTGCGGAGATTGAGAGTTCAATTTTATACACTTGGTCGGAATGGCGTTTTCATATATAACATAGTGTCAGTCCGAGTTCGGAATGGAAAACATTGGCGAGCAGTGGCCATTAGTTTGATCCACATGGCGCAACCCAGTAAGTACTAGGAAGGGCGCGCGAGGGGAGGTTTAAGCTTCAATGTGTGGGGACTCTAATGATAGGTTGTAGTCTGAGTTCGCGGAAATGTTCCGTGGTTGGAGCACCCGTCGTCACTTGTCAGCGAAGTGACACTCACTAGTTCCCTCCATTTTGCTTCGAGGTATGTACTGCAGTGACAGTTCTGGATTTCCCAAAATTAGAATCGAAAGTGAATCGATTTGGTATGCTGTCATAAGCATTGTGCGTCGACCATGGCCAATGCCAATTGCCATGTGGCCAGGATCGAGGCAACTTTATCGTAAGGGAGTCACGTTTCTCGAACGCTGGATTCGAATCCTGCATTGGAATTGCCTGTATATGCTCAAATCTTTACGACCTAGCGACCGAAAGAGGGGGGGGACTCCCAGTTCTACGTTTGGACGGCTGGAGAAGATGTTGGTACGTGACTACATCCATCATGGCATACTGGTAAGGTACAACTGGAATTCAGTAAAATTGCCGGTATGACACCCTGCTATGTAACTTTACAGTTGGCAAGTCAAATGACTCACTCGTGTCCGCAGGCGGCGTATGTGTAATACACACGGTCGGCCCATCCACTGGCAGATGAAACGAGAGGGCTGATCTAATGGCGCCCCCTGGCTACGGAATAGTCGAGCGTCATATTGGTAGCTGTGTCTATCAGGTGCAAACCGCGCCAGTGTGCTGGCTACTCGGATGCGCGCCGCAAAGCGGCGCAAGCTGGAATTGTGGTGGCGAACTGCATCCACCGTGTCGATGTCAGCTGATTTCGAACCTGGCTTGCCAACCTCACACTTGGTACTTCTCCGCCACTAATTATTGGCAACAACATGCATGTCGGCGCCAAGATCAGTGTGGCAAGCGCCATTGGGTACATCGACCTCCTCCATAGATATCGTAGCATTCAACGGCCGTGGACTGGGTGTTCCGCGGTCCTGTGCATCGCGGCTCCTAAGAAAGCGCTCATATACATAGCCTCTCCACCGCGCAATTTTACGCAATTACCCCACAGGAAGTGCGCACCGGTGTGGTAATATCCCCACTCATAGATAAGATAACAGTTTTCATGGACTTTTCATTGTTTGCTGCAGGAAGTGGCGTCTCAGCTCTCTACGCCGCATGCAAATAAATCAAACTAGTTGGCACCATATAGGCGCGGGAACCCGCCACTATATGATCAGTCCGAAGCCAGTCCGACGCCAGCCGGAGGCCGCTGGGCACAGCAGCTCGCCATCCGAAGACCGAATCATTGGGGCCTAATTTCTATCCGTAGGCCAGACGCCACATCGCTCCAAGTGAGGGGGAAAGAAGATTGGAAACAGCCCGAGTTTCTATGATCGAAGGTTGGCTGTGCTGTGTTTTTATTGTCCCAAAGTTCAACATTTACTTTGCCGTCCCCCTTTTAGAAACTTATTGCACGGATGCGAATGTGGTTCGCAGGTAACCTTGCGCACTCTTTCCCCCTCGCAGAGGGGGCTCGCCATCGACCATTCTTTGAACTCATCAGCAATCCTTATGTGAATCAAGCCAGGCTTTGTGATTCATAGAGCTCAGCTTGATCAGTCTAAGGGAAACTTGGACTGGACTGCTCTCCGTTATTCGCGGATGGAAGACACAGGCACGAAGTCCAAACAGCGTTCCAGGGTGCCTAAGGCGAGAACTCGTCGACCGTGGTCTTGGACAGGCCCGAAGTTCCTGGAAACATGGGGCGTAAAGACCTGCCTTTCATTAAGCGGGTCAACGACGGAGTGAAGGTGAACGACGGTTGTGCGGAGGCGGCCCGCATACCGGTCGAAGTCACCAGAAGGGGCTCAACGAAGTTCACAAGATCAATTTGTCCCCTATCATTTCCGTGAGTTCTCACCACAGGAAGCTCCAATACTAGATGGACAAAATAAGTAACTGGCGCCAGTGAAAACGTCTTCCGACTACGCACAGCACATACTCGAAGGGAGCCCAAAAATGTTTGGTGAGGCGTAATCTGGGTGGCCGGCTTTACAACCCATGAGCGGCGGCCACTGAGTCTAACTTCTCTTATCTTCGTCGCGTCCTTTCCTGCCCGCCGTTATTTTTAAGTACCTCAGCCATAGTATGGTCGTTGTGTCACCTTCCGTTTTTTTCTAACTGCTCGACCTGCATGTTTCATCTTATACGCCAAATGGTCTAGGACCACGTGTCGCAGAGATCTGTGTGTCGAGAGGATTCGGGGAGGAAAACCCTTATCCCATCCTGTCGTATGTGGAATGATCAAGTATGCACCTAGAACTTATTCGTGTTTATTCCGGAGCGTGTCGTCGTGCAGGATATCGTCCCCTTTGGAAATCGGCCAGGGCATTGGCTAGATTCAAACCTCTCTTTGGGATATAAGAACTGTCGTTCAGCTAACTTCTCCCGACTTTCAAAAGAGCAACTCCTTGGAACTTACACTTACCCGAGACCATGCTCTCTCGCATTTCTACTCTCGCCCTTCTAACGCTCCCACTCCTTGCCTCTGCATCGCAGTGCGCTACTGGAGAACCCCAATGCTGCAAGAAGCTTCTGCATGTAAGTTTGTTTGTGGGGGGAAATATAATGTCGGATCGATGAGAAGCCCATTTCCTTGACAGTGGAATAATCGCATTTCAAAGGCCCTTGCGGACCTACTTGGAATTGACACCTCTCGTGGTTCCAGTGGTGTGCTGTGTAGTACAGCTGCCGATTCGTGTCTAGAGGATGTTGTGTGCTGCATAGACAGCTATATTGTGAGCCCTCGTCATCTGGGATCGGCGAGCTACTTACATATCCGTGGCAGAATGGACACCTCCAAGTTGGATGTACTTCCCCCAATGCCACAGTGACTCAGGCTTAAGTCGAGCGGTGGCATGAATCTTCCTCTCGGTTTTGAGTGAAATACTCCGTGATTGTGGTGCTTTCCCTTCAGGTGCTGTATCATCACTGGTGCACAGAAATAGGATGTACAATGTTGTTGTCCAGGTTTCATGATGGGAAGACATGTATTTCGAGCGAGGTCTGCTAGACATCTGCAAGCTCTGATGTCAGTACACTTGCTTAATTATATTAGTTGGTAGCCATATATAGGAACCTTCAACACCTGAGCACGAACGGAATGTTGCTAACCCAGCATGAGCCAGATCACGAACCAGGGAATAGACTTATATCAATCCATCGTCTTGTGTTCGGCA
>Ga0307518_10001313_pt1 | contig 18606 bp, 23 predicted proteins | sample 25_EM_MG_FD_203889 | JGI IMG/M metagenome (GOLD analysis project Ga0307518, IMG submission 203889) | Populus trichocarpa ectomycorrhiza microbial communities from riparian zone in the Pacific Northwest, United States - 25_EM | ecosystem: Host-associated > Plants > Roots > Unclassified | place...
TGAATTTGACGCATCCAGGGAAGTGAGACGAACGACAGAGGAAGATGGACATGGCAAGTATCTGGGAGGAAGGGACCATAGGCTGAGGGCTCAGGGGACACAGAGACGACCAGAGAAGACTTCTCAAGCTTGACAATAGACCTAAGATGACCAAAGTACGTCCTTGACACAGGACTGACAAGGAGAACACGCTGACCGAGAATGAGAGGGACTGAGGGAGCAGGCTGGGAAGATATGTGCCAGGCAGTGCACAGGAACTCTTGGAGAGGCTGTCCTAAGAGCAGGACATAGTGGAGATCTGCAGCAATAGCGGAGAAATGATCCAGAGAAAATATGGACTCCATAGTGAGCAATGAAGCGAACGTCTGGATTGCGGGGGGAATATCTCTGTGGGAAATGAACGGATTTGCGTCGGAACTTGACAGGCAGATAGACCACGTTCTAGGCTCTCTGACGGTATAGTCATGTGCCTGATAGCTTCAGAAACGATGGAGCTATTCAAAATATCAGAATGCCGGCACTGGGCACCTAAAAATGACATTTGGGCGCTAAAAATCACTTCTTCTCTTTCTCCTTCATTTCTCCATCAATTCTTTGGCTTCTTTGATCGTTCTGGTATGGGAGTTGGACTGCAGATGTGTGCATTCCTTTCTCATACCACAATTGTCATTATTCCTTCAGTTTCTTCTGCTTCTTGGCGGTTCTTGTGTGATAGATGACTGTCTGCATTGGCATTCATCTCTCACATCAGGATAGTCTTCTTGTGCGATAGATGGCTACGATGAGGGTCCGTCATGCTTATCCTTCGCATAAGGATTGTTCAATATAGGTGTTATCTTCCATGTTCACTGTACCAAACCTGTTTGGTGCGTGACACCGGGTATAGAGTCTGCAGGAATAATGCATCAGAGGTAGCCACCATATATATATATATATATATATAGAATACATCACTGACACCACAGGTCACCTGAACCTTATCAATATTGATCGCCTCATCCATGTCACTCTTGACCCACACACGGTACTTGACAGAGGAGATGCTGCACCACTGGTGCCTGGCAATCATGATGGGCTGGAGTGTAAAATCTTCTTTGAGGCTAGAGTTGGATTCAGATTCAGATTTGGATTTGGATTCAGAACTAATGGCAGATTCATCGAATCTGAGGAAAGATGTGGCATCTCAGCACTTCTCCTCCTGAGAAAACATCCTCCATGCTTGTGATTCCTCTGTTGGTCTACGGTAGGTCTCACTCTCATTGATCAGTATCATGATAACCAGAGCTATCTCAGAACGAGCAGCCAACTCATTCCTGATTTCCTCCAAGTCACTTTTGTTTTGAGAGAAGGCGCACTCCACAATGGCGAGGACTTCAAAGTCTTGACCCCTGGACATTTTCTGTTTCAGAGACATTATAATAAGGCTAAGATCAGGGGTTGCAGAAAACCCTGTTTGTGATGATTGGAATGTAAACTTTGACTCGAAGGTAGCACAAAGGATGTGCTTGTTGATAGGGAGCTGCTGCACTGCAGGGTTCATCACCTCCTTGAGATCGGTTAAAGGGACCTCATGTGTTGCTCATGGCCACTCCACAATGACGACACCTCCCTGAGGACTGTGGGTTAACCTAACATCTCAGCTGTTGGCATAAAATACATCAACAAACTGTGTGGGTACGTACTTTGGCTTCATTGGAAAGAGGGACAATTCCTCGATAAGATAGGAGAGTGCTTCAAATTCTTGCATGGTGATCCCATGGAATATCTGTTGGAGTGACTGTTAGCGACCATATATCTTGACGCACCACACCCCATGCACCTTCATTGATGTATCTGTGATGTTGGCATCACCCTCTGGTGACAAGAGATGCTTGAGGGTGTCCTTGAACAATTCTTGATGGGAGTAAGTTTCTAAGTCAGATAGAACCAATGACACGTACTGGACATCAAAACTGGTTGCGGAGTGGACTTTGGAAGTGCAGCAAGCACTTTGCTGTACTTATTGCTGATGTCGACTGACACAGCTTTTGGGATTGCTGGAGTTCGGCTTGTGAAGGCCATGGGTGAGGTTGAATTGCCAGTGCCATTCGTGGGCATTGTAGATGCAGCCACCTTTGCAGCCGCCTTTCGAGCTCTGTGTGAGAAAGATAACTCAGGGGGGCCGGAAGGAACAAAGGACTGTGGCAATGACTTGCGCTTGTGCTTAGGTTGGGATCGTTCGGTGCTGCCAGAGATTGAGTAAAAAGGTTTGTTGCCTGTCACAGCAGTCAACATGGTGGGGGGGAGGGTTCTACTCGAGGTCTTCTTGTGGGTATTTGCTGTGTTGCGTGCGACATACCTATGTTTGTTTGGCATAACTGAGCCCGAAAAATGGTACTGTCAGAACGTGGGATGAATCTGATAGGGTGATTGATGAAGGTTGAGTTAATATCATCATTTCAACTGTCAAAGAGATCATTCAAATCTCACCTTCCCATTTAAACATTGAACTTAAACGCCGACACCAAAGTTAAACTCCATTGAAGATCCATAAGTCAAGGACAAAGGAGGAGGGTACAGGTAAGACTGTGTCAATAAGAAGCTGGGTGCAATGTGGATGTTGTGATGCTTTTATTGCCCTTGATTCTGCATTGACTCACCAGCAGATAGTACAATTCCCTGAAAGCTGAACGAGTCCTGAAATCTTTGAGAGTCAAAATGAGAAATGTGGTTCGCATTGATGGCAGATACACACTGGAAGAGGAGCTGGGCAAAGGTTCATGTGGTGAGCAAAATATTTTTCACATGAATTGGCTTGAACAACGATTTTTGTCAGCCACTGTGTACCATGCTCAAGACATAATTACCAAGCAAATTGTTGCAATCAAGTTGGAATGCATCATGGATAAGCCTGAGTCTTACTTAGAACACAAGTACACAGTTCTTAATCAGCTCCACAGTGGTAATGGAGTGCCGCAACCTCTCTGGTTCGGAAGAGAGGGATCCTATCGAGCAATGGTACTTGAGATCCTTAGTCCATCCCTAGACAAATTAATTCAAGTGTCTTCTGATGGCATATTCGGACTGGGTCGTGTCATTGAGTTGGGACTGCAAATAGTCAGTTCATCAATCAACATCCCCTCTCACCTGAATCTGTCTGACCCATGATCCATGATCCATAGATATCCTGTCTCGAGTACATCCACCCCCACAATATTATTCACTGTGACATCAAACCCCAGAACATCCTTATGGGCACTGTGGAGTTGAAGAATACCGCTTTTCTTATTGACTTCGGCATCGCAAAGCAATACCGCCACCCATCATTGAACATTCACTCGTTGGTACACCGGCTTTTACATCTATCAATAGTCATCTTGGGTGTGAATTAAGCCAGAGAGACAATCTCGAGGCTTTGGCGTACACTCTTATGTTCCTCTATAGTGGGTCATTGCCATGGCTGGGTCGGGGCGGTCGTCATTCGTCAAGTTCATCTATTCAATCATTGAAAGAATCGTTAGGAACTGGCCATCCTTTTGAGATGCCAATGGAACTCCTCAATTTCCTCTCATATACTTGCAATCTTTCATTCATGCAAAAACCAGATTACGACCATCTTCAAAGCATCCTCCTCTCTGCAACGACATCTCCAACCACACTGAAGAAGGAAACACAGGTGCTCTCAGCCACCCAAGCACTGACTGTTGATAGCGACAATGGTGCAGTGCACAACACACCACAAATGTGAGTATTTTTTTTTCATTGTCCAGACAGACCAGATCAACTAAGGAATAGTAGTCTCCGCTCGCGGAAGAAAAATGCACTGCCCCAGACCCCTCACCACTGCCCTAGTAGTAACCAAGTAAGGTAGCTATACTTGCATGCTGGAATCCATTGGATTGGACTCGTGGGGGGCTACATCTACAATCCCAATATGTTTTAAAATTTTTGTTGTTTTCATTTGTATACAATACTTGTGGAAGTGCCAAGGCACATAGATACCCGGACAAAATTTTAGGGTTGAGCACGGGTTAACCTATGAGTGAAATATGGCACACTGTACCCATACCCGTTGTAGGGGGGGGTTGGGTGTTGCTGCTGCCTCAGGTGAGGCACGCTCGACCCAGGGGCTTCTGGAGGTCTGGCAGAGCTCCCAGGGACTGGGGAAACTAGGAAACTAGAGAGTGGAAGGGTGGTTCAGTCACTCCAAGACTGAGATCAAACATACAGAGGAAAGAGGGAAGTTTGCTGAGTAAGCTAAGTACAAGCCTACATAGCTAAGGTAAGAGTCCAGTATCAGTACTACCAATTCTACACCTAGAGACAGGACTGTCTCTACACCGTACACACCGCAACCCACACGCCACACGGGTAAGGGTACGGTGTAACCCATGCAGACCCACAGGTTGTCGATACATGAATGAGGTGAATTTATTAATGTTAGCATACAAGATGAGCTTTCTACTTATCATGTAGCCATGGCAGGGTCCAGACTCAAGCCATGACCCACAAGAGCCAATCAATACACCTGTGCAGCGAGCCCATGCACCTGGGTAGGCCATGTTATACAGTCAGCGGATGATGACAATTGGCCGTGCTACACGGGCTGGTGGAAGTGAGGCTTATGACTAGAGCTTTTCCGTATCACAGGGGTCAGCCCCCGACAGTATTGTCACCAAGTGACAATGGTGGGCCCATGGCTCTGTTGTCATTGTGGGGTAGGGTGAAAGTCTTAAGCCGGACAAATTGGTATCATCGTGAAAATACTCAGGCTGAGAGGAGTAGCATACCAATAGAATAAGTGAGCCAGTATGCAATGGAGGCAGTGTGGTGGAAATCTGACGGCAGCAATAACACCATAGTGAGCCAGTCAATCAGCATTGCGGCATGGTCAACAGTGTGGCAAAGTCAACACTCCGGCATGTTCAACATCCCGGCACAGTCAACCGATGAGATGTTGTGCCCATGAGATGTGGTGCCCATGAGATGTGGTGCCCATGAGATGTGGTGCCCATGAGATGTTGTGCCGCTGATGTGGTGCTGGATGTTATGTGTCGGCCGCATCAATTTAGTTCTGGTGGTTCCTCATGCTGGATCTTGGCCTACACGGCGATACATCTATATAGAGGACATAGTATCTAGGGCCTGATGGGTATACAGGGAGATCAACCTTGCGGCCCATCACACTCGATGGGAAGCCAATTCACAGGCCTGCCCAACTATATAGTTGTTCCCACATTGAGGGCTTGTTTAATCCTCTGGGACACCCCATTCATGGCTTGTCACTTTAAAATGTACTTGCAAGGTTTCCCTGCATAGCTAGATAACACCTCTGCTAGGGCCTGCCCAATGCTATGGGATACCATGGCCATTGCCTGTCAGACTGAACCCATATGCTGGGCGCACTGACTATAAATGACACTGTCTCCAGGGCTTGCCCACAGTTATGGGACACCACACCTGTGGCTAGCACCCCTTAAAGGTACAGTCTCTGCACAGCCCATTGGAATGCAAGGGACAATAGTTCCATGGCCCTTTGGTAAGAAAGGGACTCTGTTGTTACAGCCTGATCAAAGCCCGAAACACACTATTCCTCTGGCCTGCCAACAGAAATGGCAAACCATATTTAGGGCCTGATGCAAAGCACGGGACACTGGCACTGCAGCCCTCCTACTCACTCCTATTTGTTGGGCTCTATAATAGAATAGAGAACACTATATCCAGGGCCTCCTGCTCTTATAGATGATACAGCACCTGGGGCTGTTATGTAATCATGGGACACCATCATATGGGGCTTGACACATTGTGTGACACCACTTTAGTGGCGTGCCTTGGGAACTGCAGGAGGCGGGGCCTACTCTGCTACTTCTAGCCCCTTGGCCGCAATTCCATGGCTACCCTGCTGCTTTGGCCGCCATGCTGCTAACAGTCCTTCGGCAGCAGCGGCTATCCCTGGTTCTCTGGCCGCATTGCTGTGGCATACCTTTCTTTTGCCGTGATACCGCGGCTGTACTTGTCATAGTGGAGGCCACCACTGCCGCCCGGCCATGATTGGTTACAGCCATCACAGCCGCAAACTTGACGACCGGCATAAGGTATCAACTTGCGGCACCCATTGTATTGGAAGATGCGGACGACACCTCCACCCAGACATGTGCTATTCCCATTCATGCCGATGTGTTCCCTGTGTGATTTCTGCCTCATTGTTAACCTGGCCGGGTGTTGCAGCCGCAGCTCAGACTTTGGCCGGCAACATTATATCACATGTGTCGCTTTGGCCGATATTTGATTAACCAATTATTGTTGTGATGAACATATATGTAGGTATTCATACAATGTTTACCTACCACCCAAAGACTCCTCCCATTTCTGCCGCAATGCATTTGGTGCACGGGTTAGTATCTCAATGTCCTCCATCCTTTTTGCACAATGCTGCATCACCTCTATATGATATTTGAGGGCATTGTCCGAGCTCCGCAACATATTGTCGCAGAAGTACCGTGCATTTGACAAGGCCTCGTCGGAGGTATACCCAACGGTGAGTAGAATGGTGACCTTTCTATCAGCAATCTTGGAAAAGCTTTAGTATCTAACACAACACGAATAAGGGAGCATACCAGGTCCGGCGGAAAGAATGCCTCGCCTCCGATACCATGTCCCGCAGCGGCCGCGTGCTGTACCCTGCCGTACATGGGCCATGGCCATTTACCCACCACGAGTTTGCCACTTCAAGCGTACTTGGAACCTGGACTTCGGCGGCCTTCGCATGATAGACGTTCAACTGTCGCATTGCCGCATACAGTCTTGCCGCTGGCAGATCTTCTAGTACGACCATTCTGTGCACCCTGCTCGCCATCATTGGCAATATCATCTTCGCACCCATAGCCTGGCATGCGGCAAGCACACGTTCTAAATTTGCCTGGGGGCTCATGAGTGTGTTAATCAAATGTAATCATTCTCCACTTACCACTTCCGTTTGTACGTTTGCATACCATTCAGCTGTGGCCAGCATCCCCTCGGGCTGTTGTTGAACTGCGTGCACCAACCGTCGAAAGCAGACTCCAACGTATTGCAATACCATGGACAGTTCGCAGGTTTCGCGCAGTTCGGATGTGTTATTCATGATTGATGGTGTGATGGCCGATTCACCCTAAGCCTTATAACATTCAGGTAATCAATGTTCTCACGGTCCACATGTCACCCGATGCATAATTACCACATTGTGCAACCGGGCATGTGTTGTTTCACATCGGCCAATCGCCGATCAGCCTTGTTTAGTGGATCTAGCCAAGAATGGAATGTGTTGCATTGCCGTTTGCAAACAGATGTCCGCAGCTTGCTGCTCATCCCCCACTAAAATTTTTACTCCCCACATTGTCAAAAGTTGTCCTGTGTCCAATGGCCGATGCAAATGCCGTGCCATCCAACTATACTTTGTCCAACATCATGGCATCATATATGTGGCACCGCTTCCTGAATGAAGCATTTCCAGACTTAAATTCCCCCACCCTGGAAACGCTTCTGTCCCTGCCAGTGGATGCAACTGTAGCCATGAACCAAATTGTATCCACCATCACACAGGCATATCATAATCGGAGTGAGCCAATTCTTGTATAGTTAAATTATCCTTCCTTGATATCCACTTCAGTTTCCTGCGGCATTGACTTGATTAGGTTGTCCAAAAGCCTCGGACCAATGCAATCCGGCACAAATGAGCAACAGGAGATTAGGGTCCTCTGTAGACATCCTTCCTCTTTGACTGGAACCCTTTCCCGGCCCACCATTATTCTGGGAGAAGGCGACACAATTGCATTGTGGTATCTTCCCGGAGCTCTAGCTCCCTGCATCCAAGTATGGTATCATTCCACTCTCATTGTCCACTGTTGAGGCCTTTGTTTCTAGGAGCACATCGCGGCATCCATCGATCCACTTGCACATCCACTGGAAGAGAGTATTACTAATCAGTCATGGCATACAACACACCAGTATTTCAAGGATGACGTGGATATTTTCGGGTGCTTGGAATTCTCTCCGGCACGGCACATGCTCGGCCATTCTGTGAGTACCTTGTTCTTTTGACAATGCACTTGTTTGATCTTCTGCTAGACCCCCAATGACATTCCGGGGGTGTCCAAGGCTTTGGCTGGTCCTATGGGCTATCAATGGAGCAAGGATATATGTCTTCCATCGGCAATACTTTCAGGTGTTCTTTCTATTATCCATCCGCCTCTATACAATGCCGGCCACCTTGCCATGCAATGCTTGACTGACTGGGCGACTGGCCATGATCCCGGAATGCTGGTGGCACTTGAAAATTGGTCAACTGTCGTCACTAATATCTCGCTAATTGTCAATCAAAGTACCCCCCTCCACAGGGACCCACACTCTCAAGCAGATTGGTATGACATGCTAGTCAGTGTCGGTAATTATGATGACTGTGCACTGGACATTCCCAGTCTTGGGATTCAGGTATTGTACAATCCCGGCACTGTCGTTGCATTTTCTGGCCGGCTCTTTCGGCACGGCGTCAACGAGGTTGACGGAGCGAGGTGCTGTTTGGCATATTATATGAGGGATAATATTCACCATTGGTTAAGGGTGCCACGGCCTCTTCATCGAGTGACGCCAGATAATGTCCACAATGCACTGGTGAAGCATTGAATAATTAGCTTCCTGATATGATTGTTTGGTGTACTAAAATGTAATTCTGATGGTTTCATCAGCAAGGTGACAATTTCTCTGACAGCACTTAGGTCCCTTAACAGTCTGAAATGGTCTGACATGACTTAACAGTCTGGGAGCATCTAGCATCAGACTGGGAGTTCTGGAATCAGACATTTAAGACCAGTCAGACCAGTCAGACCCCCCAGACAGTAAGTCAGTCAGACACTTAAGACCACCCAGACCAGTCAGACCAGTCAGACCCCCCAGAGAGTAAGTCAGTCAGTCATTTAAGACCACCCCAGACCAATCAGATCAGTCAGACCCCCCAGACAGTAAGTCAGCCAGACATGTAAGACCACCCAGACCACCCAGAGCCATCAGACCCCTCAGATAGTAAGTCAGTCAGACACTTAAGACCACCCAGAGCAGTCAGAGCAGTCAGACCCCTCAGACAGTAAGTCAGTCAGACATTTAAGACCTGTCAGATCAGTCAGAGCAGTCAGACCCACAAGACAGTCAGTCAGTCAGTCAGACCCCTCAGATAGTAAGTCAGTCAAACACTTAAGACCACCCAGAGCAGTCAGAGCAGTCAGACCCCTCAGACAGTAAGTCAGTCAGACATTTAAGACCTGTCAGATCAGTCAGAGCAGTCAGACCCACAAGACAGTCAGTCAGTCAGTCAGTCAGACCAGTCAGACCCCCCAGACAGCCAGGCCAGTCAGATGCTTCAGACTGCTTCAAAGCAGTCAGAGCAGTCAGACCCACGAGGTAGTTAGGTCAGTCAGATACTTCAGGCCATTTCAGAGGTGTCAGAGTTGTCAGAGTTGTCAGACCCCCTAGGCAGTCAGACCAGTCAGACACTTCAGACTGCTCCAGATCAGTCAGAGCAATCAGAGCAGTCAGTCCCCACTGACACTCAGAGCAGTCAGACACTTCAGACTTCTCCAGACCAGTCAGAGTGGTCAGTGGTCAGACCCACCAGGTAGTCAGGCCAGTCAGACAGTCCAGACTAGTCAAAGTGGTTAGACCAATCAGACCAGTCAAACATTTAAGACCCTGCCAGACATGTCAGACCAGTCAGACTGATCAGAACCCCCAGATAGTCAGAACAGTCAGACACTTCAGATCATTCCAGACCAGCCAACCAGTCAGAATGATCAGACCCCCTAGGGTGTCAGACTGCCAGATAGTCCAGACCAGTCAGAGCAGTCAGAGTGGTCAGACCCCCTCAGACTGTCAGACTGCCAGACTGGCCAGACAGATCAGACACAGACACTTCAGATCATTCCAGACTGGTCAGAGCAGTCAGACTCTCCAGCTAGTAAGGTTGTCAGATAGATAAGACCATTCAGAGTAACCAGCACAATCAGGCCCTGCAGATAATAAGTCACTCAGAAAGTTTAGACCACCCAGACCATCAGACTGTCAGACTGTCCATATGAGTCATAGCAGCCAGATACCCCAACCAGTAAGTTAGTCAGACAGTCAAGACCATTCAGACCATTCAGACCATTCAGAAAATGTGATTAACAGACAAAACCTAATAGTCAATCATTGTTGTTACATATGTCTCAAGAACAAGCAATAGTGTAACAATATATTCATGTAACTAATCTATAATTGTTAGGGGTCCCTATTGTCATTTAGGCATGGGTCATCATTGCCTAGGGGACAGGTTGCCACCATGGTTGTCAACAGTGATGCTGGCAGTCAAATCACCTTGTTTACAAGGTCACTGCATGTGGAAATTGTAGATGCTTTTTTCAACATCCATGCAATTGCCTGTAGTAACAAAACTCTGCTGTGGAAAAAGCCATAGTTTGGAGGCCACTTCACAAGTGTACCAGCTCTCTATAGTTAAGAAGGTGAATGGCACAGTCATTCAGATTGGCTTGTGCCAAGGGGGTTAGTTTAGAGATATATGAGCATGCACATAAACAAGGTGCCTGCCATCGGTGATGGCTTTGTTCTGGTTAAAGGTGTATGGGTGTTAGGTCCTAGCAGAGTTTGAAACCTAACCTAGTGGTCCTCCTCTACTATGAATTATTTTATTTTATTTTATTTTATTTAATATTTGGCTGACCCATACACCTTTAGCTAGAGTGCCCAGATTAATCTCTTCCTATCCTCTGCATTTGAAATTAGGGCTATACAAATGCAGAGGATAGGAACAGATTAATATCCATTCACCCCTGCCTGTGGACAACACAAATTTGACCACATGCTCACACTGGGTCAATCCAGTGTCAGTAGTATAGTAGCAATAACACATCAATACCAAAAAAAGAGCCATTAAAACAAAACAATTTTTATTGTATCAAGGTATGACATGGACTAAATACTATATTAAATAAATTGCGCCGCCGCCGCCATCGTGTGATCATCGACGCGGGGTGGTGGGTGGTAGTGGGTCGGTGTCGTCGCCGTTGTCGCGTTGGTGGGCCAGTGTGGTGGTGATCAGTGTTTCGCGTTGTCGACGCAGTTGGGTGGTGGACACGTCATTGGCCGTTGTCGTCGCGTTGGTGGTCGACGACGCCGGTGGCGGTAGTGGAGGCTGTCGTGGTCGTCGGTGTTGGTGGCCATGTCGACGACGTTGAGGGTGGGGTGTCGTCGTCGTCGTCGTCGCAAATGGTGGTGGGGACGTCGTCGTCATCACGTTGGTGGTGGCCGTCGTCGTCATCGACGCTGGTGGTGGGTGTCGTCGTCTCGCACTCGCCGTCGCTGTCCTTGTCCTTGTCGCATCAACCTCGTCGTCCTTGTCCTCGTCGTCCTTGTCCTCGTCGTCCTTGTCCTCGTCGTCCTTGTCCTCATCGTCCTTGTCCTCGTCGTCCTTGTCCTCGTCGTCCTTGTCCTCGTCGGGTCATCCTCGCCGTCCTCGTCATGTCGTCCTCGTCGTCATCCACGCGGGTGTTGGTGATGGTGGGGTTGGGCGATTTGCTGGCGGTGGTGGTGTCGTCAACAGCTACGACGCTGGGGCTGGGGTGGTCACCGTTGTCGACGACGACACTGGTCGTCGTCGTCGCTGCGGGTGCTGCGGGTGGTCGTTGTCAGTAGTGGTTGGTGGATGCGAAGAACTTACCTTTGTGCAGAGCACGGGACTTAGAAAAAAAAATGGAGTTGTTGTGATTACAAATCACGTCACAACAAATGCAAACTTTCTCTACATAAGTCCCGCGTCACCACTCTGCCTCCCATTCAACCACGACGACGACAACGCGTCGACCACCACCACCCACGACCATGACCACCACCCACGACGACAAACGACTCGCTATCAGGTACGTACCATCGCATGCAGCGCCCACCACTAACACGCGACCATGACAGCCCCAGCATTGTCTCTAACAGACGACCGTGGACGACGACGACGCCCACCCCTACGTCGTCTCTAGCGGGCGACCGTGGACGATGACGACGCCCACCCCTACGTCGTCTCTAGCGGGCGACCGTGGACGACGACGACGCCCACCCCTACGTCGTCTCTAACGGACGACGGACCATAACCACCCATCCCAGCGTCGTCTCTGACGGACGACGAATGACGCTCAACGTCGACGACCTGCGTCAACGTTGCAGGCAACCACCTGGACGACGACGATGACCCCACCACCACCAGTGACGACAACCACGACGTCGACAACCCCCGCGTCCGCCATCCCCAGCACTTTGCCCGAAGACGACGTCGACATTCTCCCAGCCCCAGCGTCGTCTGGCGACCGCGACGACGCGTACCCGTGTCCCCCAGCCCCAGCATTGTCGACACAGCCATCACCCACACCCACATCAGCGTCGATGACGCGACTATTACGCTACCAGAATCTATGATGCCCCCCCTCCATTCGTATATAATATATATTTATTGTATTTTTTCAGAATTAATATAAATTTATTAACATGAATATTAAACAAATTAAGTGATAAAAGAATACAGATGGATAGAGCTAATGGCCTGGCCAGTCTGACTTATCTGACTGGTCTTACTGGTCCAATTAGTGTTATTGGTCTGGCTAGTCTTACTAGTCTAATTGGTCTAACTGGTCTGAGTCTCTGAATTGTCTGGTCACTCTGGCCAGTCTTACTGATGTGACTTGTCTGGGTGGCCTGACTGGTCTTGTTGGTCTGGATTGTCTTAAATGTCTGACCAACTTACTGTCTGACAGGTCTGACAGTCTGGGTGATCTGATTAGGCTGGGTGGTCTGGATGGTCTGGATTGTCTTGACTGTCTGACTGACTTACAGTCTGGGTGGTCTGGATGGTCTGGATGGTCTTCACTGGCTGACTGTCTGACTGGCTGGCTGGTCTGGCTGGTCTGACATGTCTGAATGGTCTTCACTGGCTGACTGACTTATGATCTGGGTGGTCTGACAGGTCTGACAGGTCTGGATGGTCTTAACTGTCTGACTGACTTACTGCCTGAGTGGTCTGACAGGTCTGACCAGTCTGGATTGTCTTAACTCTCTGACTGACTTACTGTCTGGGTGGTCTGACTGGTCTGGAGTGGTCTGGACTGTCTGACTGGCTGACTTGCTGGCTGGTCTGGCTGGTCTGGCTGGTCTGACTGGTCTGGTGGTCTGGCCATCTGGTTTCAGACACCCTGGTCTGATGGTCTGGAATGGCTTGACTGACTTATCTGACTTATCCATCTTAACTGTCTGATTCCAGACAATCCAGACACTGTAAGAGAGTTAAGACCAATTGTCACCTTGCTGATGTTGTAGTCCCAATTTGTTGGAAGTAGTTTTAGCTGTATTTAAACTGAAGGTATGTTGTGCCAATGAGATGTGGTGCCGTGAGGCATGCCCAAAGTGCGGCAGATTCAAGGGGCAGCAGATTCATGATTCTGGCATGATCACAATGATCCAGCTTGGTCAAGTCTACAATCAGCGACACATTCAAAGGTGAGGCACATTCAACGGGGCGGCACTTCATCATTCTGGCACAGTCAACACTCCAGCAGGATCAACATTCCTGCACTGCCCAACACACACCCTCACTCAGACATGACCATCAGAGCAAGAAAGATGTGACTGCAGGTATTCCCGCGGGAGATCAATGCGCATCAAGATGGAACTGACTGTCAACACTGAAAATGATGAGAAGCTCACACGAGTTATAGAAAGGTGGTGGTCTGCACAGGGAAGGTCTAGCCTGTAGAAGAAGAGGAGAAGGAGATCTGTAGGGTAACCTCAGTAGTCTGGCAAGCTACTGATATATTAGTATATACCTGTAGGTAACTACAAGGTATCAGTAAGGAATAGACAAGGTACTCAGTGGTACTCACCCTCAGTATGCTGGCAAGCTACTGAGGGACTATGGTAATAGAACTCTACTCTAGTGCGATGTATGCTTATGTAAGTAGGTAAATATACCACAACAATCTGTTTATAACTCCAACACAAGTTGCATCAGCCTTGAGGAGAAACTGTCGCCGATGAGTGGTCCATATGATGACTGTGCCGGACTGGTAATGGTGCCGGAGTGTTGACTGTGCCGGAGTGTTGATTGGGCCGGAGTGTTGACTGGGCCGGACTGATGATGGTGCCGAAGGGTTGATTGTGCTGACAGAGTGTTGATTGTGCCGACCTGTTGACTGCCGGGATGTGGATCCTGCTGGAGTGTTGACTGTGCCGCAAGGTTGATTGTGCCGGAGTATTGATTGTGCCGGCCTGTTGACTGCTGTGTATTCCAGCACATGCAACCGCGCGGCACATTCATCATTCCAGCAGATTCAACATTTCAGCAGTTAACAGTTCGGCACAATGAACATTTCGGCACAACTATCATTCTGGCGTAGTCAACATTGCAGAGTCAACACTGCGGCACAATCAACCCTCCAGCACAGTCAACATTGCAGCAGAGTCAACACTGCAGCACAATCAAGAGTTCGGCATAATCACCATTCTGGCTCAACCCTGTGGCACAATCAACCGTTCGGCACATTCATCATTCCGGCACAGTCAACAGTTCGGCACAATCACCAATTCGGCATTATCACCATTGGCACACGTTGCCAGAAGCATCTTGACACGCCACTACACAACAGCATGATTGATGCTAGATTGCCAGAAATATAATGTTGCCGAACTATTGAATCTGCCAGAATGATAAATGTGCCGCACAGTTACATGTGCCAGAGTACACAGCAATCGGTGATAAGTTCACTCCATGGATGCCATTGCCATTGAGGCACTGCACGCCCTTCACTCGGACAGAACCAGCAGAGCAAGAGAGATGTGATCGCAGCTATTCCCACGGGCGGTCGATGCGCATCAAGTTGGAACCGACTGTCGACACTGAAAATGATGAGAAGCTCGCAGAAGCTGCATCAGCCTTGAGGAGAAACTGTCGCAAATGAGTGGTCCATATGCACACACCTGCAGAAGGAAGAAAAGTAGCTGGGGAAGAAGAGAAGTGTATACAGTGCAAGGAGAGAGATTTACTGTGTGCTGTCCAGGTCGAACACTCAACCTGGTTTCGCAGTAAGTCTCTCTCTTTGCACTGTGTACACTTGTCTTCCTCCCCAGCTACTTCAAATCCTTCTGCAGGTGCATATGGACCACTCATCAGCGATGGTTTCTCCTCAAGGCTGATGCTCCTGCAAGCTTCTCATCATTTTCAGTGTTGACAGTTGGTTCCAACTTGATCCGCATTGACTGCCTGTGGAAATAGCTGCAGTCACATCTCTCTTGCTCTGCTGGTTCTTTCCGAGTGAAGGGCATGCGGTGCCTCAACAGCAATGGCATCCATGGAGTGAACTTATCACCGATTGCTGTGTACTCTGGCACATGTAACTGTGTGGCACATTTATCATTCTGGCAGATTCACGGTTGATTGTGCCACAGGGTTGACTCTGCTGCAATGTTGAGCCCAGAATGGTTATTGTGCCAAACTCTTGATTGTGCCGCAGTGTTGACTCTGCCATAATGTTGACTATGCCAGATTTATAATTGTGCCGAACTGTTAACTGTGCCAAAATGTGAATCTGCTGGAATTATGAATGTGCCACACGGTTGCATGTGCTGGATGGAATACACAGCAGTCAACAGGCCGGCACAATCAATACTCCAGCACAATCAACCTTATGGCACAGTCAACACTCCAGCAGGATCCACATCCCAGCAGTCAACAGGCCGGCACAATCAACACTCTGTTGGCACAATCAACACTTCGGCACCATCATCAGTCCGGTCCAGTCAACACTCCGGCACAGTCAACGCTCCGGCACAATCAACGCTCCGGCACAATCAAACCTCCAGCACAATCAAACCTCCGGCACAATCAACCCTCCGGCACAGGCAACATTCCGGCGGAGTCAACACTGCAGCACAATCAACAGTTCGGCACAATCACCATTCTGGCTCAACATTGCGGCAGAGTCAGCCCTGCGGCACAATCAACCGTTTGGCACAATCATCATTCTGGCACAGTCAACATTCCGGCACAATCAACAATTCGGCACCATCATCATTGTGGCACACACTGCTGGAAACATCCTGACATGCCGCTACACAACAGCATGATTGATGCAGTGAACTATGGCACATATGTTATAGCTAGCTGTTGCACCGGCACACAATGGTTTCTAGCTGCGGTAGTTGATTGTTATCAATGCCAGCAGTCGTGGAACTATGAGGACCACGGCCGGTAGGCCCATGTTTGCACATCTTCCCTTGGCAGATTTATATTTACATATTGGCCAAAGGGTGTTCATGCATGGCATTCAATTGCTGCTGGTGCATGGCTTTGCCATTGCGGCTACCAGCGAATCTATGTGCCACTGTCCATGACCCTCCCATTCCATCATCCATTCATTCCAAGGTATGCACCCCATAAATACCTTGCAGTTGCACCTTGTTTTTTCCACTAACAGCCACTTGATGATCCATTTCAAATATGTCCTCTTTGCATACCATATAGCGGTATTTCTGATGGTCAATGCCAATCATACACAACCAAGTCTACCATACATTTGACATTGCTTTGCTGCATAGCATGCTCTCCCCATCTCTCCACTCATATTAGCCTCCTCCTTTTGATCTCTCCAAAGTGTTTCCCTATATGAAAGAAATTGTCTTGTCCAGGTGGCTTCACATGTCAATAGTTTTACCTCTTCGTCCCACCTGTCTCGCAATGCTTTCGCCCTCAACCAATGCACCCGGTAAACTATACATGTCAGCCGGTGTTAACATGAGGAGCAATCATCTTACATTCAGACATCCAATCATTGACCTCTGTATCCCGCGGCACATCCATTGTCCAAAACCAGGCCAAAGTGTCATCCCTATGACCCCTTGCATTTGGGTTGGCAATGGTTGCACTGATCTTTAGGTCTTCTTTCCTCAACATTTTGTATTGGTTCAATGTGTTGCCACTTGCATTCAATGCTATCATTTGTTTCCGGCACCGACGATATATTGCCACATGCCGCTGCACTTTCACATTGGCACTACCCACCTTCCCCCAGGCCCTCATAGTCATATTGTATGTCCTGGCATTTCTGACATCGGTCCGGAAGATGACTGCCTTGTGTGCCAGCAAAACCCTTAGTTCATGTAGAGCATCGTTGGCCTGACCTTCCCTCAATTGTAACTCCTGATCCACCATGGTTAAAAGCCCCAACCTATCGGCTTGCTGCATCCCCAGGTACGACGGCAAGGGCAGTACCACAGCATCCGAGTAGTTGGGATCTTGTGGGTGGAATGTGTCTGAAAATACATCTTCACCATCACCTTCATTGATGTCTGTTGTGGAAATGAGATTATCTGAGATGTCCTCATTCCAATCTTCACCTAGAAATTGGGAAGCTGATTCACAGAGCCGATCAATTTGCATCTGCAGGCGGTCCTGCCAGCGGGCAATAGACAACCTTTGTGTTTCCGTCGCCCTTGCATGAATATGGCGGACATCTATGGCCAAAATAATTTGTGATTCTTCGGCTTTCAATACCCTTGCCATCCATGTTGCTCCCCCACGCATACGACCATCCGGTCCCTGATTACTTATAATATCCATTTCAATCGACTTAGTTGTTTGAGCTGTCATTATAATACGTCAAATTCGTTTGAAATCAGCCAAGCAAGTAAATACCTTTTTCCAGCTGCACCTCAAATATGTCCATTTATTTTGGATCAGTAACCCTATTCTCCAAAGCCGATTTCTCTTGCTGTGCCCAAAGCTCATGCAACTCGACCAGAACCCTTGTATCAAGCTCCGCAAATGCTCCTTCCGCGGACATCAGTGCCTCTTGAGCATTCTTCAATTTTCTTTTCAGGGCGATGGCTGTGCAATATGTCGTTGGCATACTTCCCCCAAAATCTGCAAGATATTGTGATACCACTCACGCATCCGCACCATCTTTAAGAAGTTGTTGTCATTCATTTGAAAATCAAGCAGCTCCTGTCTATGCGGCATTGCCATTCCGCGGGCTGATGGTGAAATGATGTTAAGAGAGGACCAGAGAGTCTCCATAATTTCACCATTGATGCGGCCTACACCAGAAATGAAATTGGGAGCATATCGGGTGAAACATTCTGCCTTGTGACCATGTACATGCCAGAGCCCAATGCTAGGTTGAATCCATAGCCCACGTGGTAAGGATATAAAATTGTTTGCTTCTAGCCGCCGCTTTAGGTTTTTGCTGTATTGGCAATTGATGTCATAAAAGGTTATGACTTTTTGTTGCGGATCCATCCCATGTTGCATGGCATGTGCCAGAGCATAATCCATATTTACCTGCCTATCTTCCTGTTAGGGTGGAATGCATGCAACATGTCGGCACATACTGCTCTCCCTTCTGAAAGTCAACCATTGCATGGGGTACAAAGCATCCATGCCATGCACATGCACACCCGCCAATTCCAGTAGATGCCAGCTGATTTCTTTTAGCATTTGCCTGGTTTACTGCTCAATGGTTGCTACAGTCAGATTTCTGTGAATTCCATTACAATGCTGAACTGTATTGT
>Ga0307518_10001314_pt1 | contig 18606 bp, 27 predicted proteins | sample 25_EM_MG_FD_203889 | JGI IMG/M metagenome (GOLD analysis project Ga0307518, IMG submission 203889) | Populus trichocarpa ectomycorrhiza microbial communities from riparian zone in the Pacific Northwest, United States - 25_EM | ecosystem: Host-associated > Plants > Roots > Unclassified | place...
ACTATGCAAGATCATGCGATCGACCACGGACAGTCACAACTGGTCAGAGTGAACTTGGTTGGGATCTTATGGTGTCACACAACGGGAACGGAAGGACACATTCGAGACTGCCGAAGGCGACGAAGCGTTTTGTCGTAGTGACATCGATGGGCGGGTACAACTCCGCTGGTCACAGGCAGACAGCACCGTAGCATTGGGTACGGGTCGTACAATTGCAACAATGATACGTTGCACCACGGGCGTTTCCCATACTAGCCATCCGTTCCATATATTGGCGCTTCACTGGGACATGATTTCATCCCTTTTCATCCTCCCGCGTCAACCAAGCGAACCGCACACGCCAAAATACAGCATCCCAGAATTACAGGCATCACGTTAGATCTCAGGCCTTATGCTCACCGCATCCCAGCACATCGCTCAGGAACGGGTTGCACCATGTGAATCAGACACCTCCTAAAGCCGTCGACTTTTTGTCGACTTGGAGAATGTTGGTGGTAGTGGTGCGTCACAAGCGGATTCAGATGACGACAGGCAAGGCGGGGAAAGCAGTCATTTCGAGGAAGAGGACGACGCGGATGTGCCTCAAATATTCCAGTGGGTGGACAATGAGATGCCGGGTGAGGGTTCCGCTGGAGAGGGGCGGACGAGGATGGGGAGGAAGTACCACTATATCATCCATATGCGTTATCTCTGACCGACTAACTAACCAACTGGGGCATATCTAACTGTGTTCATTTATCTCCTTTGGCTCGGGACCTCCACTCAGAAATCGAGAGACCCCCGGTTCACGCACGCATCCGGCCAATTCGCACCGGACAACGCATTATACCTTCCTCTCCGACCTGCATACGGGCGAGCTCGCGGAATCAAGGACTTGTACAATGCCAAGTGGACAATGTATCACCACGTTTACTTTTGTACAACATGAAGACCGTCGGTGTCGTAATATCTGATACATCCTTGCGCAGGCAAGTAAGTCAAACAGCGAAAGTTGGTCCAATGATAGTATCCAGCAGTAAGGAGAGAGAATTCTAAATTTCTATACAAGAAAACAGAAGTACTAAGACGCGGTGCCATAGTGTAATGTTACGCATATGGGAACAATTATGGTACTCTGTTGAGTTAACGCACCCGAGGAAGGGACACATGGAGACGAGTCGGGAGGTATACAAACACGGCTGCAGAAACAAATACACCTGAGTGGATTGATGTAAAGCAAAAGGACGAGGCTTTGAGAGGCGTCCGAAAGGGGTTTTGAGATTGTGAATGGTACAAATTGTCGAGGTCATCATGTCACAAAAATGAGAACTACCACAGAGAGCCCCCGCAGCTAAGATGACAATTATGTAAGTGGGCTGCGACGATCTCGTTCAGAAGCGTTGTTAGCCCCTGTGAATGCTAAATCCAAATGCGTTGAGTTGTTATATGGAATGAACTTACCCCTCTTGACGAAGAATCCTCTGGCATAGGGAAGTCCATTGACGAAAACCCATCCAACTCCAAAATACAGTTCTCTTTCAAAAGTTTATATGTCGAAATAGCACCTTGGTGAGCGTTTTTAACATAATAGGATCCGTTTACTTTCAGGTGCAATTGCTGTAGACTTAGTGTTCGTCGATGGAGGAGCCAAGCCATGGGCTGATCATCTTCCAGCCATTTAGAGTGTAGCCCTTTGAAAGTCAAGCCCTTAAGTTCAGTCCAGAGATCCATAGGATACTGAATATGAGAATTAGGGCCAGGTTCGGTTGGGGTCGACGGAGGATTGAAAAGGTAAGGCCAATCCTCCGCATCCAGTTCCACATGATGCACACCGGGGAATGCCTCGCAAAAGCGAATGGCATGACTGTGGAGCAGACCGTCCCAGTTGCTGCAACGAGTAAAAGATAGCTGGCGGACATTGGTGAATTTAGACCTAGATCCGCTCAATGTGACAGAGGGCGAGTCACACTGTGAAAAGCTGGCTTGCTTGAGATTAGGTACAACAATTGCATCCAGGACTGACTTTGTGTCGGCGACACGGATCATTTCAAGCGACATAAGAGATGGGAAGTGAAGGCTGTTTGGCTGAGATGAGAACGACTGTGTCCTCCCGGAAAGTGATAGCTTGGACAATGCTTGAGTTCGGATCAGACTCCAGCATGGTGGATAATCAATGAAGGAGTCCGCCTGGAAACTCAGCTTCAGGGTTTTCAGCATGGCCACTGGGTCGGGAATGTCGCGGATGGTCATGAATTTGTTGAGCTCGAGATGTTCGAGAGCCGGGGCACGAGCTATAGAAAGGAAGCTCAGATGTCCAACATCACAAAGTGAAGAGATGGTGACACTTTTGAGACAAGGAAAATGCAAGTGATTAATCCTGTCGGCAATGAAATCTATGAGCAGCTTTTGACCAACTTCTTCTGGATTAGCACGGAAGGAATTATCACCGGTAGTGATCAACAGGCTGCGCCAGCGATGTGCACAAGCCATAGCGATGTCCAAGCCTGGGATAAGTGCAAGATGCTTCGATGGAGAGGATGGTGCACATTCAATGACAATGTCAAGGAGGGTTCCACGGCTCCTCTCCAGATAGGTGTTTATCGAAGTGGTGGCAGATGCCACGTGGATGGTCGACCAGAAGTATGGAGTTTGTAATATGACATCGCGCCAACGCCGACATACACTAGCCAATGTCTGCTTCCGAAGCTCGGGAGGACGATGAGTGTGGACGTCAAGGTCAAGGATGACCAACAATATTTCGGTCGGAAGATAATTGATTGTGCTTGGTCGTAGGCTTGATCGACTGAGCGCATCGATCTTGGCTCGCTGCATAGCAATTGCGGCACGGACGTCCAACAGTTCTTCGACAAGTTCTCGTTCCTCTTCCTCTAGTAGAGTTAACTCGACTCGTGCCTGTGCGAGTTCATCCATGACGTTCAATTGGTACTGCTATGAATATCAGCATTGACATCAAATGACAGAGTGGACCAGTGTTCACTGTTGAGTTGTACAAGCGATACCTTCGATGGGGAGAGCAGGACACAATATTGACCGTACTTCAAGCTTCAAGTGAAACACCTTTTACTTACTTAGTCAGCATCACAGTCGTTGCCCTTATCCGTTCCGTATCCTTGTTGGCGTTGTGAACTGGGACACGATTTCACCCTCCTGCATTAACGCTCTATCTCCATGCCTCGACGCGCATGCCCATCGAACCGCCCACGGTCAACATCCAACGTCCTACAATCAACAGCATCACGCTTTCCGGTATCCTCACTGCATCCCAGCACATCGGGCAGGAGCCTCCACCGCGCGAACCAGACGCGTCCTAAAGCCCTCGATTTTTTGTCACATACAGAAGGTGTTAATGGAGGTGACGAGGACGAGAACGAGGATGATCTGGCAGATGGTCGTGTCTCTGGTGATGATGATGGGAATGACTTAAACGATGTAATCGGTGGTGGTGCGGAAGCGGATTCAGACGACGACGACGAGGGGCAAGACGGGGAAAGCAGTCATTTTGAGGAAGATGACGACGCCGATGCCGATGCCGATGCGCCTCGAATATCCCAATGGGTGGACGATGAGACGCTGGGTGAGGGTCCTGCTGAAGAATACTCGGAAGGGACGGACGAGGACGGTGAGGATATACAAGTGGTTAGTGTCCTTCCATTTATTCATCCTTTTATGTTATGACTGTCACAACGTCGATCGTGATGCTACCAGCGTTCCCTCAAGAACAGTGAGGCTTCATTTCGTCTTCATCTCGTGCCCTCATTCACAATACTTTCTTGTATTCAGACCTATCGACTTTACCACTAGGAGCGCTGCGAAAAGCCCAGCGGTCCCTGGCCCAAGCCCAAGCACTCAGCGAGTCTGACAGCTCCGTGTCTGAAAGCGATCCAAGCGACGACGACGACCGTGGAGATCCACCGAACAGCTTCCCAACTGACAAAGCCAAAGACACAAAGCCAAAGGAGCTCCCGAAACGACCGCACAAACATGCGTACGTGCCACCCACCCCCTCTCCGTGCATGTGCCATGCCGTACCTATTCACTCACTCCCCCCACAGACCCACTGAGATATCCTCCAAGCGACCCGTGACCCGGCGCAGAACCGTCGTCGAGGACGCCACGCCTGTGAGCTCCACAGTACATTATCCATACGCGTCATCTGACTGAATAACCGACTAACTAACTGGGCATATACTTATCTATCTGTTCACCTATCTCCTTCGGCTTCGACTTGTGGCGTCCCACTCCAGAAACCGAGAGACCCCCGGTTCACCCACGCATCCGGCGCATTTGCACCAGACAAGTTCCGCACGCAATATACCTTCCTGTCCGACCTGCACACGGGCGAGCTCGCGGCGCTGCGCGAGGACTACAAACGCGCACGGAAGCTGCTCGCCAACTCGCCCCGCGAGCTGCGCCCCGCGCGCGAGGAGGAAGTTGCGCGGCTCGAGCGCGCCGTGAAGCGGGCCGAGAGCGCCGTCCACCGGGACACGAGGGAGAAGGTGGAGGCGGAGGCGCTGGGGAAGGCGAAGCAGGCTGAGACGGAGAGGAGGAAGCAGGGCAAGGGGGCGTGGTTCATGAAACGATGTGCGTTTTTGCATCTTGCTTTGCTTCCCGGGACTACACTGAACACTCATACGCACGTGCCTGACGACTATGTACAGCTGAGAGGAAAGATCTGCTGAACAAGGCCCGGTTCGACGCTATCGCTGCATCTGGTGGGAAGCAGGCCATCAAAAAGGCTATCGAGAAGAAACAGAAAAAGATCAGTCAAAAGGAGAAAAAGTCTAGACCGTTTGCGCGGGGTAGCACATTCAGTCAGGGCGCCGATAGTGGTGGGGACGCCAGTGGCAAAGTGGCCCATGCCAGCAGCAAGCAAGATGGACGTAAACGCAGAGCAGGGCCGGAGGACAGCACGAACAAGGGTGCAAAGCGGAGAAAGGTGGCTTGACGGCGTGTCACGAACGCAATGTGTGCTATCTGTGCTTGTTGGAGTACAACAACCGACTCAATGGGAGTCTGGGCCGTCCTAGGTCTCCAGCGGAAACTCGTGCACCGCGACTCCACAACGGCGCAACGTGTTGGACTAGTGTAGGGCGTTTGGAGTTACTGTGTAGTAAGCTAGTGGGGGCCAGGCCCACCCTGGTCTCCAATTGACTTCTCTAACGAGCTATGTTGCGACAGAACTCAAACGCACATGTGGATGCCATGATATGGAGCATGATCTAAACCCAAATTATATGGAGTGACACTGGCTGCTGCCATCATGATCACATCATGGAAAACATTATCCATTGATTGTATCGTAACTTTGTTTAGTGTTGTGACTGCTTGCTCCTTCTCTTCTCCAGGAAAGAAAAAAAAAAAAAATGAAAAGAAAAAAAAAGAGCAACAAGAAAAAAGGAACTGCACCCGAGTGTGCGAGAAAATTGCCTTAAATCATGTCAAGATGAGTAATGGTACGCCAGGGGTATGCTGTGGATGAGAAAAAGGGCACGAATCTATCAAAAGTAGGAGGGGAGAAAAATGACGAACTAGGAAGATGCATCAGACAGGATGTCTTCCTGTTCGTACAGTGGTAAATAGACACCGAGATGGATATGGGCGAGGCGTGCCAGTCGTTCTGCGAGCGAGCGAATCTCGTCAGCGAGCGGTTCCATGCCAGACGCGAGCCCCGCAGCGGATATCGACGGCGCAGACATCGCTTCGAGTGCTCGGACGGAGCCCAGCGATGCGTCCGTTGAAGGGAACGTTAACGCAAGGACCTGGCTGAACACGGCATCGCGAACCCTGTTTTTGAGCATCGTGCTCAGTGCCGAGTTGGGCCGGATATGCGTATCCGACCAGCCCTCGGCAAGCTTGAGCAGCCGCTCGTCGGGCACATGTGCGTGCAGCGCAGACGACGACGGGGTCGATGTGGGGGCACGAGCCTCCTTGGCACGGAGTGCGGTCTGCAGGACGATATCCTGCTTGACCTTGCACCACTTGTCTCGGTCGGCTGGATCTGAGGAGGGGGCGTCCGAGCTGCCGTACTTGAAGCAGTGGCCAAGATGTGACGAGGATATGTCGCGGATCTCGCGTTTGAGTCTGAGCAGGTCCGCATGGTTGACGCGTGACTGGTCGCCTGGGGCCGAGGCATCGGAAAAGACGAGTTGGCGATAGAGGAGGAGGAACATGTAGACTGCTGCGGTGTCGGCTGCGTCTGCTGCGAGCACTAATAGGCGTGCGCTATCGAGGTATGTTGTTTCTGGGTATAATGGCAGGGGACACATGGACGAGGGGGCAGCAATGGCCGATCCGGAGGAGCATGATGGGACCGGGGAGGGGGTTGGGGAGGGTGGGTCGAACACAAGGTCTGTGAGACCTTTTAGCGCACTTATGTAAGTCTTTTGTGACTGGGAGAGGTGGCGATAGTCGAACGCGGAGGGGTGGGCGAGCATCGGAGAAGTAAGGAGACGGTGATGGGAAGACATGATCCATTTCCGTGTGATATCGAGCGATGAACCGGGGCCCCTGCGGCCTTTGAAAGCCTTGAGTTCGTATTGGCCCGAGGTATCGATCAAGAAGGGGCGGAGGGTTTGCAACTGATGGTTGGCAATGTCCTAATATCGAAGGGTCGTCAGGAAGGGATTGATGGAACAAGGGAGAAAAAAAGTGCCGACCAGTTTCATCAGCTCGAGGATGTCGAGGCACATGCGCACTGCTTTGACAGCGTCCGCCTTAGATCCGCCACCGCCTGGGGCACACGTCTTTGCGACGTCGACCATGGCGTCGACTGCGCGGTCGCGCATGGGTGCACAGTGGCTCTTGAGTGTTTGGCCGATGACAATGAACAGGCCGGAGGGGTCGAAGAGATCGTGTTGCAGCTCTTGTTGGATGAGGTCGGGGTCGAAGACGGACCTGAGGTGGGCAGCCTGTGCAGCATGGCGTTCGATCTGGGCTTGAAACGTGGATGGGTTGGCATATGCGTCTGAGATGCTCGTCAGTGGTTGGATGACAAACAGAAGGACCTCGAGGAACTCGGTGAGGAGAGGACGAAGCCGAGACGGCATCCGAAGGGTCAGGATGCGACGAGAAGACGAGTACGTGAGGATGGGGTTCTGGGCCGGTATGGGAACGCCGCGGCAGGCGCAGAGACATTCGCAGGGACGCCACTGCATGTCAAAGGAGACGCAGGTGCAGCCCGTTTCGAGCTCCTGGGCAACAGCACGCCAGTATCTGTCTGAGAGCTCACGTTTCCGTCGCCCAGAGGTGGGACGGAACTGGAGGCCGGCGTCAAACAAGAGATCATGACCTGGAGTAGATTATCAGCAGTGATCAACGGAGGAGATGTGACAGCGTACGGAGCTGGGGATTGCGGAGAATGGCTGCCAAGTCGAGCTCTTTGAGTGTCTGACGGTTGATGAGGGGTTGGAGGGACGGGATGTGGGGGGAGGAGAGATCGATGTGTGGGAAGGCGGGGTGGTGGATGGGGGAGAGAGGCGAGTCGGATGGGGAGTCGATGCGGACGACAGATGGGTGTGGCGATGGGAGGGCGGTGGCCTCGCGGGTGTCTGGTCTTTTGCGTGAGCGCCGCGAGGGAGTGCGGGGCGAGGGATGCCTGTCAACGAGGGTCTTTGGGGGCGCCGTGTCGACGCGGGGACGCTTGGGGAGGCGGAGGGGCGAGTGGTGCTCGGTGGGGGACAAGGGCGAGGCGGGGGCCGAGTCTGCTGGGGACGACTCTGCAGGCCAGACTGCGCGGGCGGTGTTGGTGGCGAGCCAGGGACTGGAGGGGGGCTGGCGGGGGATGCCCTCGACGAGGATGTCGTCTGCGGGGGCGGGTGTGTCCTGTGCGATGGGGTGCTGGCACTCCTCGTCTGCATCGGCCTTGCGTTTTCTGCAGTTGGAGACGGGTGGGAGCGGGTGGCCAAGGTCGCCCATGGGGGGAGGAGGGAAGGAGAGAGAGACGGATATATAGAGAGCGGAAAAGAACTCTTTTTATTAGCGTAGATGGGCAACGCGCAGTTGGCATGGGTCGACTTGACAGCCCATTAGGAAACCGCGCACCGACCCTTGCCTGCTCCTGCTCGCCAAAGCCTAAACCACATCCATCCGACCCTGCTCCAGCTCCCCTCCACGGTAATCTCGCTGCCTTATCGCGCATGAAACACTCGCACGTCTTATCTGCCGTACTCATATAATGAATCTCGTCATTGCAACTTTGTTCAACTAGGCATCAATCAGCTTGCCCTCTTCCGTCCGCGTCTCCTCTGCATCCACCGCCTTCTTTGTCGCCTTGCGTCCGTAAAACTCCCCAATGATCTTGGGGTTGATGCGGTTCAGCTGCTCCTTGGGGAAGATGCGAAGCAGCGACCACGCCAGGTCCAGGGACTCGAAGATCGTTCGCGATTCATACGGTCCTGCACAACGGGTCCACGATCACCAACCACGCCACCAACGACATGAAACCTTACCTTGTCCAACGAATTGCCGCTCGAACTTGTCCAGGAATTCCAGTGCCAGCTTGTCCTCCGCAGACAACGCCTCCTCCCCAACCACTGCCTTCATCGCCGCTGCATCTCGTCCGATCGCGTATTTCGCATACTGTCGCGTGCCATCCGCGTGAGCTCGCCATCCTGTGCCAACCTTGCAACACTCCGCAACTCACCAGCTGGTTCGACACGTCTCCGTGGTCCTTCCTCGTCAGCTTGTCCCCGATCGCACTCTTCATCAGCCGCGACAGCGACGGCAGCACATTAATCGGTGGGTATATCTGTCGGTTGTGCAGCTGTCGATCGACGAATATTTGTCCTTCGGTAATATACCCTGTCAGGTCAGGAATTGGGTGCGTGATATCTGTGCATGTCAGCCACACAGAACTCGGAAAACAAACGAAAATGCACATACCGTCATTTGGCATGGTCAGGATGGGAATTTGCGTAATCGACCCGTTGCGGCCCTGCACACGGCCCGCGCGTTCGTAAATGGTCGACAGGTCGGTGTACATGTATCCGGGGTAGCCACGACGTCCAGGTACCTCTTCGCGAGCTGCCGAAACCTGCCACGAGACAAGTGCAATGTAAAATAAAATGAACACATACATTCATAATAACACAGCACACACAAACGCACCTCACGCAAGGCATCCGCATACGACGACATGTCTGTCAATATCACCAAGACATGTTTCTCCAGCTGGTAGGCGTAGTACTCAGCAGTCGTCAGTGCCAAGCGAGGCGTAATAATACGCTCGATGGTGGGATCGTTCGCCAGATTCAGGAACAACGTCACTCGATCAAGACTTCCATTCGACTCAAAGTCTTCCTTGAAAAACCGTGCCGTTTCCATGTTCACTCCCATCGCCGCAAACACCACGGAGAAGTTGTCTTCGTGACCGTCGTGCACGTCCTTCGTGGGCCGCTTCACCAGTCCTGCCTGACGTACAATTTGCGCAGCAATCTATTGGTTCCTTCAGCGAAACAGGCGTGAGCACCGCAACGTGTCCCCTCACGTACCTCATTATGAGGCAGTCCTGCCGCAGAGAAAATGGGGATCTTCTGTCCGCGGGCAATCGAGTTCATCACATCGATAGTTGAGATGCCGGTCTGAATCATCTCCTCTGGGTATATCCGAGAATACGGGTTGATCGGCGAACCTAATAAACTAAACCTTGCAGCGCCAGACCGACACACGCAACTGTGAAAAACATAAGATACGTACCGTTGATGTCCAGATAGTCCTCTGCAAACACTCTGGGTCCCTGGTCAATCGGGTTCCCGGATCCGTTGAAGATACGCCCCAACATGTCTTCTGCCACCGGAAGCTTCATGCTGCTCCCCGTGAATTCGACGTGGGTCGCCTTCACGTCCACCCCTGTCGTGCCCTCGAAGACCTGCACGATGGCCTTGTTACCCTGCACTTCGAGAACTTGGCCGCCTCGTTTCGAACCGTCCGGAAGCGTGAGCTCGACGATCTCGTTGTATGAAGGGAACTAGGTCCACGGATAAATACCAGCTATGCGCGGGGCCCGATCACCACTTGCCTTGACATTATCCAACACGACCAGTGGCCTGTGGAATGTAAATCGCTGCCCATATCTTTTATTTTATTTTTCAGATTCGCGTACCCGTTGATAGCAGATACGGTGCGGTAATCTGGCAAAGAAAATGAGACCAGTCAGACACCACAAAGCGCAATTAGTAAAGACGCACCGAGATGAGGCTGCACGCGGTATTCGCGTGTCACTGCGGCAGCATTGATTGCAGCCAGCTCGCTGTTGCTGATGCGAACGTCGACGACCATCGTTTGGATGTGCTGCGATTGCGATGTTATTGCCTGGCTCACTCGAGCAGTTGAGTCCACTTTGAGGCTGACCCGAAAGACGCAGCACCTGCTCTTCCCACGCTGGGGGGCTTGCATCCGCGTGTACCTACTATACATACATGACACTATACTAACATTCCATATTCGATGCAAGTTCGCTGACAAGTGCTTGCGCTGCTTCCTTCACCTGTGCCACATCCGTCGACGACCTGGCGAACACGGGGTCAGCTCCACAATTCAGCTGACTTCCAGGGTTGCGATCATATCATACCATCCTGTTTCAAGAAGCAGCTCTTCCGCATTCTCAGATGCCTCCCACCCGAGCTCTCTGCTCTGCAGCACCAAGTACAAGTACTCAGCCGTCCCTGATCGGACCTTACAGAGAGGGATTCGGCATCAGTCATATATACGTCGCCTTTTGCCGTAGATCTGTCACATACTCGAGGATAAGGATGCACCAGGAAGCCAACTATCTTTGGCAGACACGTTTTCGCAACCGGTGCGACCGTGAAGAGATTGACAATTCTGGGATGGAGTGCCATAAGGACCAGAACTCGGACATTGCCTTTATGAAAAACTCGCCCACATACATTTTCATCGATTCCTGTATCCTCTGGACATTCTTCATGCGGGACACGTTTTGGCTCGCTATCGAGATCATGTTCTCCATACTGCGAGCGAGAGAGAAAGAAAACCGTGTCAGCGTGCCAATGCCATCTCAGCAGATCACTCACAACTCACCACACTGCCCCTGCCCCTGTCTCAGATTCAGGGAGGCCGGTCAGGGCATCTGCCTCGAACAGCATGTTCAGCGTTTGAAGGACCGGAACCACGACGCTATTGGATCTCGAGTGCGTCAGCGCATACTGGACCAGGTCCCCTGCTAGACACGAGACACTGTATTCCCCTCCAGTCGATGTCACAGGTAATCTCCGGACATAGGCAGCTAAGCTCGATGACGCAGGTCGTTGCTGGCGATGAGGCACTGTCTATGAAATGCGGCACGGCACCAATAGATCGACAACGCACAGTGCTGTTAGTCCTCGTGGACACACTTAGGACTAATCCGGCCAATATTGTCTTGCGGTAGTCAGGTATTTCCAGTAGCTTGACAGCTTTTGGAAATAGCCATTCCCCATTGTTCCAGTTCGTCCCATTTTCACTGTTGTCACTGGAGGCCTTTTACAGCCCCCCTTCGGTCACAAGAACACCGGACTTACAGCAAAAATAACTCTCGCATCAAGGTTTCGCCTCGTACCCTCCAATTCTCGGATTCGTCCACTGATGGAGGTGAAAGACAAAGGATGCGAATAAACGATTCCCCTGCAATCTGCCGGACATTATCGAGTCTCTCCATACCCTGCCGGAGAATACGTCCAACTACGTGATGGTATCGCTGCGCTGGAAGGAAATCTGCAAAGTGGGGCAGGCTTGCTGAAACGCGAAATAAATCTCCAATCATGGAGGCCAAGCCCTGGATGCACGCAATACGTATCCACGACCCGACATCTCCGCGTTCGTCGGTCGTGTAGTCGTCCAACCCGCTGTCGAGAGCATCGAAGAGGGTACGAACGACTTCCACGCTGAGGTCTAATGAAAATGTGTAAGTGCTTCTAATGCACGCACGATGGCAGGGGACGCCACCAACGTTGCGCCAGATTGTGGGCTACCCGAATTATGATTTTCGGAATCGCCTGAAAACAATTCCGGCGCGCCTCAATATTTGTCATTCTGGTTGCGGGCTATAATCACCGCTTCATTCATGACACGACATGCGGTCAATGGAGTCGTCCTCACCTCCACGCTGACGCTGTCCAGCAAGCATTCCACGACCTCAGGCAGGCTATGCTGGTAGGCACTGTAGTCAAGGACACCCAACAAATATCCGAGACTCTGTTGTAGCGGCGGCAGGCCATGCTTAAACTCCTTGATGAATGTATAAGGAGGGGTCTAAGGTCAGGGTGAGATAGAATGCTGAACGTGTGCAATTGTGACGTATCTTTTGACTGCGCTTGAAGAGTCCGTGAGAGAACTGACACTTGCCATAGCAGCTGCAGCTGCCTCTTGCACGTCGCTGCTCCGATGTCGCAGTCCGTGATCGACCAGCTTCCGCCAATTTGGAACAGAGGAACGATCTTGCAACTCGACCTCCTCTCGAGTAATGCTGGCAGCAATGAGGCTGCAGATTGCACCCAAGACTTGCTCATTTCTCGGCGCAATGACAAGGGATTCAGGGGTGCGAGTAATGAGAGCGAAGATCTATAGAAATCTCTGAAATGAATGGGGAAATATGTGGGGCAGGGGATGCTCACTTCTCGTCGTGTTCCATCCCCTTTGTGGTCAAATGACTTGTACGCGTCCGCTATCTCGGTGAGTGCCGCAACCGCACCGTGGACAGAGGCCACATCCACCGAACTCAGCAGCCGCGCCTTTTCGGTGAGGTCTCAACATACTACTATATCATTTCTGTCATTGGACAAGGACTCACCAGGCGTTGAATGCATGGTGGCACAAGCGCATCGAGGTCAATCTCACATATCAGCCTCAAGGACTTGGCGCCAAGTTGCCTCATCGCCATGTCCCAGTGGCGTAGAGTAATTGATATCAGGTGGTCAACAAGAGCTGTCCGATATTCTTCGTGCCTGCTTCTGACTATCAGAACCATGGACCCGATCAAAAAAAAACAAGTCAACTCGCTCAGCTACTTGTGGGGCCGCCGTAAGGAACGCATTGCGGCGTATGCTTATAGAGTAGAAGTCCGTCTTCCTGAGCACATCTATACCATGAGCAAACAAACCCTGAACCACAAATAAATATAGAGTGAGTCTACCGACATCTATGGAATGACAAGTGCCATACCATTCGTCCTACATGCTCTTGGAAAGCGGCGCTCGCTGCCCTCCGTATGGATACATCACGATCAAATAGAGAGACGGAAACAAGATTCTGCGCCAGTTGGTGTGCGTGTGGCGAGAAGCTAGACCGATCCTGGGCCCTCGCCAGAGCCCATATCACATAGGCTGCTGCATCGCGTACATTAGAACCAATGGAGTGTGCACCCTTGCGAATGTCAAAATAGAGGGCTTGTGACAGCCAATCAAGAAGTTTCGGAAGTATGGTGGGAGGAACAAGCCCCCTGCGTGCGATTTCGGCCGATGCAAGACACGCGCCGTGCCATGTGGCTTCAGCAATAGAGGGCAGGTCGTAAACGCTGGCACCAGCGATGGTGTGGATGGAAAACAAGTACAACACATTCTCCAGAACTTGGCTCGAGAAGTCGTTTGGTAGACGTTCTGAGAGTCTGCCGATGCCTTTGGCTGCCGACCATCGTACTACGGTGTCCTAACTGGGGCATCAATTCGTCTGGATTGCTGAATCGCCAAACAGCATTCACCCTGTCTTGGACGGCCTTCAACAGTGCATCTAGGACACCGTCCAGCTCCTCTGGAATGTCAATCTCGTCGTCATCATTGTCATGATCTTGGCTAGCGTCTTCATTTCCGCTATCGTCTAGGGCGCGCACTAGGGGGTTTGGTTAAGGTAAATTATCAACTGGTCGAGACAGTGCTTACTTTTAAGTCTAGTGAAAGTTCGTCTCGGGGGAACCAACCGTAAACCAATTCTAGACAAGAGCTTCGTCCTATATTTGCACATCAATGTGTTTGCCATCAATGCCTCGCTGCTGCTAATCGCCTCCGATATTTCCATCAGGTCGTCGGCAGCAGCTCTGGTTTCCTCGGGTGCACCCGATTTAATAAACTCGCACAAAACTTGTAACACACCGAGAGACTAGTTGATAATTAGGAGAAGAGCTCAGGAAAAAAATATGCTTTACCAGAAAAATGTTATCAGATTGAATGGTCGAATTAGACCATTGCAAAAATGTCCTGAATTGTTCCCTGGTATCCTTCCTGCGAAGATACGTATTATCAAGGTCAGCAGCTCCCAAGAGCGTGGCCTACCTCGTGTAAAATCGCGCAAGCAATATAGCGGCGCCTTCGCGCTCTAAGCCTGCTTTGTCCAGATATTCCTTGGCAATAGATTCAATCATATTGGCTGTTCGTCCATGCTGGCCGACTTCATCAAACTGTTCTAGATCGAAGGGAATCCTGCACACGAGGGACAACCATAAGAGCACTACATAACGGAGCGACCACAGATACGTCTCGGAAGACGGGCCCCCCAATAGACGCATAAATTCTATGGCAGTGGTGACGTCCGCGACTTCGTGAGGAAAAAAACTGGCTATCTATACTTCAGTGCGTGGAAAGAGCTGATGCAAACCGAATAACCGACTGATCGTCTTGTATCCTCTGCATTTGATGTAGTTGTAAAGTAAGTCGGCGAGTCTACCGATGCGAGAGGTGGATGACTTTACACCCGGATTAGAGGTACACGCCTTGGCGTGCGCCCTTAGACACTCTGCGGCTGGAATAACCAGGCCCTCGAGGTATGGATCGAGTAAATATGCCTGCTCTTGATACTCGCCTAGCTGAATGATAAGTTAAATACCGTTCCACGATAACCAAGAGCTTGAACACCTACGATCAACACGAGCTGGCGCAGCAGTTCGATCTCTTTGCCGTTATCATCGTGACTGGGCTCGCTCGCCAAATCCACGGTAAGTAACGCGTTTTGCGCAGAGAAAAATTCGTCATAGCGGTCAAACGAAGCAAACTGCTTCTTCTCGGTGACATCGTCGCCCATTGCCGTCCTTGGGCGTCGTGGTGATCCTGCGCCCACCCCCGGATGGAATGATCACTCAAGTTGGTTGTGGATGGGTATTACGTCAGATAACTTACGTAATTACCAGAGGTCGAAGGCAGGCAGGACTCACGATTACCCTCACGTCCGTGACGAGTTGACAAGGAGAATGTCACCACAAGAAAGGCCACGCGGTATCAAACGGAAGAGATCCATCGAGGTAATCACACTCAAAAAGGTGTTTGATGCATGTACTGAATGATCGTCACTGGATAGGACGACAACGAAGGCAGATTGCGACGGAAACTGGTGTGTACTGGCCGGCCTCGCTCCTCGACTCTACAGTTGACTACAACAAAGTGGAAATTACAAAGCATCACGATGTCAGAGAAATCCGCCAGGTGGTCAAGAGAGCGAAAGCGTTTGAGATTCAGAGAACTTTCAAAAAACTCAAGAAGGCTCGGTATGCTTTGCGCGGCACTAAATTAGTCGCATCCGTCTATACCAACGTCGTTCCTCTGTCAGATATCTCGATCCAGAAGGCGAGCATACGAAAGACCTCGAGCAGCAAATGGAAATACTGAAGGTCGGTGAAACCGGCCGTCCCACGGATCTAAGCTCACTCTCGGTAGGATATGGACTGTACCAACGTGGCCAACACCGCATTGATGACGAAGATCAAAAAGGACAAAACTCTCTCAGACCTACACCCTTTCGTTTCGGCCGAACTGGCGTCTAATGCTCTCGTTCTTGCTCCGTCGGGAACGGCAGCAGCCAAAGCACAAAGCCGGATATTAAGCTCGAAATGGCTTGCGCCCAAGGTCCTCGGAACTGTGGCCGCTCTCAACAACTTTTTACATCCCAATCCGGGTGCTCGCAGAATTTTGGAAGGTAGAGATAAGTCGGCTTTCCCAAATGTTGGGACAAAGAGCAGGACGGATCAGGCGCGGAATTCCGTAATCGTGAATGATTCGGACGAAGGCTATTCTATTGGCTCTGACAAAGACCTGTTAAGCGAGGTGAATGATGGCGATGGCTGGGAATCAGGCACTGTCAGCGATAACGACCACGAACCGTCAGCGAAGTCAGATGGTTGGGAGTCTGGATCGATCCAAGGCGGCTCTTATCGAGAACAAGAAATGTCGGATGCATTGTCGGACGTGGGCGGACTACCGAGCGGACCAGGCGGTATGGAGATCAAGCCAAAGAATTCGACATCATTATCTAATGGGCAGTCCGCATTCCTTCCGACATTATCTGTTGGTTTTACCCGTGGCGACTCGGATAGTGAGTTCAGTGATAGAGAGGCCAAGATTTCAGATAGTGGCAAAAAGAACCGCCGAGGTCAGCGTGCTCGTAGAGCGTCAGTATTTTTCATTTCCCGTTATCGTGCAGGCAATGAACTACCCGTGCGGCGACAGGATATGGGAAAAGAAATATGGAAGGAACGCTAATCACGTCAAGAAGCGACAAGAAATCACACAGGGAGCAAAAGGGAAAGGTCGTAGCCCTGCTGCCAAGGGACACCAACGCTCACCAAAATCCAGCCGGTCGGCGCAACCAAGCCGTCCGCTACCTCTGAGGGTTGAGCAAACAAACACCCCTGGGGGTACGCGTGGACAGGGACCTTCATCGAGTACTCGTCGGACGGAACGGCCGCTCCACCCGTCATGGGAGGCGAAAAAGAAACAACAATCAGCAAGTATCTTACCTGCACAGGGAACAAAGATCATCTTTGAATTGTAACAATGCTGTGGACGTTGACGACAGATGGGACGAAATCGTGACCAGTTATTGGGACAGCAATCGCGATATAATAAGCACAGGTCTTGGTATCGACGTAAAGATACAGCGTGATAGCACGAAAGACACGACAATAACAAGAAAATGAGCAACGAAAAAAAATTCAACTGGATAGATCGCATTACTTAATCCCTGCGTGAAGGGCAGATGTGCTTTTTGCCTCCTTGCAGTCGACATTCGCGGGAACACCACATCTGTCCACAACGGCCGCAACGTGGATAGTCCCTTCCAATTTTTGAACACGTGGAGCATTGGGACCGACATGAGAGCCGAGACCTTTTCTCCAGGGCTTCTAATATCGGGTGAAGGTTTAGGTTCTCCACGGATGGCGACGGTGGCTGAGTGAAGATTTCGGAGCTCATTTTTGGCTCGCTCCAGTCAGAGTCGGGTGGTAGGGGCATGCGGCTAATCGATGGGCTGCGATAGGAATCGGAGGATAACGGTGAATCGGGGGGAGTATCATCGTCGCACTGAGTTCTAGGATATTTTGTGTAGGTAGGTATTTTTATTTTCAACGATGCGCGCAGGCAGTCTGCAGCGGAGGTAGTAGTCGTAAAGGAACCGTAGACAGTGGTGAAACCCTGGGATGGCTCGGCTTCCGCCGGGCCTCGGAGCAATGAGCTATGGATGGAGATTACATGAATGTTCGTGAGGGAGTGTGGACCCCGCCGTTTTCCAGCTTGTGCGCCTTTCGCGGGCACAACACGAATATCCTACGCCGGAATTGAGCGCGACGTGAAGAAAAGTCGACTTGCAACGCGTCAACTCACCGTGAAGTGAGAGCGCGTCATAATGAAGTTGCTCTGCAGATACCACCCGATGGACCTGGAAAAGTCAGGAATTTATACTCGTGTGACCTTGATTTTCACACACAGGGGGCGGTGGCGAGACTTTATTCGTCGATATTAGGTTCCAGTGTTCGGGTACTCGGGCTAACCGAAGTACATAGATGTCTCAGAGCGGCCGTGACGAAAATCAGCATGAGAACTTGCCTGGATTTGATTCCTCGGTTGGTATTACGTGTTAGGAAGAAGTGGGGGGGATAAAGACGCACCTGAGGCGTCACACGACCTCCTTTTATACCCGACTAGATGACGATAGGCTAGGCAAGATCCAATCTCACATTTCCAAAAGGTCGGCGTATCTGATATTGTGAGGTGATGAGATGATGTTTGCTGACTGGAAAGAGCATATCAGCGGTGTTACTTGAAATCAGCTGAGAGCCAACCTTCCATGTCGGGAGTGGTGAACCCTCAGATTCCTGAGCCAGTTGGCGGTTGCGTTATGGGCGGTCGGGTGCAGATTGTAAATAGTAGTGTATAAGTAGTATGAGGTAAAAATCAACTATTGTTTAACACGGATGCTCACGAGTTACATAAGTGCCAACGAGGATATACTATGATAGTTCCGTCCGCCATGCAAGCGGGGAAGGTTCCCCTTACAAGAGCCAGGAAGGCGGTAACCACTTGCTGGTAATGGTTTCTTGCAATGCGTAAGGCGTAGATAAAAGACTGTCGCCTGACCTCGATGTATGTATGGATGAGCCGAACGAGATGAATAGTTAACGCAATGGATTGATACGTATACCGGGAGATCTCCATAGGTCGTCCGAATCTCATTTAGCTTTAGTAAGTTGCGATGCACCGTCCGGATGACAGAGCTTGGGAGCTAGTACCAGATTGAGGAAGGAGGTCAGCGCCCTGGAACGGAGGGAGATCATCGGCCGTGCAAGGTTGGTAAAAGATCTTGAGGAAGACGAAGTTGCGAACGAGGGGATCGCGCCATATCATATCACTAGTACTA
>Ga0307518_10001315_pt1 | contig 18594 bp, 9 predicted proteins | sample 25_EM_MG_FD_203889 | JGI IMG/M metagenome (GOLD analysis project Ga0307518, IMG submission 203889) | Populus trichocarpa ectomycorrhiza microbial communities from riparian zone in the Pacific Northwest, United States - 25_EM | ecosystem: Host-associated > Plants > Roots > Unclassified | place...
TTCCCCCCCCCCCCCCCCCCCCCCCCCCCCATTATTGAAACTTTACCAAACATCACTAGAGTATAAAGAAATCAAGTTCTATGCAAAAGTAATCCAAAAAGAAATAGTGAGCTTTTTTTATATAATATGGTTCTAATTAGAGAATTTTCAAGTAAGAGTAACAAATGCAAGATTAGCACAACTCAAAAACATATTCCAAATTTTGATTCTAATGAAATGAAATTTTTTTTATATACATTATAAGATAAATTAATAACCTTGATTGAATAATATATTTATTAGATTTTGACTTAAATTTAAGTAATCTTGATTAACTAATGAATTTTCAGGGTCTAAATATTAATTTATAAATATTTAATGGTATGTATAAATATAAAATATGATATTTACATGTTCGATCTATCAATGTAGCTATTTAAATAATTAAAAAAAACTAAAATTATATTCATTTTCAACTTTAAGAAGCAAGAATTTAGAGCGTGTTTGGCAGTGTGGTTGCGGGTGCTTTTCAAATAGCTTTTCGTGCTGAAATGCATGCCAATGATGTTTTTTTATTTTTTAAAAATTATTTTTGACATCAGCACATCAAAACGATCCAAAAAGTATAAACCACACTTAATTTTAACAAAAAAAAAAATTTAAATTTGAACAAAACACAGGTACAAACGCAATACCAAACGTTGGCTTATTCTTCAAATCGGCAATGCACATGGATTCTCCTCTTTGGTACATGCTAGAAGTAGAATCTTAACAAAAAATAATAATTAAAAAAGGAATATTCTATGGCATGTGGTCGGCACGTGCCATAAAGACAAATATTCAACAACCCTTAACACGTAGGATCGTTTACTTTCGTTTTCCACATAACCATCACATCCTATACGCTAACCAACCTCCAAACGCTATACCCGCCCACATTATAATACTTCTCTTCCTTAAGAACTCAAGTAACAGTCAACATCACCGCCATGTATATATCTCTCTCTGAAAAACCCTAATTGGATTCTCTGTGTTTGATCTTCGATTTCTCTCTTTAGGTTATCGAAAACTCTAATTGAGTAAACGACATGTCGGAGAAATTCTCACCGACGTTGAGAATTGGAGATCTGAGTGACTTTATCGCTCCTTCTCAAGCTTGTGTTGTTTCTTTGAAAGGTCTCAAAACGACAACACCTAACACCAGAAAACGCGACAAACCTGAGGTATTTCTGCAAGTTCTGGAGTTTATTTTTAGCAGATTAGTGTTAATTGAGGTTAAAGTTTTCAACTTCGTGAAAATTTTTGCATTTTTGAGTGAAAATATTGATTTTTGTTTTCTGTGTTTTTGTTTTAAAGGTTGCTATTGCTAATAGAGAGCAGAATGACCCTGTTAAAATTTCTCTTAAGGACTGTTTGGCTTGCAGGTAATTTCTTGTTGTTGATTTTGTTAAGAACAGTAAATTAGAGACTTGTAGTTGTTGTTGAAGGCAAAATGAAGTATAGATTTTATTGAATTTTGGAAATTTTGGGATTCCAATGAAGGTAAATGAAATATGGGATTAATGGGAGTGTGGAAGTTTTATGATATTTAGTGTTTAAAATGTATTTTATTAGTAATTTGGTTGATTAAGTTGAGGTCTAGATAATTATGATTAAAGTCAGATATGTTCAGTACTAATGAAGGAGATGTGGAAATTTTGTTACTGATGAAGGCAGAAGAATATGGGATGAATGAGGTTTTGAAAATTTTAAGTAATGTAGTGTTTAATAGATTTTATTTTTATTTTTAGTTGGTGATAAGTAGTGGTTAAATATTTATGATATGGAGATGTTTAGTTATTGATCAAGGTTATATGTGGAATTAACGGGAATTGTGGAAATCTTGTGATGCTTAGTGTTGACATGTATATTGTTATTGTCAAAATACTGGTTGAGTACAGGTTTAGGATTTATGTTTTTTTTTTCTTGTGATGATGCAGCGGGTGTATAACATCAGCAGAGACAGTTATGCTTGAGAAGCAAAGTTTGGATGAGTTCTTATCCAATATTGACAAAGGAAAAGCTATCATTGTTTCTCTGTCTCCACAATCAAGAGCTTCTCTCGCTTTTTATTTTGGCATCTCTCCACTTCAGGTGGTCACTGGGCTGTATTTTGATAGGATATGAGATAACATAGTGTTTCTTTTCTGCAAAATTCTAATGACTCAAGATGTTTTTCGAGTTTGCAGGTTTTTAAGAAACTCACAACGTTTTTTAAGTCATTGGGAGTGAAGGCTGTATTTGATACAAGTTGCAGCAGGGACTTAACACTTGTAGAGACTTGTAATGAGTTTCTTTGTCGTTACAAACAGAGCCAGTTGAACATTGATGAAAAATCTAATCCATCTTTGCCTATGCTTTCTTCAGCATGTCCAGGTTAATTTCTTAGCCTATTATAATTCAGAAAATAAATAGCATCCTCCTGTACTTTACCCTAGAAAAGAAAAAGGAAAGAAGAATAGGAAGAGAATAAAAAACTGAAACACCCTGCCAACATACAAAATCATGATTAAAATTTAGAATGCTTCCGATAGCATAATCTGTGATGGAATGTGGCTATGTACGGGTCCGTGGAATGTGGGGCCATGTGGGAGGAAGGGTTCTCTGATTTAAATTTGTTTTACCTGTATCTTCTCTGTAATTGCAGGTTGGATATGCTATGCTGAAAAGCAACTAGGATCCTACATTCTGCCTTATGTATCTTCTGTGAAGAGCCCACAACAAACAATTGGAGCTACCATTAAGCATCACATTTGCCAAAAAATGGGCCTCAGGTAACCATCCATGTTAGGGCTTTCCTATTCTTGCTTTAAGCTTTATTTTGTGAAGCAGGTTTTGTTGGGAGTTACAGGTCTGTAAGAAATTGTACCTTCTAAACTTTAACATTGGAATAACCTACTTTATTTTGCGAGGAAACCTATATCTTCAAATGCCCTGTAATGGCTAATCTCTGTATTTAAGATTAGGAGTCAGTATATACCATTGGTTATGCATTCTTGGTCTTCTTTGTGCTTACAAGGAGACCAATCCCCTTCACTCCTCTTTAGTCAACCCCTACCCAATTTCTGTGCTACTAAATAAATTAATGAAGACGATGCAAAAACAGATTAAAAGAACTTTCAGTGCATCTGAATCCCCCCAACCACTCTAACCTTGTAGTCTGTCTTTTTTTTAAAAAAAGAGTTAGGAATATTGAAGAAAAATTGAGTTACCTTACTGATTTCATTTGTGCTTGAATTATGTAAATGGTAAAAACTTGTTTGATAGGCCAGATGAGGTTTATCATGTGACTGTGATGCCTTGTTATGATAAGAAGCTTGAGGCAGCAAGGGGTGACTTTGTTTTTGAAGTGGAACAAGAAGATGCAAACAAGAATAGTCTAAGGATTACAGAGGTTGATTCAGTTTTGACAACTGGAGAAGTCTTAGATTTGATAAAGGTGAAATTGAGATTTCCAATTTTGGTAGTTTATGTGAGCTTTCTTGTTCAGTTCTGCTTTTTTTCTTCCTGGCCCAAGCTCTGAGAGGTGACTGATGTGTATTTGTTCCTTCTGTTTGTTGGGGTCAAATTGCAGTTAAAAGCAGTGGATATTGAAACCTTAGATGACTCACCTCTAGATAAAATGTAAGAGTTCTCAATTGTCCTATGAACCACAATCATCTTTCTGAGGTTCCATCCCCATGTGGTTGAGGTGCTGATGTAAAATAATGTGTTGACCGTTCTACAGGTTGACAAATGTTAGTGAAGAAGGATATCTCTATGGAGTACCTGGAAGTTCTGGTGGTTATGCTGAAACAGTGCTTCGGTATGCTGCTAGAATGGTATTTGGAAGAGAAATTGAAGGGCCTTTGGCCTTCAGAAGTCTTAGAAACAACGATTTCTGTGAAGTTACTTTGGAAGTAAGTTGTGCATTCTCCTATCTGGTACATTTCTTCTAGAAGATGAAATTGTACTCTATAATTTTTAATACAGTTTCTTGATGCATCATGGATCAGGGATAATCATCACAATTCAAAAAATACTAACTTTTCCGTGTCCTGTTTACCTTAGTTCCATAACTTAAGCCTTAATTACACTTACTTGATAATTCTATGTACATACTTTAACATCTGGTTATTGCTTCTGATGTGATATTTCTCATTTATGTAGGTGGATGGAAAAGTTGTACTGAAATTTGCCCTATGTTACGGCTTTCAAAACCTACAAAATATTGTAAGAAAAGTCAAAATGGGAAGATGTGATTATCATTTTGTGGAGATTATGGCATGCCCATCAGGTTTCTTTTTTTCCCTTTCTATCCTCACTTGATTGGGCTTTCAGTTTAATCTAATTGGTATTCAGTTTTCACTTGAAATTTGACACATTCTTTACTCACTAAGCTTTATGATCAATCAGGTTGCCTGAATGGTGGTGGTCAAATCAAGCCAAAGCCTCAACAATCTCCAAGGGAGCTGCTTCAGTCGCTAGAAACTATTTATATGGAAAATGTGAGTTTCACTAACATTGCAGATATTTTTGTAGGGCTATGCATACTGTGATTGGTTTGATGCCTTCTTCTTCTTCTTCTTTTAAATCTAGAGGCTCATGTTTAATTGTTTTGCACCAAGTATAATCAAACACATTACCATTTGCAACTTTCAGCTTAATGCTTATGGCTCTCGACCTTATGTATCTGTGCTTATGAGGTACTCTTACCATCAAAGCTGTTCTCAAAAGGAAGATATCAAACCTGATCTTTTCAGGGATTTGAATTCTGCTATCCTGTGGCTGAGCCACTTCTAAAGCTCGACTGTTTTGGTCTGTGTCTTAGATTTTTTATTGTCATGCAAGATCTCCTTGAGATTGCTGAACATAGTAGATTACCAAAGTGACATAAAAATCTGATGGTCTGTAAGTAAATTACATTAGGTGTGCAGTTGTTGTTTTGATGGATGAGACAAATCGTCTCGAATACACTCAAGCTGTGGCGGTTACCTTTTCCCCTCTCCAGCCCCCCTGAAAAGGGTAACTTGAACGGGGATTATTTCATGCACATGCTTTGCCTGTTCTGTCTTTGTGTACAACGCTTGTTTTAATCTTTCCATAATTTAACAATTTTTTTTTTTTCTGGACATGTAGATTTTGGTAAAAGATCCTTTTGAGAATCCTCTTGTTAAATCCTTATACGATGAGTGGCTTGACCAACCTGGTTCGGAGAAAGCTAAAAGGCACATGCATACAGAATATCACCCTGTGGTAAAAAGCGTAACTGCCCAATTGCATAACTGGTAACCACATTCCAGTCCCTCTCCATTCTACAAATAAGTTGCAATTTCACGAGCTTATCATCCTTGGTCTCGGCTCTCCAAGGCATGGGCCTGGTCTCGTTTACAACACCATCAACTGCTGGCTGAATATTTGTTCTCGGGATATCCTTTTGCAAAACACAGTTCAATTTTGATAGAGTAAACAGATTTGTTATTCGTACCCTTCATACTCATGTATATGTTCTGTCCTAGAAGCCCTTTAGATAGATAAAAGAATCGGTTTCATGCATTTGTAATCTGTTTCCCTTTGTCTTCTGGGTCCAAATATTGTTCTCTTCAGTTCATGTACATATCTTCGTTGAATAATGTTCTCATTTTTGTATAATTCAACAGGTTTGGGGAATTATGATCCCCTCCTTTGAAAACAAAAATAATTTCTTCTGTATAAGCAACAAATACAAGATTGAGGAATCGAAGCAATTTTTTTTTACTTGCCATTCTCTGTTATGTGGATGCTGATGGGCTACAAGTTCATTTGAGCGTTTCGTTTCTTTTATCTACCTTCAGCTTGAGTTTCTGAATCTGGAAGTCCTTTTACTAGTCTTTTTTCTTGTTTTTTTATTATTTAGACTAATAGACAACTTCTAACAATGACATTTTCAAGTAGAAAAACAATGCCTGTTTTCATAATTGACAGTTCCGATCTGAAAAGAGCTAGGTTAATTTGTGAGTTATCAAGCCAACTTGAATTTTGTTTTTTTTTGTTTTTTTACAAGATTTTAACTATGCTGGATTTTGGTTTTTTTCTTGTTTGATATTTAATACGATTGTTTTTTAAAATAATTTTTATTTGAAAATGTAATAAAATATTTTTTATTATTTTTTAAAATTTATTTTTACATCAGCACAGCATAAAACGATATGAAAATATAAAAAATTTAAATCATTGAAAAAAATAAATAAAATTTATATTTTTTTAAAAATATTTTTAAAATACAAAACTAAATAATATTTTTTTTACAAGATTTTAATTATGTTAGGTAACCTGCAAATTTAACATGAGTCGATTACTAAATTTTTCAAGCCAACCCATCAAATAAGCAGGGTTTAATAATTATGTTTATATGATAAAAAGGTGATTTGGACATTAAAATTATTATAAATGTGAGTGGTTGCAAATTAACTAAGATTAACACTAACAAAACTACAAAATAAATATTGAAGAGTTTTTTCTATAAACAAATGAGCTGAATTTTTTAGTTATATTAAAAGAATAGCTGACATATAGTATTAGATTATTTTGATTTACCATGGGACACCTACTGACCAACAATTATTTCACCGTAAATTAGAACATAAATATTTATTAGTCACCAAAGAGTACAATATTATGATTGTAATTACTTTTTATAATATTAGGACTAATTAATTATGAATTCATTCTAAAATTTATTTAATAAAATATCAATCATGTTTTTTTAAAAACAAATACAGGAATGGAAAGATATTTAGATGAGACATGATTAATGTAGTCAAACCAGACCAAGTCAACCGCAAACTCCTTTCCAAATATACGAGGATCAAGTCATTGTAATGAAGGGAATTTTTTTTTTTCATGAAATATTGGAAAGTTAATATTTCATTTCCAATTTTAGAAACGGAATTTCCAGAAAAAAGTAAGGAAAAATCAACATTTCCATTTATGTCCCCTCTTACCAATCCAACCAGCTGGAGTCAAAGTCAAATACTGCTTATAAGAAACAGACAGCTGTTCGGTGCCACGTCTCACCTCTAAAATCAACCACCAGCAACAAGTCTTCTCCTTGTTAGAAAAGAGGAACACCTGCATCTCACACAGAGAGACCAAAACAATGGTAATGAAATCTCTTCTCTTTTGTTTGTTTTTCTGTTGTGCTTTATGAAGATAAATGTTTGTGGGGTTTTTCTGTTCTGGTTTTTTCATTGAACAATTATCGGTTTTTTTTTTAGTTTTGTTTTATTTTATTGTTGTTTGCTCTAAATTGTACAAGTCTTAAATTTGCATCCATGATCTTGTTGCGTGTTCTTGGTTTGATCATCTCTTGCATGTTTTTGATGGATCAGTTGTTCTGTTTCAGTTTAATTGATACATTGGGTCTAAAAGAATGTGAAAGGAGGCTCCTTTTGTTGAATCTTGAATAAAGGGTTTGGTTTTAGTGGATCTTTTTGCTAAAACTGATCAAGTTTTTATTTTTACATGTTCTCTCTTTAATAAAACTTTCTGCTTGTTAAATAGGAAAATGAAAGTTTCAAATTGGAGAAAAGAAATAAAATAAAAGGCATGTAAAGGAAAAATTAGAAATGGATATTGCTCATATCAGTTGTGTCACAGAATGGATATTTTGATTTTAGTTTCACCATTTCACTGAAGAAGCTTGTGATAGCACTATAGCAGCAAAAAAATTCATCTCTTGTTGTGATTTTGGAGTAGTTTTGCAGTTTTGTTTGTCGTGGTTTGAAGGTTGATATGATGTCAAGCTTTGTTAGTCTAGCATTTATGTTCTTTTCCTGGTTAGATAGGATATATAGAAACTTGTTTTGATTATCATTTGGATTTGACAGACAACTTCGAAGCGCCTTTCCGAGAGGAAAGTGGCAAAGTTTCACAAGAATATCACTAAGAGAGGATCTGTTCCTGAAACTTCAACAAAGAAAGGATATGACTACCCAGTTGGGCCAATACTACTTGGATTCTTTGTCTTTGTGGTAATTGGATCATGTATGTTCTTTCTACCATGTTGAACTCTTTAAATTCTGTCTATGTTATTGTTTCTTGCATTATTTTTGTTAATTTGCTACTTGAATCTTCCATCCGTGAAAGTCATGGGTTTGCGTAATCCATTTATCATTATCTATTGTGAAATTTTTAGCAGTCAATTTTTGGAGGTGCTTTTTGTTGTGGATTTATTGTGAGCAATTGCTGGCTTGGTATCAAAAGAACTTTGATGTATAGCTAGTGATATGTGTCATCTTCAGAAAGTTTATTGGTCACTGCTGAAGTATATGTGTCATCTTCAGCAAGTTTATTGGTCACTGCTGAAGTGAGAGGTGGAGAGATATTGTGGGTGATTTTAGTCTTTCCTCCCCTTTTCCCTCTAAACTTTTACACTATTGATATATTTATATGAATGTCTCACTTTGATTTGTGCCATTTAGTTTCTGGAGTTTGTTTTCAGCAGCATCAAATGAAAGTTATCTTTGTAAACTTTGTTTAAACCTCCATCTAGTTGATGATCAATTTTGAGATTACACTCCCAAATGGACCCAAAGGCAACTCCTTGTTTAAAGTACTGAAATGTTAAGGTGAACAAATTGTTTGAAAGAAATGTTTATCTTGGATTGTTGTTAAAAATAATACCACCTCGGTGTCTTGCTGTTTCAGAACTGTGTTTTATAGTGCAGTAATTATAACTTGTGTTTGATGTTATGCATTCACCGCTGAATTTCTTGTTACTCCTTTGCGTGGCAGCTCTTTTTCAGATAATCAGGACAGCATCTAGTGGTGGGATGGCCTAAGGTACTGGAGTTATGTTTATGATGGAAATCTGCAGCATTGTAATGAGCTAGGGCTTTACCATCAAAATGTAAAGTTAGAACACGTGTGAAAGTTCTAATGCAAAATGATGAATAAATTGTGTTCTCTACCACCAGTTTTGTACAGTGTTCCGTTTTCCAAGTTTTCGAAAGCTTCTTCTGCATAATAGTGTACTGGCTTTCTAGAAACCCCCAAGAACATCCTGATGCATTGACAATTCTCATCCTTAGGGTGTGTTTATTTTTACAGCAGCACTGTTTTTTTTTTTTTTTAAATAATTTTTTAATATTTTTTTATCGTTTTGATGTATTAATATTAAAAATAAATTTTAAAAATAAAAAAATTATTTTAATATATTTTCAAGCAAAAAATATTTTAAAAAATATCTGCTATTCTATGATTTACATCATCAAAACTTTAGTTGACAATGGTTTATGAATTTAAATATTTTCAATGACAGAAAAATAGTTTTTATTTTTGTTTTTCAATAAAAAATTAAAAAATGGGTTCGTTGAGAATGAAGATAATTTTTTCCATCAAAAAATAAAAAATACTTTAATATATTAAAGAATAAAATTATAATTTACAATATTCATCTTAATATTTTATTTTAATATTTCGAATATATGATAATCTAATTATAGAATATTAATTTTATTTTATTCAAATTAAGAAATATCATAAAAGGTTATATTATTAACTAAAAGAAATTATATTAAATTTATAATAAAAAATAATTTTATGATACTAATTAAAATATAAAAAAATACGAATCTTTTACATTGTTAAAAAAATACTTGTATATAAAAGAAATTATATTGTTCATGATTTTTTTTATTTGAAAAACCTATAAAGGAAAATTATAGAAACTATAAAATATGCTTTTCAAACTTCATATTAATTTAGAAAACTGAAAACACAGCTTTCAATTTTGAGAAATAATACATTTAACAAAATAATTCGAGTTTTCTTTTTTCTTACTCTAGTTTTACTATATTTCCGAACAATCCCTTATCTTTTCCTAAATTTCTCCATTAAAGCGCCAAACACCAAAATCTTGGTAATAATGAAGAAAATAGCTTGCACCATCAAAATACTCTCTTGGAAGCTCATATTTGAAACAAATAGCACTTGATTAATACTGTAGCACAACCGTGCAGCATTTCTTATAACATGTTTTGTACTCACACATGGCTTTCCATCCTTTATTCAAGTGCTTAGACGGTACCATTTACATCTAGGAGACATTACAGCAATGTCCACAATACAACTATAGTCCATAATCAGCATAAAAAGTACAAAAGAGCATCGATTGATGACAGACATGCCTCGTGAGAGCAGAATCACCACCAAGATGCTAGAAATGTCTTTGCTGCTGCATTTGCTTTCTGTATGCTCCTTTGCTTTCATCTGACCTGCGAGTTGCTCGGGTCATTGTGCTTCCTGTGTTGGAATTCTGGTAACAGTCTGAACTTTTGGATAACTTCCTGACACGAGAGCTGAAGCTAAGTTCATTGCTCATTTGTGTATTGCTCCCGGATAAGCTCCCATCAAGCGAAGACTCGTAGCCCATTGCCTCGAATTCCTACAAAAAATGTCCATTCTGTCAGTATTATCCTTGAAAGGTTGCAAAGAGTGCATGTCATAGGACAAGCATTTTGGGTTGGATATTGTCAAAACTCAATGGAGCGTTATCTGCTGACCTTGGACTTTTTCTTGGCACAATAGGGCGTTAAACATGGATTAAAATCCTTAAGAAACGTGTCATCTGGACTACCCGGGGTTGCACCGTCGCAAGAGCTAAACTCCTGAATTGTTATAGACAGATTGTCACGGAAGAAGAGGTAAAGGAAAGAAAATTTGACTCGACAAGCTTATAAAGTTAGTAAAGCAGAACTTAGAAGATCATGGCACTTTAGTACACAACATTTCATTGCTTAAGCCACAAGGAAACTTCAACAATTATTAAATGATGGACGGTAAAAACAATCACATTTTGCTAGGAGTTGAACAGTGACCTTTCTTAATACAGAGCACACAGGAGAATTCTGACAAAAACAGTAACTTATTTGTTGTTCAACTGTCAACTATAGCGCAAAATGTGGGTAGGAAAATGGCATGCTTACTAAGGAATTTGCAGTTTCTTCATGATCATACGTTGGTGTCCCTGGTGAGCTGCCATGATATTGGATATGTGCCCTTGCATATTTATCTGCCTTCACCTTCTCAAGAAGAAAAATATAATAAACAACTGTACACCCCAAATACTATCATAAAGCCATCCTTGTTTGAATTTTGAAGATTTTATCAACACGAATGTGGTAGATAACTGGGGAATTCAACCCCACACGCCTATACCAACTTAAACAAACTTCAAACAAAAATGCAGTCTGCTCAATAAACAAGCTGCCTGAAATACCAACAAATTGCAAAGAAACACAATAATGCTAATAACGTCCAACATGTAAAATGATCTATAATTCATTATATATGACATCAAAAGATATGCTTGAGAACCAACGCTCAACTAGTCAACTTGGTAACTCACCAACCCCGAGGAATGGCCCTGACTAGTCAAGTGAAAAAACCTTCTTTTTTTATACATGTAAAAAAAAATCAATGCTCAAGTTGATGGGTCTACCCCTGACTTGACCTGGGGTTTCAAGCCTTGGGTCGGGATCCTGAATCGGGTATTATAACTATGCTTGAGACCGTTCAATAACAAACCTTATAATTTGAACAACATTGATTTTAATAATCTGAAGATAATCTGATTTTACACTAAAACTACAGATACTAATTAAGATGGAAAATTACATACAGCTAGCATAATAATCACTGGAGAACCTTAATGCTCCTTCATGCAACCAAATCTTTCATTGGTATCTTCAAGGACTCTCCCATAGACTAGAAAGCAAGGAACTTATACATGCACAATCTTTAGATTTCATTCCAGCCACATTTAAATCCACTCAAAAATCCAAAAAATTGATAACTTTTCAGGTTAATACCTCAGCAAGATCCTCTGCAAGGCATTGCAATTGTCCTGTAAGGGAAGTGACCTGCCTCTGAAGAGTTGGAATGAGTTGTTTGGCTTGCTTCAATTCTGATCCTCGCTGCTTCAATAACTCTTGAAGCTGAGAATTCATTGCGTCAGGAAAAAGTATTGAACTTTTTAATGACCTAACCTCTTCTCTTTGCTTCAAGCACAAATCTTTCAACTTCTCAACCTACACAAACAAAAAAAACCCAGCAATAAGCTCAAAAACCAAAACCCAAAGAGGAAAAACAATCAACAAAATCACTACTTACTTCTCTGTTCTTGTCTTCAAGCATCAACTTAAGCTTATCAATCTCCAATTCTTGTTCTTTATTAGCACTCAAAAGCTCTCTCTCACTCTTCAAAACCATAGCTAAAGTCCTTGTATTACTATTCACTTTTGCCTCTGTCAACGCCTTCGCTTCCTTTTTCTCCTTCTTATTTTCTGTTCCAAATAACTTCTTCTGCAACCCCATAAAACCAGTTCCTTTCCTCGCAGTCTTTTTCAAGTCCTCAGCTATTAGATCCGATGGAATCACCAACCCCACAGCCTTACTCGATGACCCTTTACTCGACGCAGAAGATACTGATTTCTTCTCCATGAATTTCTTCACCATTTTGCTTAAATTGTGATCATTTCCATTGTTTTTTACCTTGATTTTTGACAAATCTGCTGGTTTGGACTTGACAATTGCGCGTGAAGTTGAGTGTTTGTAGCTTAGCTCAGCGGATGAAGATGGGTCTGAGAAGTATGAGGTGGTTGAGGACCTTGAATCGTAGGAATTGTAGCGAGAAGCCATTAAAGATTGAATCTTTAGGAAAGAGAGAGAAGAAGGAGAAGAACAGAGAAGATAAAAAAAAAAAAAAGTTGGGGTTTTTGTTGTGTTCGAGGTTTTGAAAGATTAAGGACAGATGGCAAAGTGGGAGTGAATGATTGAGAGGCGCTGTTTGAATTCAAATTTTTGCTTTAGCTTGGAAAGCGCGGCATGTTTTACCAATTGTTTCAGCATATTCAACTCTAATGATATTCAATAACTGAATTGTTGGTATTTGATAATTGCACTTCAATTCCTATTAAACGTTAATCTACTAATTTCTTGAATTAATTAGACTCTTGAGTTAGAGTTTTAAATTAAATCCAAAAAGTTTAATACATGTGTGTAATTTAATTAATTTAGTGAATTGACAAGTTAACTGGTTAAAACTCATTTGTTTTAAGAAAAAAATAGTATCATTTTAATTTTTTTAAAAAAATTTAAAATAATATTGTTTTCAATTGATTTGAGCTAATCTATTTAATTTATGATATGAATTTTAAATCAATTGAATTTACTAATTTAGTTTGCTTGTAATGTAATATATATTTGGTGATATGGTGTAATGTTTCTGTAAAAATTATTTTAAATATTTATAATTTCTTTTAGAGTTGTGAATAATTTTGACTACTTTATATTTTAGAATTTCAACTCCAATATGCTTTGAGAAACGTTTTCAAACATTACTTTAAGGCATAGTATATATATATATATATATATGCTTTTTAAACAAGTTTCGAGTAGTCGATTGGTTTGGTTTCTATTTCAATATTCTTGAATTCGAATTTAATAAGAAATTAAATTTCTTTGATAAATTACTCATTATGATATTAATGATCGTAGTTAAGATTTGATATAAAAAAAATGCAGTTTTTATTTATTAAATTGTCCTTTGAATACTTCAATCCAAACGTTAAACTGGAAAAAAAATAGAGAGGAACGACAACTGTTTTTTCGTTTGATTCTCATGTTTGACTTTATCAGTGCCCATGTTTGACTTTATCAGTGCCCATGTTAGAGAAAAATGTGATTATTGCCGTATGGTAGCAAAGAAGGATGAAAAATGTGAGGTATCTAAGTTTTGAATATGTACAGAGGATTAATGTACTTTTCTCAGAGAAAAAGAAGCACCTTCTGCTGAAAATAATTCTGTAGAAAGATAAAAAAAAATAGATAGATATTATGAAAAAATAAGATTTAAAGAAAACAAATTAATATTAAATTAAGTAGTATCAACACTTAGTTAAGAAACTAATTAACTAGTTTTTAAAAGTGAGAAATATTATTTAATTTGTTTTACAAAACTAAGGATATATATTAATTTATGATTTACTCTATATAAGTAAAAAGAAGAAGAAGAGAGAGGACGATTTTTGAAATTTACAAGGGCTTTTATGTGTTTGAACTGAGTTCACTTATTATATTGAGATCATGTAGTAGAGGCTTATCCTAATCTGCCTTAAGCGGTTCAAATATTCAACGAAGAAAATGTACATTAATCTCATGAATGGAACCACCAATGAACTTAGTTCAACTATATATCATGATGTCCATATCCTATTTTTAAGCTTCTCCAAACTTTAATTCTCTGGTGTGATCCCATCTTGGAGTTTGCAGTTTAAATGATAAGAGTAAATTTGCAAGAGGAAGAAGCTCAGTATTTGTTGCACCAAATGATTCACCAGGACATATATCATGAGTCGACTTTTTTTTATATATTTTTATAAATAAAAATCATCTTAAAAACAAAATACATCTGAAGACATGCCAAACCCAAAGAACTTGAGTTTACCAGTTAGCTAAGTTCAAGGTAATATGGGTCTGGCAAATATGTCACACTCAAATAACTTGAATTTGACAATCAGCAAAGTCAAAATGGCATGAGTCTAGCAAACCTACCATACCCAAAGCACTTGAGCTTAACAGTCAGCCATACCCAAGGTGGCATGGGTCTCACCAACATGTCAGACCCAAAGAACTTGAACTTAGCGGTTAGCCAAGTCCAAAATAACATGGATCTGATAAGCATACATGACCCAAACAACTTGGGCTTAGTAATTAGTCAAGCCCAAGGTAGCGTGGATCTACCATACACACCAAACCTAAAAAAACTTGGACTTGACAATCAGTCAAAGTTCAAAATAGCATGAGTCTAGCAACCATGCTAGACACAAAACAGTTGGGCTTGATAGTCAGCCACACTCAAGGTCTGACAACCACGCTAGACACAAAGCACTTAGACTTGACAGTTATTCATGCTCAAGGCAATATGGGTCTGACAAACATGTCAAACCCGAAACATTTGGATTCAACCATTACTAAATTCTCAGGCTATCATTCATATTAATGCAATTATTTTCCTATACTAATAGGTGAATGCAAGGTCTCTTAATAAACCTACCATATTTAATATCTCATTAATTATATGTAAGAGATATGTATCTCCTATTAATGTCACTGAAAGCAAAGGGCTTTTCAGTCCTTCCCTTCTCTAAAAACGACAATGTTCATGGGGTATAAATACTTCCTGAACAGTCTAGGTAAGGGTTCAGAACTTTTATCTCTTAAGATAAATTAATAGATTTCATAGTATTAACTAACTTAAAACTCAAGAAAAATATCTTTGTTTCTTGAATTTAAGACTTTTTTAATTCATTTATTGTCTTTCTCATAAATTTATTGACTTTATCATCGGAGGGTCTTTAAGTTCCTCCGATTGGGACTGTTTTTGCAGGCACTCAAGCTTTTATCATAAGCCTGGAATTCCTTAGTCTAGAGAGAAGAAATATAACTATCAGAACAAATTGATTAACCAATATCTCAAACACTAAATAACCTATTATTCATGTATCTTGGATTTTAAGACATCATCAACATCCTCTTTCCAACTCTAAATGGCATATATGTGAAGTTAGTACCTATAAAATCAAGTGTAGTATTACTATTTAAAATTTCAGGGATGAAGTTTTCAGCATTTTGCCAGTATTCAGGATCTCTCATTTTAGCTCAGGCATTGACCATCACTTTGGTTTTGATAGGTGTTACATATCTATCAATCTAACATATTTCTCTACTTTCTATTAGAAGTAACAAGGGAATAGGAGGATGTAGCCTCATAGTTTATTTGATCACTGACTTTAAATAATTTAGTTCCTGAATGTCTACCTCGGTAATTGTTTTATTCTATTTGAGGGCTTGCCTTATCTCAGCCTGTGCTTTCTTTAAGACTCTAGGGTTTCTCATCATTTCTGTCATTGCCTAATCTATTATTGTTGATGAACTGATAGTTTCAGCAAAAAAACATATCCTTGATAAAAATGAAAAAAAAAGATAAGAATTTAGATTTGAACTAATGTTGGACTTTATTTGTATTGATGTTAAATATAAGATAGGTTTTGATTATTATTTAAGATAGAAAAAATAAAAATAGTGGAGACAGAGGAAACATGTCTCTTTGTCTATCATGTTTTGAAACAATAAAAATTCACTAAAAAACCTTCATAGTGACATAAATTTGTGTCCCTTCAACCGGACATTTTTTTGTCCTTCTGTATTTGTCACTTCTATCCTAGAACAATAACCAAACGTGACCTAAGTAACAACCAACAATTACCCTACACAAAGCTTAGTTACAATGGAAAGTTTGTAGAAAAAAGTAAATAGCATAAGCATTTACCCGAAAAACAACTTTGATATAGTTATTTTCAATAGGGCACTTCAGGGTTCCACTCCCTTGAAATCTTAGAAGAACATCAACCAGATCCTCCTCCACTGCTTCAATGTTTCCTTTCAACTTTTCCTTGTGCTCATTAATGATAGAACCCAGGATCGTGTTTATCTGATCAAGTACTTTCTTTAGTTTAAGTTTTATCCCATTGGCTAGAAGAAACTCTAGTGAAGGATATAAGTCTACTATATTGAAACCTCATGCCAAATGAGATCCCTCCCCGGTTAGTGATATCATTGCATCTTAGTCTTTGCATTAGTGCCCCAATGTTGTTTTACAAGTTATTACACTTGTTAGAAAGAAAATTTTTTCATTAAAATCCATCGCTCTTCTTGTAAATGCCTGAATGGACTTGATGAGTTTCAAAACCTCATCATGTCAAATAGCGGAGAATTATATTAAGGCTTAAGAGTTCCATTGTACAAATTTTCCTCATTTGCCTCCAGTAACCACCTTATGGAGAGAAGACAATATCTTTTATCCTAAATTTTAAAATTTTAGAGGCAAGTCTTTATGGCCTCTAGGCAAAGATAATATCACGAGTCTTCAACACCTCTCCAACCATCTTTGGCGATGATTACAGCCACAGAACTTTCACCTTGTTGAAGATGCATCAAAGGCCCATGTTTAGTTCAAGGTTGTCAATTTCGTTCCGTTTCGTCCGGAATGGCCGAAACATTTCATACCAATTCAAAAAACAGAAAAAAGCAGAACAATTTTCATCTTATTTTAAATTTTGGTCCATTCCAGATTTTCCGGATAAATTTTGACCAGAATGTTCCGGTTTCATTTCACATGTTCCATTTCGGGCTTGAAAAGCCATTGAATCAAACCCAGACTTCAACTTATTTTAACCAAAACAAATCCTAAAAATACTATATAAATATTAATAACTCCATTTTCAACTATAAAACAATCTTTAATCAATCTAAAAATAAAAAATCAAACAAAACAATAATAACAATAAATTTATGGACCCTAATCTATTTTTTTGGCATGGTCAAAGGGCAAATTCTTCTTCATTGAACTCCCCTCTCCTAACAAACCTTCATTGACACCAATATCTATTACATTCCTTCCATTTCTTTGGTTGAATAAAACATGAGTTGCATATTTTTTTTATAAAATGTTAAGAGATCAAAAAATCATTCTCTATTAATATCACAATAAAAATATATTTTACAATACGATTATAATATAAAAAGCACTGGACTATTTCTTATTATCCTTAAGAAAAGCATGACCTACTCGTGATATTGAATGAGTAAACTAAAGGGAATTTAAAGGGGTGACAAACAAAACTTATAGTTTAATTAAGGGTTAAAAAATACTAATTGGGTGGTGTTTGTGTGTTAACCTAAATGTGACACTCAGATTCCAACTCCCTCTACTTTCGTTCAAGAATTAATTGTCGTAGCTTTTTAACATGAATGACTTGTGTGGCTTGCCTTTATCTTTTAGAAGTGAAAAGTTCGAGTTTGATTTATGTTTTTTTTGTGTTAAAATATTTTACTTTCATAATATTTTGGTATTTTGTTTAAGTTGAATTACTTTAAGTTAAAGTTCTATTTAATCTTGACTATTTAGGAATATTTTAAATTTTAAAATTATATTTGTTTAACATTGTGTTTGTATTGTATAATTTATAATTAATTTATCTTGAATTTGAATTATATTTGTTGAATTATATATATATATATGAACAGTACAATCCTGAAACGGCACGCCGAAATGCTTTGAAACCAAAACATTTCATTTCAATTGATAAAACGAAACACCTACCAAAACAGAATTGACAACCTTGGTTTAGTTAGATCTCTGAAGGCATGGTGTGGTAGTGTTGAACCTGTTAAGTTGTGCAGGTTTCCTATGAGAGGCAACTTCATATGCCTTAGAAGAAGCTTTACTTTAAATCCCACTTTTAGATTTTATGCAATCCACCTAAACAAAAAAAAAAGAAAAAAAAAGAAAAAGAGAAACAAGAAGGAATGAGGAAGGCACATAAAAAATTATGGCCTCCATAGTTATAGAGAGGGATTAAGTTATGTTAGGAAATATTAAACTTGTCCAAGTACAATATTTTTATACAAAAATTATGAGGATCCAACTTTAGCAAGTTTCAAAACATGAATTATTTTTTGTTGAACTAAGCTTAAAATCTAATGTATCAAAAC
>Ga0307518_10001316_pt1 | contig 18567 bp, 10 predicted proteins | sample 25_EM_MG_FD_203889 | JGI IMG/M metagenome (GOLD analysis project Ga0307518, IMG submission 203889) | Populus trichocarpa ectomycorrhiza microbial communities from riparian zone in the Pacific Northwest, United States - 25_EM | ecosystem: Host-associated > Plants > Roots > Unclassified | place...
ATATCTTTTTTGTTCCCGTGCAAAACCTTGTAGATGTGATGGTGGTCGATGACTAGTGATGCCAAAGATGTGGTTAGAGGCTGGTAAAGAAGGAAAGAAAAGGAAGAAAAGATGAGGCAAGAGGGGAAAAAAAAGAGAAAGGTAAAGAATGAGAGAAGAAAAAAAGGATTATATATTTTTTCATTAAAATAGAGAGATGGAGACAAATAAAAGGATCCAATCTCATATGATCCAAATTAGGTAAAACTCAAAATTACAAGTACTAGGACTAAGTTTCAAATGATCTAAAGCACAAGGGAGATTGGGTTGGTTAGCCTTTCCTAATATATGATGAAAAAACATAAACGACCTTTATATGTGTGTGTGTACTTACAAATTTATTGAAAAATACCAAGGTTATCAATTCTATTTTGGTTGGTGTTCTATTCTTATTGGAATGATAAATTTTGGTTTTGAAGCATTTCAACGTTCCATTCCGAGGTGAGGTACTACACACACACACGCACACACACATATATATAAATATATTATTCAAAATATTAATTTAATATATATGATTTTAATTCAAATCTAAAGCAAATTAAATTCAAATTATGCAATATGAACAAAATATCAAACATCTAAGCATAATTTTAAAGATTTAAAATTATCATAAATAGTCAATAGTGAAGACTAAAGAGAACTTTAACTTAAAATGATTCAACACAAACAAAATACCAAAATATTGAGAAAGTATAAGATTTAAATACAAAAGAAGTATAAATCAAAACATCATCTTCATCATTAACCATTAACATAGAAATAAGGATGTTGATCTTAAATAAAATACTAAAATATTGAGAAAGTACAAGATTTAAATATAAAAGAAGTATAAATCAATCATCATCTCCATCACTAACATAGAAATAAGGATTTTGATCTTGTGGTGGTATGTAGAAAAGGTCATCAACTAGACATTCTTACCATGTCTTAACTTTCATCATGATATAAATCAAGATATAGATCTTCAAACTATGCCATGCAAACAAAACATCAAGCCTATAAACATAATTCAAAATTTTAAAACATTCCTAAATAGTCAAGAGTCAAGATTAAAGAGAAGTTTAATTTAAAATAATTCAACACAAATAAAATGCTAAATTATTGAGAAAGTAAAAGATTTTAATACAAAAAAAGCATAAACCAAACATCATCTCCATCATTAATATAGAAGTAAGAATCTTGGTCTTCTTGTGGTATGCAAGAAAAGTAATTAACTAGACATTCTTTAGGATATTTTATGTGTGGTGATTGTCTTTATCTATACACTCAACTTTTTGTTGAAAGTCACTACACAAACTTATACGAACCCAAAGGGTAAGAACCCTTAAACCCACATGTAAGAAAGAACAAACTTAAGAAAACTAAAATTAGATGTGGTTGATAAAAGCTTGACATAAAGATTACCTAAACCTAGATACCAAAACTATTGGAATAAAACCCCCACCCAACAATTATAAATAATCATGAATTAGAAGTATAAGAAAACGCCACAAAGATAGTTGATCTTTGACAAGTTCAAGAAAAGTTCTTGAAGAACCAAAAGTATAAGCAAACATCTCACACACAATTATAATTTTTGAATAAACCAATCTGAAAAGCCCTAAAAACCTAATTACAAGCTAAATAACCCTATTTATAATACGTAAAAACATCTTAAACAAGGATAAAAAAAATATTAAAAGAGTACTAATCCAATTAGGAAAAATAATCTTAAACTAACTAAGAAAAATAATGCAATTCTCGCATAGTCAATTACGAACCTTATGATGCGAATATGTTATCACGTGGTGACCCACAATAAAAATTAAAATTTGATCCTGGAAAGTCAAAAGAGATCCAATAGGAGTGTGACACAATGAAAACTTGTCCCAAGGCACCAAACCTATTGGAATGAAGTCGAATGACACCACAAAGTCAGTTAATCTTCGATAAGTCAGATTCAGTTTGTTCAAGAACTTTCATCTCCCTCCAAGTCTGAACGGGTCGCTCCTCATTCCTCCTCTTACTGATTACAATCTGATCCCACCAAATCAATGCATACTCCGTAAACTCAATTATCACTAATTTCACCATTTTTGTTCAGAATAGCTATGGAAATAAAAAAATCCAATCTACCTTTTTGTCCCATTCCAGTAAGCCTCGGGATCGTTTTTACTTTGAAAGTTAGAAATTTTCAGTTTAATGGTGTCCAAGTCCCCATCCATATCTTTATAATCCCCCATGCCATGAAAATTCACATTCCTCCTAACCCTGTTCGGTCCAGACTTGATTCCTTGGCCAGCATATGCAAAATCATAGTCATCTTCACCTGCATCTGCATTTTCGTCAACAAACTCTTCAAAATCATATTTGACATTCCGTACGGTCATACGGACCGTATTACCTAATGGACCCCTTATGTGGACTTATATGAGATCCACTCAAAACTGACCCAAAACCCTAAACTGAAGCCCATAACTTAATCCAAACAAGCCTTGGATCCTAACTGAAAATAAAGTATTAATTAAGCCCAAACAAGCCTTGGATCCTAACTGAAAATAAAGTATTAATTAAGCCCAAACAAGCCTTGGTCTGTAGCTAACAAAATAAAATAAAGCCCCTAATATTAAATCCATGTTCTGCCATGAGAAGAAGAGAAGGAAGTAAAGTATTACAGAACTGATTCAAGGTTTATTTATAGCCTTCCATGCAGCCCATTAATCCTAGAAACAAAAGGAAAAGATAGCCACCCATGTTATTTCCAAGTTGTAGTAGGATTCTTTTGTTTTCTTGGTTGTCCTCACCTCATGGGCCAAATAAGGTTGTATTGGGCCCCTCTTGCACATGAATAAGATGTATTATGACCTCTTTTTGATACTCCAATGGACCTTTCAATTCTGACTTGGTTGAAACCTTCAAAACCAATGCATTCAATGTCTCTTTCAATGCCTTTGTCTTAGACCTTTACAATGGACAATGGACCTTTAAATGAGTCATTGTACCATTTGAAACATGTAATGGGTCCTTGCTGATGTTTCTGGGTTGTTCCACATCAAGATTTACCCTTGTGGGCTGAATTGACCCATTTACAAAAAGTGATCCAAAACATTTACTAGTGAGCCCAAACCCTAATCCAAACAAGCCTTAGACCCTAACAAAAAACAAAATATTAATTAAGCCCAAACAAGCTTTGGAACCTAATAGAAAACAAAATATTAATTAAGCCCAAACAAGCCTTGGGCTATAGCTAATAAAATCAAAATAAAAATAAAGCTTATAAGCCCTAAGTCTTTATTTGCCATGAGAAGAGAAGAAGAAAAGAAAATATTGGAGGTCTGATACAAGACTTATTTATAACCTAGGAACTAAAGGAGAAGTTGCTGCCCCTTTGGTTTCCAAGTTAGATTAGGATTTTGATCTCAGCCTTGTATTTATCCCTTGTTTTAAAGGAAAATGATGATGCCTTTATTTGCTACCTCTTAGTATCTTTCCAATATTAGGAAACACAATTAAGTTGTTGATGCGAACCTCATGATCACGTGGTCACGCAACCCACAATCAAGATTGAGATCTGATCCCGAAAAGCCAAAATAGGTCTGATAGGAGTGTGACACAATGGAAATCTGCCCCAAGGCACCAACACTATTAGATTGAGTAGAATGACGCCACAAAGCCAGTTAATCTTTGATAAGTCAGATTCAGTTCGTTCAAGAACTGAAGAATGCAAGAATCACTCTCACACGTTAAAACTGAAAAATTCAGAAGTAATTATCATCAAAGCTGCTAAATTTTAGCTTACATGAGTTTAAATAGTTCTTGAAAAATTAACCCTAATGGACCCCTTATGTGGACTTATATGAGGTCCACTCAAAACTGACCCAAAACCCTAAATTGAAAAGCCATAACTTAATCCAAACAAGCCTTGGATCCTAATTGAAAACAAAGTATTAATTAATCCCAAACATGAAAGAAAATAATAAAAATAACTAACTTGTCATTAAATACCACCAGCCCTTCTTTCCTTGTGTAGCTAGGATGAATAGGGAATCCTTATAGGAAAAGGATTCTGAAACATTAATGAATCCTTGCCACACTTGGAGATTATATTGCAGCTCATTAAAGATCCTTGTGGAACTAGAAAATTCCCAAAACAAACACCCACATCCTTGTAGGAAAAGGATACTTGCCAAATAAGAATTCTACAAGTCAAAAGGAAGTAAATAACAGAATTTATATAGCCTGTTCGGACCTGTATTGCAAGTCCTTTCCGAATGTGGATTCTCCTGAAAATGTACCCCAACATAGAAAAACACCTCTGGAATCTTCTGGTAAAGTTTCAGCTCGATCCAACGGTTGGATTTGAAGTGATGCTCAATAGCGTAAAACTGAATGGTAGAAACCTTTACGCCAAAATCTGAATCTGACCTTGCTTGGTTCGTATCACAAGGCTGAACTGTATCAGTTGCTAAATTATTCTCCCTGCACAACAAGGAAACTTTGCCATCACATATGTTTCCTATGTCAGCTTGGAGTCCTTTGTTTCCTTTGCTTTGTTTTCTCCTCACAAGGCTAGCCAAAACTGATACAAAATTAGCAGCCTTGTTGTTGAAACTTCATGGCCTAAATAAGGATGGATTGGGCCCCTCTTGCACATGGACTAAATGTATTAAAGCTTCCTTTTGATGCTTCGAAGGATCCCCAAGTTTAGCCTCAACCGAAACTTGTACAACCAGTCCATTCAATGCTTCTTTCAATGCCTTCGCTTTGGACGTTGTGATGGGCTTATTTGGAATGTGTAATGGATCCTTGGTGTTTTTGGGCTGATTCACATCATCTCTGCTCACCTCAAAATGATTCGACCTCGAATCAAAACCTGTGTCAAACAAAGTAAGATCAACAACATTAAAGGTAACATTAATAACACCATACTCACTTGGAAGATTAACTTTGTAGGCATTATCATTGATCCTCTCTAAAACTTGGAATGGATCATCACCGTGAGGCTATAACTTTGATTTTCTATAGTTAGGAAACCCTTTCTTACGCATGTGCACCCAAACTCAATCACCAGGTTGGAAAACAACCTGTTTATGATACGATCCAGGCAAGGTCAAATTCAGATTTTGATGTAAAATGTGCAACAATCCAGTTTTACGGAAACAATCATAATTCTCAATCCGACCGTTGGAGTATGATGAAATTTTATGTGGCGTCTTCTTACATGTGTTCCTACCTTGTGTTAAAATTTCAGGTCAGTCCGAGAGTAGAAAGGCATCACAATACTGGTCAACATAGGCTGTACGAATTTTGTTATTTACTTCCTTTTGACTTGTGGACTTCCTATTTGGCTAGGATTCTTTTCCTAAAAGGATGTGGCAGCTTGTTTTGGGAATATCCTAATTCTACAAGGATCATTAATAGGCTGCAATATAGTTTTCCAAGTGTGGCAATGATTCATTCATGTTTCAAAATCTTTTTTCTTATAAGGATTCCTTATTCATCCTAGCTACAACAAGGAAAGAAGACTTCATAATTAATTCTAGCTTTAGATCAGATTTTCTAGTTTATTTGAGACTTCTTAAGGGTGAAAAATCTGATTCTAGCATATTTAGAATGGTAATTTTTGGATTTTTATTGTTTTTTTTTTTTATTTTCTTCGTAGTCTTTGGGTTATTATTACTTATTTGGGTCAATTATAAGTGGGCTTCATATAAGTCCACCTTAGGAGGGTTCATTAGGGTTTATTTAAGTCTAGAGTTAATATATATAAAGGCATAACCAGATACGTAAGTTAGACAATTCAGATTAATAAAACTTATTGCTTGCCGCACTTTATGTGTGTGTGTGTGTGTGTGTGTGTGTGTGTGTTGGTGAGATAATCTCCCTTCCATGGTTCGCTAAAGAACTGAAAACGACTTATTGAAGAACAACTGGCTTCGTGGCGTCATCCTAATACTTCTCGATCGCGAATCAATATTTGTTGGGTAGGGGTTTTCGTGTCCAATAGTGCTGGTGCCTAGGTACAAGTTATCTTTGTGTCACACTCCTATCAAACTTGATTTACTTGGCTTTCCGGGAATTGGTGTCTTTGCGTGTCGGTTGCGTGACCATGTGATCACGAGGTTCGCATCATTTGGTATCATAGCTTGGCTCCATTAATTAGGTTATATCCTTCTGAAATTCCTTAGTATCCAATTTCTTCTTCTCCTTGAATTTGCGGCATATAAAAAAAATTGTTATTTCATTCTATTATTGTTTAAACATATCAGTAGCATCAAACACAAAAAAAAAAAAACAGAGAAAAGAGAAGAGAAAAAAAAATCATTCAAAAAGACGTTTATTGGATTCTGCCGTAGAAAACTAAACAAGAGAAAATTGGATCAAATCAACTTGTAATCAGCTCAAAGTTGATACTATAATTACTGGGGTCCTAATCGCGCCACATATCAAATTTGGGGTCAATTGGATATCGTTTGCTTTGGTTTTCAATTTCGGGTCTAATCATGTCTGATTCATAACGTCTTTGCGTTAGTATATCAAACCTTATTATAAATTGCTAAAACTTCATATTCTGTCAATTTGGGTTGATATCACACTTCATATGAAATTTTGCTTAATTGGGCATCATTTATTTTAGGTTCTAGATTCAGACTTAACTCATCGTAAACGAGTATGTTTTGCGTCAACTTTTGAAATCCGCTTTCTTTCTATTATTTTTGTTTCTTGCAGTACATTTCCAACATATTTGGGTGTTGTTTCATCATTTTTGCATATTTCATTTCTGTTTTTATTGAGTCTTCAGTTTCGTTCGTATTTCGGATAGATTCGCTTGCTACTCGCGAGACTATCATTGCAGTTTTGTTTTTGCTTATTTTCTGATTTTTTTATTGCTTCTTGAGTCATATATACATATTTGAATTGCGCTGCTATGCTGGTTCTATTTGGTGTTGGTTTGAGTTCCGCAAGAAGGTGAGACGAGAGGTGTGAGCGTGTGAGGATATTAAGAATGTTTGAGCGAAACACGAGCGATGTGAGGATATTTTTTTTACCACTAACCAATTTTTGCAGGTAATATCATGTCAGATCAAAATAACACACCGCCCCCTCCCGATGTAGAACTTAAATTCCAAATTCAAGCCATGGTGAAGATGATGGAAAGAATGAATTTCGTGATGGGGAACGTGTGTGATAGACTTGAGAAGGTGGGAAAACATGGTAACATGGCTAGAACATGTACCCAAGATGTGAGAAAGGTTGGGGCTGAACCGAAATCAAACAATGGCAGTGGAGCTAAAAGGTCAAGGTGGGATGATTATGAGGATTTTAAGGAGGACGTAGATGATAATGGTGATGGTGGTTTTAAGGATGAGACCATGTATTTTGATGAGGTGTTATGGCAAAAGAAAATGAGGATTCAAAAGGAGAGGTGATATCAAAGGGAGAGAAATAAAGAGATTAGTGTTCTAAAAAAGAATCCAAGAGTCTATCTCATATTCTAGGGAAGATGAAGCAAGAACTTGATGTGTTAATGGCAGCAGTCAATGCGCAGCAAGCTTTAGAAAGAGGAGAAAAAATGGTACAATGATGAAATACGAAATATAACGGCTGCTATTTTCATCCAAAGTTGTTGGCAACGATTGTTGGCAAGAAAAGAACTCCAAAGGCTTTAAAATGAGGCTAAGGAATTGTCCATTCAACTTGTTGGTGATTCAAGGATGAATCATCTTAAAGAAAGAGGGAATGATATGATCCAGGCAAGGTCAAATTCGGATTTGACGTAAAATGTGCAACTATCTAGTTTTACAGAAATAGTCATAATTCTCAATCCGACTGTTGGATCAGGCTGACAAGTTACATGGAGTCTCCTAACATGTTTTCCTACCTTGGGTTAAAATTTCAGGTCAATCAGAGTTTAGAAAGGCATCACAATACTTGTAAACAGAGGCTGTATGAATTTTGTTATTTACGTCCTTTTAACTTGTGGACTTCCTATTTGGTTAGGATTCTTTTCCTAAAAGGATGTGGCAGCTTGTTTTTGGAATATCCTAATTCTACAAGGATATTTAATGGGCTGCAATATAGTTTTCTAAGTGTGGCAAGGATTCATTAATGTTTCAAAATCCTTTTCTTACAATGATTCCTTATTCATCCTAGCTACAACAAGGAAAGAAGACTTCAGAACTAATTCTAGCTTCAGATCAGATTTCCTAGTTTATTTGGGACTTCTTAAGGGTGACAAATCTGATTCTACCATATTGAGGATGGTAATTTTTGGATTTTTATTGTTTTTTATTTTTTCTTCTTCTTAGTATTTGGGTTATTATTAGTTATTTGGGTCAATTGTAAGCGGACTTCATATATGTCCACCTAAGGGGGGGTCCATTAGAGTTTATTTAAGTCTAGAGTTAGTATAAATAAAGGCATAACCAGACATGTAAGTTAGACAATTCAGATTAATAAAACTTCTTATTTGCCGCACTTTGTTGTGCAATTTTCAAATCAATAAACTTCTTTGCCGCACTTGTTATGTGTTGGTTGGATAATCTACCTTCCTTGGTTCTCTAAGGAACTGAAAACGACTGATCGAAGAACAACTGGCTTCGTGGAGTCATCTTTATACTTCTCGTTCGCGAATCAATATTCATTGGGTGGAGGTTTTCGTTTTCAATAATGTTGATGCCTAGGTACAAGTAATCTTTTGTATCACACTCCTATCAAACCTGATTTACTTGGCTTTCCGGGAATTGGTGTCTTTACGTATGGGTTGCGTGACCATGTGATCACGAGGTTCGCATCAACATTAGCCCTAATCATTGCAATCTTCATCTCCTTGTGATAATCTTCCACACTTTTCGAACCCTAATGTTTTATTCTGTAATTTCTGAAAGAGCTCTCTGTAATAAAAGTTAGGAACAAATTGTTTTCTCATTACTGCCTTCATGTCATCACTTGACTTAATATGCCTTTCACCATTCCTTCTGCTAAAAAGAGTTGATCTATATTAATGCATAATATGTAAACTCAATGACAACGAGTTTTATCTTTTTATGTTCTGTGTAGTGATGATAGTAATAAATCCAATCAATTTTTTTTCCCTTTCTAGATACGTTTCCAGATCATTCTCTCATTGGAAAACAGGTATTTTCAACTTAATGGTATGTAATTCTCCACTTGAATCATTATGATGCCCAAAATCTTGGGAATTCTCTCTTTGAAAAAAAAACTCCACCATGTCCAAAGCTTACATTCCTGCTTATTCTATTTGGCCCAAATTTTTTTTCTTGGCCCAATAGATGCAAACTTATATTCATCATCACCCACATCTATGTTATTTTCAACAAACTCATCAAAATCAGTTCTATCATTTCGTACAGCCCTTCAAACATTACTTCTTTAGCAATCAACCCCACTATTTTGTTGCTTCATTGAGTCCATTTAATCTTTCAACTCCTTGGTCACCTTAGTTAAAAGTTCAATTTCCTGGCCCATAACTCGTATTTGGAAAGAGAATTCGGTGTTTGGTGTCATTGATTCCTTTTTTTTTCAGACATCGTTTGAAATCAACAAAAATTTGATGAGGAGCATAAAATATCCTCATGCCTCTCACGCTTCATACAAAATCAAGACTTTTCACTCTAATAAACTCAAGTGCCTTTTATCTCACAACTTGCTTTCTTTTGGTTTTTTTCAAAACTGAAAATCCAACCAATAAAAGTTAGAGGCTTTTGCAACTCAATTTAATTATGAATAGACTCAAAAATCAATTAAATATATTGAAAACAAGCAAAACAAAACTATGATTATGATTTCGCGAGTACCAATGCAAATTCGTACGAATTGTGGACGAAACGAAGAGGCAGAATAAAACATAAGTGAAAATTAATGAAGACACTTATTTGACTCCTAAATAATCCCAAAATAAAAGAAACATACTGATTTGGTTAAACAAACAGTAGACAAACATGTTTTAGAACTTGACACAAATTTGACCTGTTACGTAATTTTAAAGCACTAGAATTGAAACCCAAAAATCAATATCAGAATGACCCAAAAATCAATATGTAGTATCCCGATACCCAACAAACTATAAATATTAATTTATAGATCATTTTCTTATGTTTAGGTATCAAAACCTGTGTACAATTAGTTTACGACAAAATTGAACCCTAAATTGAAACCTTAAGCAAACGATATCAAACCCTAATAAGTAGTATATGAAATTTTAATAAATTCTAAGATAACCTGCTTAGCATTTTTTAAGAGTTGTGTTTCTGCGATAGAATTGCAACAAGCTTTGAATAACATCTTTTTTTTCTCTTTCTTTTTGAATTTTATGCTACTAATATGTTTAGAGATAGTAACCAAAAAAAAATCTTTTACTAGTATGCTGCAGACACAATGAAGAAGAAGAAAATTGACATAAACATTAAAAAAAAACCTTAACAGACATTAGGAAAACAAAACTTTTGGAAGGATATGGCCTATTTTGATATCGACTGATGTGAACTTTGTGATCACATGGTCATGTAACCCATAATCAAGATTGATATTTGATAGGGATAGCCAAAAGAGGTCTGATAGGAGTGTGACGTAATGAAATCTTGTCCCAAGGCATCATCACTATTGAAATGAAATCATATAACACCATGAAGCCAGTTAATATTTGATAAGTCAAATTTAGTGATGCGAACCTCGTGATCACGCAACCCACACGCGAAGACACCAAATTCCTATAAAGCTAAGTAAATCAGGTTTGATATGAGTGTGACACAAAGATAACTTGTATCTAGGCACCAACACTATTGGAAACGAAAAACCCTCACCATCAATAAATGTTGATTCGCGAACGAGAAGTATAAGAATGATGTCATGAAGACAATTATTCTTCGACAAGTCATTTTTCAGTTCTTTAGAGAACCATGGAAGGGGGATTATCTCACCAACACAAACACACAAAGTGCGGCAAATAAGAAGTTTTATTAATCTGAATTGTCTAACTTACATGTCTGGTTATGCCTTTATTTATACTAACTCTAGACTTAAATAAACTCTAATGGACCCCCCCTTAGGTGGACATATATGATTGTTTCTGTAAAATTGGATAGTTGCACATTTTACGTCAAAATCCGAATTTGACCTTGCCTGGATCGTATCATTTTGGCCCTGAACTGAAGCTCTCTACATTCTTCATGTTCTCTATTTGTTTCTTTATAAACCTTTGCAAGTTGCTCAGCCTCGCGCTCTTTATCTAACATCATGAAAGCATTCTGATCATAAATATTTAAAACTCGTAACCTCCATTTCTCTTCCTTGTCAAGTCTGTCACAAACGTTCGCCATCACAAAATTCATTCTTTCCATCATCTTCGTCATGACTTGCATAAGGAACTTAAGTTCACCCTCGGGAGGGAGTGGTGTGTTGTTTTGATCTGACATGATGGTACTTGCAAAATTAGTTAGTGGTATATAAATATCCTTAAGTCGCTCGTGTTTCACTCAAACTTAGGTCTTTCCCCTTGTCTCATCTTCTTTCGGTTCTCGCGGAATTGAAATCACACCAAATAGAACCAACTCAGCAGCACAATCCAAATAGATGTATATGACTCATAAGCAATAAAAACACAGAAAACAAGCAAAAACAAAACTGCGATGATAGTCTCGCAAGTAGCAAGTGAATCTATCCGAAATATGAACGAAAGTGAAGACTCGAATGAAAACAGAAATGAAGTATGCAATATGATGAAACACCACCCAAATATGTTAGATATGTTTTAAATATACTGCAAGAAATGAAAACAACAGAAACAAGAAGAGTTTCAAGAGTTGACGTAATAACAGACCCGTTTACGATAAGTCAAGTTCGAATATGGAACCTAAGGTCAACAATGTCTGATTGAGCTAAAATTTTAGATTTAGTGCGAATTCAACCCAAATAGATAGAATATGAAATTTGAGAAATTTATGATAAGGTTTGATATGTTGACGCAAAAACGTTAAGAATCAAACTTGATTGGACCCGAATTCGAAAACCTAAGAAAAAAATATCCAATTGAACCTAAAACTAATATGTACTGCGATTAGGACCCCAAAAATCAGATTATCATATTTGCGCTAATTCCAAGTTGATTTGATCCAATTTCGCTATGTTTAGTTTTCTACGACAAAAGCAACTAACTATCTTTTGAATGACTTCTTTTTATTTTTTTTATAATATGCCACAAATTCAAAGAGAAGAGGAAATTGGATACTAAGGAATTTTTTTATTTTGCAGAATCAACAAGAAACAAAAATTTAAGAAAGATACAACTTGACTAATGGAGCCAAGCTCTGTTACCAAATGATGCGAACCTCGTGATCATGTGGTCACACAACCCACACGCGAAGACACCAAATTCCTGGAAAGCCAAGTAAATCAAGTTTGATAGGAGTGTGACACAAAGATAACTTGTACCTAGACACTAACACTATTGGAAACGGAAACCCTCACCTAACGAATATTAATTCGCAAACGAGAAGTATAAAGATGATTCCACGAAATCAGTTGTTTTTCGATAAGTCATTTCAGTTCTTTAGAGAACCAAGGAAGGGAGAATATCTCACCACTCACACATAAAGTTGCGACACAAGATGTTTATTAATCTGGAAATTTTGTAGCCTCCTATATGTCTGGTTGTGGCTTTATTTATACTGACTCTTGACTGAAATAAACCCTAATAGACCTCCTTATATGGACTTATATAAGGTCCACTTACAATTGACCCAAATAAGTAATAATAAACCAAAGACTAAGAAGAAAATAATAAAAATATGAAATTACTATCCTAGATATGCTAGAATTAGATTTGTCACTCCTAAGAAGTCCTAAATAGATTAGAAAATCTGATCTCAATGTGGAATTCATTATGAAGTTTTCTTGCCTTGTTGTGCTTGGTTTCCTTATTTTGTATGGGCAATTAATGAAGAAAACCTCCTTGTTTATACCTGCCAATTTAGTTTCCTTCCTAAAAACCAAAATGTCATTAAATACCACCAATCATTTTTTCCTTGTGTAGCTAGGATGAATAAGAAATCCTTGTAAGAAAAGGATTATGAAACATTAATGAATCCTTGCCATTTTTGTAAACTATGTTGCAGCCCATTAAAGATCCTTGTAGAACCAGGAGATTCCCAAAACAAGCTGCCACATTATTGTAGAAAAAGGATCTTTGCCAAATGGGAAGTCTACAAGACAAAAGGAAATAAATAACAAAATTCGTACAACCTGATTCATACAACCTGTTTTGACCTATATTGCAAGTCCTTCCCGAACTCTGATTCACCTGAAAGTTTAGCCCAAGATAGAAAAATACGTCTGGAATCTTCTGGTAAAGTTTTAGCTCGATCAAATGGTTGGATTTGAAGTTATTCTTAATAATGTAAAACTGGATGGTAGGAATTTTACGCAAAAGTCCGAATCTAACCTTGCTTGGATCACATAATTTAGTTTGTTCAAAAACCAAAAAATGCAAGAATCTCTCTCACGCGTTAAAACCAAAAAAGTTTATAAGTATTATTCATCACAAGTGCTGAAATTTAGGTTTACAAGTGTTTAAATAATTCTGAGAAATTAACCCTAATGAATCTACCCTTGTGAGTTGAATTGACCCACTTATAAAAACTAACCTAAAACCTTTACTAGTAAGCCCAAACCTCGAATCCGAACAAACTTTAGATCTTTGCTAAAAATAAAGTATTAATTAAGCTCAAACAAGCCTTGGGCTTTGAGTTGTAGCTAACAAAATAAAAATAAAGCCTATAAGTCCTAAATCTTTATTTTCCGTGAGAAGAGAAAAAGAAAAGAAAACATTATAGGTCTGATACAAGACTTATTTATAGCCAATAACGCTACCCAATAATTCTAGGAACTAAAGGATAAGTTGTCACCCCTTTGGTTTCCAAGTAAGAATAGAATTTTGATATAAGCCTTGTATTTATCCTTTTTTTGGAAGGAAAATGATGTTGCCTTTAATGCTCATGTTTGCAACCTCTTGGTATCCTTCCAATAGTAGAAAACACAATTAAGTTGCTGAATTATTCTCTTTAACAACAAGGAAACTTTGCCGCCACATGTGTTTTCTAAGTTAGATTGGATTCCTTTGTTCGCTTTGGTTTGTTTTCTCTTCACAAGGCTGGCAAAAACTGATACAAAATTGATAACCTTCTTGTCGAAACTTCATGGCCCAAATAAGGGTGGATTGGGCCCTTCTTGTACATGGACTAAATATACTAAAGCCTCCATTTAATGATTCAAAGAATCCTGAAGTTCAACCTTGGTCGAAACTTGTACAACGAGTCCATTCAATGCTTCTTTCAATGCCTTCTCTTTGTCAAATAAAAAGTTATTCTTATTAGCCTAAAACCTTTTCTAATTGTCCAATCCACTAGCTACCAACTTAGTATCATTGAAAATTAAGGATTCCTTGCAAAACAAAGCTCTCAAACTGCCAAATATGTTATATCCTTACCAAATATTTTGTAGTTGCTGACATGAAAACCCTAACTAAAATAATCTCAATTGCTGTCGCCTATAATATATTTATAGAAAAAGGAATTCTTACTAAATAAGAAGTCCACAAACTTTAAGGAAACAAATAGCAAAACTCGTATAACAACTTTTGGCCTGTATCGAGATGCTTTCTTGAACTCTGATTGACTTGGAATTTTAAAACTTCAGCCTGATCCAATGGTTGAATTGAGAGTTATATTTGTTAGCAAAAGAAACTCGACATTAGAATACATTAAGCCAAAAATTGAATTTAATTGTTCAACCCTTGCATGGATCGTATCACAATGGCTAATTTCTTAACTATCATCATGATACATATCTTTGATAAAATCAATGTTGTTGACACAATACCTTGATTTTTCCAAGTAGAATTTGACCAAGTCAACTTAAAAGAAAATTTTTAAAAAAGATTTGTCCTAAATGACATTTGTTTTGGATAGATTTATGTTGACTCGTCAATCCATAAGTTAATACAACAAATCCATGTCCTTATATTTAGTTTTTTGTTGATAGTCATGACACAATAGCTAGTGTTTTCAATTTTATTAAGATATACAATACCAGAAAATTAGCTAATATAAACAGAAACACCAACAGAATATTCCATATAGAAATTGAAAAATTCTGGTAGTGATAGATCTTTGATAAAATCAACGTGACTAACACAATACTTTAATTTTTATATGCAAAGAGATAATGATGTATAATGTGTTTAAACATTTTTAATTTTTTTAATTAGATATTTCAATTTTAATTTTATCAATTCAGTTTTTCATCTGTGTCAAACTAATTCTTAATTGTCAACTTTCATGTTTAAAAATTCATGATGATAATAATAATAATGATAATAATAAAAGCATTACCTATAAATTATGAGTTGGTGGAACCTTTGATTTTGATAAAAATATCTTTAAATTTTACTAATCAATCGCATATATTAAAATTAATTTATTAATAATTAATAAATATTGCATTATCTTAAAAAAATCTACATACTAAAATTAAAAAGAGTTAATTACATATAAGGAATTTTTCTTGTATATGACTATGAAAAATATTAATATGTAAATTCAAATATATCTCTAATTCTAATTACTAAAGAGACTACAACATCTTCAAAATAGGTTAATCGTGTTTGGACTATTTATAGTAAGTTAGTTTTTTAACTATTTATTAAAAAAATATGTTTTTAACTAGATGTACAAGGCTTACACATGTGTTTTGGCTGTGGGGTAGACTATTCTTAATTTATTTTATTTTTGGATTTAGAGGAGGGATAAATCTCTAAATAGGTTAGAGTACAAAGTCTGGAAGTTACAACTCTAGCAATTTCCTCCAATAAATATGTCAAACACCCTAAAAAATAAAAAATATGATAAAAATTATAAGTGGCACCAATAAACAAGGAATAAGTATTGGAAGCAAGCCAATCTGCACGTCTATTTGCTTCCTAAAAAATAAGATAAAATTGATCAAGTTAAATTTTGCCTTCTTATATGTCACAATCTCAAATGTGAAAATTATTGCAGAGGAAGTGACGATGTATAAAGGGATGTGCAAAATGAGCAAAAGCCAAAAGATGCACCTTCCTTGAACCATCTTTTGCATTCTTGTTGACAAAATCATGTAGAAATCACATCGCTAATAGCTTCATTGTTCGAACAGGGAACGATTCGGCCTACTCATTACCATGTTCTGCATGATGAGGTTGGTTTTTCTGCACATGATTACAAGAGCTTGTGCACTCCTTGTCATATGTGTATGCAATTGCCTATATACGCAATTTGATGAGACTAGCAGCGCAATGATTTTGTCAGCAAGTAATGTCTAGCTTTTTAAATTTTACAGGTACCAGAGGAGTACCACTGCCATATCTGCAGGTAATATATTAAACCACTCAGTGTGATGGCTTTCATGCTCCCTTCTACCAGCACTTCAATCTTTAGACCTTTACCGTCTTTCTAAAGCAAAGCTTTCCGGCAAGAATTTCTTGTAACTTTTAACAACTTTGATGATTCTGGTACTGTAGAAATAGTAGATTTGTTTGGCATCCCATGTCTGCTTATACGTTCTTATCACTGGGTGGGTTAATTTCTCGCAGTTGCTCCAATTTGCTATGCCCACTTGGCTGCAAGCCAGTTGACTCAGTTTATCAAGTTTGATGATTTGTCATATACATCTTCTAGCCATGTGGGGTTACTACTCCAGATGCTTTACCAGTTCCAGAATTGTCCCGTCTGCATAATAATTTCAACAGTTCAATGTTTTCCGTTAAGGATATGTTTAGCATTCCGGTTCAATATTATTTTTAATTATTTTTAATTTAGTTTTAAATTATTTTTTTGATGTTTTAAATTTTTTTTATTGTGGTGATGTAAAAAATAATATATTCTTTTAAAAATATTATTTTAAAGCATTTTTAAGCGAAAAATAATCTTTACCACACTCTTAAACAAACCATAAGTCATTATCCAAAATAGAACGGACTAAATAAATCTGGAACAACTCAGCCAAAATTTGATCTTGAGCGAATAAAATTTATTCCACTTTATTTTTATAATACAAAAAAATAATGTTGAAGCTCGGTTGGGCCACGATCTAACCAAGCTATTTTGACTTGCTAGGGCCACGACCCAACCTAGCTACCCTCCTCTCTCTCTCTCTCTCTCTCTCTCTCCCTCTCTCCCTCTCTATTTTCTCTCTCTTTCCTTGATCAAGCCCAACCAAGTTCCATGAAACTTGGTTAGGCCACAGCCCAACCGAGCTCGAGTTTCAGTCTTACTAATGTGAAGCAACGAGAATCACCAAATGATCCATTACATGTTCTAGTTGAGCCTATTACAAGGTTAAGAGCTAAGAAAGTTAAAGAAATATTTAATGAGTTAATTCAAGATATTTTGGGCCTTATTCCCTACATGACTTGCAGATTCAACTTATTTTCCTACTTACATGCAAGATATTTTGGGCCTTGTTTCCAAATGACTTGCAGATTCAACTTATTTTTTCTACTCACATGCGAATTGAGTTTATTTTTCTAACATGTAGTTTTATATTAACGAGAATAATTTTTTATCCAACCTTTGGATTAGACTAAACTTTCACCAAAAGATTCCAGAGGTCTTGTTTCATATTGGGATAAAATTTTAGGTGAATCGAACAATGAAAAGGCCTTGCAATAAGGTCTAGATGCTATTGTGCAGGATTTTTATTAGTTTTCTAGTTGATTTATGATTCTTTTTTCTATTTTATTAAGAACTTTTTTTTATTTTTTAGTATTTTTAGATGTTTTACCTACTATAAATAGGGTTATTTAGTTTGTATTTTTGTTTTAAAAAAATAAGAGATGGATTGATTTATTAAAAAATAAAACTTATGTGTGAGAGAATGAAATGGTCGAGGAGAGGAAAGGTTCCCTTTTTAGGGTATTCTGGGGAACAGATCTAGTGGAGACGAGGTGGGGCCTGTAGCTCAGAGGATTAGAGCACGTGGCTACGAACCATGGTGTCAAGGCTTCGAATCCCTCCTCGCCCACAACCGGCCGAAAAGGGAAGGACCCTTCCCTCTGGAGGTAGGAAAATCATAATTGGGATAGCGGATCCAAAGCTATGGAACGTAGGTATAGGTCTTTTGTCGAAATAGAATGGCCTACTTTTTTCTTCTTTTTCTTTTTATGAAGATGCCATGAAGTTTGGTAATTATTTGATAAGTCAGGATGAACACCACGAAGATAACTAGTCTTGGAGTCTTGATATAAATTATCGTGGTGTCAAGATCAATCTCAAACCTGATCTTAGTTTTCTTGGGAAATGTTTTACTTGGCTATAGGTTTCTGGATCTTTATATTTATTATAGAAGAAAGTCATTCAAACAAAGACATTATAGATTCTGCCACAAAAACTAAAACAAGGTGTAATTGAATCAAACCATATTGGAATTACATGAAAATTGATATTATGGTTATTTGGAGTCTAATTGCAATATATATATATATATATATATATA
>Ga0307518_10001318_pt1 | contig 18558 bp, 17 predicted proteins | sample 25_EM_MG_FD_203889 | JGI IMG/M metagenome (GOLD analysis project Ga0307518, IMG submission 203889) | Populus trichocarpa ectomycorrhiza microbial communities from riparian zone in the Pacific Northwest, United States - 25_EM | ecosystem: Host-associated > Plants > Roots > Unclassified | place...
GGTGGATCTGGGGGGAGTTGATGATTTGCAGAGATGCACAATCAGGGGGGAGTGTTGGTATTGAGTGTTTGTGCACTCTTGTTGTGCTTATGGATGCCTTTTTTAGTGATTACTTCATCTCCTTCCTTTCATGGATCATCACATGATTTGTGGCTTGTGTTTTCCTTTGTTTCTCCTTGTTTGCTTTGTTTGTATAGTTGAAATTTTCGTGCCCAGAGTCTCTTCTCTTCAGTCTCTGACACTGGGCACAAGGTCTGTAATCTGTAGCTCTCCTCTTAATTAAGTCTCTGACACTGGGCACAAGTGTGCTCCTTTGTGGTTTATTTGAACACACTCTTTGCATGCTCACCTCTCTGCATCTTCCCTACATTGTTTCTCCTCCCTCTTCACTTGCTTATGTCAACGATGCTCCTTCACTTTGGTGTCGAGGATGTCCAACTTGTCTTCACTACCGGATTGCAACTCTGGTGTTGGGGCCTGCCCAGTGTCAGAGACTAACTATTATGAGGAGAAGCTACAGAGTACAGACCTTGTGCCCAGTGTCAGAGACTGAAGAGAAGAGACTCTGGGCACGAAAATTGTAAGTATACAAACAAAGCAAACACAGAAAAACAGTGTAACACAAAAGCCACAAATCACCTGATCAACCTAGAAAGGAAACAGCTGAAGTAATCACTGCAAATGCGCCACATAACACCACAAGAGTGCACAAACACTCAATATCAACACTCCCCCCTGATTGTGCATCTCTGCAAATCACTAACTCCCCCCAGATCCACCAAGTCCCAGCATCTGACAAAACTCCCTCACCTTGGGTGTAGCCAACGATTTGGTGAGCAGATCAGCAGCCTGTTGAGTGGTAGGGATGAAGGAAGGTGTGATAGCCTGTTCCTGCACTGCATCTCGAAGCCAGTAGTAACACAGATCCAGCTGCTTCATCCTGCCATGGTGTTCTGGGTTCTTAGCCACAGAAATTGCAGATTGGTTGTCAATGAGCAGAGAGGAGGCACCAGGAAGGGGAATACCAAGTTCATGCATCAGGTTGCGCATCCATTTGATCTCCTTGCCTGCCTGGACAGCTGCCATACACTCAGCTTCAGTAGTAGAGAGAGCAACGACGTTTTGCAGCTTAGAAGACCAGGAAACCGCACCAGTACCCATCTTGACCACATATCCACCAGTAGAGTGACCAGTATCCTTGCATCCACCATGATCTGCGTCAGAGAAGGTGAGAAAGGTCGCAGGTTGCGAGGGATCAGGGGAATAGGTGATAGAATAGTCAAGGGTACCCTTAATATAGCGCAGGAGGTGTTTGACAGCGAGCCAGTGAGTCCAGCCAGGATTGGAGTTGAATCTGGCCAATACTCCGACAGTGTAGGCGATATCTGGACGAGTAGTGGTAGCAAGGTACATCAGAGCACCAACAGCGGAGAGATAGGGAGTCTGACGCATAGTTGCAGCTTCCTGAGCATTCTGGGGGCTCTGAGTGCGAGAGAGACGAAGGCCAGGTTCCATGGGAGTAGAGATGGGCTTACAGTCAGCCATACCAAACCTATCAAGGACATCAAGGCAATACTGCCTTTGGGAGAGTGAGATAGAGCGCTTGGGACGATCCCTGTCAATTTTGATGCCTAGAAGCTGCATAGTAGGCCCCAGATCGCGGATTTTGAAGTGCTGACTCAGTTGGGCGATGAAAGACTGGATGGCAGGTTCAGATTTCGAGGCTAGAGTCATATCATCGATGAAAACAGGGAGAATAATGGTGACACCATCCTTGGAGTGTTAGTTTTGGTGATTTCCGCCTCTTCTTATGACTCTATTACTTACTATCATGGTCTACCCTACTTACTACCAACTTGTTTTAGCTTCATAGCTGCATTGTAGCGCTAGATGCGCCCTTGACTTGTTTCCTTCACTTGTTGTTTACATTTGTTTACCTGGACTCTAGGTGCTTCTGGACCTTATTTGAGCAGCTCAGCAGCACTTTGTGCGCTTCCAGCAAGTTTTGGCTTGAACAAGTTCATAGGGAGTAGCATTCTTGACAGCTTCAGTAGGACACCTGTTCCAGACATGGACTAGAGAAGCAAGACAGTCGCCCCAGAAACCTTTGGCAAGGCCAGATTCGTCCAACATCGCAGTAATCCGCTCGGAAAGAAGCCTATTAGCACGCTCTGCAACTCCATTCTGCTGGGGTCGATTCCTGACAGTATGCTGGCGAAGAATGCCGCATTGGGTGGTGAAATCGATGAAGGCGTTGCTCATATACTCCCCTCCCTTGTCATCGCGCAGGATCTTGATTTTTAGCTCGCTCTGGTTCTCAGCAAAGGCCTTGAACGTCTTAAAGGCCTCAAATGCTTGTGACTTGGCCTTCAGAGGGATAACAAAGCGAAATCTCGAGTAGTCGTCGATGAAAGTGATCCAGTATCGATACCCGGACATGGAGACGTGGCCTACATCGTGGTCATCGCTGTGGACGAGTTCCAGAGGTCTGGAGGCGCGCCATGAAGTGCTAGGGAAGGGGTTGGCATGCATCTTACCAGCCAGGCAGGGTTCACAGATAGGATCAGGGGCAGTCTTCGAGTCTATAGCCATCCCAGTGACCAGATTGTGACGCAGTAGGGCTTTCACATCAGCCAGGTGGTGGTGGGCCAGTCTCCTATGCCATAAGTCAAGATCTAGAGGGATAGTCATTGCTGCAGACGCAAATTCGACCAGAGGGGCAGTTTCTCCATCAAGAAAGGCGCAGTTGCTGTTTCCAATATTGGCCACAAAGAGGACAGGTCCAGGAGGTCGTCTGAAGGCCATTTGCATCGAGTCAATGCTCACAAGGAAGCCCTTACTTCGACACAAGTATAGCACAGAGAGTAGATTATTCCTGAGATCAGGGACATGTAGGATGTTGGTAAACTCCACAGGACGCTGCTTCCTTCCTCTGATGACTGGTACAAAGACTACTGACCCCACCCCAGCGGAATAGACCACCTTGTTGTCTGCCAACTTCACAGGGACGCATTTTGGAGTATAATTGCGGATCCAGTGGCGATGGGGGGTCATATGAGCAGTGGCCCCAGTGTCTGCATTCCAATGGACGTCAGCATCGAGTTGGAGAGGGTATAGAGGGGAGGAGGGATCAAGGGAACGAAGACTTGCATTTCCAGCGAACTCCATGGCCTGGGAAGCGGACTGGGAGCCAGAGGACGACTCAGCAGGTGGCTGGGAAGAGCTAGATGCATCAGAGGCCTTGTTGGCAGTGTCACCACCTTTCTTTGAGCGCTTGGACTTCTGGGACAAGTAGTTAGACTTAGCCTTGACCAGATTTTGACACTTGTGGACACAGTGGTTCGAGTATTCGCAAAAAGAGCAAGATACCGAAGGGGGACACTTGCAGGAGGTGCCAGAGGCAAACAGGACGGCTTCAGAACCAGTAGTGGACTCAGGACGACGCTTGCGCTGTAATTCCTCAGCCAGGAATGCCTCCTTGAGTCTCTCCTTCTCCAAAGACTGAAACAAGAGCAAAGAGGAGGCAAAATGAGAGTAGTCATCGCCTAGAGATCGCACCATAGCCATGCAAGTAAGCTCATTGTCGAGGTCCTTGATGGTGTAGGGGCTGGCAGGGTCCTTGGGGCGCAGTTGTTGGATCTTGGACATGGAATCCTCGATCCTAGCGATGAGGGAAGTGAGGGACTCGTCCTGCTTCTTCCTGATTGAAAAGAAGTCGTCTCAGGCGTTAAAGTGAGCTCCTGGGCGCTGTTGGAGGTGCAGGGATTCAAGGGTGGACCACATCCTCACAGGGTCGTCCTGGACAGCGTCTATATGGGTCCTTTGCTCAGCAGAGAGCGAAAGGTAGAGCTGGCCTGCAGCCTTGTCAGCCCTAAGGTCCCACTTGGCCTGGAGATCCGCATGGGAGTCATCAGGGCGCTTCTCAGCACCACTGACAACAGTCCAGAGTCCTTTGGTGCGCAGGAAAGCCTTCATCTCCCCCTTCCAGGTCGAGTAGTTGGAGGAGGAGAGTTTCTCGAAGGTAGGGGTCAAAGAACTGGTAGAGTCGTTGGCCATGATGACAGGAAGGGCTGAGGATGCGATGGGAGGACTGGAGAGCGAGTTCTGGGTGTGGAACAAAGAGAGGCAGAGTGGAAATCGATGTAGCAGGAGTAAAAAGTCGCGCAAGAGCAGGAGGGCGGTCTAAAGCGTAGTCCTAAAATTCCTGGAGCGCAGGGCTCATAACCTGTTAAGAGTAATGTGACCAGACAGGGAATTGAACCCTAGACCTCCTAGGTCTATACCAGGTGCTCTAACCACTGAGCTATATGGTCAAGGGTACATGGCCTACTTGGGGGGGTTTGACCCAAGTACTAGCTTGAGAACTAGTGAGGTGAGGTGCTGAGATTACACCACTCAACACCTCGAGTCACTCCACCAACACCTTTGTGAAGAAATGGCCAACACACAACTTTGCTACCAAGGTCTGGCTGATGCCAAACATGCTCTGGCACTGGACTTCAAGGTTGGCAACCAAGTATATGTGAAAGCCAAATACTTCTGGTCAACATGACCATCCAAAAAGCTATCAGAGAAGAACCTTGGGCCCTACACTATCATAGTGCAAGTAGGCTCCCTCTCTTTTACGCTCTGCCTTCCAGATTCCATGCATGCAGTTCACCCCATCTTCCACATCTCTCAACTAGAACTGGTGTAGAGACACACACATCTCTAGGTGCACATATACCAATCAGTATTCACCCAAACTCGTTCGCACTACTCAGCACAGCCACCCACACTTGACACACATGAGAGCTCTGCGATGCGCAGCTTGGTAACACCTGATAGGGTGCTCTTGAAAAAGTGTGGTGGGGGTTGCTGCAGTGGACCTAGAGGACAGAAGCTATAGGAGGAAGTTGGTAACCCTGTAGTAACCTCAGTAGCTTGAACATCTACTGAGGGTAAGTAGTCCATTACACACTCATTTCCACACATACTCACTTGTAGTAGTTACTACAGGTACTACTCTAATATAGTCACCTTAGGCAGCACTTTTCGGAAGCAATAGCAGTCTATTAGATATATATTTTGTTCAAGCCAAAACTTGCTGGAAGCGCACAAAGTGCTGCTGAGCTGCTCAAATAAGGTCCAGACTAGAGTCCAGTGTGAGTAACTGAAGAGCAGAAACACTGGACTCTACAGGGTATGTGCGCTTCTGGGTAAACAAATGTAAACAACAAGTGAAGGAAACAAGTCAAGGGCGCATCTAGCGCTACAATGCAGCTATGAAGCTAAAACAAGTTGGTAGTAAGTAGGGTAGACCATCATAGTAAGTAATAGACTCATAAGAAGAGGTGGAAATCACCAAAACTAACATATTTTGTGACTGAAACAATGCATCTAATAGACAAACCATCTGCGCCAGCATCTCCTGACCAGTGCTAAGAATAGTTGGGTGAATCACATCAAGAACTGTTACCACTTTTAGTGCACTTCTTTCCGTCCTCCCACCGCTTCATGCCATCTCAAGAGCCTCACACCTCACCTCAACCCTCACACTACCATCTCAAGAACCCCCTCGACGCTGTTGGTGAGCCTCCCAGAACCCTCAGATCAGTATCTTACATAAACAGGTCTTTATTCAGTGCATAGGTAAGTGCTCACTTTTGTTTCATTTACTATCATAGGTACCCTCCTGCACACATCCTGATCATCTGTATCCACACCTGCATGCACACTCCCATTCTGCCCATTTTCGCAGGCATGGCTTGATGAGGAGGGACCACACCAATGAGGGAATGACAACTCCAATGCAAGAGGAAGCAGATGTCCAGGGGATGCGCATGGCGGTGACAATGACAGGACATGGAAATGGTGATGTTGATGAGGGAGCACAGGAACGATGCTGACAATGAGACGTGCAGCCACTGCCATGGCACCACAATGACGAGCAGACTGCCTAGCCAATGCAACAGCAGCACAAAATGATAAAATGAGAGGATGTGGGCCACTGCAATGGCAACAGCAACGACAGTAACAACAATGGTGGCAATGGCAACAGCAACAATGGGGCAGCGTGACAATGATGACAAGGGGGCCACTGCACAGTGGCACGATGATGACAAGCTGTATGACAAGCTGTTGCGCACAGCCAGTGCCACAGTAGTACAACATAATCGTTGACAATGACAACAAGGGGGGGACAGACACAGGTGCCAACCGGTGGAATGGCAATGGCAATGGCAAGGGGGAGCAGTACATACCAGCAGGTGTGCCATCAAGACCACAATGGAGTGACACACATGAATGGTGTGTTTGTCCTGCAGCTAAGTATGTATATTGCCAGTGGATGGTGACACAATGTCACTGAGGGGGCGGATGGATGTGGGTGCAAGCTGGTGCAACGATAATGATGACAATGAGGCAAGATGTCCACAGGTCCAACCGATGTGACAACAATGACGACGACGACGAGATGATGCGCATGGCCACTGCCATGGTGACATAACATCGACAACAACAATGATGCTTGGTTGTGAATGACATGATTGCGAGGTGATGAAGAGGTAACAGTGACAACAATGGATAGCGATCTGCGAGGATGATGTGCAGGCTCAGTCCATACCTACTATACTAGTATGCACATGTACATATTTTTACTAGTAATCAAGATGTACCTGAGGATTAACTGACAGCTATATGAAGTACATTGGGTGTGCAATGTATTTTGCGGAGAATAGAGTGTTTATGTCTGCATTTCATGTGGATTGCAAGTAAAGTACAAGATGTGAGCTGAAACATGTATGAGGAAGCTACAATTACATGGTACACTAGCTACCTAGCCATATATCAACCGCTAATGGGGTATTATACTGATAGTATCCAACAGGGGGATGAGCAATAGAGTGTTTCTAGTTCTTACAATCGGTGAAATTACAATTTTGAGTGCTCCAGCCATGTTTTAGATTCAGTAGGAAGTTTATTCAGATCGTGATTGGCTGTTCCCCTTCAGGGGTACCTCTGCATCATTGCCAGATTTGGTAAGTTGTGTCGTGTTCTCTTTGTTGATTGCAAGTCATGTGTGGCATTGTCCCTGCTTCCTAGGGCTCGACAACATTCCTTGATAGTTCAATGTCCTCTCAAGTGACCTGCATTGACCATATCGCATTACTGCATTGCAGGTGAGCATTTTCAGTCTTTCACAGTTGATTGACATCCCTTTATTTGTGCCCCCACCCATCCAAAGGAAATCTTTTGATTCACAGTGCCCAGGACTACATCGGCATCTTTGATGTTTCTCCATCATCATCTCAACTCAGTTCCTTGTGAATTAGGTGTGTTTTACATCTCAGTGTTTTCTAGTGTGCTGATGTGTCTGCATGCCTCCCAAAATCATGCATGTCACCCTACTCACACCACATGCACGCACACATGCACGCACCACCATTGTTGCAGGCCAGCCAGGCCGTTGTAGCTGTTTCAACCTCATTCAACATGCTCAGGCCTTCAATGCAGTCCCAACTGCATTGCCTGGTGGATCACTGGGACTCGGCTTGCAGTTCAATAGGTAAGTTCTGACTGTTCAATGCATTCTGACATTCACCAACATGTTTTCAGCTGTCTGGTTGCTTGTTATGCTTGGTATGTCCATATTGCAGTCGCAACACATTCGCATTGCTCCAACTTGTTGGTATGTCCTCTCACAACACCCATAGCACCATTGCACGACAACAGTGACCACTACCATTTTACAGACAACAACAACCCACCACCCCAGCATGTCAATGTCAATAGTTCCATATGACAAAGCTGGTGGCCTGAAATGCCGGCCATCTCCCCCACCTTGGTAGCCAATGGAACAAAACCAATGACTAACCAGGGAGCCAGCAGAGAGGAATGATGGAGACAAAGACAATGATGACATTCGGGACCAGCAAGCATGGGGTGATGGGCAGCCAGCGGCATGGCAATGCAAAACAGCAGTGATGACAACCACCTGGTAGTGGATGGTATGGCAAGGGTGATAGCTATTTGGACAGACAGGATTTCTTATTTATCATGTACACATTGGTTGTTGAAATACAGTTATTTGTGCTGTGCAACATTGCAGATGTAACAACAGGATATGATGCAGCAACATTTCTACTAAGCCAACAACCCTCTTGGGAACCTCTGACAAACCTCCCAATGACACTGACAATCTCACCAGATCTTGCCCAAGAGACCCGATAGACTGGTGGGAGGGATGTAATACCCTCAGCATACATTGATCAAGCACTGTGAGAGGCTCACAACTGTTGCGGGAATTGGCAGGAACCTCCCACAGGGAAGGTGATCTATTAGATACATTGTTACATACACAATAATTATATCTAAAGACTGTGGGAACACTGCAAAACTGCTGCCAAGGGTGAATATAGTAGCTTGAACATCTAAAAAAAATGTTGGAAAAGTGTATGTTCTGCACTAATCCTGGAAGTGCCCTAGAGTACCTGCAGCCTGGTAGCTCAGTGGTTAGAGCACCTGGGTATATGTCAGGAGGTCCTGGGTTCAAATCCCGGCTTGGTCATATTTTCCTGTAATTGTGCACTGCCTAAGCAACAGGGGGTTTAGTTAACCCTGAGGTCACATGACCCAAATTTAACAGGTCCTGTGAAGGTCCTGCATGAGTAGCTATTCATTATCTCTTCCTGCAAGTGTCATGATCACTTGGAATAGCTTTGGGTCTGTTTGGACTAGCTCGTGTTACTCAGCACAGCCACCCACACCCAACCTGCATGAGAGCTCTCTGATGCATGTTAGTTTTGGTGATTTCCACCTCTTCTTATGACTCTATTACTTACTATCATGGTCTACCCTACTTACTACCAACTTGTTTTAGCTTCATAGCTGCATTGTAGCGCTAGATGCGCCCTTGACTTGTTTCCTTCACTTGTTGTTTACATTTGTTTACCTGGACTCTAGGTGCGTCTGGACCTTATTTGAGCAGCTCAGCAGCACTTTGTGCGCTTCCAGCAAGTTTTGGCTTGAACAATGCACAGCTTGGTACACCTGATAGGGTCCTGCGAAGGTCCAGCATGCATAGCTCATCCCTATCCCTTTCTGAGTGTCTTAGTCACTCTGAGTAGCATTGAGTCACACTACTACATCACATTGGGTCACACTGCATTGGGTCCAGACACTCTCCTGTGTAGGGTCTCACTGCATAGGGTCACATCACATCAAGGCATGCTGCATTGGGACACTCTCCTACATAGGGTCTCACTCCATAGAGTCACATTGCATTGGGTCATGTCACTCTCACTGCTAGGGTCTTGCTCCATAGGGTCGCATCACATTGGGTCATGCTGCACTGGGTCGGGACACTCTCCTGCATAGGGTCACATTGCACCAGGTTGTGCTGCATAGGGTTGCACTACATAGGGTTTGCTCTCTGCTTCTCTCCCTGTCACTTTAGCTTCTGCCTTTGTGTCCCTGAGCCCTTCCCCTTGCTTTAGCATCCCTGACAGCTGTCATTACATTAGGCAAGAGTAATACTACATGGACGTGAGTGGTCCGGGTTTGTCTGGGTACTGGACATGGTAACCTTCTAGTAGTTCCATAGCGTTGCCTAGCCCAGTGGCGAGAAGCCAAGATGTTTCTTTGTCAGTTCCTTCATAGCCGGACCAACGCACCAAGTACAACAGTTTGCATGATTTGTGTCAACAGTCAACCTTGGAGTTGAGGATCTCAGCAATCTCGAACTCCGGTTCACCATCTACTTTGACCAGTGGCGGAGGAGGCTGTATCCAGTCCAGTATGATGTTGGGTATGGCCAGTTCGAGTTGGGAGACATGGAAGATGGGGTGAACGGCGTGCATGGAATCTGGAAGATGGAGTGTAAAAGAGAGGGAGCCTACTTGTGCGATGATAGTGTAGGGCCCCAGGTTCTTCTCTGATAGCTTTTTTGATGGTTGGGTTGACTGGAAGTATTTGGCTTTCATGTATACTTGATTGCCTACTTTGAAGTCCAGTGCCAGAGTATGTTTGGCATCAGCCAGACCTTGGTAGCAGAGCTGCATGTTAGCCATTTCTTCACGAAGGTATTGGTGCAGCAACTCAAGGTCAACTGCATAGTCACAAGCCTGTGCAGAGGTCATATCACATTCTGGGTAGACAGAGATGTTGCGATGGTACCCTTTGTTAGCGAAGAATGGTGAGACTCCAGTAGTAGCACTAGGTGCATTGTTATAAGCAAACTCTGCCAGTGGGAGTAAGTCTGCCCAGTCGTCCTGCTGGTAATTGCAGTAGAGACAGAGCAAGTGTCTGGTTGGACTGCTCTGTCTGGCCATCGCCCTCCAGGTGGTAACCAGAGGTGAAGTGGAGGTGCATGTCAAGGGCTTTTCCAAGTGACTGGAAGAAGTGGGAGACAAACTCGGTACCGCGATCTGAAGTGACATGGGCAGGAACACTGTGCTTGGAGAATACATGGAGTAGGAAGAGCTTCACAAGCTCTGGGCTAGTGATGGTGTTGTGAGTAGGGATAAAGATGGCTTGTTTAGAGAACCTATCTACTACAACCAGGATAGCTGTGAATCTGGTAGAGGCAGGGAGCTGTTCTATAAAGTTCATCGATATGGAATTCCAAGGTTTTTCCAGGACAGGGAGCTGTTTTAGTAACCCGTAGGGTCGATGAATCAGGAAAACTACAGGCCTCTTAATCCAGCTTATTGACTTGGTCATCACACAAATCTCAACCTACAGCTGCACAACCTGCATGAGCACACTAGGGAGGTCTATTACTATAATATATGAATCAAATGGGACATAATAGCATAGTTTATGACTGGTTTTGTTGATGTGACCAAGTAAATAAGACAGAATAAGCCAGATTAAGAGGCCTGTAGTTTTCCTGATGTGGTGTGGTGTCATAGCTCGAGCGCAGGAGGTGCATGACTGGATGTAGTCCTTGACAAAGGTCCTGAGACCAGGCCAGGTATACTTACACCGGATTAGTTCCAGAGTCTGGTTTTCTTGACGTGAGTTCTCTGTGAACTCAATATGTTCTATACCTTGTAGCATTCTCACCAGGCCTGGTTTATTTTACCCGGACCTGACTTTATTTTCACTGGACCTGACCTAGTCCTAACTCTGGTCATCCCTTGTCCATTATTAGGTTGTTTACTTGTCACTGTATGTACTCGACCCTAGTTTCTACTTAGTATAAGTACCCTCTAGTCTATCCTGTATACTTCAGTCTGAAATCAACTTAGTCACTACTCCAGTCTCTGTCTGTCTCTGTCTTTGTCTCCATCCCCATCACCTCGACCAGAACCTATGCAAGGGATCAACACTCATTGTCCTTAGTTGTTGAATCCAAGCGGTCACTAACTCCAGCCGGACTAACCTCTTGTCCAGCCCTCTGCTCTCCTCCATCTTCCACCTTCGTCCAGACTTGACCGGACCCCTACCAGAGTAGACCCGGACTTGACACACTTGTAGGACCCATAGCGCATACGGAAGGCTGTCTTCCATTCATTGTCTGGAGCAATCCGGACTAAATGATAAGTGTGCCGGAGGTTGATCTTTGAGTAGATCTTAGCATGGCTGGGGGAGTCCAATAGATCAGAGATAAGGGGGAGTGGATAGTCCTTCCTAGTGATTTTGTTTAGGCCTCGGAAGTCAATGCATAGTCATAAGGAGCCATTCTTCTTCTTGATGAAGAGGACTGGAGCAGCATGAGAGGAAGTGGTAGGGCAGATGAAACCTGTAGTGAGATTCTCATTGATGAATGTCTGGAGAGCAGAGAGCTCAACCGGAGACAGTGAGTAAAGGGTTCCCAGGGGTGGTGAAGTACCTTCCTTGAGTTCAATCTTCAAATTGTAATCGTGATGTGGGGGAAGTTCAGAGGCTTTTGCCTTACTGAACACATCCATATTCTGGAAGAACGATGTCCAAGTCTGGTGGAGTTGATATTGAAGAACACCGGACCTTTGCTGAGTCGGCAGGATGCAATCCCTCCAAACTGCATGCACACATGAATGCAGCTGTATTGATTAGAGAGATATGAGAGGGGGTGAAAACTGGTGTGTTGACAGATGGCACAAGGCCTGGGGTAGACTGGAGTCAGGGTTTCCGGGTGGAACCGGAAATGGGGTTGACGGGGATAGCAAGCTTCCTGCAGGAGTCTGGAATGTTAAACTACTCAATACCCAGTCAATCAATGGATTATAGCGGGTGAGCCAGTTATGTCCAAGGACAATCGAGCATTCAGAATCTAATGGAGTGAGGTAAAAAGTCATAGGGGTGACATCACCGGATGTGGGGAACTGCACTGATAAATCGATAGCTTGAGTAATTACATAGTTTGATGTACCATCAAATAACCAGAGTTGGATGGGAGAGACGGAGTAAGAGGTAAGGTTGTTTTTGTGCACAAACTGTAAGTCTATAAAACAATGCATGGACCTGGAGTCTATGAGTGTGCAGATTTTAGGTATGTCAAAGGACAAAAGGGAAACATGTGGCATAAGGGAATTTGGGTCAAAAAGAGTGGACACATTGAGGCGGGCCACCTTGGGTGCACTTCCAGAGTCAATGCAGCTTGCCAGTTGTGTGGAGGGCCAGGAGCTGCTTACTCTTTTTTTGACTCAGAGTTGGCACCCAAGTTTGAGTCTGTTTTACCGGACTCATCAGCAATGGCCACAGCGCAAGCCTTGGCCTTTTTGGACTTCTTTGGACAGTTGTCTGTGAAGTGTCCAGTACCTTCACAGAACATGCAGAGGTTGTTATTGAGCCACTGTTTGTGCTCATCAGCAGTCAGCTTACTGTCCTCACCAAGCTTGTTGGTCAAGTCCAGTTTTGAGCTGGAAGAGGACTGGTTGCTGGTCACCTTGGACAAGCCAGAGGTGTTGGCGGAGCTGGGGGAGTTGCTGGTCTTGGCTTGACTGGAGTTGGATGAGTTGCCTCTGGAGTTGGAGGGCTTGGTTGGAGATGAGGTAGGCTGGCTCTTCATTGTGCGAGAGATCTCGTTTTTGTGCTCCCAATAGCATGCGTCGATCTCTTGGCAGAGAGCCCTAAGCCCATGCAGAGTCAGGGGTTTCCCAACTCAAGCAATTTCGTTCTTGAGACAATCTGGGAAACCAGAGTAAAACAGGTTGTGGAGCATGCCATCTCCATAGTCCTGGACCTGGGAGGCGAGTCGGTTGAAGTCTACTATGTACCGCATAATGGAGTGAGCATCCTTCATCTGGAGATGCTCAAGTTGATGCTCAGCATCAGTGATGGGGTTGTGAGGTCCAAAAGTACTCTGGAGCTCAGCAACGAAGTGGACCCAGCTGTCCATCCAGCATGGACAGTCAGCCAGATCGCCAGAGTTCAGCAGGTCTGGTTCGAACCATTCTAGGGTCATCCCTTTTAGATATGATTGGGCGAAAGTTACCTTTGCCCTATCAAGGCAGAATGCCTTGGCTTGATCCTGGAAGCAGAGTTTGCACTGGACCAAGAAGGTCCTGAGCTTTTTTGGGTCCATACCATCAATGGTGTCCAGTTCACAGACTTTGGCACGGGAGGAGGAGGTGTCATTGGTCTGGCAGGAGAAGTGGGAGAGGTGGTTGATGGCAATTGCTAAGTTTTGGAAAACAGCTAGACCAGGGTCTAGCTCGTCTGTGGCATTGACGAAGTTGTCATCATCATTGTCGTCATCATTGTCGCCATTTCTGGGGTCATCTGGATCATCTCCAGGTCCGTCCTTGGGCCAAACCACTGGTGATGGGCAGGTTCACGACGGTAGGGGAATCGATCACCAGAAACAGATTCATGGTGACCTAGATCTGCAGAACCACAAAGGCTCTGAGACACAGCATCTCAACGTGGAGTCAAAGGTGCTGTAGGGTTTCGAGATGTAAAGCTCTGGAATTGGCTAATGGAAGCCAGAGGTTGCCTGCAGTTAGACAGGGCTTGCTGGGCAGCAGAGAGATGGAGGTCATCTACTGCTCCTGCTTCTTCAGCAAGTGCTGCAGCAGTACGAGCACGAGAGCATGTAGTTATAGTCATAAGAGGTAGAAACTAGTTTTGCATACAAGTTTTCTGGGATAGTGAACCCACACAAGTGTGAGTGTGAAATACTGTCAGTGTCAGAGACTAAATTATCAGGAAAGCTACAGATTACAGACCTTGTGCCCAGTGTCAGAGATTGAAGAAAAAGGACTTTGGGTATACAAATTTCATGTCTACAAACAAAGCAAACAAGGAGAAACAAAGGAAAACACAAGCCACAAATCATGTGATTAACCTTGAAAGGAAATAGCTGAAGTAATCACTGAAAAAGGCATCCATCAACACAACAAGAGTGCACAAATACTCAATGTCAACAAGTAATAGATGGGGACAGGATGTACAGATTCCCTGGTAAATCTTTCTTCTTTCCACCCTATCAGTTCTTGTCTATCAATCTATATATATCAAAACACTGTGTATATGCTATGAAGCACTTTATATACACCATGGCATGCCTTTAAACACCTTGTATACACCTTGGAACACCATGTATAGCCTAGTCCCTTGCCTCATGGATGCCTTGTGGTAGCCATACCTGCACCCTTGATGTCATAGCACTGCCTACATACATGCTGTAGTCTCATGTATGCCTCATGTCTAGTGCATGCCCTGTAGTATATAGTCTGCTAAATGCAGCACCTAGAGGCTCCAAATCAACCTGTACAATTCTTGTTCATCAACATGACTGGATAAGATCAGTGTGCACTCAACCTTGATGGTACTCTCAAGGACCCTTCAGAGATCAACTGGTATGAATCTGAAGGGGATGATCAACAAATTGGTACAAGAACAACAAATTGGGCTACAGGTAAGTTACTTATATATTGTCCTCAGTCCATTGCTCACCAGTCACTCTTTTTGCTAGGATTGCAGCAGCAAAGCCTGCATGGCTCACTCCATCCATCATACATTATACCTGCACAAAATGGTGGTAAATATGCACAGAAACACAAACGAACTGACACTATCACAAGCAAAATGATGGTTAGCAAACCCAGCCAACCCACCAAACAACCAGGACAATCTTTCTTATCATCAAATGTATCTCACAATGATGTTGAACTCCCACCACCAAGTGAAGGTTAGATATGTCACATTGTGCAGATTGTATGAACTGAAGAGGTTACTACACCAGCTGAGACAATTACAATATAATTTTTATCATGAAAGTGTGAAAGCTTTACAACTGCTGAAGAGTGTGTATTCATCAGGTTCAGTTCAGTTCAGGTTCAGGTTCAGGTTCAGGTTCAGGAAAAATAGGCTCTGAACCAAACTGAACTGAACTTTACCAGCCCTATAAGTTCCTCGACATGCTGAGTGGAGAAAATTTTAATGATGCTTTTATTTGAGTGCATGAATATCCCCCCAGATAAGCCTTTTCTTTTTGAGTTGACATTTACTTAGCAAACTCTGCAGGATACTGGCCAATTACTGCAATCCATTCAGCATCCTTGTAGGCATCATTAACATCATTTTGTGACCATGCTGACAAGTTTTACTAGCTGTGGGAGTCCTGTTAAAAGTCCAGACAGGGAATTGAACCCTAGATCTCCTAGGTCTATATCAGGTGCTCCAACCACTGAGCTATATGGTCAAGGGTACATGGCTTTTTATTATTATTATAGTGCATCAAGGCAACTTGCCCCATATTGCACTCTACTGGCTACACAGATGTGTAAAACAACCTAATGTAAACCAAAGCGTCCATTGCTAACCACACACCTGAGTGCCTGGTAAAACCAATGGGCATGGGCAGCAGGGGCGTAAGCCACCCCCATGTGCTATGTACCTAGTGGAACCAAGGGTGGGCAACTAAAGGAGGGGTGGGGGGGATAGGTAACTAGAAGGTAGGGAGGGGGGGAAGAGGGGCACCAATTGGCACAACAACTGCCATGACGACCAGCTCAGGGACAGCCTAAGTGGCAACACAGAGGTCACCATTAGAATTGAAGCCCATGAATTGGATGTCCGCCATGTAGATCAGCTGCTACACCTGCTGCACGTCTTCAGGCATATCATATGAGAGTATGGGGACCATGGAGGAGTCAATGTGTTGGGAGGCTGGGGGGCAGAACTGATTGTCTAGTACAGGCTGCAGCCACATATGATCAGGGTGGGCGGTGTGCTCCTGAACCACAGACATAGAAGAGGCAGCAGAGGGGGAGGGGGGGTGAGGGGGCACCACAGTGGGGGCGGTGCATGGGGAGGGGGGGGGTGAGGTGGAGGCCTCGTGTAAGGAGCAAAGGGCCCAGACCTCCTTTCGCAGGGCCACAATCTCTGCACGGAGCTCCACAATGACACCAGGGGGTTGAGGGGAAGGAGCAGTGGAGACCCTGCCTGTGACCCTGCCCATTGACTGGTCAAGTGCCTGAGGGGAGAGCTGTGATTTAAAGGCATGGAAGATGGAGACCAGCCAGCGGGTAGCCTTGGGGCTGTCCTTTGGACACGAGGTCGGGACAGTGGAAACAGAGAAGAACTTGCCAGCATTGGGGCCAGCCTTTGTGGTCCAAGACCACTGGAATGGATGGGTGTCAAGGTGATGGAGGACTGATCAAGGGACTGTGGGGGGAGCAAAACGGGCCTTGAAGATACCTTTGGAGAAGGCATGATAGCACTTTCCAATCTCTGAGAGAAGGATTGTGCAAGGGGATGTGGACAAGCACTGATGCTTGGTGGGGGGGGGACTGTCCCAAAGGGGAAGGTGGTGGTTCATATACAAGAGGCATTGGGGTACATGGCTTACTTGGGGGGGGGTTGACCCAAGTACTAGCTTGAGAACTAGTGAGGTGAGGTGCTGAGATTACACCACTCAACAAGTCCATGATGACATGGCTGTCAACTGTCAAGGCAAAACTTGTGAAGTCCTGCCATGATTTTACGACATTGGAGCCCATCACACTAAGGGGAACAATCCATCGTAAGCTCAGGCATTGATCAAAGGAGCAACATTCTGTTAGTTTTGGTGATTTTCATGTCTTGTTATGACTCTATTACTTACTATCATGGTCTACCCTACTTACTACCAACTGTTTTAGCTTCATAGCTGCATTGTAGCGCTAGATGCACCCTTGACTTGCTGTTTACATTTGCTTACCCAGAAGTGCACATACCCTGTAGAGTCCAGTGTTTCTTCTCTTCAGTTACTCACACTGGCACTTCAGGTAACCACTTTTGATAAGCATTTAGCCTGAATAGTTTAGTATCACAATTCAGCCAAATAGCCTATAAAACCATGGTCATCCCACAGAAGGTCTGCATCTCTCCTGGGATGGGCCATTGTTTTTATAATCCCATCCCAGGGCTGGTCCATGCTTGCTTGAGGTGTCAGGGGTCCTTATACATTTTTTTTATTCTTGCTTACCACAGATAGTTTGGTATTTTCCTTAAACACTGCACATTCTCTTGCTTGGAATAAGTTCTGTAATATTTCAAAACCATCTTCATCCAACAACAAAATTTATATTATTCAAACTAGATGTTGATGATGATATTTGGCAGGATGTTGGACTAGGAGACAGCATTGGTGGCTTGCCACCAGCCTGGTTGGCTGATGAAAAGGTTTGCCTAGGGATTAAATCTCTTCTGGAGCTGAGGTGTTGTGAAGAGGAAGTCATACAGCAACTTGCATTTTTCCTTTTATGCATGTTGTTGACATTGAAGAGGGAACTATAGATGATATAGATTCTGAGAATGGGAGAGAAGAGCTCCCTATAGATGATGAATTATTTGATGCAACTGAGGAATTTGCTCTTGCTGATGAATATCATCATCAGGTTGGAGATGGTCTGGAGGAAGAAATTAAATGGATAGAGCAATGGGAGGATGATGTATTGGACATGGATCCTCAATCATCTCCAAGTGAGATGACCCTAGGTGAAAACACCAAGGACCCAACTACATGCAGAGACTCTGAGAGGATAGGAGTCGAGAAGCTAGGGCAAAGACCCAAGATGAGCTCAAATGGAGAGCCTCTGGGTGCTGGATTGCACTGTATATATACTACTCTACACGAGGGCTATGCAAGGCTATCCATCAATGCTATGCTAGTGATGTCACAGTGGAGCTAAGGCTATGTGGGATGACATCAAGGGAGGCAGCATGTACATCATGAGGCACAGGTCTAGACTAAGGTAGATAAGATACGGCTGTACACTACGACAAGATAAGATAAAAAGAAGACAAAAAGTTGGACCGTTACACCAAGCAAAAGAGCACATAGATAGTTATATATTAATTGTTGTAAAAGGTTGTTATAGAAATGAACCTTGTTGTTTTTTTCAATACAAATAACATATAAACTGGATTAAAGATTTATCTGTGACTGATTTTAATTTATTGTCTGATATGAATTTTTTATGAAGAGTATATACTATAACAGTTTCAAGCCTATGATGGGATGTGCTATTTGCATAAAAAGTCACTGGGGTGTCTTGTAATGGGTTTGAAGGTTTTGATGAAATATGCTTCATTGGCACCAATGGGATTTTCCATAATAGATTTGGGGGCTATTGTGGGATCTTTCATAATAGCTTTTGGGGCTGT
>Ga0307518_10001319_pt1 | contig 18540 bp, 19 predicted proteins | sample 25_EM_MG_FD_203889 | JGI IMG/M metagenome (GOLD analysis project Ga0307518, IMG submission 203889) | Populus trichocarpa ectomycorrhiza microbial communities from riparian zone in the Pacific Northwest, United States - 25_EM | ecosystem: Host-associated > Plants > Roots > Unclassified | place...
ATAATGAATATTTGGATGAATATTATTTAACATTATTTTTATATTTTTAATGTTTAATACAATTTTATTTGTTTATTAAGCTTTTTTACTATTAATAAATAATTTTTTTTAATATTTTAAATACATACCGACGGCTTTCCAAACGGAAACCGGCCGTTGGTATTTTACCAAGAGTTGCCAAACAATTATCACCCATGCCAGAATTATCGACGGATATATTCCATCGGTGATTACCATTACTATTACCTACAGAATATATCTGTCGGTATTTGACAGAGTTCTGAAATATTTACCGTCATGCCACAATCACCGACGGATATTCTGTCTGTGATTACCGTTGATAATATAGACGGAATGATTCTGTCGATACTATTCTCGCGGGAAAAAAAAATTTGGCCACGCTTCGTCGTCTGTAAGACCGTCGGTGGTTGGTTTTTTTTATTTCTGATAGAATCAGCGATGGAATGGGGAATTACCGAAGATCAGTATTCCGACGGATAGATTCCATCGGTGAGGCCGTCGGGAAAAATGTTAATGACGGATTTCGTGCCTTACACCAACGGAATTAATCCGTCGGTAAAACTGTTTAATGGTGTAGTGTATGATAAAATATGAAAAAGTCATATCCTTTACTTTTTTTGATGTTTTGGCCGGCTACTAATATATATATATATAGACATAGACAAACACTACAACAATGGATGAGGGGTCATTGAAAAATTTACAATTTATAAAGGTCTCGAGTTTGAATTATTTTTCTAAAATACTTTTAAAAAAAAACACTATATGTCCTTTTCTCATTGCATATTGTGTTACATAGAATAACTTGTAGAAACCAATCGTTGTGAATGCGTGAGCTTACATATACAGGTGTTGTTGCTAATAGTTGGTATCTCTAATTTCTTGCTTTCTATCTGCTGTAAATGCATTTGCCTTCACATACGCACATTCTATAAGAGAAGCGAGGTCTTCGAATTTTGAGAAGGTATGAGATACTGCAACTTGAACTCTTGACATTAACTTGGGCATCTCATCCTTCATATATTTGAATTCCCGTCTTTTTGTTTTTGTCGTTCCATAAATTCTGAAGGGTTCAGCCAATCAAGAAAATGGCGACAGTAGATCAAGAAATGAACATCTCGGTAGAGAGCTCAAGGTTTCACCTTGTTAAACGGTTTCGAGAACATTATCCTTCTGGTTTTCACAGAAAGGTACATGATGTTCTGAGTTGGTTTTTTTATATTTCACAATCACTTTGTATCTTGTTTCTTTTTCATTTTTTTCTGGGAGAATATATACAGTGCTAGTCCCCCAGGGAACTTAAAAACACATATCCAATATTTTATGTGTTTTACCTTAATCATTCTTCAACTAAATAACCTAACATGAAATCTGGAAGTACTGCCTTTCTTTGTATTAGAATGATTGCAAATGTGTGAGTGTGTGTGTGTGCAGGTGGTGGCAGAGGTTATAGCAACCTATCTGTTGGTCTTTGTGACATGTGGTGCTGCTGCTATTAGTGCTAGTGACGAGCACAAAGTCTCAAAACTAGGAGCGTCAGTAGCAGGAGGGCTCATAGTGACTGTGATGATCTATGCAGTAGGGCACATCTCTGGTGCACACATGAACCCTGCTGTCACCACAGCTTTTGCAGCAGTCCTAAATTTTCCTTGGAAACAGGTACCGTATTGTAAATTTGTAATGCATCATCAATTCCAATATTCAGAGTCTTTGTTTACTTTAATTTGCTTTACTTAATATGTTTCGAGGTACATATTCTATGGTGAGGTCTGTTTTAGGTCTTTTTCGGAGGTTAATATTCTATGGTTAGGTCTTTTTCGGAGGTTAATATTCTCTGATGTTGTCGGTAAATATTCTATGGTGAGGTCTGTTTTGGAGGTTAATATTATTCTATGGTGAGGTTTTTGGAGGTTAATATTCTATGGTTAGGTCTGTTTCGGAGGTAAAAATTCTATGGCTACGTCTGTTTCGGAGGTTAGTATTCTATGGTCAGGTCTTATCGACAATGTAAGGATACGCACAGGATCGGTCTGTGATGGACCCATGATGAAGTATGGATTAATTTTATTTTTGAAAATTATTTTTTTTAGTTATGAATTTAAATTTAAAGAGATTTTTTAATTCATCTATAAATTTTTTTTATCTTTTGTATGGACGAATTTTATTTTTGAAAATTAAAAAAAATTATTTTCAGATAATATTTATAATTAATATGTGCAGCCTTGTATGATGTTTTTTTCTTTCTTTATTTTATTCGATCAATTTAATTTGTGTTTCTATTTCTATTATCGTTTGCTAAAATAAAAAAAAAATTATTTTTTAATAAATAAATTTAGCAAACACAACCGGGTAAATATCTAGTCTTTCGAGATTAAATATCTTAATCTACATTTGTCTTTTGATTTTTCAAGTTTTATTTTTAAGTATTATTAATGACTTTTATCTATTTATTCACACTTATGGTTCTTAATTTATTTGATTATATGTATGCATACAAAAATTTATTTGAACTTAGATTTTTTAAACTGCAGAAAAACATTAAGAAAATCTGTATATATAATTTTTTAATAAAAAGTAAAAATATTTAATCCATGACGAAGGATGGTCATATAACAACTATAATATATATAAATTTTTTATAAAAAGTAAAAATATTTTATCCATGACGAAGGACGGTGATATAACAATTATAATATATATAATATATACATTAAGGGGGGGCACGGATGTCAATTGAATCTTTCGCATATTTTATTATTATATGGTAGATTATATTAATTAGATATATACAACATGTATTATATAAATATATGGAAGATGTTTTCCTGTTATTTAATTATGTCATTTCATTATCGTTTATGGTATCTTTCTCTTCTAACCATGTGATATAATTAATTAAGCCAATAATGTTCTGTTTTTTTCTTAGGGTAATAAAAAAATCAACAATTAATCAAAGCAGAGAAGTCAATTAGTAATATATCCACATGCATTTGTATCATATATACATGAATAACCAGCTGTATTTTATTTTTTTGCTTCAAATCCAAAGACAAAAAGAAAAAGAAAAGGAAAAGGATGTGTTGTCCTATTATTCGTTTTTAAGAAAATAAATAAATAAATTTTTGCAGGTCCCATTTTATGCTGCAGCGCAATTAACAGGAGCAATTTCTGCTTCATTTACTCTGAAAGTGCTCCTACATCCCATAAGAAATGTCGGCACTACTTCACCATCTGGAACAGCTGTTCAAGCTCTCGTCATGGAAATCGTCGTAACATTTTGCATGATGTTCATCACTTCTGCTGTGGCAACCGATACTAAAGCTGTAAGAATCGTCTTCCTAATTAATTAGCGTCCAAGATTTTCAGCTTTGCAAACAAAGCGTGTGTGTTGCTCATGTGTGTGTGTGTGTGTGTTGTTTTTTTTTTTTTGTTTCAGGTAGGAGAACTGGCAGGTATAGCTGTTGGTTCGGCAGTCTGTATAACATCCATCTTGGCCGGGTAAGCTGGAACATATATTTATAAAAATCCTCAATCGTGTCCCTCGCCTATTAAGCATTGCCAAATTAACCCGTCACTAAAAAGTAAAAACTAGGTAAAAAGCATGTACTTTTTAAGACAATAAGTTTTCGATTTTTTATTTTTTTATTTTTATTATGATATTAAGACAACAAGTCATAACTCAAGTGGCCTAACATCGCACCCTTCTACGTATTTTTGCAAACAAAAAGAAATAGTGATCGCTCTTTCTTTGGTGCAAAGGAACCTGCCTAAGCCTAGATTAGTAAATCTAAACGGCCCCAACAAATGGACCTACCTTTTGAAGGTGCGGTAGGCCTTGGAGGGTCCGATATTGAAATCAAAAGAAATTAAACGTGGAAGTTCAAATGCAATATTGGAGTTTAATTAATGTAATTGATATCATAGTCTTAAATAACCAATAACAGCTATAAGATTATTCATCTTCGTATTACAGATACCTAAATTTTCAATTCTAGAATTAATCATCAAATAAGCCCGAAGTTTTTATTAAGCGAAGACACGAAACCAAGAGTGGTAACTAACTAGCTGCCTAGTAATCTTCAGCCCAGTATCAGGTGGATCTATGAACCCAGCAAGGACACTGGGACCAGCAATTGCTAGTCGATACTTTAAAGGCGTATGGGTGTACCTGCTCGGACCAGTGACAGGAACGCTCCTTGGAGCATGGTCCTACAATCTGATTCGCGTGACTGACAAACCAGTTCAAGCAATTCCTCGTCGTTTTTCATTCGGATCTCGTAGAACGAGGGCCATTGATGAGCAGTCTCCGAGCATGGGCCCTCTCGATGCTTTCTGAAGAGATACGGTCGTCGGGAACAATAGCCGAGCTCACACGTGACAGTCTTTCAAAGATTCCACGCCTCACAATGTATTATACCAAGCTTATCTTCCGTGTTGCTTTTCAAGCCTGTTTGTACCATACAAGTTGTTGTCAATGGATTGGAGTTCAGAAATAAAATCACAGAATGCAGTAGAGATGATTCTGCAACTGTATCAGTTTCATACGCAGCAAAGCTTGAATGATTTGATAGATAAAGGAACTACTGTCAAAGTGAATTAAATTCCAATTTCTAAAGATGGTTTATCTGTGATGGCCCTCTACCCAAGAAGACTTCAAAGCACTGCAGTTGAATAGAATTCCAAAAAATATCAACAGATTCCAACCCTTCAACATCGTAGCACTTAACCAAGGCACCAGCCTTAAAAATTCGAAGCAAGGATCACAAGCCCGGCTCGTAATTACGATCTTCATTTTGAGAATAGTCTTTGATTGATATTTCATGTTTACGTAGTTGCATCTAACTGAAGTGCACAGATATTATTGCGCACCAGACATTACATATAACAAGAGATGCAATGTGGATACAATACAAATAAAAATGTCCGAAAACAAATATCGAGTTGATATTTTCATGCTCTACATATTGGCTAAGCGTATGCAAAAGAAAAACATAATTGCATGGAATCACTCTAATTTATATCATGAGAAAATACGGGGGGGAAAACATTAAGCAGCATTTTGGCACACAACAAAGCTCCCTGGATTGATGGTAATGCTCTTAGTGCAGTTATCGGTTTTATAAATCCCAACAAGTCGATCCGCCAACTCAAACATGTTGTTCCTTAGGCTGCATACAAAACAAACATTAAATAAAAATGGCTCGAAGGATTGAAGGATCGGTGTCTCTAGTAACAATCTGCTGTGAACATCCTACTACCTTATAATGATGAACTGTGCATCCTTTGTTCGGTCCTTCACATAATGTCCCACAATAGAAACGTTCTTGAAATCTGGCACTCCATGTGAACCATGAAAGTTAATGGAGATAACAGGGAAAAGTAAACTACTAAATGATTCTAAATATATATGAACTAAGGTAGTGAGTTTGAACGAAGATTACCCAGAGCGGCATCAATTTCATCCATTACATACAGTGGAGTAGGCTTGTAATGATGAAGCGCGAAAACAAGAGCTAGTGAGCTCAGAGTCTGAAAATAGTGAAAAGTATCATTGTTACCATAACCAAAAAGTATACAGACACCTCTGGGATCCTTTGGGGTAGTACTTGGAATTCATTACCCGAGAGTATAACACAGATATAGAACAAAGGTTTAGGCATAACCTTTTCACCACCAGATAAGTTTGCAATATTCTTCCAGCTCTTCTTTGGTGGTCTGACACTGAAAACAACACCTTCAGAAAATGGATCCAAAGAATCCACTAGCTCAAGTTCTGCATCACCTCCAAGAGTAATCATCTGTGGCAAGAAATGTCAATTAATCAATGGACAACATTTACTGCCACTGATGAGTGATAAGGATGCACTTTTTTTGCATTAAATCACGGTTTTCATTAAGCAAGTTGTGTTCAGATGAATACCTAAAGTGGGGTTTTAAAGCCAGAAAACTTAACATGCAAACAAATGTACTGTGTACATGCTCACACAGGAGAGGGGGGGAGGGAGAGGGGGAGACAGAACAATCATCACACAAACCTGATACATTTCCTTCAGCTTCAATGATATTGTATTGAACCCTGCCATGAATTCATCCAACCTGAAAAGTTACCAATTCAGTTATGTAAGAATCGCCTATATGCAAGGGAGGACAAGGGCATGATAGATACTGGAATCTAACAAGAAGGAAAATACTAGCCTTTTCTTTCTCCATTCATCATACTGCCTTTTTATATCATCACGTTGTTGAGTTACCAAGTTCAGCTCCTCAACCCGCTCATTATATGATGAAACCTTTCTCCGATATCTACATTAATCAGTGCATTCAGCAAATTCATGTTGAAGATTAATAATCAAACTTTTATGAGTTAGAGAAAAACCCATACTCTGAGATTGAATCTAAGTTTGGGTTCATATCTTTCAATTGTGCTTCCAACAACACTACCCTTTCAAGGGCCCTTTTGAGGTCACAAGCCTCAGCAAGAGTCTTATCAGCAAGGGTTGCTTGAAGTTTTTCAGGGTCCTCTAGTTCTTTCTGAGTTCTGCAACCAACAATAACAATGTTAGACATGCTTCAAGAAAATACAGAGCCAATAAAATAAATGGCTTAGCCATAAATCAACGTACTGCTCCATATGGTGTAGAAGAGCATTTTGCAAGTCATCAAGCTTCTTTTTGTAACCCTTCCCCTTCAATTCCAACTCCTTGTAGCTCTTCTTCATATCTTGTAACCTGTAATCAGCATCGACCTGTGGTATAACAGGATGATAATTACTTAACTAGTGATGATCATTTGACAAAAAGATAAAAGAAAGTGCAAAAAAGTGGTTTTAATTGACAGAGTACCTCTGATGCCCGCAACTCATCCACAATTTTTTTCACTTTTTCATACTCAGATTTGGCTTTATCTAGCACTTCTTTATGTTGATCAATCAGCTAAAAGAGCAAAAAAAGAAAGGCATATAAGGATAAGGATACTCTTATGAGCGCATCACCATGGCTGAAAGAAAATAAATAAAACAGACCTCCTGTGTCTTTTTGTAATTCTCTTGAACTGCAAATGCCTTTTCTTCAATTTCCTTAAAAATACCTCTCAGTTTTTCCCTCTCCTCTGTAAGACGCTCCTTTTCCTTCCTTGAATCCTCAATCCCTTTGGTCAACTTCTTTATCATTTTATGACCTGTCTCTATTTGAACCTTGTGACGGTTGATCTCTGTGCTATTTTTATCCATATCCTGATTAGTGGGCAACTTGAATTAATTCAAATGCCACATTACAGCAATTCAAATATTTCAGAGTGATTTTGTGACTTACAGACTGAATCCTGTTGACCTTTGCCTTCTGTGATTTCAACCTTTCACCCCCGGCATTTTCTATTTTACTCTGAAGCTCCAAAGCCTAAAGGTAGAGAGAATTATGGACAATCAATCAAATTGAATACAAAGGGGAAGGCACATGACTCTTTGGATTTAAGTACAGTAAGATATGGCAGATAAGAAAATCCACGAAAGTTCAACTGAAATCAGAAAGTTAACCACAGATCAGGAAGGCAACCAGACAACATTTTGTTGCTTGGGCATCCTGAACGATTGGCTTGGAACTTTAATGGACAAAGAAACATAATATTTTCTAACCTTTTCCTTCAGCTTTTTAGACCCCTGAATAAGTCTGTCAATCTCCTTTTCCTCTGTCACTATTATCCTTTTGAGTTCCTCCAGCCTATCAAGCTCATCTTTCTTTGGCTCTGACGCAGCTTTCAGGGAACCAAGTTGTTTCTCCAGATAACTATGTTCTGTATTCAGACTATCAATCTGTTCGGGAGGAAGGTTTTAGAGCATTTATTTCATCCGGGGAAAAAAAAAAGAAACATTGGAAAAGCCATAGCAAACCGTTACCTCTTTCTGGCTTTTAGCCAGTTCCATCTCCAGGTGTGCAATTGCTTTTTCCGAGGCTTGGTAGTGTTTCACAGAATCAGCAATTCGTTGGCGTATACCATTTAATCTATCAACCATGGTAGAGAGCTCCTTCTCTGCACTTGTGACCGCTTCTCCAGAAACACTGGTAGCCCGAATCGATGTCCCCATCTTACCACCACGTGGCTTAGTTCCCCCACCACTCATAGTACCAGATTTTTCAAAAAGTGCACCATCGAGAGTAACCACTCGTCGAAATTCCAAGTTTCCACCGTATGCAATTCTTGTTGCCTATAGGTTGAAAAAAATGCAAGTTACTAGATCCTACCTGGATATGCTTCAGCAGTAAATCTGGAAAAAACAAATAATAGATATCCTTGATTCTAGCTATCAAAGGTGTTGTTAAAATGAACCTGAGCACACAAGTCATGGTAAGAGGTTAAACTATTAGGTAAGGTCCTAGGATATGATTTATATTATTCTCTAACACACCCCCTCAGGTGAAAGCCATTTAGGCTTGAACTTGCACAGGCTCACATTACCTTGTGTTTAATTTTTATCAAATAAATAGGGATGATGAGATTCGAACTCGTGACCGCTTGGTCATCAAAGCTCTGATACCATGTCAAAGAACCATCTTAACCTAATAGCTTAAGCTATTAGGTGAGGTCCTAGGATATGATTTATATTATTCTCTAACAAGAGACTCCTGTTTACATATCCCATAATTACGAGGACTAAGACAAAGAAAAACATGGCTAGAAGTTCATGCTATGGAAAGCTATTCCTTATTGATCAAAGCATCTAGCCATCTCCAAAACTGGCATTACTTCACATTATTTTGGGATTGACAAAGCCATAATTCCCATGTGTCCTAGATAATAGACACTAATACCAAAGAGACAGTGATTTTTCAAATTGTAGGAGTAAGGGGACAGGTAGGTTTAAATGATATGGGCTGAAGAAATAAGGGTTTTAAAATCCAAAACTGGTTCATACAAGATTTGACCCGAAAGAAAAACAGAAAGGAGAACAAAAATCCATGTGGCTTACTACAATGGATTTGGAACAGAGCCTTGGTTGAATTAAGTAGATGAAGCATATAAAGTCAATAGAGTATTCAGCTGACAGACCAAGTTCTCTAGGTGCATCTACTGGAAGCAACAGAGGAAAATAATTCAGATTAACCAAGAAACAAAGAAAAGCATCAATATGCTTTTAGAAAGAATTGAATTGAGGAACGTATAACATGATCATCTATCTTCCTTAATTCATCCATAATGCAGGTGAAAAAAAAGAGAAGATATACAATGAAACTTGAATTTACCTGATCAAGATCCTTTGCTACAACAGTATTACCCAGAGCAGCATAGAAGGCAAGTTTCATTCTTTCATCTTGAACTCTAACTAGATCAAAAAGACGAGGAACACCCTCTGGAGTGCTCACATTATGCTTCATCTTTGATGAATGGTCAACTTGCTTCTCCTGCATTCAGGAAACGGGAGGAAATTATGTTCCTAAAGCAAAGGGAACTTTCCTAAACCAATTAACCAAGTGCTACCACATTGCCCAGAAAGGTTGGCCGCTATAACAAACATTCCATTCAATTCTCCATGCCAAATGAAATTTTTAAAAATTCAAGCTTCAGCAAATTCAAAATTACCTTAAGAATATAGGAAAGTTTAGCTGCTAACAAGTGAAATGTCAACCAACTCTTTTGTCATAGTTTTAAGATTTTATAGTCATGTCCAGGGCATTTAACTGAACCAGCCTACACCTGACTCCCATGCCCACAAGTCCTTTCAGATCTTCCAAACAATTATAAAGAAAAGGGAAAAGGTAGTTTCAAGTATTTTTAGTTGATACCAGTATCATGAAAGTGGCAACCCCAAGCTTCTCTCTTCGGAGCAGCTCCACACATGCTTGTGCTGCAGCAGTTGTCTCCACCACAATATAATCAAGTCCAGGACAAGCTGTTGATATGGCAACATCATATTTTGCTGCAATGAAAACATCAATTTAACAGGAAAATGAGGTCCTTGATCTAAAGCTTTCAAGGATAAGAACGCGGCTTCAGATATGAGTAACTTAAGAGGGAAAGGAGGGAAGAAAGAGATTATCATCCATCAGAAAATGAACAATTGTCTTTAAAAACATGCAAGAAGGATATCACACTCAATATGCAACAATTAAAAACAACAAATATCACATAATTTTCTTTACAAGACAATGAAAGCAAATCCAGATGCAGCAGCATAAAAGAATCCTAATCAGGCTTCCCTTTATTGCAATTTGGCACATTAGTGTCAGAAATTCAGGTTATGTTGAACAAGTTATGTTTATATAATGTAGACACTCACCATCAATGGCACCTAAATCTCCCATTCGCCCATGTATTCCCCTTATTTCATTAGATTCCTTGGCATGCAAAATTGCTTTCAATACTGATCCCTGACTCTTTTCCAAATCAATAATTGACTTAAGTTCAGCAACCTTCTGTCTTGCAGCTTGTTCTAGAGGAATAAGCTCTTCTTGTTCTTTGATGGATTCCTGCAAAATGAAGTGTTCTTGCCATATCCCATCAAGACACAGGAATGTCAAAAGGTAGATGAAGTTCAAAGAATTATCTGCAGAGCAAAAACCTGTTCCACTTTACGAGCTTCAGATGCTTCAAGTTTGTGCTTTTCTATATTACTCTGTAATTTTGCAATGGTTGCAGTTTTCATTTCGATGCTTCCAGATATATTATCCATCTGCTTGTGTGCATTTTCAAAAGCTGCACGACCAGCTTCATGCTGAAACAGTCAATGAGCACCTTTAGCCAACTAATGACATCTATTAGAAAGATATGGACAAGGTATGAGAGTCATCACAAAAAATAATAAATAAAACAGTTGAAAAGGATTTGTTTCTCAAGATATTATGTTATGCATTATTGAACAAGTCATGGTTAAAGGAGATTTATCTACCTTGAAAAATCAAAGCCAAGTTATTTATTTTTCATCAAAAAGAGGTTTAGGTTTAGATAAAAAAAGTGTCCATTATAGGTTTCTAGTCAAAGGTTTAAATTTCAGTTATATGAGTGAATGCTGTAAGCATGGGAAAAATGGTATCCTCTTAGTTACTGCAAGGGATTCTTTTCCCAAAAATGCATGTTGAGTTATTTTCCTTTTTATGAATCAGTCTATTTGGTAATCCAAATTTATTTTGAAGTCGGTATATGGTCTAGTTAGAAGTTTTCCAGTGCAGAGATCTTTTGCTTACTATTAATACCAATAAATTAAGCTTTTAACAAATGTTTGGTGATGAAATGAGTTGAATTTTTAAGTTATTCTGAAAGCCTTGTGCCTAGAGTTCCTCTTCCGTCTCTTGTTCTTTTATTTTTCCCTTTCTCTTTCTGGCTTCAGAATGTCTGCTGCTACAGTGCCACCAGTAGTGTTCACAGCATTAAATTGAACCCTGAATCATTCATAAACAGATCCTTAATCAACTCCCTTATTCACCATTTCCTAACCATAACTAAACCCTAAGATTTTACATTCTTCAAGCTTGTCCTACATCTTTGATCTTATCTAAGCTTATATGTTGACATAAATTCCAATGCAATAGATTGAGGAGAACACAAATCACAGTAGATTTAATTCCAGAGACTGAAAGAAAACACACATTATACACTGTTATTGACTTTGTAATATCAAATGAGGAGACCATGGAAGCCCCAACCTCACCTTTTCATTCAAAAGCTTGCTTTCAGTAAATGCAACTTCAAGTTTTCCTTTGTGATCAATTAGTTGCTTTTCCCACGGTTCTAGTTCAGCACGAACCTTCACGAGTTCTGAGCGATACCTCTCTGTTTCACCTGTTCATCAATCAAAACATAAATTAAAAAGATTAGCTATACAACAACAGGCACACGTTTAAGGATGAGACAAGGTTGATTCTCAGCAACTTCTTATACTCCACTTCTTGCATCCCTACACTTTACATAGAAAATACAGAGAAATATCCATATGACAGTATAAACCACAGGATGCAAACAAACAATGAAAGAGCATCTGCACCAAAATTGCACTAAAAGGGATTCCTTTACCTCTGAGGTTGTATTTCAATCTTTGCACTTGCCCTATCTTTTCATTCAATTACAGAATAATCACCTCAAATATTTTTTAAAATTTGTAGCCAAAACCAACAGCAAATTATATTATAACATAATCCATTCAAATTTCAATCCACCCCTTCAAAATTGTGATTATTTATTAGTCTTCTAGAGAAGAAAATGTCTTTTGTTCTTTCACCTCAAAAGTGAAGCTATTTTGAATATAAGAAATTAGCTGCTTCTGTCAATTCCTTGTAATAGAGATTTCAAAGAGTCAATTTTTCAAAATTCTATGTAGATATTCAAGGACGTTTAAATAATCCATGCATAAAGTTTTGAATTCTCTCAAATTCCACTTTTCTTTATATGCTACCTGCTGACAATGAAACTGAATAATATAAATGCCAACCACGAACAAAGATTCACAATCCCACACTCTAGGAGTTTGCACTTTCATTTAACCATCAGTCTATTTCACCTTCACCGCCACAATTAAATGTTTATTCAAACAATTAAGCACCAGTTTTGTACTGCTAGGGGTGCACGGTCATCGACAAGCAGCAAAACATGAATCACCTAAAATGATGTCAAACATGCATAATATAAACATATTATATCCTATTTGGACAATAACATGGAATATAAGCTCTGAAAAAACTATATTCAATAAAAAATCATTTTCTTACTTGTATCCAAATCAATCAAAAATGAAATTTTACAACCTTTAGAATTTTCCACAACTTCTTCTAGCATCCTCTCCTCCTCGAGCAAGAGTTTCTGAAGTTTGGGGATGTTATCTTCAAGTTTTGGAATCAAATTTGCCGAGTTCTCACATTCTTTTGTTAAGTCATCAATCTTTGACGAATCCTACAAGGGAAACAAAGTGAGAAAAATGTGTGTTTTCAATTGAAATAGGTCACTTTTTTACCGTACTTTTTCAAGTTTATCTTCAAGTTTCTTCATCTTTTGCTTCATGTGCTTCAGATCCTCCCGGTATTTAACATCCTGCCTTTCAAACTCCTTGAACTCCTCTTTACAGGTTCTGAGATCATTGTCAAGTTCCTGAATCCAAGACAAGGTTGGACAGCACATCAACAGATACAATCGGTACAAATTTAGGATGGCACTGTTAAATGCAGTCATGATATGTGGTGGCCAAAATCATAGTTATAAGACTCAACCCGACCCAAGGCTTAAGTCACAAGTCTGGGGGTTGACACCCAACCTTATACTTTTCTTTTTGAAAAAAAAAGCCTAAAACAACCTCATTTTGGTAAAAAAAACAATGACCAGGTTTTTCCTCTAACCCAGCTCAGGCCAAACCCGAGTTGACCCGCCACGCCAAGCCAGGTCTTATAACTACAGCTAAAAGAGCTTTATGTTTGATAGACTTACATTTTCTCTACTCGGCTGAAAAACCAAATATCAATTAAAAGTGTTGAATGTACAAGCACAATTATAATATATAGAACTCACACAAAACGAACCTCTTGTCTTTTAATATACTTTTTATGCACAATCTCAAGCTCCTTCATTGTTTTGTGACTTTCTTGAATCTTCTCTCTAGGAAAAAAAAAAAACCTTCAACACTTGCAAGTTTCTGTCGTAAGGAAATCTAAAGCTAATGCTATAACTTAAGAAGAAAAGAAAAACCTTTCAGCCTTTAAATTTTCTTCCAAACTAGATACACTAGTGTGCAGTTCCATCATTCTTGCACTAGTATCTTCATGAGCCAATTTTGTGGCTTTCTCTTGCCATTTCAGTAATGATAACTCTTGAAGCATGTAGGCCTCTGCTTCATTCTTCACATCCTATTTCATGGAAAGAAAACAACAGGTTGGTTAAACATGTTTGAAAATGATATGATAAAAAGAGACAAAGAAAACGAACCTCCAAGCTGTCTCTTTCCTTCTCCGCCAACTTAACCATCTGTACCACCCCAGATCTTTTCTCGTTAAGGGATTCCAACCTATGGAGTCAGTAGGAATGCTTGTAGAAGTTAGGAAAATTCCGTGTCTACATGTCCATTTTGGCTTCACAGATAATACATGTAAAGTAAAATTTCAAATATGATAATGGATAAAATGCAAAATGAGTACATATGATAAATATAAGAATAAGAAAAGTACTCACTCCTTGGATGATTCATCAATTTTTTCAACATATTTGTTAGTTCCAATTATGTCCTCTAAATATTCAAGAAAACCTTCATCATGGAGTCCTTGAGCTTTTGGCCTCATCAATGAAATCTGTTCAACCTCACCCTGATAAAAACCAGCAAGCAATTTTCAAAACCTATGGAAACATACACCATGCTCAAATTACAGCCCTGTGGTTAGATAACAAACCTGAAGAATCAGAAAACGATTATTGTCCAGGTCAACTCCTTTTCCCTTCAGTTTCTTGGTAACTTCAGTAAAATTGCTCGAACGATCATTGATGTAGTACTTGGATGAGTTATCCCGAAATGCAACTCTTGTAATTACAAAATCACTTCCTGAAACAGCCTCATAGGTCCCATCATCCTATAATGGTTAAGAACATGGTTTGCAAGTATCATGACATTAGAATCGACCAAGAGATCTTCTGTAATCAATTGATTTCAAAAAAACAAATCCTCATACAATCAACAAAATATACGAGTTTCAAGAAACAAAAACAACATAAAAACTTGAAATCCTGTTTCCTTTTCTTCTACACTATTCATAAACAAGAAGATGAAAGCCATTACTTGCTAACAATCAAAACCCAAGTTACCAGGTCAATAATCTCCTGAAAATGAACAGAAACACCGGCACTGTCCAGATTCTGATGATTGGTTGAATTGTGGATAAGCTCTGAAACCTTATTAAGTCTCATCTGCAAATTCAAAACCAACACAAACATCAAAAATTGAAAAACCAAGAACCAAGCAAGTAAATCAACATACACAGGGTCTCCCTTAAAAAAAATTGAAACTACTCAATTAGCTTACAGAAAATTCATTCCTTTTCGTAACTGCTGAACCTAACAATTTGCATAATAGAAACATAGAGAGAGAAAGAGGACCTGTTTCGCTCGCTTTCCGAATACAAATAGCATTGCATCAATCACATTGCTCTTGCCGCTCCCGTTGGGGCCCACCACAGCAGAAAAACTCTAATCCCCCAAAATTCAAAGATAAACAAACACTAACAAGTTAAAATTAAGCAAAAACAAATTGAGAAATTGGAAGTTCATTAGAAGCAAAACCTAGAAATGGAAATTACACCAAAAAAAAGAAACAAATTTCACAAAATTGAAACCCTAACCAACCTTGTGGAAAGGACCAACGCGTTGTTCACCAGCGTAAGATTTGAAGTTCCTCATGATCATTTCTTTGATGAACAGCCTCGGGGCTTTCGAAGATCCACCAGCAGAAGTGCGAACTGAGTTGGACTCGCTTGTCATGAATTCATCGTCCCCTGATTCCATCCCCATTTCTTTCGCCGAGTTAACTCGGTTCTCCTTGGGGTTTTTTTTTGCTGTTCTTCTCTGTGATTTATTTGTGACTGTACCGATTCTGTACTGAGAGGTCGCACCAAAAGTATCTTAAGGAAAAAAAAAATTAAAAAGAAAAGGAGAAATAAATAATGTTTATTGTTTTGGGGAAAAAGGAAGAGGGATTTGGCGGGAATTTGAAAATGGTGTAAATTTTCCAAATTTGAAATGGGCCGTTGGATGTTGTTGGGCTTCACATTTTAGTGGATAGAGTCCCTTTTGTGTATTTTTGGTCCCTGCAGTTTGGCCCGTTTATTTTGGCAGTTTGAAAGTTTGAAAGCGTTTTTGTAAGAGTTTGAAAAAAAAATTATATTAAATTAATTTTTTTATATTTTTTTTTTAGATTGATGTTAAAATTTAATTTTAAAAAATAAAAAACATGTAATTTTAAGTAAAAATTACTTTGAAAAACAATCATTACTACAATATCAAACAGGCTTTTTATATGTTCTAATTCTCTTGCTCTTGGGCTTTTAGCTTATTTTATATTATATTTATTATTTAATAAACAAGATCTTCAGTTTTATTTCTTATGAGTTTTCTCAATTATAAATAGTTTTATTAATTCTAGTAATTAAAAATAAACTTAAAAAGACAGGTAATTTATTTTTATATTTGTATTTAATAATTTATTCTATTTATTTTTATTGTAAATCAACTAAATTTTATCTTAAAATAAAAATATCAAAATATTATTTTCATGATTAAAATATTTTTCCAATTCATTGTATTGTACTTGATTTAAAAAAAAAAGACATTAATTTTTTGTACATAACTTATGTGAAAAATAGAAAATATCTTAATTATAATATTTTAGTGATTATTTTTCTTAAGAGTCATTACAATTTACAAGTTATTTAAATCTTAAATATCAAACATTGTAGTTCAATAAACATTTAAATATAAAAATTAAGTATAAAATACTTTAAATACGTCTAAATTAAATTTCAAGCTTGAAAAAATTTTAGATTTGTTTTGAGTTTTGACTCGTTAAATTTGTTGCAACTCAGTGGCATGTGTAGCCAGAGTGTGTGTCGTGGTTTTTTTATTTTTTTAGAAAAGGTCACACAACTAGTCAGTAGACCAGTGAGATACTAAAGCTAATATTATGATTTCTAGAAACAACAATTTACCAATCAAGAATAATGGATGTAATCATTTAGGTGGTGTCCCAGTTGTAAGAGTTTGGGACCAAGAGATTTGCTCCCTCTGTGGTCTCAGGTTCGAGCCATGTGGTTGCTCATATGATGGCCATTGGAGACTTATATGGTCGTTAACTTCAGGGCCAGTGGGATTAGTCGAGGTGCGCGCAAGCTGGCCCGAACACCCACATTAAACTAAAAAAAAAAGAATAATGGATGCAAATAAAAAGAGATGCGGGAGAAAAGGCAAACAATGCTAGTTTATTTGGAAGTGAGTTTGACGCTGCTAGTTTTAAAAGTATTTTTTATTTAAAAATATATTAAAAAAAATATTTTTAAATTTTTTTTATATCAAAGTATCCAAACCGTTTAAAAAAATTAAAAACATTAATTAAAAATTAAAAAAAATTAAAGATTTTAAAAAAAATGATTAAACCGCAACACCAAACAAAAGTATTTGGTAATGCGGTTGAAGGTTTTTAGAAATTTGAATTTTTTTATATAATTAATATTTTTTATATTTTTAAATTATTTTAATATCTTAATCTCAAAAATAATATTTTTTAAAAATATATTATTTAAATATATTTTTAAATAAAAAATCACACCATAACCGATACTTCCTTGAATTTACACATACCCTCTCATAATAAAAGTTTGAACCACGGGTAGATGAGCGAACAGCGGCCTAGATAGATCGGATTGGTGGTTGCATATGGAAGAGTCATGTTTGGGAATGCGGTTGAAATCGCGTTTCTAAAAAATTCAAAATTTTTTTTTGTTAAAATTTAATATGGTTTGTACGTTTTGGATCGTTTTGATGTGCTGATGTCAAAAATAATTTTTAAAAAATAAAAAAAATCATTGGCATGCATTTCGGCACAAAAAATTATTTGAAAAGTAACCGCTACGTAGGTGATAAAACACAGAGTCTCTTGGAGGACTCCATCCCGCTTTCGTTGTTTACAGCGTTGGGAAACGCAAGTCAATTCGAAATTTTAAAATATTTATTTATTTATTATTAAAAATTAATATTTTTTTATATTTTGAATTATTTTGATTTGTTAATTTTAAAAATAATTTTTAAAAAATAAAAAAAATATTATTTTAATATATTTTAATATAAAAAATACTTTAAAATAGAAACTCGCAGTTATATTTTCAAACAAAGCGTTCGTCTACCTTGAGAATTGGGTGTGCAGCTATTTGCTGTCTTCGTCCTCTACAGGGTTTTTACCCATTTATTAAGAAATTTTGGCTTCTTAAAAATTCTGATAATTATAATTATGATAAATTAATTAATATGCCCTTGTATATAATGTCCTCATTAATATCGCTTGGGTTTGAAAATCTAGCAATCGAATCCGTTTATGTTTTCATATAGTATCCTTCTACGAGTGTGTTTGGTATTGAGGTTGCTGTTGTGGTTGTGGTTTTAAAAAAGTTGTTTTATAAAAAGTACTTTTAGTTGAGGTTAGTTTGGAAAAATATATATTTGGTTAAAATTGTGGTTGAAATTGAGGTTGAACAAAAAGTAGTTTAATGTGTTTGGTTAAAAAAATGTTTTTCAAATTGAGGTTATAAAATAATTAATATATATATATATATATATATATTAATATTAATGATTTTTAATTTAAATATTGTAGATTTAACTATTGTTATTATATCATGAAATAAATAATATTGATATCAAATATTTTTTATTATTCTATTAAACTATGTGCAATGTCATCACATACGAAATTTAATAACAAAAAATTTAGTTTCGATATATATATAAACTGGTTTAAAGTTATTTTTCACTATTGTTAATGAAGAAAAATTTGACAAAAAAAATGTTTTGTAACAT
>Ga0307518_10001321_pt1 | contig 18532 bp, 10 predicted proteins | sample 25_EM_MG_FD_203889 | JGI IMG/M metagenome (GOLD analysis project Ga0307518, IMG submission 203889) | Populus trichocarpa ectomycorrhiza microbial communities from riparian zone in the Pacific Northwest, United States - 25_EM | ecosystem: Host-associated > Plants > Roots > Unclassified | place...
TTTGAACCCAAAGGAATTTGCAAAGAGCTAGGGCAAGAAGAAATGAAACAAAATATTAGCTGCAGCAGAGGTACCTTTTGTGGAAATTTCAAACAGCATCTTAGACTAATAAATACAATAAAAGCCACTAATCTGTCACAAGACTACATCGAACTTTATACTGTTTGTAATCTAAGTTACATGGGATCATTCTCCAAAAAGAAAAAAGAAAGTAAAATAGGATTTATTGTTCTGATTTTTGTTGACCAAAAACAAGTGAGCATGTTGTTGTCACTCCCCTACAGTATTTTGGGCCATTAATAGCTTCATAATTGTAGCAGCTAGCCGAGTTTGGTATTTGGGCTCAAGGTTTGAGTAGTTATTGCCTTGTAATTCGTACAGGATCTACCCACATTTACCCACCCCAAGCCGAAATCGACAGTCATCTGAAACTCGGCCCCCAATTCAGCTAGCCCGGCCCAGTGAACCAGACCTCAATAGAACACGACCAAGGCAATGACTAGTCGAGCAAGTGAAAGAGGAAAGCAAAAACTTCAGTCCAGAACCCGAGCTAGGCAACCTAATCGCAAGAAAAACGTACAACTTCACAAATCTTTCAAGCTTGTTTTATTTTTAGATCAAACAACGCAACCATACCCAACATAAAATAAGTTCTACCCTTAACTTAAATCAAAAATATTTCCGACGCAAATATTTATAATGTTTTTAAGATTTTATGGGATGCCTTCGGCTAGGGATCAGATAGGTGAAGATGGGAGTGCCCTGTTGTCGTAACCAGGGAGTGGGCTGGACACCCATCTCGCATGTTTATATGCGAGCATTGACCACTCATCATATCCCGTTAAACCCTGAAGGATCATGATTTGTAGTGGATTACTTTCTCTATTTTATAGCAAGGTCTGAGACCCTCCCTTTCTATCTTGTCGATGTGGGATAATAAAGCCCCACTCGCATATCTGGATGGTGATTGAGTCAATACCCTTTTTGACCCTGCTAGGTTTTCCTTTATAGCAAATGACATGTCTTTCACATAACTGGTTGAGCATAAGTTTTTGATGTATTTAAATTATGCTTATTAAGAGGTAGAGATGGTGGGACAGCAAGTCTTTCTTTTTATTATTGGAATTATATCTATCTAAAATTAGTGTTTATTGTCTACAAAAATTAAAAATATTTACCTCAGTTTCAAATTCCATGTTTTTTTTCTTTATATATCTATGTATGTGTTTGCTATCTACAAAAAATAAATATCCAAGCTTCGTTGAACACACCTGTTTAACAAATAGGTTAAAGAGAAAAAAAAAATATTCAGAACAATATTAATTAAGCATAAAGTAAAGTAAATGTGAATTCATTGCTGCAGATTTAAAAAAATTGTTTGATTAGGATAGGTCCGTTTATAAGAATTTCACAGCAAGTCTTTAGGATAAGTTTTTTAAAAAAATATATTTGCCTTTAAAAGATATCAAGATAAAGTATTTTAATATGATGATATAAAATATAAAAATATTTTTATATATTTTTAAATAAAAAATACTTTAAAAAAACATATTATATCATAATACCGGCGACACATGACTAAAATAATTTGTGTTTAAATCCTCTTTCTTTTCTACTACTCCATGGAATATGATCAATAATTTAGCAAGGAGAACTTAACTTAAAGAAGCAAACTCCTAAAATCAGATATAAATTCATTTGTTTTTGTTATTTTAAGATGCGTTTGTTAATTTAACATACTTCAAAAACAAAGGCCCAAAAGGTTGGAAATACAATTAACCTCTATAAGTTAATACCTTTAGGATCATGAAAATTAATTAATATAATATTTAAACTTAAAAAAAATATATATATATATATATATATCAAGGTTATTAATTTATCATAACTATAATTTAGCTACGAGTCTTTTTTCTCTGTCAATTCGTGGACATAATAGTTGATTAAATCGGTATTAGAGATAGCTAAGTAACTAGATTACTATGGATGAAGTGATGGAGTTTTCTTGGGCTTCAGAACTGTGAATGGGCTTTTCGCACCATGTCCTCTCTCGGGCAATACGTGGACATAATAGAGATTACCTTGCTTCTGCCTGAGCCTGATCAGAAAGTTGGATCCAATGTAGAGTCTTGCCTGGGCTAGCCAGTTTCCTATTTATTTAGTGGGCTCTTTTCTCAGGTCCTAATCTCTTAGCTAGAAAATAATTTGGATTGAAAATTAAAAAAAAAAAAAAAAACAATAGATGTTCAAATCTTTTAACTGTTCAAAATCTAAATTCTAAACTTATATGTAACCCTATTTTTTAAATTATTTCATTATAGAATCAAGTTCGTTTTTTATTATATCTATCCAAGTCAAGATATACTCGATAGATCAAATTAAAGATTTATAGTTTTGTTTATCAATTAAAATATTTAAAAAATAATAATATCCTTAAAAATGAATAAACAGAATAAAAATTAGCAATGTACATACATTAATATAATTTACATTTTTAATACGTTACTTGTTGGTGTCTGGAATGTTATATTTGCAAATCTTCTGTTCTGAAATTAAGATCTCATCATTCTTCTTCTACTGAGAGATATCCGAATCAATATTTCCCCGGTAATTTTCTATTTTCGGTGACTAAATCTTCAAATATCTTTATATTTTTAGAATTAAATTTAATATATACTATATAATTTTTTTCTTCAAGAATCTAATACATTGAATCGACAAACTCTCGACAGCAAGAATCTCGTGAATTCGGTGCTGGTTCGAATTTCTTATTGAATCAACTTGATAAAAGTTTACATGGGATTAACATTATTTTTAGTGTGTTTGTGAGTGTGGTTATGATTATTTATTAAAATGTTTTTCACTCATAAATGTATTAAAATAATATATTTTTTATTTTTTTAAAATTATTTTTGATATTAACACATCAAAATGATATAAAAACACCAAAAAAATATCAATTTAAAAAGAAATTTAAAAATACTTTAAAAAAAACAAATATTATTTTTCCCCTGGAATGTATTTTACTTTTACAGCCATCTCTACGTATATTCTACACTATAAATCAATAAGATAAATTTTCTAAGCCGTGCGGTGCGGGTCTGCCTGCAATTTCAGCGTAAAGTTGCTGCTATCAACAATGAATTTGCTTAGAAAAGTAAAGCATACATTTATGGCTGACTTATCTTCATGTTATCTTTTATGGCGGTGGTCCACCGTCCGTTGCCCGAGAGCCAGGCACGCGTCCATCCTCTGCAGAGCAACGGACACCCCCTCTGTCCTCACATTCTCACCATGTGATATGAGAATGTGACATTTCAAGACCTGGGGCGCTTGATACAGATCCGATTTCTAAGATAAAAAAATATTGGGTTTTTTTTATTCTTATCCCAAACAAGTTCTAGAATCAGCGAGTCATCAAACCGTCGTGATCGGTTATTAGTTTTTGTTTTTTCAGGACCAAGCAAAATTGCAGATTCCACGCTAGAATTCTCGGAACTGTTTGTTTGTGTGGTTTGATGGTGTTTTTTATTTTTTATTTTTATTGTTTTATGTTTTTTTATTATTTTGATATGTTGAAAATATATTTTTTTAATATATTTTTTTAATATAAAAAATAATTTTTATAACAATTATAAACACAACCTCGACGTGCTTTCGACACGAACACACAACGTATCAAGCGAAGGTTACATTTTCTACCTGGTTTCTTTATCCATGCTTAATCCTGATTGGTCGACAACCACATGGTTGAAAAGATTAAACCTTCCAAGCGGGAGTCTTGGAATTCAGGGGATTTTTTTTTTAATTAGTATAGTAATTTAAAATTGTTAATAAAATAATATTATTTAATTTTTTAATAATATAGTATATTTGTTTTTACCTTGTTGTGCTTTAAAAACACAATATATACTTAAATTTCTCTGTTTCCAATCACGATTAAAAAATATTACACTTGATAACCGGGATAATTTAATATGAATTAGTAGATAAACTTGCCTCTAAAGACTGCTTCTCAGCATCCTCAGCCTTGGAACCATCAACAGTAGCTTGGGCGGTATTATCAGTCTCCAGATTATCTGCATCTGTTTCTTCTTTATCAGTTGTTTCCGGTACCTCCTTAGATGGAGGCTCAACATTATCATCCTTCTCTTGCTCATTCTCGACACTCTGCTCTTCGGCTTCTTCCCTTGCACGCTCATTTGACAAAATATATAAAAAAAAATCAAGATTTAAACAAAAATCAAGATATAAAACCGCACCAACCAAAATTAAATTTTTTTCTTGATAGATTTGGCAATTATTTCACTTCCCAACCTTGGGATCCACTGGTGGGGCTGCTCATCCACTAGGAGTTCCCGGCGAAAGGCGACCCGGCTTCTCCCGAGAAGGAAACTTGGCGGACCCACCTCCACTGGTGGGGCTGCTCATCAACACACTGCCATTGGCCTGAGCCAAGTAATAATATCTTGCAATAGAGTCCAAAGTTGTATGGAGTATGGCAAAACGAGGGGTGCATGTCGTAGAAACAAGAAAAAAAAAAAAAAAAAAAAACATGACGCATGACGCGTTGAGAACCGTGGTATTAATTAATTATCGTGGTTCATTACATGTGTTTTTAAACTATAATATTATGTTCAGAATAGCGACTTTTAAAATTATGTTTATTCACTATTTTTATATGTTAATTGTACAATTTATCCGAATTCAGGTGGTAATAAAAAAAATGTCTCAGAGATTGCAGCCTCATTCAAGCTGGCAAATACATTGTATTAGACGCATCACGAGTTACAAGGATGCTACTGGTGAGGCCATATTTTTACAGTTGATATTATTACGGTTATTTTTAATATTTTTTTATTTTTTATATTATTATTTTAAAAAATCTAAAAATACAAAATAAATTTTTTTAAAAAATAAAAACTACTGTCTACTGGTCCCACATGCCTTCTATCTTATCCATATTCATGTGCTTCTCATTATCTGCTAAAAAAAACCCAGAAAACAAAGTTTTGCTAGCTCCAAAATCTATGACTTTTATAACGAGAAAAGGAAATGACAGTGACGTTGTTGCGTATCCAATAGTATTATACAGTTCACCTGCGACTTTATTGATTTACATTACGTGGCAACGCACGTATTGATTTACATTATATGTTAATAAATTTTTTACAATGTATAATAATCCCTCTAGCCTCTCTAGTCAACCCTTCCTGGGTAAATAATCCAACTCAAATGGACTGTAGCATTTCACTAGGCGGCTTATGTTTTTTTTTATAGTAAAAAAGATATCAAAATAATATAAATATTTTTCAAAAAAAATATAAGATTCTAGTAATTAAGTTAGATAAGGTTAGTAAACTTAATTAATTCAATAACATGATTATAAAACAAGATATCAACAACAAATAAAGAAAAAAAACAACGATTTAATACAAAAAATAAATGTTTTTTAATATTATAAAAACATACTTGTACAATATTCATAAAAGGTCTCAAAGATATTATTTGTATATTATTCATAAAACATCCAAGCTCCAGATTTTTTGTAACCTGAAAGAAAAAAATTTAAGAAACGCTTGTGTTTTTAAAGAAGAGAAATTCGATAACCAAATTAAATTTTAATTAATTTAATAATATGATAAAAATATAAGGCAAAAATAACTAAAAAAACATTGTGGAACCACGAATTTGAGAGAAAAAACATGACAAAAAAATCTAATCCTTGTTAACTTTTCAAAAAAATAATCATAATCTAAAAAAGGCTAAACAAGTGAAAAAAAATTAAATCATATACAAAAAAAAAAATTATTTTTAAAAATTCATATGAAATAAGGCATCAATTAAAAATTCATTTTCAACCTATTTTTTACCCAAAAAACCTAGAAAACACCTTATGAACCTTACTAAACCAACACGTGGCCTCTAAAAACACATACAAAAAAAAGGGTTCAGGACCCGAAATCCACATGAAACCCAAAATCTTCTCAGTTCCAAATTTGTATTTTTAGGTGTTTTAAAAAAAAAAAACACCTAATTGTACCCCTCTTGTCATATAAAATCATTTGACACAAAAATCAATTATTTTGGTGGTCGGGATCTTCAGCAACAACAACTTTTTTCTCTTTACACTAGAATTTAATTGCTCCCTCTCTTTTTTCCGGTCATAAAATGACTGAAAAATAACGAAAATAAAATTCAGTATCAAAATAAATATTTTAAAAATTACAGGATTGGTAACCTAATATCTCAAAAAGATAAGAGATGAAAATGAAATTTCACAACAAACTTTAAACACGGGGTGCTCAATTCAACTCGCAAAGTATTTTACCCTTCTTTTTCACTTTGATCTCGTGTCTTTCAATTTAACCTCTATCTTTAAAAAATATGTAATTAAAAACTAATTTGAATTCAAAAAAACCAAATCACATAAAATAAAAGTTTGAGTAACATATTGAAAATTAAAAAAAAAACATTGCTACAATCTAATGTTTATGTGAGAGAGTAAATAGTAAAAAAAAAGAAGTTAATCTCTTTTGATACATTGTATAATAATTGATTTATCGTCGTATGACGACGACAGTGTCTGTATAATTTCTCTCGGGCACAGTGGTTGCATGAGTACGTACCTGTGACTTTGTATACAATAGCGGTACTGTTAAGTCGTTGCCATGTTGTCATCGCTGAGTCAGCTAGACAAGTTCCTAGGGTGACGAGCTAGGTGGTTTAACTACAAGCAAAGTATAACAATTTATACAAGTCAGAATTTTAAAAGAATAACAAATCTAAAATATTTATTTGTTATTCATTTAATTCCTTACTTGTTGAAAAAAAACTATTACAATTTTTTGCTATAAAAAAACTACAAAATCCTGATAATGAAAATAAATAAATAAATAAAATAAAAGACCTAAACAAGGTTCGGTGAATATTTAAATCTAGATAATATTTATTCTTTCCGTCACTTATACAAACACTATACTAATTTAAGTTTTGAAGTGTTTTTCTTGCATGAGTTATCAGATCCATCAAATCCCATGACTGTAGTTTTATTGACTCATGAAAAACACCCTCAATCTTTTTACAGATATACTTTCCAGCCTCGTCAATAAATAAAAACTAAAAAAACATAATAATTCAAAATAAAAAAATAAAAACAACAAAAAAAATTCAAACTGCTTAAATTAAATTTGTCTTGATTTACTAACACAGCAACTTTATTTAAAAACCCAGTAACAGATCCAAAAGCTAACAATACCGAAACAAAGCTTAAATTTATGCCCAGCTCTTTTAACTTTTAAGAATCCAGACCACAATATCAAACTGCTAATTACTAGTAAAGTCTGAACATGTTCAGACAAGGTATCCTTTACTAGACGCCAAAGTTACTTGCCAGTATTTTTTATTGCCAGATGCCTTTCAAACGGTTTCCCAAGTGAGATCAAAACATTAAAGTAAATAAAATGATCAAAACCAAGCATACCAAGTGAACAATATCTTATGAAACATGCTTATGTGAGCAAATTCACCCTTTAAATATCTCGATGAGCCAAGAACACCTTGAAGGCTGCAAGAGCTGCTATAAGCAGCGTATGCAATGAAAGGAACAACACTTTCTTGGGGGGATGAATCTTGAATTAATTAACATTTACTGGAAGATTATAATTTGAAACCCCAACAAGGTGGAGCCAATTATTCTCCATTCCTTGTATTTTGACAGAGATTATAACTTAGTCCTTCATGTTTTGAGAGTCTACAACTTAGCCCCTCAACTTTTCTTGACCACTGTTTTGTTAAAACATCTTTTGATTTGTCCTTAAATCTCAAATCTATTACTTGATGATTAGAAAAACCCACTACAGTTAGAGAAAAGCCAATTAACTTCACAGCTACCAACAAAAATTAAAGGAATAAATTATAACTGAGTTCAAAACAGGGATTTTAAAAAATTTACTGCACAAGTTTTGAAAGAGGAGAGGTTTCTAGAGACAGGTTCACAGGCTTCCGACAGATACGACAGATACCATGGACTGCAAATGTACAGTGTCAGCTCTGGCCTGCCTGTGGAGTACGAGATTCTCCTATACGTCGACGGTTTTCTGAGTCAGCATGTGAATGATCCAAAAATATCCAAATGGATAAGCCCGTAATTCGTTAACCAACCAAACTAACCATGGTTAACCAATCCCTGACCTCTCTATAAATTAGGAAGCCACCCGTTCCTCGAACCTTCAGTATCCGTCAACCACACACAACTCCTAAGCATAGTAAAAACAGCTTGCTCTACAACCATGGCCACCACATCTTCTCTTGCATCTCTTAGCTCCTCCATATCCCCTTTCACTGGCTCAAAAACCTCCACCAATCAGCCTCATACATCACCATCTCGTGTCAGCTTCCGCCCTTTTCGAGTACGCGCCGCCTGCGCTACCACCGCCGAGAGACCCACATCATACACTGCGACACCAACATCAGCATCGTCTCTCTACGAAGTTCTTGGGATTCAAATGGGTGCCACGTGTACAGAGATCAAGACTGCTTATCGAAGACTAGCAAGAGTTTTGCATCCTGATGTTGCAGCTAACGGTAGAAGGGAGGACACCGCTTATGAGTTCATAAGAGTCCATGAAGCTTACGAAACTCTGTCCGATCCTGAAAAACGGGCAGATTATGATCGCTCCCTTTACAGACGAGGAAGGCAAATGAGCTCTCCGTTTGTAATGTCCGCTGCTACTGCAACAACAATGGCAACAGGTTATGCAGCTGCTGGATTTTCTGGCTATACAAGGCGGAGATGGGAAACTGATCAGTGCTGGTAGATGGGAAAAGAGGCCGTAAAATTATAGATCAGGATCGATTTTAGCCCCCTTAGATTGCTAGATGAAATAGTATGATACAGTATTGATCCCCAATTCCTCACATTTTGGGGATTATTTAGTGTTGTAAATAGTCAAGATTGGACCTCAATCTCTTGTATCATTGTCCCAAGGCGGCATTTTTTCAGCCTGGAATTATTAATTCTCACTTATGCAAATGATATGGATGTGTTGGAACAGTACTAATTGAAGCCCTCTGTTTTCGTCCTCATAATACTTGTACTGGAATAAATTTCAAGGAATTTGAATTTTATTCGTGAAGAATGCTTCATTTACAAATGGAAATGGAGTGAAACCTGGATTCTTTTTTTATTGATAATTTAGATTTATCTATGTTGGTTTGAGAAGTATCTGGAGTGATAGATATAACTGAAACAGAGTTTCAGTTTCAAACTTATCTGTCGATGGAGTGTCCCATGTGCTGTAAGCCATATGGATGATTTTTGCTCAATGATTGGAAGAGAGGTTTAGAAATTCTGAAATTTCTTGGAGTTCAGAAACAATTGGCTTCGATTTTCAAAATACGAACAGGATATTTCCTCCAGGACTTGTAAAGTGGACACTCTCCGATCTCTAAGAAATTATTGGGAAGTTTGGATAGAAAAAGAGAGGTGGGTAGGAAAAGTGGATGGAAAATCAAATTTAGCACAGTATACAACAGCTAGTAAGAAAAATAAATTAAAAAAAATTAAAGAGTTGATTTGTATCAAGTAGCCTAAATTTTAAGAGAATTAATTTCAAGAGTTATTAGAAAATTAATCCTAGAGCTAAAAAGTTACTAGAAAATAATTATTTTTCTTACTAGTTTTTTATCAAAGTTCACTATATAAATATTAAAATATAAAATTAAAAGCCTATTGACATATATAAATTATGTTTTTTAATATGGGATATGATTTTTTTTAATTTAAATATTTTAATTAAAAAAAAGAATAATAATTTTTTCAATGTGAATTAAAAAATCTTCTGAAATAATATTTTAAACTTTATTATTTACAACATTATAACTACAGTTATACAAAATTAAGCTCCGCAAGTATAACACAGTCTTAGGTGGTGTTTAAGATTACACAATAATTGTTTTCAAAATGTTTTTTTGTTTGAAAATACATTAAAATAATATATATTTTTATTTTTTAAAATTTATTTTTGACATAGTACATCAAAATAAATCTAAAATCATTATAAAAAATTAATTTAAAGTAAAAACAAATTCAATTTTTTTTTAAAATACTTTTTTAACACAAAAACATATATATAAATAACCATCCAATGCCATTTAAGCCCGCAAATGCTCTGTGCTTTTCAGAGCACCACATGCACACCATATAAGTACATGGATCCTTCTAGCCGATTTCTTCTTCTTTTTTCCATGTTCAAGGCAAGGCAAAATAGTGATGGGACATTGTTACTCTTCCTGTCAGCATTTCTTATCTGGGGATTTTGCCACTCTTCTACCGGACCATCATATCTTTCCTCTTATCCACTTTCATGAACCCGCAAATCACAGCCATCGAATTTCTTTTTCTTGATTAAATTCAGGCTCGTACATCAAGTGCAATTTTGCTATGTCAGAAATCAAAATACTTTTTAGAATTTTGAATCTTATAAAAATTACTTTTAAAAAACATACATTATTTTTAATTTAATATTAACTCGTCAAAATTATAAAAAAACTCTTAAAAAATAAAAAAATTTAATGTTTTTTCAAACTAGATATATTTTTAAAATACATTGTTTCAAACACAAACAAATAATCTATTCATTCATCTATGAGTCGACTTCACATTTTTATTTGGATGATCCTATCGTATAGCGTTGAAATAATTGATACTCGAATTATGTTTTACTGGAAGCTTTCTTCAATGAGACGATTTAATTCAGGAATTTGTCGTTTGCTAGTTCTTACTATTAAATGAGATTTGTCTCGGCATAAAAAGTTTCTAATGGCAGCGATTTTAACAAATCTTTGCCCGGTCCTATGCAAGGCTCGACTTTTAAAAGCCCACGACATCCAAGTACTAAGGAAAAGCCCAAACTAAGTCTTAACAAGTTAGAGAGGGAATCCTCGGCTCGAGGCTTGAGACATCAAAATATTCGGCCTTGTTCTTAATTTAATTGAGATCCATTTCACTGGACTGGAACAGCAGATGATATAACAATTTAATCTAAGTGATTTGTATTTCATTAATGGAATTTTTTTTATGGTAATCACTTATGTCAACCACCTCGTGAATATATAAATTTAAAAATTATAACCAAGATTGATTACAAATTCTAAAAAAGTTAAATTTAAGCTTTTGAAATAAGTTTATTGTAGTAATAATACGTATCGAGATACCAAAACTGTAATAACCAGACCCCACCTAATAATTAAAAAGAATTAAGAACAAACAAAAATTATTAATTTTTTAAAAAGTCAATATAATTTTTTTAAAAAATCAAAGCATGAGAAACTTCACACAACACACACGATGTTAATTGTTGAAATTATTTTTAATAGCAATATATTAAAATATTTAAAAATATAAAAAAATGTTTTGAATCATTGTTATTTGACTCGAACCTACTCTAAAAAAATTGAGACATTTCTAAACAAGTGAGATTTAATAACCATTATTTAAATTCAAAAAATTATTTAAGAATCTATTTGAAAATAGGGTAAAAATTATGTTTCAAAATACGTTTTGTTTGGTGTGTTTGAGATTGTGGTAGCGGTGACGGTTCAAAGTGTTTTTTGTTTAGAAATGTATCAAAATAAAGTTTTTTTTTTAAAAAAATATTTTTAACATCAGCATATCAAAACGATATGAAAACATAATTTTTTTTTATTTTAAACAAAAAAAATTAAAATTTTAAAAAATAAGATTTACACCGCGTTGCTAAACACACCCATCACGTTAAACCACACAGCACATAAAGACAAGAAAAACCAGTGCCAGCGTATTTTCAATCATGCCCTCCAAATCTTCTCTAGCATCTTTAAGCTACCCCTCTTTTATTGGCTCTAAAATTTCATCAAAACGTGCAGCTTATGATCGTTCGCTTTTTTGACCTGGAAGGCAAATGAGCTCTCCTTCTGTATTGTCTGCAACAATAATGGCAACAAATTCTGTAGCAGCTGGATTTCCTGCCTCCACCTGGGGAAGATGGGAAACTAACAATGCTGGGTAGCTGCTAAATTATTTAGTAGTTTGGCTGGATTCGGCCCAGAATTATTGATATCAGAATCATTTTTAGCTTTTTTTGACATGCATAAATCTACTGTAAAGCAAATAAAATCAAATCCTAAATAACAAAAATCAAACCATAAAATTTGTGTCCATCCCTCGACAGTATTACACTGATAAGCTAACACCAGTTTATGATAATGGACATGTCCTTCTGGATAAGCTAACAGCGTACAGATTCTGTTCAAAACATGATGCGTAGAAGTTTAGATACTTTCGTGGAGTTGCCACTGAGGTTTTTGATCAAACAGAATCAAATGTCCTCGAAGCCGTCATGTATTTTCTATTGAACTGTAAATGGTAAGAACAGCTCAAGGTACATAGAAAGCAAGGCAGCAAATATAGGCAAAGATACGTCAACCATCGAGTATTTATTTGAAATTTATCTCGGTAAGACTTGACGGCAAACTGTATAACAAGCATGACAAGGCATTCAAACAAACACAATCCTGTAAAATTTATTGCTCAAATCAGCAGTCTAAATAGCGACCGACTAACCGCACTGATCCCGCATACATAAATTCTTACTCGAAAGAAGACGAGAAAACAAACCCATATGAATGTCAAGCTTCCTCCGTGAAAAAAACCAAATTGGTGTAATGGGACAGAAGCTTGATTCCTTGACATAGGCCTTTTCGAGGCCTGTGTAGAAAGTCTATAGGCCTATCAAAATGATCTTCAAGATCATCTTGGCAAAATGGGCCAATCCAATGTATGTCCTCCCTACCCACCCGAAAAACTCGATTTTTACTTTTACTTGAGGCGCTGGAGGACGAGGCAGGGTCGGGTTTTTACGGCCATGACCTATACCAATTTCGCTCCTTGACGCATCCTCACTTGACTCGTTAAGGAACACTATATATGTGTGTGTGTGTATTGCTAATTCTTTTTGATGAATCGTGTATTATTAATTTAAAATATTTATTGATATATGTTAAAGAAATATTTTAATTTAATAGTTTAAAATTTTAATTAATTTGAAATATGCACAGACTAATATCATCTTATAATATTAGTTGATTTTAATAAAAAAAAAACAAGAGTAATGAAATTTGAACTCGTGACTACTTAGTTAACTAGTCTATTATATTATGTAAAAAAACTAATTCACCTCAATAACTTAAATTTTTAGATGAAATTTAAAAATATAATTTATATAATTCTCTAATAATATACAATAATTTTTTTAATAAACATAAATATACCATAATATAGTTTATTAAGCTAACCTGGTTTAATTATTTTTATTAAAATAATATTATTTTGTTTTATGGTTAATCTAGTTTACCTCATAGAATTTGGTCATCAACTAGACCGGTATTTTTTTTAATTTAATTTAAAATTTAATATGAATCTTTTGAGTGTTTGGGTTTTATAAATCAAACTGCCGGTCGGACCAGGTTAAATCATCTTGGGGAATATTGCACGGGCCCTTTTCTCTTCATAGATCTATTTCCAATGGGCTAGAGCTACAGGCCGAAATGAAACGAGCTTTTGAAATTACCGAGCCAGGCTCGATCTCTTCCTTCAAAAATGACCTGCCGTTGCAGCATTGTTGCAGCGCATCAAAGAAGCAGAAGTAGCAATGGCTCGTCTGATCCGGCAATGGCCGCTGTTGCATCACCATTGCTTCTCTTACGCTGCACTCAATTACCTCCTCTCTGAGTCTTTAACTTTATCTACCAAAGCTACCTCACATCGTGTTTCTTTCACTAAAGTTGCAGCTGCTAATCGTAGCGTGCCTTTTCGTCCACGAGGTCCCAAGTTACCCAATTCTCCAACACCGTATGATTTCGAACAAGGAGGAAATGTGAGCGATTCGGATTCAGAAGCAAACAAAAGCCGCAACCAGAAAAAACGCGAGGCTCGACGCTCTGTTCGTTGGGGCATGGAGTTGGCTTCCTTTTCTCCGCCTCAAATCAAACGCATTATCAAGTGATGAACACAAACTCCCTTTCTTATTTTTCTCAAACCAACAATGTTAAAGCTTTTCTTTGTAGTTTACTTATGTTTTTGCTTGGGATTTTTTAGAGTGGCTTCACTTGAGAAAGACGTATTCGATGCGTTAATGCTAGTTAAGGTACCTCTGTTGTAATATAACGTCTATTACTCTTCCGGAGTGCGATGATTTTTCGTTTATCTCGTGTTTCAGAACGAGAGAAAAAAATGAAGCTAAGGTGTTTGTGTTTTGGTCGCAGAGACTAGGACCGGATGTTCGGGAAGGAAAGCGGAGGCAATATAATTATATTGGTATTGGTCGGACTCCGTATCTTTTAAACATTAGTGTTTAGTAACTTGTCTCTTAAACATTATGGTTTCATAGCTACGCTTTTCGATTTCCTCCCTGAGAAACATTGACATCATGCGTGCAAGTACTCTTTGTTTTGGACTTGTGGTCCGTGCTAATACATTTGATGTTACTTATCATGGAGCAAGGCTCGTTGCTTATTTTAATGAGAAAGATTTTATTTTCATGACGTGGATTTTATTTCTCTTAATAACCCAGTAAACTGTGCGCCATGCTAGGTGTATATTTTGTCATGCAGAGAGTCTTTGAGATCAATGTTTCAGGCATTATAAATGTGTTCTTGAGTCTTCATTGTTATGTGAAATGTATTGGTAGGGAAATTGTTGCGGGAGATGGAACCTGAATTGATGGATGCTTTGATTCACTGTACAAAAGATGGTGATTGGAGTAGGCTGCAGGGTTTTTCTGGTTTGGAGGAAAAGATTGCTGGGGAGGAAAATGAAGAATGTGAAGAAAGGGAATACGAATCGGAAGAGGAGGTATATTGAACAATTATTTCCTTTAATTATTATTGTGTGAGTTTTGAGTGGTTATACGGTTGTGCCAAATTCTTCAATCTTCTTCCAGTCTAACTCCTTTTATAAATTCTGTTAAATGGAGACACTGACCTTATTTAAGGTTTCTGCATTACCATTTTGGTTTTGAATGCAAATCTATTGCTACAGTTCTGTTTCTGGTCTCCCTTAGTCTTGATATGTCGTAAGGCATTTAGCTGCCATAACCAGAAGCTTGCAGAGGTGTGGTAAATGGAATATACTATATTTGACCTTTATGATAATTACGCTTACGGAAAATGGAGAAGGTTAAATCTATCTAGAAAAAAAAATTCCTCTCTACTTACTAAAGTGCAGGCTTAATTAGAATACAATGTCCATGTTGACATACTACATTTTTGTTATTTGTACAATTTTCAGGGTTCGCACGAGTACATTGATGTAGCAACCAGATGGTTTGATGGCCTGATTAATAGGGACATAAAAGTTACCAACGAGGTTTATTCACTTCGCAACGTCGATTTTGACCGTCAGGTTAGTGAAATGTCACCTCAAGTGTAAGAATCATTGCATTTCTGATTTGTTCATGAGACCCCTCAAGCTAATTATAGGCTAATGATTTCTACTGCAAGTTAGATGATGAAAACATATTGCTTGAGAGAAAAAAAAATGAGGGGGCAAGTATTCTTATGAAGTCACCAGATGAACAGGAACCTGTCATTTATTTCCAGCCAAAGAAGCAAAAAGAATCAATAGGCCGAGACTTATTGCTTCCAGACGATTACTTAGCTCTTGTGAATCCAGCATATTTAACCCATACTATGCACTTTTAGGTTAGTCCAAGCAGCAGGAACCATGGTTGGCTTGAATAATTAGTTGCATGAATGCCTTCATTGGTAAAGTTTAATTGCTCATCATCTATTGTGTATATTGATGGCATGACATCTATTGAACAGGAACTACGTAAACTTGTGCGGAGAGTGCATGCAGTTCAAGAACGCAAGGGTGTTACGGAAGAAAATGAGCAAGAAGTGGACGCTGCAATCACAGTTGCCAAAAAGTCCCTCACTCGTTTCCTCCATGATCTTGCTAAGCAGATGCCAAGGGAACATAATCGTATTTATTTGTAAGATAAGTATCTTGTCATTGCATATTTCCTTCACAAAACGTCTAATATGTATAACATTCATCTCGGTAACAAGCAGGGCAATTGACGGGTCTCGTCATAGAGTTACCGAATATCTTGGGCTTAGGCTTATGGATGTAACCATGGCTAGCAGCCTAGAACATTCTTTGCTTTTCTAGGCCAGGCCCGTTACAGAATATCATTCCCACCTCTTTTTTTTCTCCATCCTCTCCCTTTTGTTCTCCTTCGTTTTTCACTTTGGATGGTAAGGACCATTGGGACTAGTTCGATTGGTAATGTGTTAGTTTATGCTTTTCAAAAAGCTTTATGCATTGATTTTCACTTGAAAAATATTAAATTGATTTTTTGAAGATTTTGTATAGTTTGATATGTTAATGTTAAAAAAAAAAAAAAACATGTAAAAAACATTATTGTATTATATTTTTAATTCAAAAATATTTTTAAAAATACTCTTCATCACATCATAAACACACACACTTAGCTGATTTAGACCTAAGAAAAAGATCCGTAGGTGGTTCATTTTGCATTTTCTAGATAAGGTTCTGTCTTTGCTGAGGGCTATACCGCCACTCAATAATGGAACTGGACATGAGCAGGATAGTTATTTCAAGTTCTGAATCATCTTAATAAGCGTGCTATTATTGTCTCGTATATGGCCGTCCAGCACCATCGCTCATTTTTTAGAAAGGCAGATAGCAATTATAATCACTCGCGTTTACTCTGCACTGATCTTTAGGTGGGTGGGCTCATTACTTATCCCCACAGGACAGGCTCTTCAATAACCATCGCCTAGAAGCTAACTTGATATGCACCTTAATTTATTTATTTTTATTTTATTTTCCTTTCTTTCCCAACTTAGGACACAAGTAGGGATATTGGGGGTCATAGTCTCGTAGGACATGAAGCAATACATAGTTTAAGATTTAACGTGTATGACATGATAGAAAGCTATAAAATGAGTTGTTAAATTAAGAAGGAATCGTTTTTCGTTTTAAAAATGTTTTTTTAAAAAAAATTATTTTTTTTAAATTTATTTTTTTAGTGTTTTCAGATATTTTGATGTGTTGATATTAAAAATATTTTTTTAAAAAATATTATTTTGATGTATTTCCAAGCAAAAAAATAAGTAACTGCTACTACACTTTCAAACACCTCTTAATCCATCCTGTTTCTCAATAATGATGCCCAAGCTTTCTAATTTTACTTGTCTTTTGATCAGCTGATGCTATATCATCCACATTGCTTAAACATTGTTATCCTTCTGTAAAGGTACAAATAGCAAGATGCCTATATCTTTCGAGTGCGTTTAGTCAGGTAGTGATAATGCCCATATTTTGTTTTTGGAACTGATATGCGGTTTTCAAATGGTGTGAATCAGATCTTTATAGTGGCAGGTGATCTTTGTTTTGACAACAAGATTGGACGGCACCCATTCTTTGTTTCTATACGCCCGCATCATCTCCATACATATTAGCCCGAGCCTGTAGTTGTCTTGTATCATAAGCTATATATCACAATGATGCTATTACTTCTACCTTTAAAGTTGTTTTCCTGGATCTTTTTAGTGGCTAATTTCAACATTTTCGGCAATCAAGAGGTTCCCAGAGAATGTCACAGTCTCTCGAGTGAAAAGACCTTCTCGAGTGCCTAAATTTCAGTGTTGCGAGCTCTAATCCTTCAGCTGGAAAAGATACCAATACAAATTATATATGGCCATGCTACGATCACATCCTTGGAGTACTTTTACTTAGGATATCTAATCGTTAAAAAAACAAGAAGCTGCTGCTCTTCGATCGCTTTCGCTTCATATAAAGAGATTCTCGAATAACTTAAGGAGGGGTGTGACGCCCCTTGACTTAAACTCTAGCCAATGCTTCCCTTGATGGGTTGCCCCTTCAATTCTTTTGATTTTCGAAGATGGACTAACGAATACCAAACGAGGGACAACTTTTTAATAAAAAAAATTAACAAGAAGAAATAAAAAGGACACTGCTGAAGATTAGGGTGCCAGCTCTTGAAAAACTTTTTTTTGATTATCATAAAAGCTCAAGTGCTTTATGACAAAGTTGTATGGTCCCAAAACTTATGTCGATATCATTCACTATATATTAACTCAGTCATAATATTAAATGAGAAAAAGATGCTTAATTTTCCCTCGGCAGAATGCAGATAGCAACTCTGTTTGACTGAAAATAATGGCACTTCACTTTGAAGAGCTAACATTTTCATCCCATTGCAGTGCCCCAACAACCATTCTGATTTTGTACCAACAAGCAGAGAATAGCATGCCATCCTATAGCATAACCTAACTCTGAAATAATTTTTTATTTATTTATTAATGTAAAAATTCAAGTTAATTTGTATATATCTCAACTAATCTTATAAATAATAAAATTAATAATTATATAAACTTTTAATAGCTAAAAAAGTACCATTACTCTAAACAACTTGACCTACAAGAGATGTAGCTTATCTGC
>Ga0307518_10001322_pt1 | contig 18519 bp, 7 predicted proteins | sample 25_EM_MG_FD_203889 | JGI IMG/M metagenome (GOLD analysis project Ga0307518, IMG submission 203889) | Populus trichocarpa ectomycorrhiza microbial communities from riparian zone in the Pacific Northwest, United States - 25_EM | ecosystem: Host-associated > Plants > Roots > Unclassified | place...
AAGTGAAAGATATTGGAGAGAACCAATGGTGCGTCTGTATTCAGTGGCATCACAAGTTCACAACCAACTGAACCATCATTAAGCAGGAGTTTAGCAGACACAGACATAGGGGTGTGAACTGTCTTCGCACCAGCCATGTTTAACCTGGAAAGAAGATCATGAATATACCGATTCTGTAACAGAAACAAACCTTGCTGAACTGGAATGACCTCTACCCCGAGAAAATAGTGCAAGTCACTAAGCTCTTTTAAAGAGAAAGTTGCACCTAAAGAGTTAACAACATGCTGCAGAAAAGAGTTGTTATTGCCGGTGAGAATTAAATCATCAACGTAGACCAGTACATAGAGCAGAATACCATCTTGAGCATAAATGAACAAGGAGCTGTCTGACTGTGAATTAAAGAACCCCAGGGCAAGGAGGCTGGAACGTAAAGCAGTATACCAGGCTCTAGGCTCCTGTTTGAGGCCATAAATGGACTTCTGAAGAGAACAAACATGATGAGGATGAGACTGATCAATGAAGCCAGCAAGTTGATGCATGAACACCTGCTCATTTAACTGACCGTGAAGAAACACATTGTTAACATCCAGCTGCTTGAGAGACCAGTTATGTGACAGTGCAACGGAGAGGATGAGACGAATAATGGTTGGTTTTATGACTGGGCTGAAGGTCTCAGTATAGTCGACTCCCGGCCTTTGATTAAATCTTTTAGCTACAAGACGTGCCTTGAAGCGATCCACAGTACCATTTGGATGACGTTTAATCATAAACACCCATTTACAGCCAATTAAATTGGTAGCAGAAGGGCGAGGGACCAGACGCCAAGTGCCATGAGAGACTAAGACAGTGAATTCTGTTGCCATGGCCTTACACCACTTGGGATCTTTGAGAGCCTGAGAGATGCAGGTGGGTTCCAATGACGGGTCAAGAGGATGCTTGGTGGTGACTGAGAGTTGCTTAGGACAGAAGATATTATTTTGAGCTCGGGTGACCATGGGATGTGTTTGGCCAAGCAGTGTAGGGGCAGCTGGAAGTGGAGAGACAGAGGAAGATGAATTATTGAGAGGAGAAGATGAGGGCATACCTGGTGTATGAGAAGGAGGCACGGTTGCTGCACCATCATGCACGAGAGGTGTGGTGATAGGAGTATCTAATGGAACCATGCAAACTGGAGGAACAAGAGAAGGAGGGGAAGATGCTTGACACTGTGTGGCAAAATGAGGATCGGCCGAAGGTGGTGCCAGTTTGAAGGGAAAAATGCTTTCATCAAAAGTGACATGGCAAGATAAATAAATCTTACCAATGTGAATATTCAGACATTGAAATGCATGTTGGGTGAGGGAGTACCCAAGAAAAACACAAGGTTGGGATTTAGATTGAAATTTATTTGCACGATATGGAACAAGCCATGGATAACATTGACAACCAAAAGTGCGCAACTTTTTGTAGTCAGGAACCCGACCAAATAACACTTCAAAAGGACTTTGACGTGAGTGTAAGATAGTGGGAAGACGATTAATAAGATAGACTGTTGTAGCTAAGGCATAAGTCCAGTAAGTGGAAGGAGCCGAAGCATGATGTAAGAGAGCCATAACGGTGTCGACAACATGTCGATGACGACGTTCAACAGTGCCATTTTGTTGGGGAGTATGTGGTGCAGTAGTAAAATGGCTAATACCATGAATAGCAAGGATAGGTCTAAGTTTGATAAATTCACCACCATTGTCAGAATAAAAAATTTTAATTTTTCTAGAAAACTGATTTTCAACCATAGTGGTAAATTGGACAAATATAGAAGACACATTCGACTTGTTATGCATAGGATAAAACCAGCAATACTTGGTAAAATGATCGACAAAGAGTACATAATAGCGGTAGCCATCAACAGAAGGAACCGGTGATGGTCCCCAAACATCAGCATACAAATATTCGAGAGGATTATGACTTGTAAGGGAAGTAACACTAAAAGGCAATTTATGGGATTTATTGCACCGACACGAAACACACGATAATGAAGACTTAGAGAGGGACACAGGTAAGTGATAACTATTAATAAGAGAGGATAAAGTTTGTGAACTAGGATGTCCCAGCCTATGATGCCAGCAATCAAGAGAGGTATGAGTTCCATCCAAAGTGATGGCGTGAGCTTGCAATGAGGGAGAACATAGTTCCACTGGATAAACTCCATCTTCACACCTACCGCACATGAGCACTGCCCCCGTTTTCGAATCCTTTACAAGGTAAAAGAAGGGGTGAAATTCAACAACAACATTGTTATCAAGAGTAAACTTATGAACGAAGATCAAGTTTTTATGAATGAGGGGCACATGCAGGGTTTCTTTCAAGTTAAGAGGGCGAGAAGGAGAAGAGACAGTGGTGGAACCAATATGAGTAACATGCAAACCTGTACCATCACCAAGAACCACCTCATCCTGGCCATCATACTCAGAGTGAATGGAGAGATTAGCCAAGTCAGACGTGATATTGTGAGAGGCAGCGGAGTCAAGAAGCCATTTGTCTTTTGATGGAGCCGAAGAAGTAGTATAATTGGCAGTAGGTGAAGACTGCAGTTTGATACAATTCTTGGCAGTGTGACCAGGACGGTCACATATTTGGCACACAACAAAGGGTCGTTTGGGAGAAGTAGTGTTAGAGAAATTCTGTTTGAAATGATTCTTATTGTTTCTGAAACACGGATTAGAAGACCTTCGTTGAGAGGTGTTTGCAGTAACAACCAGTGTTGAAGAAGAGTGGGCATCCATGCGTTTGAGATATTGTTCATGGCCAATTAACAGGTCATGTAATTCTGCAAAGGATAAGACAGTTTCTCTTGTGCGTATGGGTGCCACCATATCTCTAAACTCAAAGCCAAGTTCATTAAGCACATATAATGTCAAATCATCATCTGAAACAGGTGCATCAATCAAAGAGAGTTTGTTTGCAGTTACCTTGACTGCATGGAGAAACTCAGACACCGTGCAAGAGCCCCTTTACATAAGGGTAAGGTCTTCTTTCAACTGCATAATTCTAGCCCGAGATTTGCTAGCAAACAAGTGGGCAAGATGTTGCCAAGCATCACGGCTTGTTGTGGTAATAGCAATAAGGGACATAACTGCTTCAGAAACAGAAGCAAAAATAGCATGTAGCAGCGACTGGTCTTGTCTGTTCCAGTATGCATGGAGTGCTACAACAGAGGTAGAAGAGTGCGCATCAGGTGTGGGAGGGCATTGAAGAGTGTCATCCAGATATTTCATTAGATCATATCCAATGAGAATGGTGAGAAAAGTTGCTCGCCAGGAAGGATAATTTGAGGATGTGAGTTTGTATGGTAATTGGCTGGAGATGTTGATGGTAATGAGAGGGAGTGAAGATGCAGCAGACTCTGAAAGAGAAGTAGGGTTGCTACCGGTTGCCATGGAGATAAAGAATGTTTCTAACCTCGTGAGAGAAGAAGGCTCTGATACCATAAAAGGATTTCACGAATGATTTGGTGAATAACTTAATTGATATTCATTGCACAGTATTGCCTATATATATTACAAAACATATAACTATGTAAGGAAAGCTAGTAAAGGAATATACACGGCTGCAACTATTTAGGAAACATAATAAAATAGAGGTGCTAAACATATAATGAGATCATTGATGAGCTGAAGTCATGGTGTAGATCCCTGATGAGCTGAAGTCATGGTATTTTCCTTATAGACAAGATGTGGCCCAAGTGGTCTAGGGTTAAGCCTTCCAAAGTAGATTAGGGAATGCATTAATCACATGTCTACAAAATTTATGCACTTCTCATTTATCATGTTAATTATTTGTGAATCAGGTCCCACAAGCAATGGATCTTCTTCTTGCTGAGTTCCATAAAGCTTGCATCTACATTGTCCCAAAGCACACAGTCGTTTTTAATCCCAGTAGCTTTACACAAGTGTGTTTAAATAATACATCAAAATAAATCAAAAGGATCTTGAACACCCTTTATTTGGTACATGCTTTGTAAACAATAGAGGATACAAAAGGCAAGATCAGAGAGACTGGAAACTAGGGGAAAGAGTTCCTTCTCTTCAAATTCTATTAGGGTGATATGGAGTCTGCTATCAACCTCCTGTTGCAATCCTCTGTACGTATGAACACCATAAGAATTCCAATGTGCTATGTTTCAGTAGATCAAATGATGACCCTGTGAATTCTTGTCTCTATCTTTCAAACATTTCATCTTCGATTAACAGATAGCATCGCATCTAAAGGTGTTTCTATTATGTAAATGATTTACTTAGAGAACCTATCCAATATCCATGTCTTAGTTTCAATCTTGAAACAATTTCTCAAAGTAGCAAGATCGTCAACTGGGAAGAGCCTAAAGTTAAATCTGCGTCGAAGTGAATGTTTTCTGAAGTTTCCTCTAGTCCCTCACTTGTGGGCAACCATCAATTTTTCACCGGAAAGAAAAGCGCTACAATTTTCTCGTAGCTATTTTTGTGGTTCTTTGTTACTTTGGAACTTTATGACAAAATTATTGATGAATGATTTTCGCACACCACTTTCATTAATTTATCAACATATAAAAATAGAAGAAGTTAAGAAGGTTTGTTACAGATTCTAGAGATTGCAATTGATATATACAGCTAAGAAAGATTTTAAACAAATCAATTTTGAATGAGTCATAGCATTATCCTAGGACTAACAATAACATAGGTTAGTTAGAACACACATTAGTTTTCTGTTATGCCATCTTAAGATGGAGTACGGGTCTTCAATCTTGAATTTGAGATGAATAAATCATTGTCTAGAAACATGCTTGGTAAGAGCATTAACGAGTTGATTTTCAGAGAAAACATGAATGACATAGAGAGCACCACTCTGGACTTGATCACGAATAAAATAAAAATCAATAGCAGTGTGCTTCATTCTTGAGTGAAAAGTTAGGTTGGAACAAAGTTGGGTAGCTCTCACATTGTCACAATAAATGGTTGGACAACATGGAAGCTTAATACCAAGATCAATTAAGAGTGAACAAAGCCAATTTGATTCAGCAACGGTATTGGCAACAAAGCGATATTTTGCCTCTGTGAATGATCTGGCCATAGTCCGTTGCTTTTTAGAGCTCTAGGAGATGGGATTTTTGCTAAGATAAACAACATAGGCCCTTTATGGAGCAGTATGTGTCTTTGTCGTTAGCCCAATCAGCATCAAAGAAGTGACACCAAGAACTATGAGAGTTTGGAGCCTAAGTAAGGTCATCAAGGTATTGTGTTTCGACCGGTGGGATTTACAGTAGTTAAGAAGGGAGATGGTTCTGGCATTGTTATTTGTAAGGAGGCTTCAAAGTTTAGTAATTTTTCATGAAGTTCTTTAAAGATAATTAAGGAATCTCTAGGTTGAGCAACATGAATCAGTTCCTTGTAATCATCTCCAAGACCATATAGGACGTTCTATGTGAGATCCTTTTGTATCAAATGGAACTCCAAGAAGAGCCACTTCATCAAATCACACTTTTATGGTATGTAAAAATTCAAATATGCTTTGAAAACTTTTTGTAAGGCTTTTTAATTGAGTTTTAACCTATTTAATACGTCCATGAGAGGGCTTGGTGTAAGTGTTGGTCAATATAGTCCATGCTTCACATGAAATTTTGGATTGAGCAATGAATGGAATAATGGTTGGGGATAGGAAGCCAATGATGGCATTAAAAATGAGTTGGTCTTATCTGATCCAAAAAATATGTTCTGGATTTTGGATGATGGTGTTATTGTGAGGGAGGTTGGTGGCTAGACATGGTTTTGATCCATCAATATAGCCTAGGAGGTCATACCCAATGAATAAGGTATGAAATTGCAATTTCTAGGAGATGTAGTTGTTGGATATTAGTTTAAGAGGAGTTTGGGCAGCCACGTTGATGATGACAAGGGTATTGTGAGTTTTTTTCGTGTTGTGAATAATGGTGTGAAAAGAGTTGTTGGCCATGAGTGAGGGAAAGCTAAGAAAGAAAGAGAAGAATTGGCTATCACTTAGATAAACTCTGATAACAGAAGACTAATGAGTGTTCTAACTAACTTTTGTTACTTTATTTACTGAAACTTCAGATTTTAATTCGTAAAGTGTTAAAAAAAGACCTCCATTTTATTGCTCATGCCAAGTATTCGTGACTAATAGATCTTATGAACTACCTATATAGCTTATATTTCTTGAATCTTACTTGAATCTCACCTCATTTTCCATCAGCATCCATTACGAATCCCTATTCTACTATTGTAGTCTTCAAATTTAAGAAACATAGTTCTAGAAATATTTTTATCAGAAACTATGAATGGTTATCTTTCTCAGCTTGACTTGCCATCCTGATTGAAATCTAACATAGAAATAAAAAAACTAATAACTAAGCAGTGGTCTATAAGTGGTAAGAGATAAGAGAGCAAGATTTGTTTGTGGCATTTCTTCCTTTTTTTTTGTTGTAGCTCCCATTCTTCATGTTGACTCCTTTTCTCTTTTTCCCCCTAATTTCAATTAGTCTTTGAATTAAAAGAGGGTTACTATAAAGACATCGGAGATCGAGAAGACTACAAAAAGATTGAGAGCGTTAAACATTATTTGAAATGTTTAAAATCTTACATGAAACTATATGTGGCTCTGGTTCAAGTTGTTGGAAATTTGTTTTAATTAAACAAATTATGAGTGAATGAGAAATTAATCTCAAAGAACCCTTGATTTTTCTAGATTTAATTCTTGATTTATGGTGTCTAATTCAAGGTTGATAATGATGAGAATTAATTCTTCAACATTTTAGCTTCAAAAATTCACTATATAAGGCGATGAATAAAGAGTTTTTAATTGATTTGTTTTTTAGATTTTACACACTCCTCCTCACCTTATTTTTAGTGTTTTTCTTTTTCTTTTTGTGCTTTGATTTTTTTTCCAAAACTAGAGTCTAGGTTCATCTTGTTGAGAGATATTTTAGTTACATAATCTTTGGTTTAAAGACCTTGTTTAAAAGTGCATCTAAACCAAGATGGAGTTATTGAAGTCTTGAGAGACATATTGCAAACATCCTAATTGCACAAGTAAGGAGCAATAAAACTTTAAGGAAAAATGATTCATTATTAACAACAACAAAATATTCATTATTTTAAAGTACTTCAACAAGTAAGTACAATTCTTGTTTTAATTTAAGCATAGTTAATTTTATTATTAGTATGCATGCTAATTTTTTTATATCAATTGCAAATTTGAATATATGCTTAGTATGCATACTAGTATTTTATTATTATTTTTGTATTGAAAGCATGTTTTCTATTAATTTTACTTTTGCATGCTTATAGATTTAAATTTCTATGAACTCTAGGTTTTTAATGAAAACTTTCTTATGTTTAGCCTGTCTTGTTATGATAAACTAAACATCATTACTCACTGGTCTAATATATATATATATATATATAAACTATGGTTTTACAATCTTAAGGTTTTATTCTTTTTATATTAGAATAATGAAAATAATAATATAAATTAATTATGAAAGAGGTTTTTAGCATTTTTAAAATTTAATTTATTATTTAACTTTCTTTCAAGTTTTTATATTCTCTTATATGGATTTAATTTTATTTCTATATACTTTAATCTATAACCTTTTGGTATGCTATGATTTTTTTTTAATTGTAGAAGATTTCTATATATATTTGTTTTAAAGTTATAGTTTATATTTTAAAATTATTTTTCATGATATTTGGATGGTTTGATGCTTGTCACAAATCTTATTAATTTATATTTTCCAATAAATAAATTATTAATTTGTTTATGATAATTTATATTATCATGCTTATACTTTATAAGATTGACATTTGTTCACATATACATTATTATTCACATAAACAAAAAGTTAGTGTGATGAATAGATACGATTTAGAAAGTTTTGTACGAGAAGATTGAATTTTAAATGGGACCGTTTATAACCCCTTCAATCTTTCCTGAGAACATACTTAGTGAAAATATTATTCAAATTATACTATTTTGTACATGGTATAGTTCGTAAGTGAAATAATGATGATTGAATAAATATTAGTGAGCAAAATAGGGCTTAACATAATAATCTAAAGAAATGAATGATTGTGGATTATATCTTGAATAATTTAAATATTTTAATTTCAAATTTTGTTTTTTCCAAGTTTTATTTTATTACTTTCTTATTGTGAAGCCATGATATTTATTTAAAAATATTAATGGCTATTTATTTTTATAGATTATATAATGTCTTTTACTCTTTCAACTCAAGATTTGGTTGTGTCAACAAATGTTACTTTGACAAGTACTACTTTGGTAGTGAGGATTTCACCATCACTTTCTATGGTACATTGTGAGAAACCTGAGAAGTTCAATCGATTGAACTTTAAGAGGTGGCAACAATAGATATCATTCTATTTGACCACCTTGAACTTGGCAAAGTTCTTAACAAAGAAAGCACTAAAATCATTAGAAAATGAAGCTAATCGTACTATTGTGATATATATGGATGTGTGGAATCATATTGTTTTCATGTGTAAGAACTACATCTTGAATGGGTTGGACAATACACTATATGATGTGTATAGTTCAATCAAGAGTGCAAAAGTATTATAGAAAGCTTTAGACAATAAGTACAAAGTTGAAGATGACGGTATAAAAAATCTATAGTCGGTAAATTTCTAGATTTTAAGATGGTTGATTCAAGGACCATAATGAGCCAAGTTCAAAATTCAATCATGATATACATGCTGAAATTATATCTTTAAGTGAGTCATTTTGAGTGGCTACAATCGTTGAAAACTTATCATCATCTTGGAAAGACTTCTAGAACTATCTTAAACATAAGCGTAAAGAGATGGGACTTAAAGACCTCATTTTAAGCTTCATTTGAAGTTGAGAATAGAAAAGGACAATAAGTTATTCGAAAGAGAGAACCAACTCTTTTGGTGTCCCAAAAGCAAATATTATGGAACAAATAGTAAATCCCCACAATAAAAACTTCAAAATAAGTTCGTTGTGAAAGGTAAAAGAATTGCTAAGAAGTTCAATGGTAAGTGTTTTATCTGCAACAAGATTGGATATCTAGTCAAAGATTGCAAAAATAAGGATAAGCAAGGAAACCCTACAAAAAGGATTGTTCAAGCCAATTTCACCGAGGTTGATCACCTCACTAATAAAGTTTCAGAAATGAAATTGTCTTGCGTTGTTTCTGAAGTTAACCTTATCAATAATCATGATCAGTGGTGGGTTGATACTAGTGATACAAGACATGTATGCATTGAGAAGATGATGTTTTCCACTTACAAAAGAGTAGATGAAGAAAAACCTATACACGAAGAACTCATCAACCTCTAAGGTACTGGGTGTTGGAAATGTCATACTAAAGATGACCTCTAGAAAGCTTCTCACCATCAACAATGTATTGCGTATTGCTGACAGTAGAAAAAACTTAGTATTTGGCTCATTGTTCAGAGAAAATGGTTTTAAGATGGTTTTTTAGAGTGGTAAATTTATATTTTCTAAGAGTGCTATGTTTGTAGAGAAAAAATATGCGTGTGATGTTCGCTTTAAAATAAATGTAATAACTTTTTTAACCAATGATGAGAAAAAAAAAATGTCTCTTCTTTTTATTTGCTTGAGTCATGTGAAATGTGGCATGAAATGTTAGATCATGCAAATTATAATTATATACAAAGATTAATAAACCATGAATTATTACCAAGTATGATTTTTTAGAAAAGTGTTATAATTTTCTTATAGCTATTTTTATGGTTCTTCGTTACCTTGGAACTTTATTTACTAAAACTTTAGATTTTAATTTGTAAAGTGTTAAAAAGGGACCTCCATTTTATTGCCCATTTCAAGTACTCATGAATAATAGATCTTATGGTCTGCCCATATAGCTTGTATTTCTTGAGTTTTACTTGAATCTCACCTCATTTTCCATTAGCATCCATTATGAGTCCTTATTCTACCTATTATTGTCTTTAAATTTAAGAAATTGATGATGCTAGGAAAATAAAAGCAACTTGAGAGCAAGACTTTTACATTAGATAGTCGGATAATCTCTTGATTTCAAGAGTTGGATTCATTCTCCCTAACCAAAATGGTCGATATCAAATACATAGAGTTTGCATAACCATAGTGGTTGATGGTCAATACTTGCAAAAAGGTCCCTCTCTCCTGAATTTAGAGACTCTTTGATATTTAAGTAAGTATATTTTCTAAAGAGAAAAATAGGTGGGGGGGAGATCTTTTTGGATAAGATCTTGTAGAAAGAGAGACTCCTAAAATATATGTGTGGAAAACATTCAGAAAAATAAATAGATTACCCTTTTTTTTTCCTTATGCCTCCCCTTTTATATAGTCTATCATTCTTATTCTTTTATGGAGAGAAGGGCTTAAAGATCATATTTCCCTTATAGCATCAAATATCTTTGACTTTATCAGAGGAAAAATATATTTGACTGGGCCCAAGGATGTTGAGTGTAACAACCTTGCTAGAGCAATATATACTTAGGTTTGACTAGGCCCAAGGATGTTGAGTGTAACAACCTTGCCAGAGCAATATATACTTAGGCTCAAAGCTTGATTAAGCCCAAGAATGTTGGGTTTGGTAGCCTTACCAGACCCATGTATGCTTGGGCTCAACACAAATATGTTAGGCTTGGTAGCCTTACGAGACCATGTATGTTTGGGCTCAACCCAAGGAAGCTGGGTTTAGTAGCCTTGCCAAACCTATATGCTTGGGTTCAATCCAAGGATGTTGGGTCTAGCAGCCTTGCCAACCTCGTATGTTTGGGCTCAATGCTTAGCAAAGATATTGGGTCTGACAACTTTTTCATACCCATGTATACTTGGGCTCAACGTTTGGCTGAACTCAAGGTTTGTTTGGGCTATCACCCAACCCTTAGTTCTTCTCAACGAGGATTTAAGTAAAAAATAACATATTTGAAAAATATTGTTCCATCAATTGCCTCCCAAGTCTTTGTGTATTCAATATACATATTTTGAAAGGTCAGCATCTTTAATGAAAGACTTTTTCACCTTCCATGTGATATTTGTTTATCCCACGCAGAACTGTTGGGATCCTTGGATCTAGGTGGCTCGTTCTTATTAAGGCATGTGTCCTTTAAGAAACAAAAGGGTGGCTTGTATTTAATGTGGTAATTGAATGGATTTCTAGAGATTTAAGATGATATGAAAGGTCATTCATTCAATGGTGAGAGTGAAAAGATGTTCCCTTTGTAAACCTAATCATTATTGTTTGTCTTTTCTTTTACTTTTACCTTATGTGATTTTCTGGAAAAAAAAAAATTCTTTACCAAAAACCTTAAACTAGTTTTGTTTTACATTAATAAGAAAACTTTATTATAGGTATCTTCCATCTCAAGCTTCTTTTCCTTCTTTTACTTTTAAATAGAAATATGGACCCCAAAAGAGTCAGATCTGTCTCTAGAAAAAAAGATGTCGCTGTCTTTGAATAGGAGTTTAAGTTTCAACCCGGGACAAGGATGAGTAGTAGAGGACAATGGTTCATCAAACTGAGCCCAAGAACTAGAAAGGGTGCAGCCCTAGCATCCGCCTCAGACAAGGGGAAAGTGGTTCTCTCCACAGGAGAAGTACTTCTCCTGCTGTTTCCAGCGAACCTTAGGTGAGAGGGAGGCCTTAAACCCTAGAGGAAAACACTATTAACACACTAAGTGCAAAGGATAAAGAGTTTGTTACTCGCTTGCAATCAAGAAAATATATAACTCAAATGCTCGATAAAGCTGAGGCCTGAGCGTATTAACCAGGAGACCTTAGGCTCTACTCAAGGTCAGTTCTAAATTATAGGTCTCATTTACATGTATGTGTTGGGGTACACCTTCCCTATACAAGAATTTATAAGGGATGTTTTTAGATATTATTAGCTAGGTCCAAGCCAGCTGCATCCTAATGGGTGAATAATCTTATTAGTTTTTGATAAGTTTCTTAGGCTTGTAGGAATCGAGCTTATAGTTAATGTCTTTAGGACCTGTTACCATCTAGTTGTTAGCACCGATAGTGGTAATGACGTGTGTTAGTTCTTTACTTTCGTCAACTGACCCACTAAAGTTATGAAGGGAACTCTGCAGAGAAAACTTGCCTATGTCAAAAACATAGAGAGAGAGGTGGGATGTAACACATTTGGGGTTGTTCCCACTATTAGAAGGTACTTCCCCTTATGTCAACAATAAACCTCGTCTGGGTTCAGATGAGAAGAAGACATGTGTTGTATTAGCATTGACCTCAATCGAGTATGAAGTCAATAGGATGGCTAGAGGGCATTACCAAGCCCTCCCTTTCCTTTTTGGTTTATGTTTAATGTGTTCACTGTTGGCTTTGTTTTTGTGCAAAAATGACAACTGAAAGAGAATGAAAGACTTCAGTCAAGTCTACAGAGAAAAGTTCACAAAAAGAGTTTTTTTCTTATGCCTTAAGTAGAGGCAAGACTAGAGAAGAGATGGTAGGCAACCCCATCATCATCGGTGAATTCTCGATTCTTAAGAGAACTATGGTGGGAGTCAGAACTCCTATAGAAAGAGAAGTTAGGGGCAGTCATACTCTCCCAACCAGGGGTCAAGTAGATTTGACTCCTTCTAATATGATTGCGGGTGTTGCTGCCCCACTTCAAACTAAAAAGGATCTCCGCCTTTGTGGAGACTAGTTCTTCAGCCCTAACCTTAGAGGCTCATGTGCTGGTTTTCCCTTTGCCTCAATCCCAGTCTTGTCTGTAGAGGCTGCAATAGCTAGGTTGTCCTTGAGGAGGTTGATTTAAAGAATGCTTTTACCAACCTCGCTTTTGGTTGTGCTCCCTTAAATTTTGGGAAGACTGATCTTCAGATGGTAAGACTGCTAAAGAGAATCTTTTTTATTCCATCATATATCTCAATGAAATCTGATGAGAGTTACAATTGTCCATAACTGGACAAATGACCTTTAATATAAGGGATTTTTTTATTTCGCCTTTTTAGTTTGGTTTTGTAACCATCTTTAGGATCCTCTTCATTTCATCAATATCTTGTTTCACCTTTTAGAAAGAGAGAGGGGGATGATTACACCTTTTCCATTGTTGTTTCTTATAGATGTCAACATGTTTTTTTTTTTCCCCAGTTAATGAAAACTGGAATATTTAACTTTGGGCACATATAAAGCAAAATTTTGTGTGCAATGTTAATAAAATTATACAAGTTCCTTGGATTTACCTGTGTGCTCACATCTCCACGATACATAAAATCCAACTCAATTTTATAGACTCAATACTTCACCGTTACATCAAAATCATTCAACATTACTACAAAGACTCCTTCCCAAGCCAAAAACAAATGTATTTACACATATAAAAGAATAAATTTGCAAAGTGAACACAAGTCTGTGGAGGAGTCCTCAGCTGTGGTATACACTTGCATGAATCAAACTAGCTAGTTTCCCGAATTTCTACAAGGCCGAGGCTGGCAGTTTTATACATCTACAGCTTGGCCTTTATTTTGGCAGAAGAAAACATCCACTAAGAAACAGATCAACCCTGCACATCCTAAAACTGTTTCATTCTTCATGAAGGTCGTCTAGAAATCTCTCTCTAACAACAAATTAACAGGTGAAAATGGCACTATTGAATGGCTAACCTGCCCCTGCCTCAGAAAAATGAGCATTTGATTCAGCTTCCACCGAAACAAACATGTAGGGAGCAGAAATAATCTCAGAGATTGCATTGAAACTTATTAATAGAGCCTGATTCTGGTCTGTATTGGGCGTCGACAAATAGGGCACAGTTGGAGGTCTTCTCCACAGTCACAACAAGTCTGCAGAACAAAAGAGGTGTCAATAAAGTACTTGCGGTTATGATCCCATTGTCCTGACAAAATAGCATAAAGAGAACATGGTTCCCGCTTAAAATAAATAAAATGAACATGATTCACCTGGTGCCCGCAGCCGAAGGCCATGTCCTTTGGATTGGTAAGACAAATGACGCAAACCTGTCAAAGTTCATAAAAAGAAAGTGTTAATTGCTTCCACACAGATCAAAATGAGAGAACTGAAAGTGTTGGTATGGATGTGAATATTGATAGCAAGGGTTATTTATTTGCTTGTTAATGCCTATACCAAGGGAAGAAGGCTAATTTAATAGCAGAGGAATGAACTCAATATGTTCTTGTATTGTAGTTTACATAGAAACAATTAAACTTGTGAGGATAGATTGGAGACTAGACCTAAAGTATAAGGACATGTTGATCAGTAATGTAACAGAAAAGAAATATTAAAAATCAATAAAATGAACTGCATCTGGAAAAGTTTTTACACCTGATTATCGTACACAGAGCTAGGAGATGGAGCCTTCCCTGATGCTGTTTCGTATCCACTAACTGGTGTATCATATCCAGAATAAGAAGGTACCCGCCGCTGGAAGCTGCTTGAGCGGGAAGCATTTGATCTGCTTGAAGAATGCGGGCCGTAAAGTGGTGGGGGCAAAGGAACCCTCTCTGGCGCATTCCCACTATGGTGACTGTGTTATCCATGGAAGCATACAAATGAGATTTATGAAAGCTTACGTGACTAACGCATCGAAGTGTATCAGTGAAAAGGACTGGACTAAGACTTCATTCTTACCCTAATAAGCCAAGCTCAATAGTTGCTTGATGTTGAGAAGGTATTTCCATCAATGATGCAAGAGCAAATTCTGTTTCTTTTCTTGATTCACTCACATTTTTGGACATTATTTCTGTAAAATTCACAAACTAACAAGACAGAATAAAGTTTTCTAATTAGTATATGTGTAGGTGAAGGACTGCAATGTCTGAACAATTACATGACAGAACTACTGGTTACCTGGAAATTGTCGAAGGCTCGAGCAGGGATGTTATCATCGAACTCCCTCATCATGTCCCAAGGTCCATCACCAACTCCAACTAAGATGATCGATAGAGGGTATTTGCTGGAATTATCAAGCGTGTAAGCAAGCGGTCAGGCAAATCTAAAACTAGCTATTGAGACTGTAATATCACATATATCTACCTTGCCCACACACACACATACACAGAAACATGTAGCTAGACTGTGTTACCTTGCTCTGACAATTGCATCAATTGTCCTTCTCTCTTGTGGACTGAGCTGGCCAGACTGCGTGTCAACACTTCTCGTCACCTATCATTGATTAAGTTTTCTTTTAAGCGGAAGTGGCACAGCAAAAAGCATTGACAGGCCAAGTACATGGAAAAACTATGCATTTTGTGCGGGAGGAGTATCTTAAATATCAACAAAAAAAAAAAAAGAGTACATATCCTTTTGTTTTGCATTTTCCATGAACCAATAAAATGTCATGACCATCACAAGCAACTGTAGCTTCATGTGATCATTGAAAACATGCAATTCATTTCCGCCTCTGTCTGATTAAAAAAACTTCACCGTGGAGAGACCTGCTTAGAAAGTAGTCTTTCTGCGAACGGGCAGATATACTGGTCTGCAAATGTTCCTTTTTCCTTTTTATTCTAACTGACGCAAATGTTTCTGACCAGTTTTTGTTTCTTCAGGAATGGATTCATAGTGGTGTTCATATAACAAATAATTGCAACTTTGATGTTGTTATGTGTATGTTTTCGAAGGATTAGTATTGCCCAGCACTCAAAACCTTGAAAAATGAGGATTAAATGAGCTACTAAAGGCAGAACAATAAAAAATTCCCTGCCTTTCAAGGATACTAACCATGGATTGTTTCACCAATCTTAATAGAACATCTAGAATCACACATGATAGACCTAATCTAATCTACTCGAAAAGATAAAATCCATCTTTAAGGTGAAATACCTGTCCATCAGCAATTATCAGTAAAACATGGTACTGCCCACCACTTTGCTCAACAATAGTTATGGCCATCTCAATAACAGGTGCAAAAGATGTCGGTCCTACGATAACAAAACATAAACAAAATGCCTTAGAACCACCTGATCGAATGTTTAGAATAAGAAGACATGGTTAGACAATGAACAGAAGCTGACCTGCGAGCCGAAGGTTGGGAACAATTTCTTTGTATTGCATCAGCACCTCCTCGAATCCATTACAGAATCTCTCATCCGGAAAGAAACTGAAAACATCCTGATCATGAGTTGATGCTGCAAAAATTGATGTGAATATCATCTTCCTCGTAAGAATACTAATTCTACAGAGCTTAATTCAAGAGAATTCTTCAAAAACCAAAAACAAGAATGCTTAATATAAAATTACCATCTCCGAATCCATAACATGGAATTAAGTTATCCTCATCAAATGCAGATAAAGTCCTCCCAATAATTGATATTGCTTGTTCATATGGATTTTGACCATTTCCAATATGATGTAAGCTTCGCCGATTGAATGATCTTGCACCTGATATGATTTTGAGAAAAGGCTGAGCATGGCTTCTGTGACTGAATCATAATGGATGCTATACATCAAACAAATCAGGATAAGACTAAACCTGTCCACTCGTTGCTTTTTGTGAAGTCAATTCCAACAATGAGATTAGAAGACTCTAACCCAGCTTGAGCAAGAGCAGCAGTCACCTGTGTGCAGTGATTTACTTTGTTTAGTACTTGGCAGCATGTTGAATACTAAAATTATCTAGCACGTACATTTGGCCATCTACAGAATTTTACAGAAAATCATCTGGTATAGATAGAAACAAGCACTAATTCTTTCCCAGTTCCTTATCCTAAAGATCGAAGTGTCAATGCCAGCTGCCCCCATAGGAATGTTGCCATAGAAATCCGCATTAGCTGCTAACTTGATTAACAGGGGGGGATTTTATCACCAATGGTTCAACCACAAGAATCCACCACATTTTATAATCACATTTGTGTGCTTACATATGAGGAAGCTCTGAGTAAATTATAAGCATCAAGTAGCTAGTCTTATTTCTACTCAATCTTTTGGTAGCCAAAATGTTTTTCAATAACAACTTTATCTTTCTGAGCTAAAATCTAACGAATTTTCTCTCTTCTTCACCCAAAAAAAAACTAAAAAATAAGAATTAAAATCGCTTAAAACAATAAAGAATTAAAATGAATATTTTAAATAAATTACATATATTACTCTATTTTTCAATTCAACCTCCCCCAAAAAAATTATACAATTTGTAAGATGATAAATAGTGAAAATAGCAACAGTATTTTTCCATGTGCTTTAGTTTTCGTTAATGCTCCCACAACATTTTGATTAAAGTGAAAGAGTACTATCAATTTTTTTCAGTGTGCCACTAACACCCTTAGAAGTCTTAAACCATAGGAGCCATAAATAGAAGCACTAAAATTACAAGTAATTATGGTCCAACCAACCTGATCCAGGGTCTTGTAATTGTCAGCTATTCTCGAGTATTTCCTATCCAACCTCTTCTGTGGATGTTGGGGGGTTCTTTGTGATTCATAAGGATAAGATGATGAACTAGGAGCAGGCGCATGGTGATTCTGAGATGTGTAGTAGGAATTATGTTGAGGAGATGGATATGGATATGGTGATGCTGGAGGATAACCATTCTGATTCGATGAAGAAGAAGAAGAAGAATTGGCTGAACCATAAGAAGAATAATCTCTCCAACTGGACTCTTTTGAGCTTTTACCTCCCATCAGCAATCAAATTAGTTCCAGACAAAAAAAATCTCTCTCTTTACCAGTTGAGCCGAATAAGCACTTTATCTCTCTCTACCTGTAAAGAAAACTCACCATCATACACAGACGCCATGGATATTGAAGGTGTCAACTCCAGAAAACAATATCAGATCATACCTTAATTAAAGCTTGGAAGACTCGGGGAATGCAAAAAAGCTGCAAGATTTATTTAATTATGGGGTATTTAAGTTGGAGAAGAAGGGGGGAATTAAAAGGAAGTTTCTGAGAGTTGAAAAACATTCAGGACTAGTAGCATGGAACAGAGACTAACGAGATTTAAAAGGCGGCTTATTGGAAACTAATTAACGACCAATTCAAAGACGGAGAACCGCCGACCTCAGCTCAGACGACACAAATGTTTTGCTTCATTGCTTGCGTAGAGAAAATTATGTCACTCTCCCGTAAGTTTCCATGATAAAGCACTCCTCCATTCCACGCCCCAAGTAACGAAAGAAATAAGAAATGCAGGAAAGCCAAGTGCGTTTTGTATGATGAACACGCAACTCAATATATATATGGAAATATTGATATCTTCATATTTATATAATTACTGTTTCAAAAGTAAATTATTTAAATATTTATTTATTTTATATCTTTAATACATTGAATCCGTTTGGGAACGCGGCGGCGTAAACCGCGTTCCCAAAAATTTTAAAAATATTTTTTTTATATAAAAATAATATTTTTTTATGTTTTTAAATCGTTTTAATATACTGATATCAAAAATAATTTTAAAAAAATAAAAAAATATATTATTTTGATATATTTCTAAATAAAAAAATATTTTTAACCGTAACTACTATTACAATCTTAAACACTCTATATCTTCAGTTAAATAATTTTTTTTCAAATTTTTTTTTTTTATTGT
>Ga0307518_10001323_pt1 | contig 18514 bp, 18 predicted proteins | sample 25_EM_MG_FD_203889 | JGI IMG/M metagenome (GOLD analysis project Ga0307518, IMG submission 203889) | Populus trichocarpa ectomycorrhiza microbial communities from riparian zone in the Pacific Northwest, United States - 25_EM | ecosystem: Host-associated > Plants > Roots > Unclassified | place...
TAGTTAAAAAAAACTTCTATACTATAAAACATATTAACAACACTTGAATATTTTTTACGTCTAAAATAAAATTTGATTTGACCCACACTGTAGCGCAGACAATAATCAAACAGGGGTAATTTATGATGAATATGCATAAGATGGTTATTGTTGAAATTCTTATCATCATTAGGTTACCTTATTTGGAAAATATTTATAGACTCGACTACATTATAAATGTTGATAATCTAAACTTGAATGAATAGTAGATGCTCTTGAATAGTTCTAAGAGCATCATTTAAGGTCAAGTCTATGATAGAGATATACTTAGAATTAGACAATGATTATTATGTAAATGTATGAAACACTGACTTGAAGATATAATTGAGATCATAATAATTTTTACAAGTAAAACCTAATAACAAAATAAAGCCAATTCTATTTTTTTTTTTAAGATTAATCAATACCAAAATAGACCATGAAGATTATAAGTACATAATGTTTAACATCTAAGTGTAAATGATTAATTAAGCAAAAAGTCATAATTTCTTACAAGTTTAGACAAGCTTCATAGTTAATAAAAAAAGGCCAATTATTAAATATAAATGACAAAGTTGGGTGATGGGAAAACAAACAACGAGCAAGAAGAAATGTAAGATTTTTTTTTAAAAAAATCTATGTAAAAAGATAATATTGAATAATAAGTGCAATACTAGAAAAATAAAAATCAACTAATCAAAATTCCGAGCAATTTGTCAACTAAAATGCTTAAGGTGAAGATGAGACCATGGATCATGAAATTTAGGTTATTCATTACTATTGCTATTTTATTATTATTGGTGTTGTGGTGTTTGTTGTTTTAGTTATTATCGCCAATGCTATTTTTGAAGTTGTTATTTACTTCTTTTAATTGTTATTTTTGCTATATTTTACTATTATTTTTCTAGGCGAGAGAGACAATGATGTTCGATTATTGGTGTAGATCAATTTTTGGTGGTTTTGAAGTATAAGTGAATTGAGTTTTATAATTTATTTTAACTTATTTTTTTTAGGATTATCCTGATCTCATAACTCATATTTAATAAGTTAACACAGGTTGATTCAACTTATTTTTTTAGTTGAATTTTGTTTTAAATTTCATATTTCAACATTAGATTGATTGAGAATCGAGTTTAATTTTTTTCATTTGCTTTCTATAGAGTTATCAGGATCTTATAACCCGGACATTAAATTTGACAAGTTAACCCGAGTTGATCTAATATGTTTTCATTTAAATATTTTTTAAAAAGTAGTCATCATTGAGTTGAGCTACATTTTTATCGGTACTCCGGGTTGTTTTTGGACCTGCAAAGTCGATTATGTCACATTAGATCAATCTCCTTGTAGTTAAGAAAATAATTTATGCTAAAAAACACATTAACAGTATTTGAAATTTTTTTTTTATGTCCAAACTAAAATTTAATTTGACCCATAACGTAGAATGATCTAGTATATAGGTAATCTATTATTACAAGTGTAGGGTTCGTGACTATTCAGGTGCAAGGAACCTTGCTCATGAGACATGACAAAAATCAAACTAATATGAGGCGATCTAGACCCAACTAGATCATTGGTCCACATTATACTTTGGGTAATTTTTTTTTTTAATGTAAAAAAATATCTAAGTAATGTTTTTTTTAGTAGAAAATTTTATTAAACTGTGTTGGAATTGACCCGATGTGACCTGATCAACTTGACAGGTCTAAAGATAACTTAGATGATTAGTAAAAATGTAATCTGACTCAAAATAAATATTCAATATGAGATTGTTTTATATATATATATATCAAGACAATTCGGGTCAACCTGAGTCAATAAACCAATTCTTATGTTGAGTTATAAGATCATGATAACCTTATAAAAATCAAATCAAAATAAATTATGAACAGTAAATTCCAATAAACCCAATGTTAAATAATTAAATTGAAAAAAATAAATTAAAAGAAAAAAAACGATAAAAAAATGATCTAAGTCAACCCGGGTTAACCTGTCAAACTCGCGGCCCGGGTTATAAGACTAGGATAAACCAATAGAAAGCAAATTGTAACAAATTGTTAAGTTAAATTCTCAATCAACCCAGTGCTGAAAGATGAAATTGAAAAAAAAAATTGATTAAAAAAAGAACACAAAAAACAACTTGAATCAACCCAATTAACTTGCTAAATCCATGACCTGTATCATGAAATGAGAATAATATCATAAAAAAATTAAACAAATTAAGAAGTCTAATTCTCAATCAACCCAATATTGAAGGATAAAATTAAAAGAAAAAAAAAATCGAGCTATTACACATCAAACTTGCAATCCGGGTCATGAGATTAGAATATATTCATAAAAAGCAAATTGAAAAAAAATAATGATGCCCAATCCTCAATAAACTTAATGTTAAGAGATATAATTGAAAAAAACCTAAAAAACATAAAAAATTATTTAAATAAATAGTATTTTGTAAGGAGATGTGTAGCAAATTCCCCTCCTTTTTAGTATTTCTTTTGTTAATAATTGTTAATTAATAAATTTCTAAACCCACCTAAACAAATTAAATTAAGACATCACTGTTTTTTTTATATATTAATTTTATTTTAACTATAACATTAAAATTTTACATTCAATAAAAAATTATTTTAACATACTCCTTTCAAATTCCAACCCTAAATAGTAATTAGCTTTGCTTCTGATTAATTTTTGTTTGAATGTAACAAAAAATATTTAGATTATAGAAAATTATCGGGTTTTGTTATTAAATCTGACCTAACAGATCAATTTTGAAATTTTTTGATTCGACTTCTTGTGTAACTACAATTTAAAATTAAATCATGAAGAAATTATTTCAACATGAACCAATTAACTTGGCCAGTACAAAGATAATTCAACAAATTGATAAAAAAACTTCTTTCTATTTTTTTTTTATTATTTCAAACTTTTTATACTTGGTATCTAAAAAAACACTTAAACAATACAATACAATAGAAATAAAAGATTTATTGTATGCTTTATATCAAATTTTGGATTAGAATCGGAGAAGCAAATGATTTTTAATTAGGTCGGCATTTGACCATAGAATTAGACTACTTAATAACACTTCTGAATGCATCCATTCCTATCTTCATTTTTTTTTTTCAAAAAATAATATGTAATTGTAATGTGAGTGAATGTTTGACAATATTTTATTGGGAGTTTTTAAAATATATATTTTTTTGTTTTAAATTATTAGCATTTATTTTAGATTTTTTAATATATTAATATCATTTTTTTTAAAATAAAAAAAATATTATTTTAATATATTTTTTAAAAAACTCTTTAATTAATAACAACTTTTCCACACAGCGAGACAAATTTCATGCTTCTATTCAACAAAAATAAAAATAAAATGTAAAGAGCCATGGTCCCACGTATCTCCATCAGGACCATTGTTACAATATGCTCCAAGTAGCACCCAATCACACCCCTTTATTTTACAAATGGAAAATTCTCAATTTTATTTCCTATTTCTCGCTTTCTCCTTTCTCAAACAAACCCTTGCTTTCGTGTAAAATCTCTAGAAACCCAACTCACCGATTCACAACCGATCCAACTCACAATGGAAAACCAAGGGGAAACTCAGCAACCGCATCTCGTCCTCTCTCACAAGCTATTCCTCTTGACTCACCCAGACGTCCAAGACATCGAGAAGGTCCGCTTGAAGGAGGAGGTTTTGACCACTATCAAATCCGACGGTAATTACTCGCCGAGTCTCAGATCAGTGATTAATTACTGTGCTGAATATAACCTAAATCGTTTAATTTCTTGTTTTTTGTTTTGTAGATATGGTTCCGTTGTATGAAACCCTAGTGGCGGAGTCATTGCTGGAGAAAGATCAGAGTCTTTTGGATTCGATGCGAGCTAAGAATGAAGACGAGCTTAAGAAGCTCGATGAGAAGTGAGTTTTAAGGGGTTTTTTTTTTGGACCTGTTTCTAGCTTTATAAGGTTCAATATATTTTAATTTTGAATCCTAGTAGCTTAGTGTGCTCTTTTTTAATTATTTGGATTAAGGTGAAATCAGTGGAGCTCATTATTAAATAGAAAAAATCTGGGAACCAATTTAACAAGCTTAACTGTTTTTTTTTTGTGGTGCTAAACTATTATTTTTTTTATTCATTAGTATCAATTATTTAAAATTTGTTCTTTATTGAACTGTTGATTGATGTGGAGATCGAAGTGAGGTATGTTTTTGTGTTTTGCTTTTGAATATGAGTAAAAATGAGTATAGGGAAACATGAATTTGCATTGTAACATGGATGTTCTATGATTATGTTCTGTTTTGATTTCATGTTTCCTTCTTTTTTGTTGAATCATTTTTGGGGCTTATCAAACTACTGATATCACTAGCTAGTATTGTTCTTAGGTTTAGGAAACATCCACAATTGAGGAGTACATGATGTTGCTGGAAGTTGCTAGCTTAAGAAAAGTAATTGGTTTTAGATTCATAGCTGTATTTGCGAGGCAATAATGTTGTTTAAAATTTTGGTTGGGGTGGATTGGCTGGCGTGTTGTGAAAGGGTTAATGAAAGAGGCGTGCAAAAATGGCGGAGCATATATGTGGGAGTTTTGGTGAGTGTGGGTTGAAAATTCAAGAGGTTAGATAAACTCTTGTAGATATCGGGAACTTGTTGCTGTGATGGGATTTGTTGGTTCAAAGCCTTCTGATTGTTTTATGTTAATATTTGCACTGTACATCTCAGTTTGTGATTAAATGATGTATGCCCAACCAAGGGGAAAATAAACTTGATTTTGAGATTTAGAAGATGCTTTAAAGGGAGCCATATCAATGATTACGTGAGACCCTTTAACCATTAAGAAGGTATGCCTTTTATTGTAAGAGGTTGACTTAGGCTTAGACATGCATAGGATGTAGCTCTCAGCCTGATTGTGCATAGCAAGGGATGCCAGATGAAAAAAAAAAAAAAAGAATGAATGAAATGAACAAGCAGATAAACAAATAAAATATTTATAAATGTTTTTGGTTTGGGATTTAGAAAATCTTTTTTTGAGGTAAGCATGTCACCTGTTGTGTGCTGTGAGTTCATTAAATACATGTTTCTCCTGGAAGATTTATTTATTCAAACAATGTGAAATCAGATTTATGCTTATTTTGCAAGAGTTTCTTTTTAACTTCTATTCCACTCTTGGTATGGGGTTTCCAAGTAAATGTAGGAATGTTATGCTTTCTTAATTGCTTAAACCAGAAGCAAGTTTATAAACACATATGCGCTCCCTTTTGTCTACTACTAGTTTGGCAGCTGAATACATCTTTGTATATGCGAGGAATAAACATGACATGGTTTAAATACTAGCTTGGGGATGACAAATTTAAATATAATTCTGACTATTTTAGACTGGCTCAAAATTGGTGGATTTTTTTTATTAAACCAAAACACAGAGGGAATTGAATGAATACGAATAGTTGTTTTTTGGCTCAACTATTTAACTTTTTTTTCCCAACTAATTTAGATTTTGGTCCCTAATTTGACTGCTGATGGACGTGGAGATTAAAGTAAACTGTATTTTTCTCTGAAATGATGAATATGAGCAGAAATGGATACGGGAAAACTTGAATTTGAATTCTAATATGTTTCTCTTAATTTTCCTAGTTATATTATGCATGTATAATTTGTGTTCATTACAACACCTATCACCTGTTACAGTTTGTTCTTAATTTAGCATGTGTTTCACAGTCGAGGAGAATATAAATGTAACTTTAATTTGGTGAACTGAAGAAGAGTTAATTATTCTTGATTTGGTGGGTGCATTTGGGATGTAAATGTACTGTTTTCAAAAGCTTGGTCTGAATGAATTGGGTGGCTTATCATGGATGGGCTTATGAAATAGGTGTGCAAATTGGAGTTTGGAAAGGATTTGGCATCTTTAGCATGCAATTTTACTGAGGGATAAAAATCCAAGAGGTGAAACTAAAGATAGGATTGCAACTTGATGATGTGATGGGATTAGTTGGTTGTTTTTGTATTTTATTTGTTTGTCGTGCAATTCAATTAGGTTTGAAGTTGGTTAGGATGTTCTCACTTGATTTAGTGTGCATAATTTGCTTATCTTTCTGCTCAAGTAAATCATGTCTAGAAACTTGAAAGGGGAAAATAGACTTGAGTGTTAGATTTTGAAGTTGCTCTTAAGGGAATCATGATTGTGAGAGATCCTGCAGCCAATGGAGGCATGCTTTATGAGGTTTACTTTGATTTAGACTTGATTAAGATTGTAAGTTCCCAGCTTTATTTTTATTTTTTTAATTATTTTAATCTTGAGCTGACTCAACTTGATTGTGTGTGTATATTTCTGTTTATCACAGATGAAATGATGAGAAAAAATATATGGAATACTACATGTATTTGAAAAGTAATGGAGTTTGATTATTTGAACATAGTCTAGAGATGAAGGCAAAAATGATTGTAAGGTAGCTACAACCTTGGGTTCCTCCACTACCTGTAAGCTTATGGTTTCATATTCTATTATGACGGGTAGTGGGGTCTTGAGCTAAGCCTTGGAAATCTTAACGCCTTAATGCCTTTCAAATCTTCCCAGCCATTAGCTTACTTGACGCGGCACATAGTGTGGATAAAAATTAGGGTTCTTAAGCTCTAAGGTTACAATCCTAACATGATAGAGGAATAGAGAAAATCTCTGATATTTTATAAAAAGTATGAATAATCTGAATCTGAATGTTCTCAACATAAACTAGACATCCCTATTTATATTAGTTTAAGACCTAAAATCTTTTATAAGAAAAGGATTTACTTAACTTACATAATCCATCTAGCATTATGATTCCTAACTAGAAATATATTAATTAAATTGAAAGTCCTAATCTAAATAAGACTTGGAAGTCACTGTGCGAGATTGTCTTTATTTACTGCCTTCCCAATCTGTGATCATCATGAAATTTTATTGAAAGTCCTAATCTAAATAAGACTTGGAAGTCACTATGCGAGATTGTCTTTATTTACTGCCTTCCCAATCTGTGATCATCATGAAATTTTTTCCTGGTAGAAAACAGGGCTTCCAGAATCTTCTGCTCGATTCAATGGCTGAATTAAAAATTATGCTTGATTTACCAAACTGCATCTTAGACTTTTCTTAAACTCTAAACCTAAAAATCTTTTGATGAAATAATGCAATAAACATTATTAGGCCAGGAATATTGAAGAATGTCCCCACATCACTGCTAAAGTGTTGGTTAGGATTTAGAAGATGCTTGTGAAGAGGTCATTATTGTCTTCTGTCTGTTAATTAGATACGGTAAAGTTTTGAAATATTTATTTAGTCAAATGATCAATTGCTTTAGTGCCGGTGATGGATCTTATTACAGAAGGATTTGGGACCTTTTCTGTAGAATCTAAGCCATAGAGTCTCAAAGATGGGACACCCTCATGGTTCAGTTGGTCAGGTTGAACTACAAGTACTGTCTTCTACTTTATGTAGGTTATTCAGATTTGAAATGTGTAGAGTGCTTGGTTACTGGTTTTCTTCCAATATGGTCAGTTCTGGTTGTTTTATAGGATTGCTGACGCTGAAGAAAATTTAGGTGAAAGTGAAGTTCGAGAAGCTCATTTAGCTAAATCCTTGTTCTACATTCGGATTGGTGACAAGGTGATTAATGGTTACTTATGATATTGTAATGGTTGTTTGCTTCATATATTTCCTTTTTGGTGATATCTTACTCACACACTATCCCCCTTTGAACCAGGAGAAAGCATTGGAACAACTCAAGGTGACAGAAGGCAAAACAGTTGCCGTTGGGCAAAGGATGGACTTGGTGTTCTATACTTTACAGCTTGCATTTTTCTACATGGATTTTGATCTCATTTCCAAGAGCATTGACAAAGCAAAGAAGTAAGTAAAGACATAAATTCTTTAATTGCATTTTGCATTGATTCTGCTTTCTCAAAATCATTGAAGATGTGTTTTTCATTTACAAGTGCTTGTGTTTTAATGGCAGCTTGTTTGAAGAGGGAGGTGACTGGGAAAGGAAGAACCGCTTAAAGGTTTATGAAGGCTTGTATTGCATGTCCTCTCGAAATTTCAAGAAGGCAGCTGACTTATTTTTAGATTCTATCTCAACCTTCACTACATATGAACTTTTCCCATATGATACCTTCATATTTTATACTGTCCTTACAAGCATCATATCACTGGATAGAGTTTCTTTGAAGCAAAAGGTATCTATGGTTATGATTTGGTTTTCTGTCGTATAATTTCCTATCTGATTATGCCTCAGCGTTTCTAATTCTATTTGAATTTTGGCAGGTGGTAGATGCTCCTGAGATCTTGACAGTGATTGGGAAAATCCCATATCTTTCAGAGTTTTTGAACTCTTTGTATGATTGTCAATATAAATCATTTTTCTCAGCATTTGGTAAGTAGGTATCCGCATGCATCACAACATGTATGAATATATTTTACACATTTCTTGTTTCTGTCACTGTCACTCCCTCTGCAAATAAGTATGTCTATCATGTAGCCTTTCCCCCCCCATTATGTCATATGAGGTAAGAGTGTCCCCTGGTAATGGAAACAGTCTGTCCCTTGGTAATGGAAACAGTTTTATTCCTTTTTCTTCAATTTTATTTGCAGCTGGCCTGACCGAGCAAATTAAACTGGACCGTTATTTGCATCCACACTTCCGATATTACATGAGGGAGGTCAGAACTGTTGTCTATTCCCAGTTCTTGGAATCCTACAAGAGTGTTACCATTGAAGCAATGGCTAAGGCTTTCGGGGTGACAGTGGATTTTATTGATCTGTGAGTGGCTGAATTTCATGCTCCTTAACTAGAGTTTTCCAGTTGTGTTACATGGAAGTTTGTATTGAATTAAACTTTTCTGTGCCTGCAGGGAACTATCACGTTTCATTGCAGCAGGGAAGCTTCACTGCAAGATTGATAAGGTTGCAGGTGTTCTTGAAACCAACCGCCCTGATGCAAAGAACGCTCTCTACCAAGCAACTATCAAGCAAGGAGACTTCTTATTGAACCGGATCCAGAAGCTGTCTCGCGTGATTGATCTTTGAAGTAGGTAGACATTTTGTTGTGATTCAGAAATGATTCTGAAACTTGAGAATCCCAGAGAAAGATGGAGCATGTTGATTTTTTTTTTCATCATTTGATCAATGTGATACTAGTTAAAATGCTCCTTATTTGTTTATTTGCCCAGGTATTGTTAAGAATCTGAGCATGATCACGGGTGTCAGTTTTTATTTTCTGAATTGAATTCCTTTTCAGATGCTTATTTTGACCGTCGGAGTTATCAATCCAAGCGGCCTGAGCTGCCGCCTCCTCTAATAATGAATACCAGCGAATCTTTTTCCAAAGTGGGCCTATAAGTAGCTTGGCATGAAAGTTGATGGTCATTGTCAATGGAACATGATTCCATCGATGAAGACACATGAATTAACTAGGCTGCTCCTGTTTTTGTGTTCTACTCGTCGACTAAACAGTTTTCTTTGGCGTATGGACCTAAACTTGAGGCTAAATCAAGCTTCTTATTGCATGCAAAAGGATGAGTGTCGGGAGGGAGATATGTTTCTTTAAGAACACTCATCACTCAACTTCACCAGCATGCATTGGTTTTGGAAGGGTTAGACGGTAATTGTCGATCCTCTGTCGCTGCTCGCTCAATAAAGAAAGTGGTTAGAGCACTTTCAAACATGAAGCTTCATGTTTTACGATGTTCCGACTGGTCTCCACTTCTCCATTATGGATGTAAGCTTTGGCTTTCGATCTCTTGGAATGGAACGAGACGAGGATACCTTTTCTAACCAAATCAATTGATGGCCACAAATACTAGGGAGTTCATGGTCCATTTAGGACGAGCATGTCGTCTGCTGTATATTCGGATAGCTCTCCGAAGGACAATGGTCCCCGAGCATATGTATAAAAATGTACGTATCACCATGGCGTGGATTGTAACAGGCTATCAGCATAGCAAAAGGGCATTACAGGCATCATCAAGTGCTAATATTTTCTTTCTCTGGTCTTAGGTTCGAGCCCTGTGGTTGTTCATATGATGACCACTGAAGGTTTACATGATCGTTAATTTCAGAGCCCGAAGAATTAGTTAAGGTACACGCAAGCTGGCTCGAACACCCACGTTAAACTAAATAAAAAAAAAAGCTAATATTGTACAGCGGACCGAAACAATTAGAAAACGAATAACTAATTTTTCGGGGAGACATCTAAAAACTTAAAAAGACAGAGAAGTGACTTTGCTTGCTAGACGTGCTGCTGTAGGAGCAACTTTGCTTTTAATTTATAACCAAAATTTCAGTCCTTTTGTTTTGAAAAGCATGGATGTGATTACATTTCTTAGAGAGTTAATTAAAATGATTTTTTAAGCTAAAATTTAACTAAAAAATAAGAAGCTTGGTTGTGTATGCTCTTGTTAGTTTAGTGGTTAAAAACATTTATTTTAATTTTTAATTTTATAAATTTATTATATCATGTTTGGAACCAAATGATAAATAATTTGAATTCATGTATTTAAAAGAGATTGAATTGAATTGAATTAAATTCATTTTAGTTTTTATATTAACCTCTTCATCTTTATTTTATTTTCTTGAAAATAGAGATAAGGGGATAAATATTTTAAAAAAACTAGTTTAAATATTAATTTTTTATTCATAATTCACCTCTTATTTATTTTTATATTATTTTTAAAAATCAAATCTTATTTAAAATTTAACTATTAATTGCAAGTTAGGAACAAAATCTAAATAATCAAACCCAACAAAAATATTACCCAGAGTCGCCAATAATAACAAAGATACAGTTGTCTTTTTTCTTTTCCATATCCCCCACACGAAAGACAACACAATTCACAAGCGTAGTCATAGAACGTTCCTTCCGTTAAATCACCTCCTTCTCTCTCTGTCTCTCTGCACCATCACTCTTTGGTTCCTCAGCTACAACCTTAAATACACGTCACGTTCTCTAATAGCTTAGTATCACATCCATTCTTGTAACCACTTAACCCGGGAAAACTCAGGCTCAGGAATCTGCCTTTTTTTCCACTCAGACAGTAAAATTGAAAGATATTGTTGCTGCTCCATGCCACTATGCCTCCTCTTATAGATTTTAAAGACATTCAAGATAAGCTCTCTACTCAGTTTAGACCATGGCAACGCTCTTTTCAGTTCTGGGTTCGTGCTGCTGATATCTACACTGGCTATAAGGTTCCTCTCTCGTCTTTATCTTGATATTGTTGCATGCATGTGGATTTAAGTGGGTTAATCTGAACGTTTAATTGGATTTGGTCGATGGGCTTTGTGTAGGTGTTTCAACTGAGAGTGAGTTTGGTGAAGGATGTGGAAAAGCAGGAGGCAATGTGGGAAAGACAGCATGAGTTTGCTGCTGACAAGATTTATGCTATGTGTTCTGATCTTGGTGGGTTCTTTCTCAAGGTAATTTTCCTTCTTGTAACTCTACTGTGTAGGGTTCTTTTGCTTTTGTGAACCTTTTGAACTTGAATCATGTACTGGAATTAGTCTAATTCCAATTAATTTTTGACCTTTTTGCTTCCTTTCTACACAATTATCTTATCACTTGTCTCTACTCATTATGTTTTGTCTTGCTTTTTTATTAGTTTTGTTATTTTTGGATCAGGGGTTTGATAGGTTCGTTTTTCTGCTGTAGAAATTGGTTTAGGAACTGTTTGAATCAATCCGTTATGTTCTTCTTTATCTTTTCCTTGTTAGTAAGCCTTTTTCTTTTTGGTTTATTTTTGTAGTCCATTTTGATTATTGGGTGTTAATGATGTTTTATGCTGTTTTGGTTTGACAAAGCTGCTCTTTACTATAAGCCTTTTCAAATTAATTTACTGGACTTGAATTAGGTTGCCCAAGTCATTGGGAAGCCTGACTTGGCTCCAGCAGCATGGGTGAGAAGGCTTGTAACTTTGTGTGATAGAGCTCCGGCTACTCCATTTGATACTGTTAAGCTTGTGCTGGAGAAAGAGTTAGGTCGAAGCATCGAGGACATTTTTGAAAGATTTGATGTGGAACCTCTTGGTTCTGCTTCAATTGCACAGGTAATGCATTTCATATAAAATCTCTGCCTGGCTAGAAGTGTAGATGTTTCATGCTACTCATTTTTTATTCATCAAGGCATTACCTGGAATCTTGAAGTTGCTGTTAATAAACATTGGGATATAAGTTGCTTTTGAGCTTCAACTGTGGTTTTGAAGTTGAAGAGTTGGTTACTTCAGAATGGATGGCAGCTTACTGTATCATGTGTATCTGACATGTTTTCCCTGCCAAATTAGGTTCATCGGGCAAGATTGAAAGGTGGCAAGAGTGATATTGTTGTCAAGGTATGGATTCTTGGATGCTAACTTCTAATCTCTGTAATGCCTGCAAGATTATAACTTCAAGTGTATTATAGGTCCAACATCCTGGAGTTCAGGATCTGATGATGACAGACATCTATAACCTTCAAGCGTTTGCTTTATACATGCAAAAGACAGATATCAAATTTGATCTGTACTCTGTGACAAAGGAAATGGAGAAACAGGTGCCCATTATTTTTGTATTACAATTCTTGTAGATTATGGTAGTACTCTTACCTTTCTGTTTTTTATGGTTAGATATTGTTTCAATTGGTAAAGTTGAAGTTTTGGATTCCAAGTTAAGATTCTGGATTACTACTAGTAGCACGAGAAAAATGCCCATCACTGTCAATGAAACATATTGTATAACAGATCAAGTATCTAGCAAATTAGAGTGAAATGTTTATTCTTCAACCACTAAGCATTAGTTATCTTAATCAACATTTTGTGAACAAGTAATATCAGACTATTAAGCCCAAGGAGATGGAGTTTCTCAAATTCATATTTTGTGTGTTTTATCTAATTCTTCACTATCTACATTCTTCCAAAACAAAGAATCACCGTAGTTGATCAAGTCCATATCAAAATCTGCTCATTTTACAGCTATCTTAATCTTTTGACTCAGTCAACTAATCATCTTCACTGTTCTTCATAGCTTGCTGAAATGGTATTTAAAGTTTGTAATGCCGATAAAATCTTTCATTTTTAATGAGTCATCTGATTTTTCCTGTTTTGGTTGGGCCTTTGCAAATTTTTTTTCTTGCTTTGAAGATTTTTTTTCGAGTCTTTCTTTGAAGAGTTGGTAACAATATAATTATTTTACCTTTAAGAACAAGCAGATTACTTTCAAATTTTGAAATGAATTATGTTTCATTTTTATTTTGTGAATTGTGGGTTTGTATTTTAACCAAGAGACTGTTGGTTTTTCTTGCTTCTTAACATTTTTAAGTTAAATGTTGTTTCTTTATTTGTTTGTTTGACTTTCATAAACCGAGGTTTGTGGCTGCCTCTGCAGTTATACGATTTAAACCTTGTGCTGATGGAATTTACTCCAGAAACTGTGAAGTGCTTAAATATTTAGATTCTTTCTGCATGGCTACAATTCTAATAAAATACTCCCAGTAATATTTCTTTGTTCATCTATCCCATTCAAGATTGGATATGAATTTGATTTCAAGAGGGAGGCTAATGCTATGGAAAGAATCCGGCAATTTCTGTACGAGAATAATAAAGCAAGTCCGGTTATAGTGCCACGAGTGCTGAAGGATATGGTCAGCAGGTATGTCTGTCCTACAAAATTTATGAGGTGCTTTGCTTCATTGGTTACCCCGTGTCAAGTTGCATAAAAAAATTAAAGCCGTGAGATGCATTCTTTCTATTTCATTTATATTGGCTACATTGTAAACAGTTTTATTTTGGACACACAAACTATTTAAATGTGCTCTTCTTGTAGCAGTTGCAGAATTCCCTCCTACTTATTTTTTCATTTAAGGGATGGAACTGGTGGTTTAGTCAAAGGTCCCAAACTGAGAGCAATATCCTGGTGGGTCAGAGATACTAGGAACATAGATAAATTGTCATGCTGTAGTCGGAGTAGTGAAAATGAGATTGAACACAATGAACAAGGAGAATAGACTTATGGTGTCAAAGTTAGATACCACATAAGTTGTGGGACCGCTTCATGTGATGAGAAGAAATTACAGTGATCACATTTTTACTGATTGGATGACAATCTCTCTGTAGATTGACCCAATTAGCAACGACACTAATCTAATGATCTTTGTGGTTCATGCTTGGGGCCATTCAAATAGTTACTCCACTTTACTCGATCATATGCTGTACCTTCATTCATATGCTGTACCTCCTCTTTTTGCCCTAAACACTGAAAATTGTCAGGCTGCTTGTTTTGTGGTGTTTGTTTGTTACTTTTTTGCTCTATTTCATTGCTCATATAACATCAGGCAGGAACCTTTCAGTGATCAATGTCTTTCTATTTATGCAGGAGGGCCTTAATGATGGAATACATTGATGGGACCCCGATTTTGAATCTTGGTGATGAAATAGCCAAAAGAGGAATTAATCCTGGTGGTAAGATTGCAGCGGCAGCAAAGCAGTAAGCCCCTAGATCATCCCAGAGAGTATGGAGTCCTTCTGCACAAATTTTTTGTTTCTGGTTTTTCTTTTAAAGGGGCTTCTTGCCTGAAATTATGACTTAAGCTTTCTTGAAATCATTTTGTTGGTACACAATTTGTCATTGTACTTCCTAACAAATCAATGTGTATTTTTTTTTGTCGCTTTACAATTTCATAAATTGCAGTCTTCCCCTAACAAATAAGAAAAGCATGACACACCTTTTAAAATTTTTGTAAGTGCAGGAACATACTTAAAAGTTTGACACTAGCATATGGACAAATGATACTGAAGAGTGGTTTCTTCCACGCAGATCCCCATCCAGGAAATATATTGATTTGTAAAGGTTCCAAGGCAAGTAGGCAACTAGCTTTTGTTTCTTTGTGCTCTGCTTTATATTCCTTGAATTTTGGTGTGCGATCTTTTATATTATATGCTATTGATTGGTATGCTATTAATTGGTTGTAATGGTGCTTATAGTTCTCTTTCCAGTAGTTACCTAAAGTTGTTCATGAAATGATCTAAACAAGATGTAGACTATCTGTAAAATAATTGATTTCTGTGAATTTAATGTTCAGCTCTGAACCTTATTGGTATGCCACTTTCACCTCAAGTTAGGTTGCCTTGCTAGACTACGGGCAGGTGAAGGATCTCCCGGATAAGTTGAGGCTTGGATATGCAAATTTGGTACTTGCTATTGCTGATTGTGACCCAATCAGAGCAGCAGAAAGCTACAGGTATGCTTGTAATTACCATCTATTCGAAAATTATCAATTATTTTCCAAGATAAGAGGAGAAACTAGGGCCAGAATTGATGTGCTACTGGGTGCATATTAGTATATGGATTAGTAATGGGTTCTAAAGGACTGATGATGAGCAGGGGATATTATTTGGTGATTCTAATGCTTGCCTAGTTGTTTTCTATATTTCATTCGTCCATTGTTGGTAGCATTTTAGAAGTTCATTTTGCGATCAATTCAGTTCACACGATCTAGGATACAATTAAAAAGTTTAGCAAATACTTTTGGATTGATTTTATGTTTCAACCATAGTAAATTCTTGTACTGCTATGTATATTTTGTTCATATTTTGTTGTTTATCCTGTTCTAGGGACCTCGGCATAGATACCTCAAGCAAATGCGAGAATGAACTGCAGGAATTGTTTAGGTTGGCAGAAACAATGTTTGACACAAAACTGCCACCTGGAGTGGCAATGTTGCAACCTTTCGCAGAGGATTCTTCCATCAAAAAGGTCTCTGTTGAGGTAAGTGGTAGTTATAATAGAAGATGAATTAATCTATGCAGTGCCGTGCTGGTAGTTGGATGGTATCCAAATTTTCCACTGGAGAACAGAATAAAAAACTACTGTCAGTTTCATTTCCTCGTTGTTTCTCAAGGTTTTTTTGTTCCATTTGATTGTCAGTTGTTTCTTAGCAATATGGTGTCTGGTGCTGTTGTTCCAGTAATGAACAACATAAAGTGTTAATTAGCATCATGAACTTGAAGAGTGCGATTGAACCTGGAACTGTAGTTATCATTCGGTTTCCAGGGTGGTCTGGACCAGTGAACCAGTCACATGGCCCCTTTGGTCGTTCAGTATTTTATTGAACCACCTGAGGAAAGGAATTAGGCTGTAAACAAGCTGAATTTAATTTGAACCCGTGAAATTGGTGATTCTGCTTCATTGCTGGATGTGTTCTCTGTGTCTTATAACCAATCTTGGGAAATTAGAAAAAGATAAGGATTGAGTTCGATAACCTTGCTTGGGAACTTGAGCAAGAAAATGAACAAGGACAATCATGCTACTGCAATTTTTATTCATCATAAGATTCTGTGTTTTGGATATGCAGGCTTTCCCAGAGGAACTATTTTCTGTTCTTCGCACAGTGCATCTTTTGAGAGGTCTTAGTGTGGGTCTTGGTATCAACTACTCGTGTGCAGAACAATGGAGACCCATTGCAGAAGAAGCATTGTATCTTGCTGGAAGATTAAAAGGTGACTTTCTAAATCGCAGCTGAATTCGTAAACACCATATAACAGAAGTTATTCATCCTTCATTTTATCATTTCAGATACAGATCTCAAGACTAAGCATCGCAAACAACGTTTTTTCAGGAGATTACTTCAAAGTGAGTGACTTGGCTATTGATGAATTAAGCATTTGCATCCATATGAGTTCATTGACAATGAATGGTTAGGTTTTCTGATTGCTTATCACACGCCATTGTTCTTTTGTAGTTGTTATTCACAAGTCCTTATATGGCACTTGTTTCCACCATGTACAATTTATAGAAATTTTATAATGATTTCATGTCAGACGTGATATTTAATGATTATCTGTGCACAACAGTTCTCTTCCGCGCTTCATTGATCCCTAGAGTTGTTTGGGTTTGGCATAAGTTGAACTTGCGACCCCCATGACAGTTTGTATCTCATTTTGTTTTTTTTTTTTTTTTTTTTGAAGTTATATTTCATCTTTTCAGTCAAGTTCTTTCCAAAATATGCTCAAAGATCCCGAATTACAAATGCTGGGATTGGTACCGAATGTATGAATGGTTGCCTCATGTCATGGTAACTGTTCATAGCAAGTTCATGACTGGTTCAATTTGATTTCCCCCCCTAACAGCAGAGTATTTCAACTTCCTCTATCCTTTTAGTTTGTAGATTCCTTGTTGATTTTTTCTTGACAAGATTCTCAAAATTTCCCCAAAATTATCTCTCAAACTCCATCCAAAACTTCTTCACACCTAATTGAAAAACCTGAAACTGAATCAAGAAATCTTTGAGCTGGATGTGAAAGTATTTCTTCAAATCCCCTGATTCCCATTACAACTCTCTCAAGAGGAAACCACTTAATGAAACAATGCCAACATGAGAAGTCTCTTCTACTTTCATCCTAAACTGCTCTTAACTGGAGAGTAAAATCTCCGGTTCATATCCACTGATTCAGGGAGACATGAAAGAAAAAGTAGATTGATGTTATAAAACTACGGTAGGAGAGAGTTCAGAGCATGATAAGGAAATTATGTATGGATCACTGGCTTTGGGAATTAACCAGTAAACCATTCTATTTATTCTTGGGGTTGATCCAGTGATAATTATTTAGATTACCTCGATCTTGTGTCCATAGATAATTCTGGACTAGTCCCGAACATTTCAATTGACTGTCGAAAAAAGCCCCGAATCGCACATGTTTTAGTGGCTAAACACCAAATATGAGCAAGTTGACATAGCAGATCTGAGCAGGCCAGCAGCCAGCACGATTTTATGCCTATTACTGTTAACGGCGTTGTTATTTATTTATCAGTCTGGGAAGCCATGGCTAAGAATTTCAGTCTCCCTCTCCTATTGCTAAACTCTTGATAAGGTATGGTTTGGTAGCCCTCTTGATTACTCTAATTTGGGAGTCTATTGTTGCTATTTGACACTTAGAGTTAGAAAAACTTGATGTCAAGATTGCATTCTACATAAAGAATTGGATGATTACGAGGATGGTTAACAAAAAAGATGAATCTAGATGATGTTTGTACTTAACTAAAAAAAAAACACTAAAAGGGCATATGAACATTTTAGCATGTAGAATGCTAAACCTGTTGGTACTCTCTTTGCTGCTCATTTCAAGTTGCATGTCATCTACTATATGTAATCAGATGAGGATATGGAATACATGTCTTATGTTCTATATTCTAATATATTGGATGTCTACCATGGAGGCAAAGTACTTAGCAGTGATTGAAGCAATCAAATAAACTATTTGGTTAGGGATCATATGTTTCTTGAAAGGATGAAGCACATTGATATCAAGTGTCATTTTATTCATGATAGTGTTAATTTGGGTGATATTATTGTGAAGAGAATCGGTACTGGAATAATCCATCTAATACATTGATATAAAAGTGCATGTTTAGTAATGTGATTGCGGTTGATTTTTAAAGTGTTTTTCGTGCTGAAATACATTAAAATAATATTTTTTAATTTTTTTAAAATTATTTTTAAGA
>Ga0307518_10001324_pt1 | contig 18493 bp, 8 predicted proteins | sample 25_EM_MG_FD_203889 | JGI IMG/M metagenome (GOLD analysis project Ga0307518, IMG submission 203889) | Populus trichocarpa ectomycorrhiza microbial communities from riparian zone in the Pacific Northwest, United States - 25_EM | ecosystem: Host-associated > Plants > Roots > Unclassified | place...
CTCCATTTAGACCGTGATCTCAAACAAGAACAAGACTTTGTTGACACAGTCCAGTCCATAGCAGGGGGCAAACGTGTTTGAAAGCTGTGGTGTGGCATTGGTATCTACTTGTGATTTGGGATCCAATTGGCTCCATGAAAGGTGCATTATCCTCTAATTTGATTTTGATTTTTTTTTTTACATCAACATCACCCTCCCAAATTGTTTATTACGATGTTATAAGAATATTTAGAAGTGTTACAGTAATTATTTTTTATTTTAAAATATATTAAAATAATATTTTTTTATTTTAAAAAATTATTTTTGACATTAGAATATTAAAATGATATAAAAATATCAAAAACATATTAATTCAAAAAAAATAAAATAAAAATTCAAAAATATTTTTAAACTACCGTGTCAAACACTGTCGTAGTCTACAAAAGGTTTGACGCAATCTCGAGTGCATCAAGACCCAAGACTATTTTTAGTCGGGGAGGAAATGAAAGGAAAAGGTAAAAAGACTGGTTCACACGACCAACTGCTGCCGAGGAAAGAGCAAAAACTGCCATTTTTTTGGGGGGAATCGTATTCTCTTTAAGTTATAATTCATTATTGATAGTTCGAGGAAGGCAGGATAGTTTAGGACTACGTATTGATCTTGGAAAATAAATAATATCTCGATATTGTTTGATTTTTCTAGTTGAAAATATTCTTTGATACGCTATAAACGTGAAAAAGAATCCCTTTTCTATTTATTTTTTTTACAGTACGAGGATGTATTTTGCATACGTGAAATTTTATTTTTTTTCATTCAAATGCCTTTATTTTTATTGTTTTTTATTTGAGTATTTGTGATTTTATTTTTTGTATTTAAATACTTGTATTTTTTAAATTTTTTTATTAAATGTTTCTACTAAACATTCCATTTTCATAGCCATATTTGACCGGGTTGAGAGAGAACAAAAACAAATAACAAAACTATTTGAATTATAAAAACAAAAGATAACTTGCTCATGAATTCTTTAATATAAATAATATATATTCAATAAAATATTTTCAGTATGCTACAAAAAAATGATTATTTTATTTAATTGGTTTAGAAATTTGTAAGCACAATATAATGAGCTTGAAAATATATATTCAATCCCTTTAAGTTTGTTGTCTTTTTAAATTATATCATATTAAAAAAATAAAGTTTGAACTTTGAAACTAGCTTTCAACAATAAAAGGAAAAAAAACAAACAAACTCAAAGACAAGCTGCAGGGTGAAACTAGAACATGGGCCGGGAGGCATGGCAGGTCCAGTTGTTTTCGACCCATATAGGACATGGTTTAACTAGATAGGAGATTTATATTATACCGGATTAAAATTTTTCAAATATAAAAAAAAAAAATCATCAACCACTTTGATTATGATAATGTTTTTAATTAGGAAAAATCTGGAACACAAGTCCTTGATTTGAATAGATCAATAAATTTACTTTATTTAATAATATAATTATAAAAAAACTAATGACAAAAAAAAAAACAACCACTAATCAAGAAAAATAAACACACGATAGTATTATGAAAGTTTAGCATTTAAATATTCTTAAAAGTTTTGAATATTCTTATTTGATAATAAAATAATAATTAAATGAGAATGAGTAAACTTCACTGAGAGAGAATAAAATAAAAAATTTAAAATTAAATTATTAGCAAATCAAAGGGTAAATAACGAATTGTAAAAAAATCAATTAAAAAAATAACATAAAAAACAGCACTATTTAGAATACCAAACTTAAAAGTTTTGAATATTCTTATTTTTATTCTAGTTTATGTAATCCATTGAAATAAAAAAAAAATTATAAAGTTTCTGGCACGGTGCCAGCTCTTTTCACACCCACGTTTAATGGAATCGTCATATTACTCAATTGACTAAAATTTTAAAATACAAGAATTCCTATGCAAAAAAAAGAGAAAAAAGAACGTAGGCGATTATGTAAATAAATTACGATGAACAGGTCCAGTTTCTTGGCTCCTGTGGTCCACAAGATCCGCGGGCCCACCCGCAAGAATAGAAATTTCTCACAATCCTTATGGGCTCCATCTGACCGTTGTTATCTATGCGTTTGGCAGTATAGTTGCGAGTGCTTTTCAAATAATTTTTTATGTTAAAATGTATGTTAATAATTTTTTTTATTTTTTAAAAATCATTTTTGACATCAGCACATCAAAATGATATAAAACGTACAAACCATATTAAATTTTAGTAAAAAAAAAAAATTCAAATTTTTTAGAAACGCCGCATTCCCAAACAATATATTAGAACTTTTCGGCTCATAAATGATTCAGCACAATATATTAGAACTTAAATCTACTTGTTTAATCCTGCTAAGACTTTGTAGAAAGAACTGGAATTGGCTTCCTATGTCGACCACATCTTCAAAAGCATGATTTTCTTGTTTAATACTGCATCTCATATTGATTTCTTTCTTTTTTTAAAAAAATAATAATCCATTTTGACGCTATATTCAGCCGGCGAGATGGAAGAGATAGCATGAACTACGAGGAAATGATGAACTAACTCGTCCCCTGTTTGATGGAAGAATTCGGATAAACGGTAAAAAATAAGAGGAAAAAAATGTGATTGATTTCTTAATTGAGACATCTTGGGGTGTTTGAAAAATCCTGTGAATAAACCCACATCATATGAATTGGTATTGAAAAAAATAAACGAACCGAACCTCATCCAAACTTTAGTATTATATTTTTTTCAAAATGATTTTAGTATTTCTAGTTTGCATCTTCGTGTTATGTCACGAGTCACATTAATTTTTTTAATGTAATCTAAAATGTTCAAGTTGTGAAGAATTATTTGAAATTGTTATTAAACTGACTTAGCGAGTCCACATTAAAACTTATTGACCAACTCCTTACTTAGCCCAATTCTAAAATTAAATTGTGTGAGAGTTCTCAACATGACCTAATTGACTTGATCGGTCTAGAAACACCCCGTCCGACTATTAAAAAAGTACGAGAATTAAATTGAGAAAAAAATAGATAAAATTGATAGGAAAAAAACCTCTTGAATCAACTTTTTGTCCAGCTCAAGTTTAATTTTAAACCATGTAAGAGTTACCTTACATGACTCGATCAACGTGGTCGGTTGAAAGGCAACCCACCCAATTGAAAAAAAGAAGTTAAAAGGATAAAATTGAGTGAAAAAAAGATGAAAATAATAAAAAATTCCTATTGATCTGACTTTTTGCCTTGCTCAGGTTTGAAATTAAACCACGTAGGAGTTATCTCGACGTAACTTAGTCGATTTTTCTAGTCCAAAATAACTTAATTGACTGGTAGAAAAAGTATAAGGATGAAATCGAGAAAAAAAAAGATGAAATTGACATGAAAAAAAAACTCTCGACCAAGCTTCATGTCTTGTCTAGGTTTAAAATTAAATTCTATAAGAGTTGTCCTAAAATAATTTAATTATTAAAAAATAACCCGAGCAATTATTAATTTTTTTTATAATGAAACGAAGATAAAAAAAAAGGATAAGATTGAAAAAAAAAAAAAAGATGAAGTGAGAAAAAAAAAGAGCATAGAGGTTGAATTGAAAAAAGAAGAAGAAGGAATGCTCTCTTTCATTACGTTGACATCCTTTAATTCAATAGGTTTTGAATTTGGATAAATTTATATATGAAAAAAAAAAGAAAAATGTCAAGGGGAACAAAAATCCATACACATGGAAGATAAAAATAGATTGCAAGCATACCTATTTATTCTCCAAAACGTCCTAACGTCGATGTGCATATATGGCAGGGTTTTTTTTAAGCATATGATTTCGTCTTCTTTGTTGATTTTCAAGTTCGAACATTAGAATTAGTTTTAAGAAAATTATTCGTCTATATAAATGATACACGTTTTAAAATTATTTATAAAGGGAAATTAACATCTTCTCCTACCAAAGTTGAGAAAAAAAAATTAAAAAATTATACATCCATATAACTAGGGGTGATCATTTTCGATTCGGTTCGGTTTTTATAAAAAAAAGTAACAAAACTGATTTTTTTTTAAAAAAAACCAAAACCGGTTCAAACCGACCGGTTTCAGCTCAGTTCGGTTTTTAGAACAAAACCAGTTCAAACTGGTTGGCTCGGTTTTTTTGGCTTGACTCGATTTTTTATGGGTTGACTCGTTTTTTTTTCCAGTTTGACTCGGTTTGGGTTCGGTTTTTCAGTTTCAGGCTTATAAAAACGAAACTGAACCAAACCGGTCAGTTTTTTTAAAATTTTAATATGTTTAATCGATTTTTTTTCACAGTTCGGTTTTTTCGGTAATTTTTTTTTTGGTTTTTTTATTTTTTTACTCATCTCTACGTGCAACTGGGGTTATTTTTTTTTGGGATAAAACTACAATTTTGCTTGTGAATTCATCGATATTCTATTTCCATTCCTATAATTTAAAACTTTTCAATATTACTACTATAGTATTTAAAGAGTTTCAATTTTCAATATTACCCCAATAGTGTTTTAAAAGTTTCAATTTTGTTTCTGACTCCTAGAAAAACTCACTTTTCTTCATATTTTATTCTATTTTATCTATTTTTTAGTCTCATGATCCCATAAATCACTTTAAAACCTCAGAAAATAAATTGAAAATGCAGACTATTTAATGATTAGGGCTAAATAGGAACTTTCAAAAAATTAGAGGGTAACATTAAGAAATCTAAACTATACGAGCAGAAGTGGACATTGATGAATCTATAGGGCCATCAGTGAAGACCAATCTTCCAACTGTTTTGTTTATTGAAAATTAATAATAATGGCGGCTCCTGGCATGGTATGGACGACTCTGTGCACTTGTCGCCGCCCACCCTTTGACTTCTACAGATGGCTGCCTTCATTCTCACCGTCTATTGCCGGTCATCTTAGCTTTAAATAAAAATTTCACAATCTTAGATTTTCAAATTATCAAAACAACTAAATTTCACGAGGATTCGTATAAATAATAATGAATTATGATAATATATTTGTTTAATTATTTTATAATATATTTTTCTTGTAGCTCATTTAGTTAACGTGTTTTTCTTAAATGAAAGGTCACGGGTTCGAGTTGATGGACTTGTGATCTATATAATTTTTTGGCTTGTACTTTTTTATAACCGACCCATTATTATTTTTTATCGTTCTTGTTATTTTTTTTATTTTTTTTTTAAATTATATATTTTAATTTTAATTTTTTATTAAATTTTATCATTCAATATTTAATTTATTGTAAATCAATTTTTTTATTTTTATCATATAATAAAATAAAATAAAAATAATTCAACACGGTGGAGTTCGTAACTTATATTACAGGTTTGACAAATTGACTACAACAAACCTAACATAATTCTTTTTTTTTATCTACCCAACAAACAAGGTCATGTTGGAATATCCTAAACAATTTAATTTAAAACTTGAGTTAAATAAAGAGTGGGGTTATGATTTTTTAAGTTTTAAATATTATATTAAATTTAATAAAAATATTGAAAAATTTCTAATGATATAAATATTATTTTTTTCATGTTTTAAATTTTTTTTATCCAAGCCTAAGCAATAACCTAATACTGTCAAGACATAAATGGAAGTTGGTTTTAAGTGATAGGTGAGTTTTTATTTTTAACCAAACTGATAAATGAGATTGTTTATATTCAGATTTCAATTTTTAAAATAGATTATGATAAATAAATATATTATTGAGCATGTACAATCCTACCCGTATTTAGATTCCAATACATGATGTCTTGAATACCCTATCCGTATATGGCTTCATCGTAAATACAATAAAATACTTTCTAATATGTATGAAATCGATTCAAGCTTGATTTCATCATAAAACGTGGAAAGGATAACGTTATTCATGAATTGTTGTACACTTTCTTTATACATAAAAAAAAAAAAAAAAATTACTAACGGGAGAGACTAATCTGAAAGCTCATGTACTGCATTGCTACTAACCTAGTCATCTCTCTCACTCCCTCCCAAGTCCCAACGATCCAAGTTTATAATAATATATAAAAAATAAAAAATATCATTTACTTACATAGCTAATTTTTTGCTTTTATAATCAATTTCGATCTATCTTTTCATAAGAAGGTAATATTTCAATATGCAATAAGTTAGACTAATTATATTTTAAGTTTGAAACATGCATTGAAAAAAACGTTAATTGATAAATTTATTTAAAATCAACATCAATGTTAATCATTACTAAAATAAAATAATTATATTAATTTGATTCCTTAAGAAAGTGATTATTTCTATTAATTTTTTTTATTAACATGGGTGTCCAGGTCAGCTTGCACGCACATCGACTAATCCCACGGACCCTAAAGTTAACAACCATGTAAGCCTCTAGTGAAAACCTAAGACCTAATCAGTTGAGCTACCCCTTAAGGTTTTTATCAATTCTTCTTCTTCTTATTTTTTTTATTACGTAGTTGTTCGGGTCAGCTTGCGTGCACCTCGACTAATTCTACGGGTCCTGAAATTAACGACCATATAAACTTCCGATGATTTTGAGATGACTTGAACTTGTGACTATAAAAAAATAAATTTAAAGCCTAATAAATTAAGTTATCTATTAAAGTTAATTTTTTTTTTATTATCAGTAGTTGTTGTAGATAAAAAGTTGGATATAATTAATGATTTTTTGGTATGCTGATATGAAATAATGATATAGCATATGAATTATTTACTAGAGCTAGGATGCTAAAATCTCTCGTTACTCGCCGACATATTTTTTTTGGACATGTACTAGTTTGCCAAAACATTTCTTAGACTGTCTTGGATATAATAAAATCTGTGTCTTAGATGTAGCAACTGGACAGAAGAGAAGAGAAGCAAGTACGTAGCGAGAGAGACACCCACAATTGTGCTTGTTTGGTCAAAATCCCACCATTTCTTTATCTGACAGCTCTCCTCACCTTTTCTACGAGTTCTTTAATGGTTTCCAATACCCAACAAACAAACCCATCTTCTTCCCCCTCCCTCTTTTTTCTCTCAACTTGCTTCTTCTTTCTTCTTCAACATCAAATGGGCACTTCACAAATCTTCATTTCCTTGAAGGGCTTTGCTGGCTCTTAGTAATATCACATACCCTCCCCCCCCCCTCTCTAATTGTCTTCAAGCTTTGTGGAAGTTTCTTCTCTTCTCTTACTGACATGGGGGTCCAAGCTTTGTGGGTTGCGTTTCTTGTTCTTGGATTCTTGATGTTCCAAGCTCACGTCTTGCAATCACAGAACCTAGCATGCAACCAGAATGACTTGAGGGCATTACAGGAGTTTATGAGAGGCTTACAATCACCAATTCAAGGTTGGGGTACTACCAATTCATCATCCTCTGATTGCTGCAACTGGTCAGGCATCACTTGCTACTCCTCCTCTTCACTTGGTCTAGTAAATGATTCTGTCAATTCTGGCAGAGTGACAAAATTAGAGCTTGTAAGGCAAAGACTGACTGGCAAACTTGTGGAATCAGTAGGCAGTTTGGATCAGCTTAGAACCCTCAATCTCTCCCACAATTTCCTCAAAGATTCACTGCCTTTCTCATTGTTTCACTTGCCAAAACTAGAGGTTCTAGACTTGAGTTCCAATGACTTTTCTGGCTCTATCCCACAAAGCATCAATCTTCCCTCCATCAAATTCCTTGACATTTCCTCAAATTCTTTAAGTGGCTCGCTCCCTACACATATTTGCCAAAACTCTTCAAGAATTCAGGTTCTTGTTTTGGCTGTTAACTACTTCTCTGGTATTCTTTCACCTGGGCTAGGGAATTGCACCACCTTGGAGCACCTCTGTCTTGGAATGAATGATCTCATTGGTGGTATAAGTGAGGACATCTTTCAGCTGCAAAAACTGAAGCTTTTGGGTCTCCAAGATAACAAGCTTTCGGGGAATTTGAGTACTGGTATTGGTAAACTCCTTAGCCTTGAACGTCTAGACATTTCCTCCAATAATTTTTCGGGTACCATTCCAGATGTTTTTCGCAGCTTATCAAAGTTGAAGTTTTTCTTAGGCCATTCTAATTATTTTGTTGGTAGAATACCCATCTCCTTGGCAAATTCTCCCTCTCTCAATCTGCTTAATTTGAGAAATAATTCATTTGGAGGCATTGTTGAACTGAATTGTTCTGCCATGACTAATTTGTCATCTCTTGATTTAGCTACTAATAGTTTTAGTGGGAATGTGCCTTCTTATCTTCCTGCTTGTAAGAATTTGAAGAATATTAATCTTGCCAAGAACAAATTCACCGGCAAAATCCCCGAAAGCTTCAAGAATTTTCAAGGCCTTTCCTACCTTTCCCTCTCAAATTGCAGCATTACCAATCTTTCATCTACCCTTCGAATCCTGCAGCAGTGCAAGAGTTTAACGGCTCTGGTCCTCACCTTGAATTTCCAAGGTGAAGCATTGCCTGCTGATCCTACGCTTCATTTTGAGAACTTGAAGGTTCTTGTTATTGCTAATTGTAGACTCACGGGATCTATACCCCAATGGTTGAGCAACAGCTCAAAATTGCAGTTGGTGGATTTGTCATGGAACAACTTGAGTGGAACTATTCCTTCCTGGTTTGGTGGTTTTGTAAATCTCTTTTACTTGGACTTATCAAACAATTCATTTACTGGCGAGATTCCAAGGAACTTGACTGAATTGCCAAGCCTCATCAGCAGGAGTATCTCAATTGAGGAGCCTTCACCGTATTTCCCATTATTCATGAGAAGGAATGAAAGTGGGAGGGGGTTACAGTATAATCAGGTTCGGAGCTTTCCACCTACTTTGGCACTTAGTGACAACTTCCTTACTGGACCAATTTGGCCGGAGTTCGGTAATCTGACAAAGCTCCATATTTTTGAGTTGAAGTCGAACTTTTTGTCCGGAACTATACCTGGTGAATTATCGGGGATGACCAGCTTGGAGACTTTGGATTTGTCCCATAACAATCTTTCTGGGGTCATACCCTGGTCCTTGGTAGATCTCAGCTTTCTGTCCAAGTTCAGTGTTGCCTACAATCAACTACGTGGGAAGATCCCTACTGGAGGTCAGTTTATGACTTTCCCAAACTCAAGCTTCGAAGGGAATTATCTTTGTGGTGACCATGGTACCCCTCCTTGCCCAAAATCTGACGGACTTCCACTTGATTCACCCAGAAAATCAGGAATAAACAAATATGTTATTATCGGAATGGCTGTTGGCATTGTTTTTGGTGCAGCTTCCCTTCTTGTCCTCATAATTGTGCTGAGAGCACACAGCCGGGGGTTGATCTTGAAAAGGTGGATGCTGACACATGATAAAGAAGCAGAAGAACTCGATCCAAGGCTAATGGTTCTGCTGCAAAGTACGGAGAATTATAAGGATCTCTCCCTGGAGGATCTACTGAAATCCACCAACAATTTTGACCAGGCAAATATCATTGGCTGTGGGGGTTTCGGTATAGTTTACAGAGCTACCCTCCCTGATGGTAGAAAGCTTGCAATCAAACGTCTCTCTGGTGACTCCGGTCAGATGGACAGGGAATTCCGTGCTGAAGTAGAAGCCCTGTCAAGAGCTCAGCATCCAAATCTCGTGCATCTCCAAGGTTATTGCATGTTCAAAAATGACAAACTCTTGGTATACCCTTACATGGAAAACAGCAGTTTGGATTATTGGTTGCATGAAAAAATCGATGGGCCATCCTCACTAGATTGGGATTCAAGGCTTCAAATTGCTCAAGGGGCTGCAAGGGGGCTTGCATATTTGCATCAAGCATGCGAGCCACATATCCTTCACCGGGATATAAAGTCCAGCAATATCCTTTTAGACAAGAATTTTAAAGCTTATTTAGCGGATTTTGGTCTTGCACGGCTCATGCTACCTTACGATACCCATGTCACAACTGATCTTGTGGGGACATTAGGCTACATTCCTCCTGAATACGGCCAAGCTGCAGTTGCTACCTACAAGGGGGATGTGTACAGTTTTGGGGTGGTTCTTTTGGAGCTTCTTACTGGGAGAAGGCCTATGGATATGTGCAAACCGAAAGGATCGCAGGATTTGATCTCTTGGGTGATTCAGATGAAGAAGGAAGATAGAGAAAGCGAGGTGTTTGATCCATTCATTTATGACAAGCAGAATGACAAGGAACTGCTACGAGCACTCCAGATTGCATGCCTTTGCTTAAGCGAACACCCAAAACTAAGGCCCTCAACAGAGCAGCTAGTTTCTTGGCTTGATAGCATCGACACCAACACCTAGCTTTCCTACGTATTATCTGGAGACTCTGGTTTGTACAGCTAGAGATTTTCCTTGTATACAATTTAGAAAGTCCATTTCAACCTATTATCGTTGTGTTTGCTGTATGAGTTGATCCTGCTGTAAATAGTACCCACAGGCTTGGGTTCTCAGAGTTTGCTGCTCTCCAGAGCGGAGGAGAGAAAGGGATCTAATCAGGCGAGGAAAAGTAGCTGTGTTACAAGTCTTTACATCGGAAATTAGTTCTCTGTAGAGAAAATTGTTAATTCTCAGACATGCACAAAATAAAGTTTTGTATATGCAAATTATCATGGTTAATCATGTTTGTTTTGTGCCCTGTGGTAAAAATTATTTTGCGTTAGTCGACATCATTTGGCCAAGCTTTTATTTTGTTTCTTGAATCCTGATGTGGAGACCTTAGAGACCACGCCAGAGGACACCAGGACAGTTTTAGCTGCAAAGAGAACTGCCTGGGAGGGCTGGAAGTATAAGTATGGATTTGATTGTTTTTTAAAGTGTTTATTTGTTTAGAAGTATATCGAAATAATTTTATTTAAAAAATTATTTTTAATATTAATATATCAAAATAATTTAAAAATATTTAAAAAATTTAATTTGAAACGATTTTTTTTCTTTAAAAATTAATGAAAAACCGGTTCAATCACAGTCATGGATAGCACCTGAAAGGGATAAAAATTTTCTGTAGTTTTCTGATAACAATAAAGTCCAACTCCCGAGAATATATCGATTGCGAAATCTTAAGGGTTTGTTGAGCTTCATTGGCTTCCTTGTGAATGTCAAGAAATTATTGATCCATTTGTGGTCCATACAATGCTTTCTTCTTGTTTGTTCTTCGCCACTCCCTGGTCTTATTCGGATGTCACCGTGTTTTTGCCTTTCAATGCTATTGACTTTTGGCTTGGTGTTTACTTTGAAAGCTTTGCTGCTTGATAAGGATTTTAGGTGTCTTGACATGAGAATTTTTGCCAAAAAACTGCCTTGGTTTAATGGAAATATAGGGACCTCGTTAGTCGTTATAGCTTGGCCATTTCACATAGGAAACAAGAGTAATTGCTCATGTAAACCTTTCGTGAATTTTTGCTGTCTTTATACTATAGTTTGTTCTTGTGGGTTGCCAAGCGTTATCATCACGATACTACACAGTACACACTGCTCGAAGCAATCCACCCTTTCCTTTCTCTTCGTTTAGCAGGGGAGCAGTTCTCCAGCTATCTAATAGCACTTAAATTTAGGTTTTTTTTTTATTATAAAAAACTGGTACAATTATCAAAGTGAGTGCGGTTCTTGTTAGGCTACCATTAAGCGCAGGAATATTCTCCTTCGAACCTTGCATGCCTGGTGATTGTGGGTTGGTCAGTCATATAGATTGCAGAGAGTATTTGCATTGTGCTACCAAAATTACCTAAAACCATAGAGTCAAAAGAAAGGAACACACCAAATTCTTGGTCCGTAGGTACTGCTTATAGACTTTATGTGGTATTTTACAACATTTCTAAAGTTTGACTGTTTCCCCATTTCTTAACCAAATATTTGATTTTGAGCTTGGACTGGACATGCATGTTTTATCAAGTTGCCGGTCAACTCTGGCAAGTGGGAGGCGGGCTCGTAGCAGGATTCTTTTCTTTCCTCTCAATTTTTTGTTCAGCAGGACTTTGCATCAGATAAATAAAATATTGGAGGGCCAAAAGTAGAACATTGAAATTACTTCACCAACCACCATCTTGCCTGGAAATTAAAGGCAAAAAAAAGAAGGAAAGAAAATGGCGCCTTGCACAGAAATCTCAATACAGATGCCAAAGGAGGGAGGGCCCATTCGGGGAGTCACTCAAAATATGACCACAGAATGCTCCCTTTGCACTGTGAGATAATTGGTAGTGCTAGTAATATTTTAGAAGTTCTCTTTTCTTCACCGGTTACCTCTGGCAAATCCCAACTGGGTGCAAAGAACTTTTGGTTTGTTTAGGTCATATTAAATAATTTTGATAGATAAGCACGAACCCTGCAATCAATTCCAGTGCCAGTGGCGCACTAGTTACTATGATGATTTTGACCAATAGAGGTTGCCAGACGTGCAAGAAAATGAACCGCCATGACATGGGATCTACGTTCAATATGTTAAACAAGAACACTTGATGCAAACACAAACCCGTTTGCCAGCAAATGAATCCAAACAAGATTTACTTCCACTACTAGAAGTGGGGATGCCAAAAGGCCCAAAACCGTTGTCATCACAACGACAGAGAAAGCAGGGCATGTTGCGCTAAGTCCTTCAGGTGGCGAAAGCACAATCACAAGTATCTTTCACAAACCAATGCGTGATGAGTTATTCCATTCAAGTATTTCTTAAGACAACATGCTGTTAGTCCCTTTACGTGTCCTCTATGCCGAGTTTGACACGACACCCATGCCTTAGCGTCGATATAATGTCATTATGGTCATTGAATTTGCTATTTTATTCAAATCTAGTGTTCTTGATGGCTATCGGCATGATACCAATTTGTAAACTTCAGGAGTTCTAGACTTCAACCTATGCTGGAACCTATACCCATCCAGAGAAAATAAAAAAAGAAAAAGAAAAGCTCCATTAACTGGTTCACGAAATAGGAGCACGAGGCATGTCCTCGTCCAATCCTTTTACTGAGAAAAAGGCAGCACTGAAATCAAAGCCAAAATCTCCAAAAAGTGTTTTGACACCACAAAGCATGAGTGAATTAACCACTGACAACAAAATGCTTCAAGATTTACTAGGAACCTCATTTTACAAATCCTCGAATCTGCCCTCTTTTAGCAAGTTTCCTAATTAGGAAGATTGGATGAAAGGATTTTCCAGACAAAAATTCTCATGCCTTTTCCTGAAAAATCCTTTAGTGGAGTCACTGGTCTTACATGAGCTACAATAGAGTGCCTCTCTGGCTCTGTTGCCAACCTGATCTGATCAGTTTATCTTGCGAGAGCTGGGGATTTGCAATTAACACTCATTTTCTTCACAATATCATCACAAGAAACTCGAAAGTCTTCACCTCCTCATCCGTGTCTCCATGGCAATACGTTGTTCATTTCATTTTACGATTTTCTTCCAACAGTAATGCCAAAATTCAAACATTTAAGATTTAATGTAAAATCTATCCGCTGCATTTAAAGCCTTTGAACTCAGAATCCTTAATCTAAAGGATCCAATTATCCAATCCAGTAAAAACAAAGAACAGGGATTCTAATTCCAATTCATTAAAAGTGAATGCGACAGCCTTGAAGATCGAGAACGCAGGGTGTGAAAATGTGATGCCCGGGCATCTGTAATTTCAACGCCAAGGAAAATAAGAAGATGGCTGCTGACAAAACTAGTTGTAGCACTGACTTGAGAGGAAATTATTCATCTAGTCAGAAAGTAGAGGTGAAGTCTAGAATACACGTTCTGGGCTTCAAGAATCACGAGTATATTACAAACAGAACGTAGTGAATAACTGTTTCGAACATGTCAGGAAAAAAAAACCAGGAGATGAAAATGTACATGAATCTTAAAAGTAAACTACAAATTGACTAATGCAATCAACTACATCTAACGGGAAACAGAACGGCATGCTGAGACTAATGAATATTGCAGCATGAATAGCAAAGCTTTTGCTTTGAATCCTACGAAAGAAGTCTATAAAATATTCCTAGGAAAAAAAACTTTGAAACAAACGATCCTTACCTTGTGAAAAGTGTGAAATACACATCTGAAATCTGAATTATGAATCAAAGGCATGTTTATCTTAGTGAAAAATCGATAGCAAATATTCAAATTTAAAACGTAGTCCAAGATTTTTTAAAAAAAATTAATGTGAAAAAGCTATAACCAAGCCTAGAAGCATTTCCACGGCCATGATTTCTTTTTTCAAAATTAAGTCTGATCATTTCAGGCAATTTTTAGAAATAAATTATTTGGTATATTCTCCATAGATCACCCTACCATGTAACAGTCAACATTTAACTCGTTTATTTTGCAGTTCCAATTGGAAATTTAGAAGAATGACTTGTTCTGAAGGCTCACCGAGTACACAGCTTTTGATGACTGAATATAAACATAAAAGCTTGCAGACAGATACAAACACAACTGTATTTACGGAGGGAAGAATTTGATTTCAATCAATAACAATATCACTTTGGATTTCCTATTCAGCATCCACGAAATCAAAATCTTACGACCAATGAGCACTCATAACATGATGACATCTTTTAACATAAATGGAACACTATCTCAAGAAAATTAGAATTAAATATCAGGCATTGGACTCCATGTCATCTTCTATCTCACGCACAGCTTGAAGGGGACCACCACCAAACATGTAGCCACTGTCCGAGAGATTATTTAGAGGACCATTTCCAAATAAACATACCTGTGGCTCAGTCTTATTCAAGCAGTCCCACTCATCATCAGACAGAGACCAACTAAAAATGTCTATGTTTTTCATTATGCGATCCGACTTAAGGCTACAAGGTAAGACACTGGTGCCTCTCTGCATTCCCCACCGTAAAATAACCTACAACAGATATACACTCAACCTGTCAAGCTACATGAAGTAATGCAAAACATTTCTTTTAACTCTTTAATGAATCATAAAATCGTGTTTGCAAGTCAAAACCATGTTAATTTTATTTGAGCTTTAGGTACACTGTCCACTTTCTCATCAGACAGGCCCTTTTTCTCGTTGCAGCTAACATCCGGAAAGAGTTTCACATTTTGCAGTGGCCACCTGAGTCAGATTCCAAAAGTCACCAGGGGTATTGGTGTGTGTTTTTATATACATATACTTCGCCTCTAGTTGGAAATCAGAGTGAGAAAAAAACAACATTAATAATTTAAAAATCCTACAATTGGTTTGGGGGTGAATCTGTCAAGAGAGTTGGATTTGAAACAGAACTGCACTTTCTGAACTTGAGAAGAAATTGGAAAATACAAAAGGTCAGCAAATGCAAAGGAGAAGAGAGCAGACGAAATAATAGGATGACAATCACATAAAAATGCTGACTAAAGCAGCCATAACATGAATCATTTTCGAGGGGAGGGGGGAGCACTACCAGGCAAGGTTGTGCAAGGAACATAATATTTTATTTTTTTCTGAAAAAGAAGAAGAAGAAATACCACCATATCAATAATATCAGAAAAGAGCCACCACACAATACAGAAAAAGCCTTATGCATGCACAAATTGATTACTGGAAGAAAATTGATCTAATAATAACAATAAAAAAGCCCGAGCTATGAATTAAAAAGGAAAATCTTTCAGTAATTAGCCTATCTTCAGCTGCAAGTAACTTTCAATTTGTTTTTTCAATGAACTTCTACAAAAAATAGACCGTTTTAGCAATGGTTTTGAAGTTATGATATCCTGCAAACCAAAAGGAACTAAATGCTTATGTTAACTTTAAAAAATGAGTTTCAGCTAGTTAAGATGGTCACTAATGAGATTTATAACAACTCGCTGTCAATCCCCTGTTCCAACATGAAACAGATGCCTATCATAAATGACATACAGAAAATAAAAACAAAACGAATACTTGAGATCATCTGCAGGTGCTCAAATTATACTTTAGAGCTCCATGAATTACAAGATAATTACTTCAAACCACCTTTGATTTAATTTATGGCAGTTGACCAAGACAAAAATACAGTGACCTGATAGTGTAAATTGGTCCTGATAACAACAATGTTGAACCCTAAGAAAAAATTACTACACGGGGGCCTTTATGTTTCTTTCATCTTGTTGGATGAACATGTGTTACTTGGATTAAGAGTAAGGCAATTGGTGCTCATCCAACTTGAATGGATCGAAGCAAACTAATTAAAATCTGCAAAGAGCTCTTTGTTTTGCTTTATCTTTTTCAACAATATATCATAAACTTTTTCTCAATTCAACTTAACGTTTAACCAATTTTGAAAATCATAGCCCGAACCATTTTCAAGGTGTGGTTTTCACAATTAGACCAGGGACCAAATAGTGCATTCATAAAGAGGAGATCAGAATATAAAAGCTCATATTAAGGCTGAAAAGGAGGTGATCAATTTTAATGAAATAACACTTTGAATTGCACTCTTGTGTTTTCTGCACTCCCTCCATTCTCTTCTGCTCTTTCTTCTCCCATTTTCTCTTCATGTTTTTTTTATATTAATGAACATAATTTACAGGAAACATCAAACAGGTTTCAGAGCTAAAACTGTAAGAAATAATCCAAATGATCATGGAACTTTCTCAAACCTGCTACAAGAACAGGAACCATACTTTGATCCCTAGTGATATACTATAACAACACACAAAACAATATATAGATAGCTTTAAGTCAATTTTCAATTTTCTTAAAATCTGATCCATATATTGCAGGATGAGGATAAGTCCACACTCTTGAACAGAAATGATTCGTGTGCAGCATATCAGTGTACCGGGGATCAGAAGAATATTAATTTTCATTACTTGCACAAGAATCATTAAATTTCAGAATCCACCTTTTATTTGTCAATATCTGTTCAGACTAGTTTGGCATTCAATCCTATGTTGGAAATACTTCTTAATATTTGTAAATCTTATTTTAGAAAGAAAAAAAATATTAATGATCATCGTAGTTTTAAAAAACATAAATATCAAACTTTTAGATATATTGTTTGGGTATTACAGGGATAATAACAAAATATGAGCTCATTGGAAGAAATGTGAACTTATTGGTCATAATGTTTTTTAAAATGAACTTATTTGTACTTTTCCCTACTCAATTTTAAGACCCATGCAATTCATGCTCAATTAAATAAGGCCTGGAACCTCCAGGCGTATCCCTTAACAATCTGAGGAAGCAAATGAAGTCCTCACAATTTATGCGCTGTCAGCATCTTTTCTCTAGTTTTCAGGAACCAATTCAAGAAAAAAAAAATCTCCCCTAGTTTTCAAATCTGACCTTAACATTAACATTCGGATAAGCACATACATATTCTTAGTCAGTATATCCAGGTGCTCTATCACTAACAAAAATATTAGCACTGCAGATGGCATTTGATATCCAGAAACAAGAGAATTGCAACATTCTAGACAGACTCATGGATGTGCCAGTGGAAGTTACAAGTAAAACACAAAGGTTAATTAAATCAATTTGAAGTTGGTTTCAAAAAGTCTAATCTACAATACCTTCCATTCATATCTGAGAAAACCTTCATATTCTCAGATTCTGGGGCAAAAGAAAATAGTGTATACAGGTGGCTACAGCTATTTGAGGCAAGCATTGCATCAACAAAAAACATCAACATAACATGTAGGATTAAAGGAATCGGTATGACAGATATAAGAAAGGGGTGGAAAACAGAGTAAAACATTACCTGTTCAGGTGTCTTCTTGTGTCTTTCTGCTATCTCTGAGACAACACACAATTTCAGCATGGGCCCATGTACTGATCTTGACCTCCTGAATGATATGCGAGGAGTGCCAGGTTCATCTTCCCCTGATCCGCTATCAGATGGTCCAGGGCTCCATGTGGGAACCCCTAATGGTGTGTGAGCAGATACATGAATACCCTTCAATTGACAGAACTTAACCAGTTCTTCTTGCCTCCAAAAAGGATGCAACTCAACCTAATAAAACTACTAAATCAATCAAGAAACTCACATTTGTGGAAAAATCTTTATTTACAATGAAAAAACAGTGAAGAAAAAAAAAGGGAATAACAATAAAAGATAAATTACATGAAAAACTGTTTTATTGTAAACATTCACTGTTGTCATCTCATGACATGCAACAAAAGAGAGTGAATGGAGAGGTATGACAAGATACTAAAATGAGTTCTCATTTTATGAGAATAGGATGTCTTTAGGGAAAATCAGCATGGCAGGCTTGAATCAAACTCTTCTTAACCTTAGAAATGTTGAAATCTCAACCATACGTCATTTGTGATGAAATCTCAACCATATGTCATTTGTGAAACATGTCACTCTTTTATTCCTCTCTAAACTATTTCTACTTAGCACCAAATCATAGGCCAATCTTAAAGCTTTCTATCACCGTTGCATCATGAATCCCTCATTTTCAATAAGACAACCTTTTGGGGTCATTCTAAACAATTTGATTCTATCTAAATCCTCTTGCTGTTATACTAAATGCAAAGCATTGACATATCACCAACTAAACCATACATCCTAATTTATTATTATTCTGCCCAGCAAGAATTTATCTCTTCATATACTAACTGCCACCCTCGCTTGTTATGAAGTTTGAGCTCCCTA
>Ga0307518_10001325_pt1 | contig 18491 bp, 13 predicted proteins | sample 25_EM_MG_FD_203889 | JGI IMG/M metagenome (GOLD analysis project Ga0307518, IMG submission 203889) | Populus trichocarpa ectomycorrhiza microbial communities from riparian zone in the Pacific Northwest, United States - 25_EM | ecosystem: Host-associated > Plants > Roots > Unclassified | place...
ACCAAGAGGTTTGCTCTCTCTGTGGTCTCAGGTTCGAGCCCTGTGGTTGCTCATATGATGGCCACTAGAGGCTTACATGGTCATTAACTTCAGGGTCATTGGGATTAGTCGAGGTGCGCGCAAACTGACCCGAACACCCACATTCAAAAAAAAAAAAAAGAGAGTGGTAAGATTACCTTGTACATAAGCATGATCTTCCCCGAGGAATTGCAAGGCCCAGACAGTTATGTTTGAGTTCTCGTGGTTAAATTATAACTTTTAGGATTGATATAACTGTGTAGGTTAGAAAATAATATAAATTATATTTTGAAATTTTATTTAATAGATTAAGTTATTGGATTAAGATGATTGTTTGATATAATATCAGAGTCTTGATGACCAAACAATCACGAATTTAAATTTCACCATCCCTATTTATGTGATAAAAATTAATTATAAATTAGCGTGAACCTATACAAGTTTCAACTTCATTTAAGAAATATATTACAAAATAATATAAATTATATCTTAGAATCTCACTTAATAGTTATTTACCTTATGAATCCACATAATCATATACGTGGAGTTAATCTCGCCAACATGATTTTTTAGTCTTGGATCATCTTTAGGAGCATTAATGGTCTGCCACTGGTTGATTTCGGATAGGAGATGGTGCAGTTTGCTTCGTGCTTTTTATCTCAAAAGATTCACGATGATCATAATTCCTAATCTTATTTAATAACTGATCCTTTGAATATAAATAGTCTTTTGCAAATATTAGGTCTTAGTCAATTCCAGCATCGTATATCCATCAACAAGCGGCTGCTGATTCCACTTTCAACTCAAAGTGGGAAGTGCTATGATTAATAACCTAACACAGATTTAAAATATTGCCGGTGGAAAGATCCAATGGATGTCAGTTGGTTTGGATCTTCTACAGGTACTATAACGCCATGTACTCCGAATTCTTTTTGACACAGATATTGCTCTCTGACAAAATAAAGACAAACCCACAGTTTATAGCACGATTGTTCTCATTTGCATTTTTTAAATGCACGTATGTAAACTCTCCAATGGTTTCCCAATTTAACAATGAGTACATCAAAAAAAAAAAAATATATAAGATTAATAGTTGTGATGAAAAGACTTTCGTTTCATTTTAAATTTTTTATTTAATATTATATTGAATTTAATAATAGAAAAATTCGTTCTCTTTTTTCTTTTCTAACAAATAATAGATATATAAAAAAAAAGATTCAAAATATCTTTCATGTTTTGACATGTGAAAAGGCTTATTCTCGAGTTTTATCTTCATCTGAAGATAATTCTTTGTATAGATGTAGGGGCGAGCGGATACTAAGGTGGAATAGACCCGCTAATATACCCAATATTCCTGTTGCAATATGATGAGAGGCTATTTTTTCCGGAACAAAAGGATCAAAACCTTCCACACCCCAGGCTTGATTTATAGATTATAAGAGTTTTTAAAATTTTTGAGCCACGAGTGAGAAACTTTAAGGCTTTTTGGTAATAATTAATGATATCTTATTAATTATATATTGGATCTATTTTTTTTAAAAAAATACATACAAATATGATAAAAAAATTATGTGCCATGGATTTTATTTTCTCTTTTTTTATGTATATCTTTTTTAAATTAATTAAAAAAATATCTAATATAATGTTACTGATTATTTTTTTGAATACTATAAACATTTTTATCACTCCCATATGATTGGGTTTGACTAGAAACCCAACTGTTTGGGTATGATTAAAAAACAACTGTTACATCGTATAGACATCCGATTTTTCCCTTGCTTTTACTGTTTTGGCACACAAAACAGTACACAATTTTAAACCATTCATAAAATATTCCTATGCTATTACAGGCAACAAGAGCAGAACTAGGATCTGCAAGCATGAATGTTTTGTGCCCATCAAAGGCATGTCGTGAGAGACTTTCCACTAGGTGATGGTCTAAATGCTGCAATTAATTCAGAGAGTGATGAGGAGGAAAAGGAGGATCCAGTCGAGCCATCCACTTGGAGTGACCTAACCGGTTTCTAGGCTGTGTTTCATCTTCTGGTGCAACCATTTCATACATCTATTTCATGCGCTTTATTGACATTTGAACTTCTGGATTTAATGCTTGATTATGTAATATGGTGTATTTATAGCCTCCCTTTTTAATATGCTAAAGTAAGAGAAAAATATGATTGTGATGTGTCCTAACCTAATTTTTAAATCTAAAAAAAAATTAACAAAAAAATAAATGAATAAAAATTAATTTAAGAATTGGTTTAAGAGAACACAAATTGAAAATTTAAAGGTTAATAAGGATTGAATTATAAACGTGAGAGTCAATTGATAAAAACTTAAAAGTATTAATAAGTTTGAGAACTTAATTAAACTTTAGTTTAGTTCAATTAATGAATCAGGAGCTTAATTGAAACATTGATAAATTTAAGGATTTCTAGGGAGCTGGGGCCAGAAGGCCCAGGGCTCTAGGCCTGTAATTAATTTAATTAATGAAATCAGGAGTTTAATTAAAAAAATATCAAAGTTTGGAGCTGATGTGGATCAAATTTGCAAGAAGTTAAAGTACAAGGACCAAAGTGAATAGCCGGTGATACTATAGGTAGTTTAATTGACTTTTCCAGGGGTAATTTTAAAAAAATTAAAAGTTGAAGAGTTAGCTAAGGATTAAATTGAATAAATCAGAAACCAATGACTTTTTTTTGTAAATAACGCTAAAATACAGGATTCTAATTGCAATTGATGCAGGGGCAAACTTAAAAAAAGTAGGTTTTCCATGAATAAGGGTCCAATTGCAAAACATCAGACATTCAGGGGGGCAATTGAAATTCGCCATATCAGTTAATGAACGAAACGGCACCGTTTCAAAGAACACTATTCATTTTCTTCGTCTCATCAGGCCAGGAAGAAAAGCGGACGCCTCGCCTGCCAGCTCGCCCCCACGATGCGTCGCCGGCCGGTACTCCTACAATAAAAGTCCTACAAGGTCGCCTCATTATCTAGAGGCGACCGCATGGCATCCTCTGGCTTTATAAAAGCCAGAGGAAGGGCCACGAACATCGAGAAGGGAAAAAAAAAAGAACCAGAAGAGAGAGACGAAAGAGAAGGAACAAACACGAGAACAGGAGACCAGAAACCAGAGGACAGAGAGAACGGAAAAGCAAAAAAAACTGAGGGACGAACGAGAGGAGAAAACACAGAGAAGATACAGAGAGGGGAGAGAACACGAAAAAAACCAGTAGAAAGAGAAGGGGACGAAGAGGAAAACACAGAAAATAAAAAGAACAGAAAAGAAATACGACAGGGCAGAAGAAGAGAGGTGGGAATTTCAGAATCCCAGCAAAAGCCCGCAGCGTCTTCGTCCAGAACGTCCCACAGGTAAGACTTCTTTCTTCCCCCGCTCTCAATTCAATTCACTTGGCACTGTTACCTTGAATTTTAATTAACCATCTCTTGTAGCAAGCGTGCGTGAACATTTCACGCACGCCTGCTGACCATGGCCAGCAGGGTCACTGGCTTGGGCCAGTGACCGGGCTGGGCCGCTGAGTCTAACCTAGCCCGAACGGGCTGAGCTGGACCCAGCCCAAAAAAAGAGAATAGGAAATATTGAGGCCGGGCGTCCCACGACTTCCATCAACAGTTTCTCAGTTCGTTGCCGTTTCCTTCGCCGCCATAACAAGCTATTGAGGCGTGGAGGAAACCACCAACAACAGTCCAGCAATGGCAGGACTGTTGGTGTCCCAATCCAACCAAAACACGGAGTCTCAAGTTCTATGTCCACATGAAGATCAGTGTCCGGGGGAAGATAAGGATCAGTTTTGCGCAAGAAAAGCCTATAAAAGGCAGAGGACGCAACGAATCCAGAGGAAGAAGAGAGAACAAAAAAAAACAGAGGAAGAAGAAAGCGAAATAGAAAAGAGACTGAGAGAGAAGTGACTAGAGGAGCAGGAACGGAGAGAACAAAAGGAAGCCAAAGACAGAGGCTTCACCCGCGACAAGCGCCTGCCGATTCTTCGTCCAAGACGTCCGCGAAAAAAACCAGGTAAGCACTCTTTCCCTCCTGGCAAATTTAATTCACTCTTTGGTGTAGCAAGCGTGCGTGAACTGCAGAGACAGAATCAACAGGTTACTGGTCTGAACCAGTAACCGGGACGGGCTGGCTGGATCTGGCCCAGCCTGTATGGCTGGGCTAGACCATGCTCAGTAAAAAAAGAGTGGGCTGGATCTGGGTCTCAGGCCAGCCAGCCCAAATTGCTGTTTGCTAAGGGTGTGTTCGGCAAAACATACCCTTATGCTTTTTCTATGTATTTTTTATTTATTTTGATATTTGACTAAATGAGTCTCTTTTATATATTAGAAAATTCCAGAAATACTTGAAGATCTTCGTTGATTTATTTGTGGGCCCTTCGCGCTTCGTTTTATTTTTTTCTTTGTATTTTGTACTTTTCTACTAAATTCTCAACTTATGGATCATTACTGTTAAATGCAAATCCGTTGTGCAATTTTTTTCATCTAAAAAGAACAAATAATAGAAAAAAGGGTAAACAAAAAAATTGGCACAGAAAAATTATTTCTTCTTCATTAAAAATTCTAATTTTTATGAACTTATTCACTGACGTCAGAGTTAGGAATATCGCATATTTTTTGAGTTTGTGCAATATTTACCAACATCAAAGTTAAAAATATTCGCAGGAACTGTTCACTAACGCCAAAGTCAGAAACATGATAGGAAGAATAATAAATAAAAAAAACAAATTCTTAGCTATTTTAGACAAAACGAACAATACAGTCTGCCTCAGGTAGGACGCTTAAGGGGTGATAGCATCTTCGCTTTCGTGTAACTAATCCCGTACTATAAAATAAGGTTTCTAGTGACCTAATACTAGATGACGACTTATTAAACTAGACATTTCCTCGAAAAAAATAAGATGTTAGATACTGTTCTTTTTCCAATCAATAAATTTTAATTGGTCGCCGCAATATCCGGATGTGACAATTCTTATTAACAAAACCTGATTATGCATTGAAAAACATTGTAGGCATAGACTCATTTGTAGTGTTCACTAGAACAGTGCAATAATGTCTTTTCCCTTCCTTAAAATATCAAATGCCCTAATGTTTGAGGTATTTATGTTTTTTCAGAGGACCCATGAGTCATTAAAAAATTAATCGAGAGTATATATATATTATTTAAGTATAGTAAAACAACCAAAATGTCATTGGACTTGTAATTTTTTTTTACCCTTGGTTGACTTTTTTGATTTGTAGTGAGATCAACATCTGCTTAAATGTTAGGCCTGTGCTTCATTTCACTTGACCTGGTTTTCTTATTAAATTTCCTCATTGTAGTGGTTTCAGAAAAATAGAGGTAAGACAAAGTCACAGGCAAAAGCTAAATTAGCATTTGGAGAATTGGCATACAAGATAGCCTCCCTTCATACAAATCATTAGATTTCACCAAATCTCCATGTTCTCTTTCAAGAAAAAATGGAACACTTAATTTCACTCACGGGATAGGCAATAATATTTTGCAATTTTATTCTTAAGAAAATAATTAGCTTCGTTTCATTTTGCTTATTGTCAAGATTGATGGTTTTCGAAATCACGCCTTTATTTTTTTAGTCACACTATCTTCATTTTTTTTGGCACAATTACTTTTATTATTTTATTTTCTTAATTGTTAAGATTTTTTAGATGTTGATTATTTTCAAAAGAGTTCAACATACAGTCCAATGAAAACAGACATGATATTTTATCTAATAGTTGTATTAAACTAAAGTTTGGCCAGATTGAGGAAGATTAAAGTTGTGAAGGGCTCAAGAGGCAGCGAAAATAACCCAATCATAGAAGCTAGATCATTAAGAGTAAGAAATGATAGCAATGTCAAATAGTTTGGAACATCTAATTTGGCTAGTGGGAGACACAAAAAGGGGATCACGAAGAGTAGAAGAACATGTTTAAAGAGTTACTTTAGAGCACGCCTAACCCCAAACCTATTTATAAAGATCCACCTAGACAACCATTTTCTATGTGGAGGGTGTTGGTAAAGACGAGGTTTATAGGGATCATGGGGGTTTGGCAGATCATGACAAATCACCACATCACAAAAGATAACAAATGAACAAATTCTAGATAAAAGTAAAAACCCATACCATCAATTGATATATGAACATAAGAAAGTTTCTTGATTGGATCATTGAATGTGATAGGGTTATAAAATATGTGAGTATTATAGAAAAGAAGATGACAAAAACTTGTCTTGTTTAAGCTAGAGAGAGGAAAGACAACCTATTATGTCATGGATATATATGTGAGGTAGATAATTCAGAAAAAGGTTCATTCCTTCTGATTACAAACAATATTTATTTAAACGGTATCAAGGTTGATCGTAAAGAAATAAATCCATCAACAAATAAAACACCAAGTTTCAAAGGCTAGCATAACATAATTGACTTCAGGAGATGAATATAGTAGGTAGTGAGATTTTTTAGGGGGATAAAGCTAGCAATCCGAGAAAGGATGTGAGTACATATGTTATTTACACTTACCGAGGCAAGTAATATAACATTAAAGGTCGAGATACTAATGAAAAAAAAAGGCTGCCAATAGTGAAAGATTCAATTCTTTTAGGATGTTGTAGAGCAAAGTGAGTAAATTTAGTGTTATTGACAAGGAAAAAGACAATTTAAACTTCGTAGCAACCTCTTACTAGATAAGATGTTGGTAAAGGTAACAAAACTCTAAAGGGACAACTTGAAGTCACTAAACATGTTGAAAAACCAAAACACATAAAGGATGAGATTTGAGGAACAAATTAAAGTTAGTGAATATATTGAGATTAAACCAGTAGATAAAAAGTCTTAACAATTTGTTAATTGCTCAAGAGATTGAAATTGATGTCAAAGAGGATTGAAGTGTGGATGTGTCATCCAAATCAAACATATTCTTAAGAGGTTGGATCAATCTCCTAAAATTACCAATACAAATACTAGTTAAGACATTGTTGTTAAGGATGCCCATACACATAAATTAAAGTTGCCATCATCTTAAAAGATGTTTAAATATAACCTTGACATTTTGATTTTTAAGAAGTTTTGCGTAGATTAATAAAAATTATATAAAAATATATTTGCTAAAATAGTATTTAAGATATTGGGAGTGAGCTATCTCGTGCATAAATTGATAACAACACTATATTAGAAGTATCTATTTTTTGGGATGAAAGAGTTAATTTTTTTACAGTTAAATCAAGGATGAATTTTTCACAAGGGGATGGGACATTGTCTTCATTATTCTTGGAAAAACTATTTTTATTATGTTACTTTCTTAATTGTCAAGATTTTCTAGGTTTTGAGAAGCTTCGAACAAGTTCAGTGCGTAGTTTAATATAAATAAGTATAATTTTTTATTTGATTGTTGGATCGAATTTAAATTTAAACAGATTATTCTAAAGACCTAACTATATAGGGGCAATTAGTTTACAACTATTTTTGTTTTCAGGTCTAAATTAGTCTCGTAAGCTATTGTTTCATAATTTTATTTATTTGTCTTCTTGTGCTTTTTAATTCTTTTTTTTATGTAGTTTTATAATTTAAATTTAATCGGGATTTTTTTTTTGTATTTAAACAAACTAGAAGAGAATTGATGGTACGAAGGCCTTTAAGAATACATCAAAGTTTTGTTTGTAATTTTCTTTACAATAAAGGGAATTAATCTTAATGCTTGAAAACTCTAGTTTTTTTCTCTAATGTAAAAAACTTTAGGAATCGATAAACTCTATCACCGCTAAATGTGGTGTCTGAGAGTCATGTAAAAACTGTACGTCACACTAGAAAACAATGTTTTTATTTTTATTTGTTTGCCCCCTAAAGATTCTTAAAGGTCCGAAATTACGTCGTTATCTCTTGCAACATGTAAAGTTTCAGCCTGGCTTTGGAAAAGGCACCACTGCAGCATCCAATAGGGGAGCAAAGTATGGTTGGAGATCTTGACCATTGGTTTCTTAGGACTAAAGAGACCCCTTTCTTATGTGTCCTCTAGCAAGGAAAGATCTCCATTAACAAAAGATAAGCTTTATATTGTTACTTCAATATAGCGACTAGTCACCAATGAAACTCACCTGGTTCTTTATGGAATGCACATGGTTCGACATGGTGTCCAGGACAAGCCTACAGTGTCTAGTTCATGAGATTTATGATATGCATGTCAGGTTGAATCATCTTTTTCAATCCTGAACATGATCTAATAAACCAAGAATACAGATATGTAAGAGGTACATGTATTTATTGCTCTTTGCATGGAAATATCCCAGCATCTTCCTTCTTCTGTTGGGAATTGTCTCAGTTTCTTCTTGCTGCGAGGGACTTTATGCAGCACAGAGATTCATCATTGGGGCTTCACTGAAAAAGTCGGGCCATTTCCCGGGTCATTTCAAAGAATCTTCAACAGTTAAAGTCGGCACAGCGAGTCCATGGCCATGTTTGGGGTCAATCAGATATATATCCCTCATGAGAGCATAAACCAGCTAAAAGTATGGGAGGACAAGACAAACTGATTTTACGAAATAGGAGAAAAGGCAAGTTTATTATATTGTCAGAATCTATTTTATATGGCAATGGCACATCAATAAGCTTTATGATGGCCTACTAATTGCATAATTTAGTTCCATTTGTAGATGGTCCTCTTTTTTGGTGCACTTTGGAGATAAAGTTTAAGCTTCCACAACACACATTTGAATTTAATCAAACTGTCTTTATAAATGAGTTTGATTGCAATGTGTCTTATCAGCTATTGGTGATGAAAATGTAGAATCTTAGAGTCGGTTGTCTTGGCCTATACTTCCTCCCCGAATTGGTTACAGGTACCCGAGAAATCTGCTCAGCAATACTAATCAAGATCCCTTTGGATTTTATTCTATTCTTGTTCTATCTCTGTAATCTACAAACTACCAAGTATAACATGCTGATAAAGTTGGGAACAGATTACTTCAGTGCACATGCTGTTCTCTAATTGTAACATCTGAATTCTGTTTTGAATGATAAATTCTGAAAATCCTGGAAATTATCCTAGCTTGCATACGAGTCTTCTGTTTTATCTAAGATGGAAAGTTGTTAGTTAATATTCTAGCACTAGATAAGTAATCAAGTAGGGTTACAGGCATGTTTGGAAAAAACAAGGCAAAAAGATTGCAATCATCTTATACTTTGTGTTGGAAAATCCCATTTCCAAGTGATTGCTTCATCCTAAATTCATTCACAGAAGATTCGGGGGGCGGCAACTGCATATTCCATACATTATTAGCAAACACTCACAGTGATACGTTATATCACTATAACTGCTGGGAAATTCCACATCCACAAAATAGAAATCGGCAAGAAGAAATCCTTACTTGCGTAAGCTTCCAATTACTGATAAGCTCTGAATCCCACACACACACACACACAACACACACACAAAAGAGAGAGAAAAGAAATAACAATCTCATGATATTAAAGCAATTGGATTAATAAAGATCTCACATTGAAGTAGATAATGCATAGCTCTGATGAGCAGACGCAACTTATTTTAAAAAGTGAAGTTAACAACTCCCTCACTTGAAATCCTCTTCGAAATAAAAGAGATTTGAAAATGTCTCTTAAAAGACTTCACTGCAATTTCCTCCTTTTTCTACTCCTTTACTGTCTACAGGCATCTCCCTCCATATCCTGCATTTTTAAACAAGGCCTGTTTTATGTGTTCAGAACTTATTAGTGTTCTCTGCTCCAATTCCTGTTATCATCACAAGAAAGAATACAAATTAGCTACTTCTTAATCTTACAAAAGAAGAATTAACCCATATAGCAACGAATTGAATTTGTACCTCTGAGCAAGAAGCTTGCATTGTAAAGTCATTGAAACAACTAATCACACACTGCTGAATCTCAAGGCCTAATGTTTCTAATGTTGTTACTGATGATAGCAATAACCCTGGCTTTGTTGCACAGCAAATATCAATCCTTGTATCCTCATTTCTTCTTTCCACTTCAAACTGCAAGGCAAATATTGAAAGAAATGTCTGTTCAGCGATGCTCAGCCTTTTATTGGGAGTCTTATACATGGATTAGTGCAGGCCGCAGAGTGCATACCTTTGGTGAATTTCTCACAACAATTTCATTAGGTTTTGTGTCCTTGAAAATGCTAATCATCTTCAACTCCTCTGAACCCACTTCAATCTCTTGTTGCAAGCTGTTGATTCTCTCCAATAGTTCCTTCATATAATCTATTGTGTCTCCAAGTATTGATGTTCTGTCCATCTATTGAAAAATTGCATTGAAACAACCAAATTAGCCTTTAAATGAACATGAATTTTTCACACAGTCACTAATTGAATCAATCTTTACCTTGCTGATTTTAGGAACAATTGATCTTAGCATTGAAAGCCGGTCATTTAACCTCTTTCTTCGCCTTCTCTCGGCCATTAGGTTCTTTGATGGTTGCCCCTCCATCTTCTTGCCTCTAATCTTTCTTTCTGGACAGATACCAGCATTGAAAGCCGACACCTCCGGCGACTGAATGGGCTCAACTTTGCAAGTACCCTGCATCTGCAAATTCTGTTGATCATTAGCAAGCAGACCCAGCTCCTCATCTTCCATCATGGACATTGGAGTATCGTCTTGAACAGGAAATGGTGGTGTGTCAAGCGTGTTATAGGAAGAATCGGTGAATTGTGGGGCTGAAGAGAACTCATCTGTGAACTGTGGTGCTGAGAACTCATCACCAAATGGGCAGAAGACTTCATTAAAGTAGTAGTTGTTGAAGTCTTGTTTAAGAGGAGATGAAATTAATCCTTCAGGACAGAAAGAAGTTTGTGGGAGTGTAGCTGGGATTTCTTCAAAGCAACCATGGTTAAAGCTACCAGAGAAAAGCTCATTCATTTCTGATGGATAATTTGGAGTGGGTTGCCAAGATTCCCTACTTAGAGCTATTAACTCCTCTAAGAAATCATGTCCATTAATTTCCATTGCTCTAACAACAATAATTCTCTCTCTCTCTCTCTCTCTGTCTATCTTGGGAAATGATAAATACCTTGATAATGTGAAGCTGGATCAAGTTGGAGTGTGTGTGTATATATACAAGTAAATGTTTTATACAAGATTAAAATATGGATTATGGCATGTACTATGTTGTATTTATTAGCACTAAGAGCCTAAGATTAAAATGGAATCTGCTTTTTCCTTCTCTCTCACTCTATAGGGGTGATTTTATGTCTTTTTCACCGAAATCTCAAATCAAACAAACTAAATATTAAATTTTTGTTGTCCTGAAAGCTTTGACCCGCCATGTCCGTCTGAACCGAAAAGGATGGAGTAAACGTCACAAACCAGCTGACAGGTTCTTTGTATGTTTGAGCTTATGTAATACTATTATTTGGCCATGAATACAACAGAAACCCTTGTCCCTCTCCCTCTCCCTCTCCCTCTCACTGAAAAAATTGCTAAGCTGGGTCCCATCCCCTGTGCCTCAGGCTCTAGAATTTTGGGTTAGCTCACAATTTCAATGGGGGTAGGCTGGCAGGCCCCCTTTTCTTTAATTTTGCTTCTTCCCTTTTCCACTGTTCCTAGACTTGGAAGTTTTGCGTCTAATAAATTATTCAATTTATGAAATCTGAAGTAGTTTTATATTAGAAAGACGATGGCTTGTATACCGAAATCATTCTTATAACACCTATGAGCTGAATTTACTATGAGGCAGGCCATGAGGAGTATGGAAAACATATTCGTGTTACTTGATCAGAATTCATACCCTGAATAAAATAATGCAACTTAACATTACTTAAAAGGCCCCTTTTTGGCTGATGTATATGACCTTAGCGAATACAAGAATATGCAGACATTATTATTAGTAATAACATTTTCAAAGTTTGTTTTGGCATTATCGATCTGATCAACGAGCACTGGCATTCCCCGTTAGGGGCATTTGTGCATGCAGCTGGGTTCTTCACTCTTGTCCATAATCAATAGAGGTCTCGTGCCCCTATCCTAGCTACTTGATTTTCCAAGATGACAAAAATGCTTCTCATCATTGTTATTTACTATTATTCCTGTTGTTTGTATTCTCGTTTTTTCCGATGGTTAGTAATATAGAAAATGATCAATTAATTAGCTCTATGATTCGCTTCTGAAGGCAAATGGCCACTCATGTATGAGGCTAGAGCTAGAATTATCCAAAGTGAAGGTACAGGTTGACTTCTCGGTAATTATAATGATAAGGGATACTTCCATTTTCTTTGTTTGAAATGAAACAGATTATAGGTTTATTTGGAAGAAAATGAGTCTTTTTATGACTCTTTCTCATACAAGCACGAATTGATCATTACCTACAATGGACAGTGATGAAGCCTCTGTTTCGGGGCTTCAAAAGATTAACAGGTCCTTTTCTGGCAGGTTGATAGGTTTGAAATCTACATAACAAAGTCTGACACTAGCCCGCTCGGGTCTTGAGTGAGTACGCATTAAAAAATACAAGTCTTTTACTGGTGCTGATGGATAAGCATAGCTAGCAATGATAATTGGAAATATCTGCAAAATAAGTTTTTTTTAAGTCTCATAATTCATATGTTAAGAATAAGATTAATCCGTTTGATAATTAATTAATTTTTTATTACAAGCAATCTAATCTATTATTTCTAGTTAAGGTGTTTGATGACTTGATATGAAAAGTCTATGTGGTTGGAAGTTGATAGCAAATAATGCATGGTAGGCCAATATGATTGGTACTTGCAAAAAGCTCATTTTGATGGATATAAGAACTCTTCGATGCATAAGCTAATAGCTTTATAAAGAGATAAAATATAATGATATTTTAGAGAGATAGACTTTAAAAATATATATGCTGAAAGTGTTAAAAATGAAGAGATTGTGAACCTTAAGTTTGAAGGATTCATGGTGTATTTATAACCCATGAATTTTGTCATTTTGTGGAGAGGAGGGGTTGGAATATAATTTTATCTTTGTGATATTTTGAGTTGTATTCTACTCAAAATAATATGTATTGAATCAAATAAAATATTAAAGGACTCACCTGGGGTTGTGAAAAAAATTATCAAGGGAGTATTAGGTTCAACCAAAGTGCTTAAGGTGAAAAACGGGTCTAAATGTGATGTCTGAACCCAATCATATTGGGCTCAGACGTGGTAACCCAAGTTCACATGGGAGTTGGGGTGCACGCCTAACACCAGCTAGGTAACATGCCCAACAAGGCTAGGTGTGTCAAGTTCAACATGTTGGGTGTATGCTTGACATGGGCTCAAACTACCATGCCTGAGTTTGGGTTTTTTTTTTGGGTTTTGGGTTCGTTAAATTTAGATCCATCATTTGTGGAGTAGAACTCTTCAATACTTAAATTAATAATCATTTATAAGAGAAATACACGAGGGAACAATATGTAATCAATGTAGCCATCAGAAAAATCACCCTTCTTTAATACTCTTCTTTAGAGGTTTATGTGCACATCTTCCTCCGCCTTCCTGCATTGGGATAAGGGTAAATAATGAAAAGATTTCATGCTTTATTCTAGGAATAATCATGTAAGATGATTTTCTTAATCTTGAAAGTTTACGATATTACGTATAAAAATGCGTGATTGGTGGATGAGGCTTGGGCAAAACGTGCCTTAAAGTCGTCAAATAGACCCCACTTTGGTGAGGTCCTCGAGCATCTAACAAAAAATGGTAGCCATGCAAGGACTTAGAATTATGCAGGGGCTTAGAGTTCTTAGACAGGATGATCTATGAGCATAAAGATACTAAACTCAACTTTAAGGGACTTGTCTAAAATGAATCATTTAGAAGATTATATCGATAGGCTAAACGAACTTCTTAAAAAGGGATCTCGTGCAGGATCTAACTTGAGGTCGAGCGAGGAGTGTTCTTAGACTCATTCAGTATAATCCTCAACCCCAAGTTTGTGTGCAAGGATATGGGGCTTATTTAAGCCCAACATCACACTCATGGGTTTAAAATTGTTAAGCTAAGGCATGTTAGTTGCCTCTCCAAATATTTATGATTGAAACGACTTGAAGACTTAAGTACTGATGTTTGGTTCCTGGTTTCTAGGTCTTGTTTTTTCATATTCCTATATGTGGATATGACATAACACATGAAAAAAAATCAAAGAGATATAACAAGAGCATGTGAATAAAAGGCTAAAGCCTAAGTCATTTTAAAATTTAAAATTATCTAAGAAGAAAATGCCACGTGTTTGGTTTATGATGTGTGGGTGAAAAGACATATAGCCCCTTATTAAAGAGGGTTAAACCAATATAAGTCCTAAAACAATTTTCTTTCATCATTTTTATAAGTATAATTTATTTTTTCTTTTTGTCTAAGTTTCAAGATATGGATAATGCAATCACACTACTAAAAAAACACCATAAAAAATTATCTAGTTCTAATTGAAATTGAAACTTGGGACGTGTTTGATTAGCGAAGACTATATTTAAGGCATTAGTATTCATTTACCATGCTAGTAATACGTCCGAGCATTCGTGATAGGGTTAAAAAATTCTTGTCATTTCTTTGAGATCTTATGGTGTGTAAGAAATTATTGATCTTAGTAGACCAACATATGGGTTCGAGGCTTTCATAAGCAGAGGAACCTAGGAACATCTAGATCTAAGTTGAGGAGTTTAGGAACGTCTAGATCTAGGCCTATAATGGTTGAAACAAAGGTTAATAGACTCTTTAAATGAGAGCTTGAAGAGATTGTGAAATAGATAAGGGGACCTCAAAAACTAGGAACTAAAACTTTGTTATGGTTAGGTAGTTAGAGAATCAATTAGAGGAGACTACAAGCCAATACTCGATAAGAGAAGGGGTATGTAACTTAAATCCTTTTATTACAGTGAGGATTTGTAAACAAAACTAAGAGTGCCTTGAAATGAGGGTAAGAGATAACAAGTTTTTTTACATGTGTTTAAGTTTTGGTATAAGTGTTTCCTTTATAGCCTCACAAGTAGATTATTCCTTAAGTATTACATCTGCATAAGCTAACTACATCTAAATAGATGAGTCACACTAACTGTATTTGAGAAACTTATAAGGCATAAAAGAGATAAGCTATCTTGGAATGTGTTAAGGTATTACTATTCCTTGTTGGGGTGTGTTAATGAGGCTCGAGGTCTTACTGCATTGTAGACAAAACACACACGCACACATATAAAATAAAATAGATGAGTGTTTTATCATACTTCCACCTTTTATTCATCATCTCATATTTACCTGTTCATGTCACTATTTATAGCTATTTTTTTTCTTTTTAATTCCATGGAATTTTTATTGTTTTGCCCCTCGGTCATTCAAATTAATTTCTTTCTCATTTCATCCTTTTAAGTTATGCTGGCATGGTTTAATGTATTGGGATCTATTTTAATTTATTTTCTCCTGCTTATTCGATATATCATATAATATTTCAAAGTCAGCTAAAGATGTATTTTACAAAATAAAATTCAATTTTGTAGGTAAATTTTTTTTGAAAGAACAAAGGACAAAAAAATAACACCAATAATAAAAACATAACTATTTTTTGGTTTAACAATTCATATGTCTGAATATCATAGTAGTTTTAAATTATGCATATTAGATTAGGTATTTTCATTTTGATCTAAAATTTCATTTTTATCACGTTTCAATTCCTATATGTGTAGGGATTAAAATGAGAGATGAAATATTTGAACGACCACTCATATTCCAATCACAAAAAAAGCTCATGTTGGTGTCAATGAGTTTGTCTTAGAGAGTGAGTTCAACTGAGGTGGTTCTAAAAAAAAAATAGACCGGGACCCATAAATTTATTTTGATTTGGTTTAATTTTGAGTTTTTAAACTGATTAGAAAGTGTTTAATGTTGAAAATGTCATTATTAGAGTTTCTAGGAAGTTTTACATGTATTTTTTTGTGAAAGCATAAAAAAATAGGCTTTTAAGGTCCAAAAACACACATTCTAGTTATTTGGTCATCAAAGGTGATGAGAAACTATACTAAAAGATAACATGTTGTTTTTCCAGATGGATGATGTGTCGTACATTATATTAAAAAATTGAGTGAATGATATTCTCCCTTTTTTCTTGAAAATAAATGCAAATGAAAGGTCATTTGTCGTATAAAAAATAATATTGTTGTCAACGTAGCTTGAACATGTGACCTTTGGCTAATTAAAAACACGCGTTTGACAATTAAATTACAGGACAAAAATGTTATAAAATGATGAACAAAATATATTAACCTAGTTCATTGTTTATATGAATAGTTAAATTAACTCCACGACATATATATAGTATGATATTTCATAATAGATAATAGAACCAAAACATCAATTAAATTTCTTGGTTGTAAACATGTTTGAAAAGTGTATTTGAGCTTGCTTTTCTATTGCTAGACAAGGCTTCATGTTCGTCAACTCGATGTCAAGTAAATCAAACACATGAGGTTCACTCTATTTATTAAAGATGTTTGAGATTGTGATGTAAAATATTTTTAAAAAAAATACATTAAAATAATTTTTTTTATGATTTGTTTTATTTTTAATATTAATATATCAAAACCATCTAAATATACTAAAAAATTATTTAAATATCTTTCCATTTGAAAAATATTTTTAAAAATTATCTAAAAAAAAAGTAGAGAAAATAGAAGTTGTGCTAGGGATGGGGGGAGCTGGGGTAGAGGTAAAGACTAAAGCACCTTCGCATGATGAAAACAAGAAATTATGATCAAGGCTGGGATAATTAGGACTTGGGAGAATCTGAATATATTTCTTTATTAGCGGCCTAGTGGTCATTCGATGTACCAAATGATTAAACGTGGAAGATGACTATTGATAACTTCATTTATAAAGAAAAGTTACATTGAAAACTTAGCCATACTCATGAAAAGGCAATTTCCTCTCTTCCGAATAGATTCTGCTTTAGGAGCAGTTTTCAGACCGAGTCACTTGTTCGTGTGGAACTTCGACATGGTCAATGGCTCAAATCAGGAAGAAGAGAATCGATCAGCAAAGTTCAAACTTCGAGGACAACATTGCATTATTGGGCCTCGAGAATGTGAACGAGAGTTGTGCCTTTCACAAGTGGCTTATGCAAACCCTCCACGCGTCCTCTGTACGGAAATACCAGCTTTAGATGTCGGGTCGGTTTGTCAATCAAACCAAAACAAACGGCGTGCAAGCGCAAAACCGGAAAATGAGAGCTAATAACCTCAGGCTCGGGATTAGATGGCTGATTGAGAGTTTCGACAGAGATTTTTCTCGGAGTATTTTTTCTTTAAATTTATTTTTAATATTATCATATTAAAATATATATAAAAAAAAATTAAACTAAAAAATGTAACTTACGGGAGTGTTATACACCATCTAAATCTCAGATTCCTTTGAATCCTCCCAATGAAAAAAATATTTCACAGGTCATCGGTCTGTATATTATAGCAAAATGAAAATTGCACAGCAATTGACACAAAGAATTCGTGTCCAATATATACTGCCTTCAATTAATTCGTCGGGCCTTGGAACTCTCAACATTCTGCATATTTCGACAGTTTTACCGAGGAGCAAATGTTCCCTTGTCTTTTGTTTCAATGCAAGGAAAGAAAACGAGAAATAACAGGGGTTGTTCTGTCTTTTACTCTTGCATGGCTTGCACGAATCAATACGGCACCGCAGACCTCACGTACCTCACTGGAAATGTACATGGAACATGGCGAAACAAACATGACCCTTGCCTTATTGTTACATACAGTAGTGTTTTTTTTTATACTTTTTTCGTAAATGACGATTGAAGCTCTTCAGATTGCTTTTCAGAAATACCATTTAATGCTTGTCAAGTTTTGAAGCTCCCCCCCCTCAAAGAAACTCAATGGGTCAGAGGCTGCATAATAGAGGGTGGTGGTGGGTGCCCTCCCAATCCCAAATCCTCACCCATTACCCCTTTCGGAATTTGAACCTAAGTTCCATTTGAATAAAATACCAAATTTAAGCATGATATTAATTAAAATAGTGAATTTCAGCGGTAATCAAGTGTAAGTTTCCTAACTCGCGGTATGCATTCATTAGGTTTAAAAAACGAAAATGAAAATTAACAAAATCATGAAAGGATCTGAATAAATTATTATAATCATAATAATCACAAACACTATTTACTGAAATAGAGTTTTATGTTTTCTTTTTTTTTTCCTTTCAATTTCATACTTTAACAACAAAAACCTTTTTTTATTTTTTTTACAATTTTATCCTTCAATATTTAATTGTTTTAAAAATTAAACTTTTTTTTATTTGCTTTCTATAAGTTTGTACTGATCTGATGGTCTAAGTAGCGAGTTTAGAAGGTTGACTTTGTTTATATTTTTTTGTTCTTTTTTAATTGAATGTTTGTTTAATTGGGCTTCATATTTTTTTCAATTTGCTTTTTATAGGTTATCCTAATCTCATGACTCGGATTGCAGGTTTGACA
>Ga0307518_10001326_pt1 | contig 18489 bp, 8 predicted proteins | sample 25_EM_MG_FD_203889 | JGI IMG/M metagenome (GOLD analysis project Ga0307518, IMG submission 203889) | Populus trichocarpa ectomycorrhiza microbial communities from riparian zone in the Pacific Northwest, United States - 25_EM | ecosystem: Host-associated > Plants > Roots > Unclassified | place...
TACGAGCCTTTATGGATTGAAGGAGGAGGGCACTGTAACTTGGAACTGTATCCTGATTACATCCGCCATCTCAGCAGGTTTATATACGAAATGGAGAATATAACCGCAGAGATCCATCTCCAAAAGAACAGGCAGAATCTCCGTATAAAACCTAGGTCTGAGAATGCTTCCAACAAGTGCTGTGGGTTCAAACTGTGGCGACCTAAATGCTCAGAATGTTTAAGATCCAGGTGCATAAAATGCTGGTGGCGTCCCAAGTGCACACAAAGCCGGAGACCCAAATGTTCAAGTTGTGTTGCATGTTGCTGGCGACCCAGATGCCCTAAATGTCCAATACACGGTTGCTGCTGCAGAATAAGTTGTGCGCCATGGAGATGCTATTTGGGAAAACACAGTGGGATAAATGGAAAGCAGGATGGCTGACAATGTTAATCAGCATGGTTGTATAGATTGCTGAATTCACAAACACTTCTAATCTTGTGCGTTAGTGTCCAAAACATGGGGAAGTAGTGTGATATGTTTATTAGAAAAGATATTATTGGATGTTGTTCTTGGTATGCTCTTGCATGGAAATGAAGATTTTATACTAAGATTTTTCATGAAATACTATTTAAAACACAAACAACACCGAAATATTCAAGCAAGTATAGCTGAGAAAAGAGAAAGATGAAAAAAGATATAAACAAAGCAATAGCAAAACTACCTTTCGATCGCCAGAGTGGATGGAAATTGGATCAGCAACATTATTATTGGGGGAAATGAAAATATTTTATGAGCCTAACAATGTTAATAAATCTCGGGATGCATATATCGTCAATTAATTCTCTCGTTGTTTCTTTTTCAAAACATAATTTTCCTACGTACCAAACACCAAAAAAATTAATTTCAAATAGTTTTCATTAACTTAACCAAAAAATGAAAATAAAATATTTTGCATGTAATAAAATATAAGTTATTTGGCCTTAATTTAACGTTGGTGTACTGATAATTTAATATCATGTGGAACAAATTAATTAGCTAACCAACTCAATAGGTTAGATTTCTTTCTTTTGATATTCTAAAAGATGAAAACTACTCATAAATAATTAGCCGCAGAGCCCATGGGGAGGTCTGGTTCGATACAAGTATTTTTGTTCTGCATGTTGAAGGGATTTACATAATTTATGATGGAAATCACTGAATTAATTTTTTTTAAAAATAAAGGTAATGTGCTAAAATCTTAACAACTATATAATATCCTACGATGTTAACATTAAAAAAAAACATTCCATGATGTTTCTGGATGAAATGACTCTTTAATTATATAAATTAACTGTGGCAAGTCGATCATCAAGTCGTTGTAGTATAGTGGTGAGTATTCCCGCCTGTCACGCGGGTGACCCGGGTTCGATCCCCGGCAACGGCGATAGTTTTTGTTCTTTCGCTTTTATTAATGTTGGGCCCGACTTACTCTTAAGCTAACAAATCATTATTATTGTTTATGGAAAGAGCTGTTTGAGATCATGATTGTTTTCTAGAGTTTTTTTTATATTAAAATAATATTTGTATTTTGAAAAAATATTTTTGATATTAATAAATTAAAAAATATTTTTTTATAAAACATCATTTAGGTAGCGATACCGAACAGCCAGTGTATTGGAGAAAACAACCGGAGCAGCAGGGTATATACACCCTCTGACGTCATTCTCATTGCAAACAGCAAGCATGACTGAATCCTCTAGGCAAAGATGATTAACTTCAGCATTAGAATACCAGAACACTCTGAAAAACAATCATATCAGATAACTGAACAGTTTCCCACATTTACTCGTCTCAAAACAAGCGCAAGAATACACATCGAGTTCGAAGCTGACGTTTTCCGATAGTAATAACATATCAGCTTGATGAAAGCTTCCCCTTCCATGTACACTGCTGACAAGTTGAAGCTGCTCTAGCAAAGGAATACTGGGTAGAGACGCTGGTAAATAGTCTTCACCTGCACTAGACGTTCCCAGCATTGACCATTGAAAATGATTAGGGTATAGTAGACCTTGATTCTCATGAGTTGTTTGGGTGTAATAAGATTGATATGTTGATTGCAATGGCTGTTGTGTTTGCAACTACAGTTGCTTACTGGAAGATGCTGGAAATGCATCGCTTGGTGCTGAACCTTGTGTCTAAGGAAAATATAGAGCATGGTTTTCCCTTGGAAAATATAGAGAAAGTGACCTCGCAGGAGATAGAAACTTCTCCACTGAAATTGCAGAAGGAAATGCATGTGCTGGAGCCACATTTGCAACAGCGGGCAACCCAGATATAGACGGTGGCAAATCAATTGGCCGGAACAATGGTGCTAAAGTTTTCACCTTTGCATGAAGAAATTCCTAAATATAAAAATTGCATTCTTTTCCTGGTAATTAACAATCCTTCTCTTTAGTAAAAGCTTAACAAATTAACAATTCTCGCCCAGCAAGAATGCAAGAAGGGCAGCTTACTTGATCAGTACTCAACTCCTGTCAAAACTTAGAACCTCGATAGTTGTCTTTAATGGAATGTTTCAAAGCACTCTCAGCAAGAGGTACGCAGTCACTGACTATCTTAAACGGCACCTAAATCAAGGAAGCAATAATTAACAACAAATAATAAAAAACTGAGCGTTCACACAATTAAACAGGTTCAATTTCTTAGCACATGACATAAGGTTAAAAAATGGAAAAAATAATATGGCACAGAATCTAGATAAATATGCTAGGAGAGTCCTAGCTAGAAAACAATTATGGAACATTTGATCGATCGCATTTACCAACCCACGATCCAATCAATCCCAGAAACTTTTAAGATAGACATGATCAGATATAAAATCCCATTTTAAGTATAAGATAGACAATATCTGATATAAAATTTTATATAACTTCAAATGATACCAGATTAAATGATACCTCAAATGCAAGTCTTGTTTAAGGAGTGACTTTACTTAAAACTCAAGCCTCAGTTTTGAATATTCAAGTTCTTTCATCGTTGAAAACTTCAAATAGAAGTGGACTTTCTTTGCTGACAAGCTTTAGGCCCTTGTTAATCCTGTAAAATAAGTATTTCGTGGAATGAGAGACACTTTAATATTTAAATCAGCTTTATTTAAATCAGTTTTGAGTGTTTGTTGATTTAAAGATAAACAAATAAAAATTATAAAAAGAAGTTTTGTTTCACTTCCAAGTAGTTTTTAAGATCCTCAAGTACTCTCCCTTGCATGTTTGTGATCATACAGAAATTTTCTACGACTCATCTTTTCCAAAGAGCGGCAAGGCAAGCGTCTGTGCCTTTCCAAGAATATGATTAGATGCGGTAATACATGTGTCATGGCGAGTTTTGGTTGGTTTAGAGAACTATACCTGATTTATTGTGTTTCTCCTTCAATAAAATTATGCCGGCATGAAAACAAATAGAATTTATAAGATTGTATGCAAAAAATAAATAAATAAAAAATATTGTCCGGGTTTTTCCATTGCTAGGCGGCACCCAATGACGTGCCCAACTGCCTAGCTACATCATCTTGTATCAAAAGGAGTTTATTTAATTATGAGAGGTAGTCAATTAATTAGGTTTTGAATTTATTTTTTTAATGATGATGAATTTAAATCTTTTTAGAATTATTAAAAATTTAAATAATTATTTATTTCAAAACCTATAAAATTACTCGAGATGATAAGCTAACCAAACACTCTAAAAAAAAAATATCCTTTAGCAAGTAAAGAACGTGGAGGTTGATTTGTAAAAAGAAAAACTTCATCAGTACACTTGCAGATTTACCATTTACCACTCATAATGTAACAGCACTCGCTCATGCTTTGAAATTTATACCAGTTTTATTATCCATAAGATCCCATGCAGTCGCTACAATATCAATATTTTCTCGCCGGCCTGTGCTTGAAATTTCCCATGAAATGCAGCTGGTTCCAGATCATCAACAGCAGTGTAAATTCCGTAAAGCCTCTTCACACCAAAATCAAATAGAAAGAGCTTTGTACCCGCTTTGATTTTCAAAACTATATCTAAATTTTCCCGATGCAGCCCAAAAACACGATACTCAGGTTTAGTTTCTCCACTGCACAAAAATATAAATCCAGTTATCTTTTCTGTACATTAATCCATCATTACATATCTCTTCCCTATCTTCTAACGAGCACTTGAACAGCGAACCTCTCCGCCCTGCCACAGGTAAGTAAAACACAGCAATGTAATAGTCAATTCATTTTCCTACAGATGCAGACACGCATCGACCAGACAGAGGAGGAGTCATAAAAATTTGTGTTGAACAGAACTTGAGTTAAACTCAGCAATCATTCTCATCCATAACGTCTTGCAAATTTGCTAAAAAGCAAGACTGACTCGATAACACAACATGAGAAAATATAAAATTCACTCTGGCGTGCCCTGCTATATAGCAATATATCATGTTAAGAAGACACAGCCCTCAATGTTTTTACTAGTATCATATCATGCAAACTGCAAAACCCTATCTCTATCAACTAAATTTGTTGAAAATAAACCTCAAAATATATAAATGAAACCGAACATAGAAACCGAGTGTCATTAAAAAAAATACCTGGAAATCCAGCGACGGAACTGCGAGAATAACGAAAGTTATTAGGGAGTCTTTTTCAAGAACTGGGTTTCGTATAGGCAAATTTCCTGGACTGATTTTGGTTGTAAGAAGCTGGAACAAGTCTCGTGAGAGTGGTGACGTACAAAGGATTTGTGAATTTGTTTTTTAAATAGCATCCAGCAAGAGATTAGTAAACTTAATTACATGCACTCCATTGAGGACCAGATCAAAATTAAATATTTTTTAAAAAACATAAGCGTTGTTAACATATTTTTTGTTGAACTAAAAAATCTTAATAATATTTAAAAATAAAAATATATAATTCACATATTTAAAATAAACTTTTTAACATATTTAAAAATGAAAATATATAATTCACGCTAGCCTTTTTTTTCACACAAGATTACACGAACATAAAAATCACACCGAAAATCTTAATAACATAAATACAATGATTTATATATCACTATATTATGGTAGTAAGGATATCAATGATAGAACAATGTTCATCACTTGCCCCATCATTTAATAAGGTGTGTGAATGTGTGTCTTGAAATCCTGACGAAAGGAAAATGCCCTGAAAAAAATCTAAAGTTTCCTTATTCTCTTCACTGACTTTATTACAAAATCCTCAGAGGTCTCGCTTTCACATCCTTTCCTTCAATACCCCAATCGAAGGGAAACAAAAACATCGTCGTCGTCTTAATCATTACAAGCGTTGAAACTGTAAATTCTCTCGCTTTCCATAATAGGAAATTTTATTAATCCTCTCCAAAAGCCAACAACAGGGGGGCAGATCATTTTTGGAGAGACCCTGCATTGTTTTTGTTTTTGGAGAGACATTATTGGTATGGGTGTTGATATGATAGGTTTCAATAAAGAAATGATGCTGGTGGCTTGAGGCTTTGAATTGGACCTGGTCCCTCTGTTTTCTTTTCTTGGGTTGTTCAAATAGGGACGCTTTGTAAGAAACTTTCTTATTAATTTACCTTTTCTGTTTACTCTGTTTCTCAACTACTTTCCCCAGACTCTGTGTTCTTCATAGACACAACTTTTTTTTCCTTTCCCTTTTTTTTTTGGTCAACGTTATCAGTGGTCTGTTTAGTTCAATATTGTCTGCTAAGGATTTGCACAGCCAGCAACATGGCTGCTGCTGATCCATACCATCTAAGAAGAGCACCCACAATTCACCACTATAGTAACTCAAGGGAGGATCTTGATAGTGAAATTGGCAGTGTAGAATTTGTTACCTATACAGTCCACATACCGCCCACACCTGATAACCAAGCAGTGGAAATCCCTGCAGAGAATGAAAAGAAGATGGAGAGGAGTTTCACGTCGAATTCTATGTTTACAGGTGGGCATAATTGCGCTACTCGTGCGCATTTGAAAGAAAAAACGATCGAGTCCCAAACAAGCCATCCTCGAGGGGCAGGTGCAAACGGGTCGTTTTGTGCGGTGCCAGGCTGTGATGCTCAGGTCATTGCTGATAAACGTGGCGTTGATTTAGTACCTTGTGAATGTGAATACAAGATTTGTTGGGATTGTTGTAAGGATGTCCTGGCTACTGGTGACGGGATATGCCCTGGTTGCAAAGAACCTTATAGGAGTCATGATGTGCCCGAGTTGCATAGCAGGAGGTTATCTTTCGGTAAATCCAGTAAAGCCTTGGCCAAGAGCCATAGTGGTGAACTTGATTATTCCCAATATTTATTCGATTCAATGACGAATTATGGGTACGGAAATGCTTTGTGCCCAACTGATGGTGTGAAGGGCAATGATGAGGGTACTAGTGGTGTCCCGAAATCTCTTGTTGAGAAACAATGGAAACCCCTTACCCGTGAATTGAAAATATCTACTAAAGTTATTGCTCCATATCGGTAAGAACACCAATTCTCTTCTCATATTCTCTTTTAGTTACTCTGCGCTGTGATTTTTCTTTTCTCTCTGCCCTTGCATATTTGGAGTGGTGAATAAATGATACAGAGCTTCAGGAGGAGGTTTTTCATCCGTTCTTGTAACGTAAATTTGCCGGTTGCGTTTTCAAGTCGTGCGTAATTTCTAGGGATAAAACAATTTGTTTTCTGAAACTGATTTTACATCATTGCAATGTATTGGGTGGTAAATAACAGGGAAGTTAAACAAAGAGTTGCAGAACAGCAAGAGATGTCCTCATAATCAGTCTTGGATAATGAATCTTCTCAACATTTGACTAATTTCTATGAATTGAAAGGTTCTACATTTCTTGGTTTCTTTGGTTAGGAATAATTTAGTTCATCTGCGTTGGTGGGCATGTGGACTATATAACCTTTGGAGTTTAAATCGCTATATAACTCTATAGGTTTTGGGATCACCTTGCATTACTTTGGCTTCAGTTCCATCTTTGATTCGCTATATATACTACAACTTCCACAGTTTCAGCAAATTTTAAAGATTCCTGCTTGTTTTTCTTTGGTTATCATTTCACGAAATGATTGTTCTGAGTTTATGTTTACTTATTTCTGAGAGCTTTCTCTTTTCACATGTGAGCTCTATGATTTTATAATTCATGCACTCTGCTGAACTATTCTTGCAGGCTTCTAATCCCTGTCCGAATGATTGTTCTTGCATTATTCCTGCGTTGGAGGGTCTCAAATCCTAATGAAGATGCAAGATGGTTGTGGGGCATGTCTATAGTTTGTGAAATCTGGTTTGCTTTTTCTTGGCTACTTGACCAGCTCCCGAAGCTTTGTCCAATTAACCGTGTTACTGACCTTGATGTTCTGAAGGAGAAGTTCGAAACTCCTAGTCCAAGTAATCCAACAGGAAAATCTGACCTTCCTGGCATAGATATCTTTGTTTCTACTGCAGATCCAGAGAAAGAACCACCCCTTGTTACTGCAAACACCATTCTGTCTATTCTTGCAGCTGACTACCCAGTTGAGAAGCTCTCGTGTTATGTTTCTGATGATGGAGGTGCTTTGCTAACTTTTGAAGCCATGGCAGAGGCTGCTAGTTTTGCCAGCTTGTGGGTTCCATTTTGTAGGAAACATGAAATTGAGCCTAGAAACCCAGAATCTTATTTCAATATGAGAAGAGATCCTTACAAGAATAAAATCCGCCCAGATTTTGTTAGAGATAGAAGGCGGGCAAAACGTGAGTATGATGAATTCAAGGTTCGAATTAACGGCCTTTCTGATTCAATTCGCCGCCGATCTGATGCCTATAATACTCAAGAAGAGCTAAAGGCAATGAAAAGATGGAAAGAGAAAGTAGATGACGAACCAATGGATAGATTGAAGATCCCAAAGGCTACCTGGATGGCTGATGGAACCCATTGGCCTGGCACCTGGACAGTTCCAGCACCTGAGCATACTAGGGGTGATCATGCCAGCATCTTACAGGTAAGATTACTTGTTCTAAAACTTACATTAGAACTTCGAATGAATTTATTACAGCAACTATTTTTTTTTTTGGTTGTCGAACATAACAGACACAAAGCATCCATTAATTTCTCATTGCATCTTGCTTGCTATATAGAATGTTATTTCCCTTGATTTCACAGGCAAAAGTTATAGGTTTAGTGTTGCTAGAGTTCCATTGTAAATGCATTACTTGCCCAACATGCTAGTTAGTAACTTCATTGAAATTTATTTATATGTTTATATGGAGTGAGATTGTATGTGTTGAATAACAGGCTGAACATTTAACTACAGGTAATGTTGCAGCCTCCTAGTGATGAACCACTAAAAGGAATAGCAGGGGATAGCAAATCCATGAACCTATCTGAAGTGGACATTCGCCTTCCTGTGTTGGTTTATGTTTCTCGTGAAAAGCGACCTGGTTATGATCACAACAAGAAGGCTGGGGCGATGAATGCACTGGTTCGAGCCTCCGCTGTTATGTCTAATGGACCTTTCATTCTTAACCTTGACTGTGACCACTACATATACAACTCCCAGGCATTGAGAGATGGCATATGCTTCATGATGGACCGGGGTGGGGAAGGCATTTGTTATGTTCAGTTTCCTCAGAGGTTTGAAGGAATTGATCCATCTGACCGCTATGCCAATCACAACACTGTTTTCTTTGATGTCAACATGCGGGCCCTTGATGGGATACAAGGTCCAGTATATGTTGGAACAGGATGCCTCTTTCGTCGGACTGCCTTCTATGACTTCGATCCTCCAAGGTATGAAGATCATGGCAGCTGCTTCTTCGGCCGTCACAAGAAGGCTGCCGTTGCTTCTGCCCCAGAAATCAGCCAATCTCATGGAATGGAAGATGCAGAGAATCAGGAAATCAACGCTCCTCTTATTCCTAGAAAGTTTGGAAATTCAAGTTTGTTTCTTGATTCGGTAAGGGTGGCAGCATTTCAAGGTCTTCCCCTCGCAGACAATTCACATGTCAAATACGGACGACCTCCTGGTGCTCTAACTGGTCCTAGGCCCCTACATCTAGCCACAATTGCTGAGGCAGTGAATGTCATCTCTTGCTGGTATGAAGATAAAACTGAATGGGGCCAATCCGTAGGGTGGATTTATGGATCTGTAACTGAGGATGTTGTCACTGGGTATAGGATGCATGGACGAGGCTGGAGATCGGTTTATTGTGTGACTGAGAGGGATGCATTCCGTGGGACTGCCCCTATTAACCTTACTGATCGACTTCATCAGGTTCTCCGGTGGGCGACTGGCTCTGTCGAGATATTCTTTTCTCGCAACAACGCCCTTCTGGGTGGCCCTAGGTTGAAGCTCCTGCAGAGGATTGCCTACCTCAATGTTGGAATTTACCCTTTCACTTCTATATTCCTCGTTGTTTACTGCTTCATTCCCGCATTTTCACTCTTCACCAATCAGTTCATCGTTGCGTCTCTAACTGTCACATTCCTAGTATACCTCTTTATCATCAGCGTGACCCTTTGCATTCTTGCTGTGCTTGAGATCAACTGGTCTGGAATTGAACTGGAGGAGTGGTGGAGGAATGAGCAGTTCTGGTTAATTGGAGGCACAAGTGCGCATCTTGCTGCCGTGCTCCAGGGGCTACTGAAGGTGATTGCAGGGATTGAGATTTCATTCACATTGACATCTAAATCAGCTGGAGATGATGCTGACGATGAGTTTTCTGATCTCTATCTATTCAAATGGACATCTCTTATGATACTACCTTGCACAATCATTATGACTAACTTCATTGCAATTGCAGTCGGTGTTTCCCGAACTATATATAGCGAAGCCCCTCAGTGGAGCAAGTTACTTGGAGGTGTGTTCTTCAGCTTCTGGGTCCTGGCTCATTTCTACCCCTTTGTAAAAGGGCTTATGGGAAGACGTGGGAAGACACCCACCATCATATACGTTTGGTCGGCTCTCCTTTCGATTTGTATTTCATTACTTTGGGTTGCTATTGACCCTCCATCAGGAAATAATCAAATCGGGGGACTATTCCAACTCCCATGAGTTTCCTTTTTCTGCCATCTCTAATGTGGGTTGCATACAGATTTCATCATGGACTTTTTGTTGATCGCTAGCATAGTTTTGATGTTCATACAGGGTGTGGATTGTTTATACAGTAATACATTCATTCTTTACAGATTTTCAGATGTAACTTCAGAAACTGTTGTGATTAATACCTTGCCCTTCAATGATTTAAAACTTGCAATCTTTACGTTTCTTTCTACTTTTCATTGCGGAATTGATACGGGCACATTTTTCTCCCTACATCTTTGGTTTTATTTCTTCTTCCGCAGTTTGACTGAGAGTCTTTGAGATCAAAGATCATTGCAAGGGAGCATGTTGTAGAAAGATTTGTGTTTCCTAAAACTAGCAGCATGCGCTTAGAAGAAGTTTAATGAAATGAAGAGGGACAATGATCATTATTTCCTCCTTTCCATTGCAATGTATGTGCTTCATTGCATGAGGGGAAGGATTTGGAATTGTTTAGATAGTCTATCGAACTTGTTTCAGGTCAGATTGTTAGCATCTATCATCATCCTTGTTGCTTCCATTTTTTTCCTGATTCCCTCTGACAGCGAAATTGTATCTTAGCGACTCTAGTCTCGGAGTACAGGTTTCTGCGTTTTAGTGCTTCACTGGTGTGTGTTTGGTATCTTGTTGGTAGCGCATGCACGGAGGAGAATTTTTTTGACAATATTATTAAACTCAATTAAACAACAAGGTGATTTATTGATCTAGCCTTATATCATGTTGAGTTTTTAAATAAATTAAAGGAGAATTAATCTAATATGACTTAATCAGTTTAGTGAATGTATTCGTAATTGAAATAAAATCTAGTTTGTTTTTTTTTTTACAAAAATTAAATAAATAAAAATATTAATTTAATTTTTTTATTAAAAAATTAGAACAATAACGTTTTAAATTGTCTTAGGCCAAACTGGGTTGCCCCATATAGATGGGCTCTGCCGACCTGGTCTTGAATTTGTTTTGCTTACGTTGTTTGCCCTTTGCTTTAAAAAAAAAAAAAAAAAAAGCAAATGATATGTAGTGTGATTGTCTAGATTTCAACTGTCAGAAGTAGTTATAAAATTAGAATGGGATTTTTTAGATTTAAAAATTTATTTTTCAATATATTTTTATCTAAAAAATTTTAATAAATATTTTTAAAACCTCACTAAATTAATTTATCAACTCAAAACACTCATAAATTAGCTTTTAAATGCAAAATTAAACCAAAGAGAAACTCTCTCTAAAACCTAATCTATTTTTTCTAGCAAAACAAAAGTTCAAAAACACTGTAATAAAACTCATCTTGTCAAGAGAAATATATTGACATCAAATTTGATTTTTTGTTAATGAAATTTAATCTACTGATTTTTTCTTTCTCCTCCACTATTCTTCAACTACTTTCTCTCCTCTCTTATAACCTAGAGATTAAAATATGAGAAAAATTAAATTCTAGATTAAAATAGAAAAGTTTTAAAGTAAAGAGAGAAAAGAAATAAAGTGGAAAATTTCTAAATGCCAAAATTTCTTAAAAGGTGTTAAACATTATTAACAAAAAAATCATGTATATTTGCCACTCTATCAATTTTGGTGTCCATATTTATAATTTTTGGAAGCAACAATTTTTTTTTTTTTAAATCAAGTATCAATCTAATGTCATAGCTTTTTCTTGAAGCTATGATAACCCAATAAAAAAACAAAACAAAACAAATCATCAATTCTAATATTTAGAAAACACAATATTAAAGAACAAAATTGAAAAAAAAAATTATGCCTACACAAAAAAAATGACATTAAAGAAAAGAAAAGAAAACAACATTACAATCCACAATAATTTTACTCATATGCTACAATATAATCCACGGTAAAAATATCTCTCTTTTAGGTTTTTCTTAATTAATATCATCAAGAATGTACTGTTTTTAGTGTTGGATTTTTTTTTTTTAATTTGATAGGTTTATTGTTGGAATTAGGGCTTAAGCTTCTCATCAGTAATATTCACCAATGATGATCTTAATCATATAATTAAAGAATGCTGATATTGCACTCAACATATAATTAAAGAAACTTAACATTAATTAGGTGGTTTTAATTACTTCCCTTTCAAGTTAATCATATTCATTAATTATGAGATTTTGACCTTGTTTGTATGCTGGCATTGTACTCAACATGGCGGTGGATTTTGATTAATTTTAGGTCACACATATATATGATTTTATGTTGAACTTAAAGCCTACAGAGATTCAAAATATTAACAAATTTGTTTTTTTATATAAAAAAAAAATAACCTCTAAGAGTTAAATTATGATATTGAGATGCATAACCCTTACCTTCTCTCAAAGATGTAAGAATTTAAAGGTTAAATTATGATACTAAAAGTTATGAATCAACATGAAGAAAATTTATAAAATATTTGAAACCTGCGAAGAGAAAAAATAAAAAATAAATGATTTTTCAATTTCAAAACCGCAATCTAACTTGATTTTGGAACTTCTTTTTGCCGTGTCCTCAACCGGATGTTTCTTTAGGATTTCAACTAGATTTATTACTCGTAAAATCTTTAAATAATATTTTTTCCGTGTTTAATTTTTAAAATTCACAACTCGTAAAATCTTGAGTTCAGGTTCAATCAAGGAGCTTAATTCTAAACTAATTTAATTTTAAATAATAAAATCATAGAGAAAAATATTAACCAAAAAAATTGCAAAAGCAAAAAAACCAGCAACAAAAAAAAGGTTGATAAAAAAAATCCAAGGAGGATGAAATTTGAAAACAAAATGATCCTAAACAAAATAAATAGCAATTAAAATAATGTTCAAATTTAAAAAATAAAAAAAATCATTGGAGTGAAATTGAGAAGTATTTGTAATTTAATAGATTATTTATAAATTAAAAAATGACAGGGGTGTAATTGAGAAACATTTATAATTTTATACATTATTTATATATTAAAAAATAATAGGGGGTGAAATTAGAAAATATTTGTAATTTTATAACTTATTAAAAAAATAATAATCAAAAGTATAAGAATCAAATGTGAAGAAGAAAAAATTAAAAGGTTTGGTATGAAATTTTAATAGATGGCGCTAAATTTAAAGATGAGAGAGAGAAGAAGAAGGAAAAAAAATGAATGGTCGTCGACGCCAAACCAAAAGCGCTTCTGATCCATATGTCGCCCCATCTTTTAGAGAGTGCCAAGATCTTTCAAACATCACCTCGAAAGGCGGAGTTTGGTGGTCGAACGGCCTGGCATACACCACTCGAATGGCACGAGGGTTGTCCCCACACTGGTGCATATGTTGCATGTGTTACTAAGTTTTTTTAAAATATTCAATATGTGTCAATTACAATAATGTGGTAACCTCCAAATTAACATTAAAACCAATATAAAATGACCAAAAAGCCCTTATGAGAGAGTTATATTGATTTTGTCTTTAAAAGCATCATATCAATTATACTACTTTGAAAAAAATTAAAGGACCAAAACACCCTTGAGTGAAAGACATTATGTTTTTTTTATTCTATAGTTAAAGTAGTAATTCTTATGTGAAAAAATAAATAAATGAGAAATCTAACTTTATATAATATGTTAAAGATAATTGTGTCGTGGTGAAAAGATCATCTTACCTCAAATGTCTACTTCAATAATTTTTTTGCTCAAGAATAATTTTATAACTATACTATTACAAATAAACAATATTTTGAATCTTAATGCACAACAACTTCTCTAGAAGAATTAGTTTTTTCTTAATCGGCTAATTCTTCCGTACATCTTTTGTGTTTATTTTGTATTTAAAAGATATCTCTATTATTTTTTTTTCTTAATATCAACCTTGTAAAATATTATCGTTATACCATTTTGGTGTTATTTATACCGTTAAATTTGACACTTGTCACATGCTCACACCAAATATTTTTGTTGATGTACATTATAGTCCTAAATGTTTTTTTTAAGTTACTTTAGTCTTTATATTTAAATTTTATTATAAATAAGTATTTAAATTAAAGTTTTTTGGTCATCGACCTTGAATTGTTTTTAAAAATCTAAGGCAATAAATATTAATACTATAGGAAAAGGAAAACTTTATTTTTCAAATTGGTATATCTATTTAAATCCGCACATTGATCATCAACTATTAGATTATAGAAAAAACCAAAATTTTATTGAAAAATAATATATATATATATATATATATATATATATATATATATGTGTGTGTGTGTGTGTGTGTGTGTGTGTGTGTGTGTGTGGAGTAATATGAGAAAATAATCAAAATCAAAGTAAAAACACTTAAATGACCTAACAACATTAATTTATTTATTAATTAAAAAAGTTCTATAATATCATAATAGAAAAGATTTTTTTTAATATCATAGTATAGAAAAACTCTTATATATATTTATACATGTATACTTGTTTCAATTCATCTTGACTAATTTTGAGCAAGTTTACAATTTGAATGTAGGGACTTTATTGAAAAGGAATTATTCATGGACTAAATTGTATTTATAGAAAAAAAAAAGTACGAAAAAAATTCAAATAATATCTTATTGTAACAAAAATAAAATATATATATCAAATCTTTTTTTCAAAAAACTTGAGGGACCAAGAGACTAATTTTCAAAATTCAAATAATCTTTTAAGTTGTTATTAAAATTAAAAATAGTAGAGAGATTTCTAAATAAAAAATAAAGATTAAATTTTGTTGTGAATGAGATAAATTTTTTTTTCTAAACATTAAAAAAAATATTCATGCATTGTTAACGTATTTTCAAGAAGGAAAAAAAATTTAATCTATGTAGGGATTGACCTGATATAACTCAGGTTAACCTACCAAACCTAGATCATGAAATCGAGAAAACATAATAAAAAACAAATCAAAACATATTATGAAATATAATTCTTAATCAATCCCATTCTAAATAATAAAATTAAAAAAATAAATTGAAAATAAATAAAGATTAAAAAAAAGTATTGTTTCTATGAACAGTTTTTTGTGAGAAGGGAACAATGATTTTCCCTTCTCAGTTAGCCCTTGATAATTAGATTATTAAAAAGGGAAACATTTGATATTTAATTACAATCTCCTTTATAGCATAGCTATGAATTTTATATATACACACACGAAAATAGAACGGTGCAAGACTTTGATCATCATGGCTAGCTAACTGTTGGACGGTATTGTTATCCTAGAGTATCAATTACACTATATATAATGTCTTAATAATTATTCTGGCAATGATCAAGCGTACTCAATGGAGAAGTTCATATGCTAATCAAGATGAACCAACAAATAATCCAAGCCATGCAGCTGCAATAATATAATCACCAAATTAGATTATTAAATTCTTCTCTCTCTATATATAAGAACAAAGATTAAAAAAAAAATGCAAGCCCCATACAAAATAGTTTACAAATGAACGAATTGGTATCACATATCCGGATCATATTCTAAATTAGAAGCCTGAACTCGGCCTCGGCCTCGGCGCCTTGAACGGCGTTTGCCACCTTGATGGCTGCCACCGAATTTCAATCTGCCAGTGTCCCTGAATCTCTCCTTCTCTGATGGAATTATAACACATTCTGGTAGTGGCACAGGATACCTTAATGCATCATAGCAATAAGAATAATACATGTAACGTTGGCGGAATCGCCGCATTGCCGAACGTTGCCTCCGCGTGATCGTGGCATAATCGGCATTCTCGAGCCTAGCAATATCACTCTCATAGCAATCAAATGAAGGAAATTCCTCGATGGGGTCAGAAGGGCAGCCCTCGAGGGCCAAGTCCTTAAATTCGGACACAAATGGTGCATACTTATAATTGACCTTGTATTTCCCACCAGAAGTTGCCCAATTCGACGCATCCCATATCGTAGCATACAAGGACATTGGCTTCGATGGGAACTCGCTGCCCATTTCTTCATTGCGAATCACCTCTCGGATGGGAACATCGTCAATGTAGAATCTAAAAATTCACAACCACACGTCACATGTTAATTTCGATCAAGAGGAGCAAAAAAAATGCTCTCATACATATTAGTCATGGAGATTAACCAGAAAAGAGGGGGGGAAATAATCGCATTTGCTTGGTACAAATTAAAACCATCAATTCACTTAAAGCAGTCGGTGAAAATTTTAGAATGTAAAAAAAATAATATTAAATTTTTTTTTACAGATCAAACTCACTACCTCAGCATTACTCCATTAAGCTACAATACTAAGTTTTTAACTAAATGACTAAAAACATATTTTAACTTAGTTAATTTCATATTTAGTATTGTTTATATCCAAAAGAAAACACATTTGATCTTCAAGATTTCTTCCTCTATACTCACAATAAAATACCCATAACATGATTATTATGATGATTTGAAGGAAACTGCTCTAATATATATATATATCAACATGATTTACTACTGGAGAATGGAAAGATGGTCAGCTTTTCCTGTCGATTTTGTTGGCTTGCTTTTCAATCTCAAGACAACTTTTGGTTTATTGATTCTTGTTATTAATAGAGGCATGTGGAATCTGGGTTTTTCTTTTTCACGACCAAGTTGCTAGCGGCAATGCTATTTTTATAGGCTTGTAGGTTAAAGAACAAAGTATAACTTGGATGGAAATGGCAGTGTAAACGAGGAGGAATCATTTAAATTTAAGATGGAATTTAGAGAGTTGAAAGATGATAAACTTGAGGATGAGGGGAAAGTACTTAGATAAATGATATATTTACACTAGAATTTTCAGTTTCAGAAGGTACGTGTTCCTAAAGGCAAAATCACTACTCGTTTTTACTTGATCCAAGAGATCGAGGGAATTCGGAGTCTTAAATGCTGATTAATTTTTGACAACTTTTACTGTCAAAAAAATCGACACAATCTCCGTTTGGAATAATAATCTGGGAGACCAAGGATTCCCAAGGAAAATAATGTAGCCGAAACTGAAAGGATGAGAAAGCTTATTTTCGAAGTTCAATTACCAAATATATATAGAGAACATAATTGGAAGTTTTAAGAGGATACAATACTGTTGATGAAAAACAATAAATTAGCCAACTTTTTAGGCCAAATTGCCATGTCCCTCCAAAACCAATCTGGCCTCACAAGCAATCTAGAAATGCATCTCGTTAGCTTCACGTTTGTCCACTAGTTAGTATTAACATCTCTCACGCAATTCTCAGAGTTCAAACAAGAAGAAACTTAAATTAGGCTATGTCTAAAGTCCAAGAAATCCCATAAATAATCAAAATGTGAAGAAGCAAAAAGCAAATGAGTGGATATAAAGTTAGAGGGAGCTAGAAGACAAACTCACATGATGTTCTTTGCCGTCCATAGAATGCTATACCTATGGAACTCTTTGGAGGGGTCAAACCACAATCGATATCTTTCTTCTCTGCCATGACTTGTGCTTCCATTACCATACAAGTTTGTTTGGAACCTCCATGGCTCCCCTTTGGTGTTTCCCAGGAATTCAATGTCCAATTCATCATGGGTCTTCTTGAACACGTCCCCGTTCGATGTCTGCGTGCGCGTTGAAAATAACATCATCGATAATACATTGACCATGATTACTATAATTCTGTATTTATTAGTTTGAAATTAATTTTATTAATACTACTCTTTTAAAAAATAAATTTGATGTCCTAAGTCCCTTCTTCAGTTTTACAGTAGAGAGTATTACTTGATTATGGTGGTGTTTGTCGTTTTTTTATAAAGTATTTATTGTTTAGAAATATATTAAAATAATATTTTTTTATTTTAAAAGTTTTATTTTTTATATCAACACATCAAAGCACGATTCAAAAACACAAGAAAAATTAATTCAAAAAAAATATAATTTTTTTATTAAAAAAAACTGTGCAGTATCTAAATTTACACTAGGTAATTGTGCAAGCATAGAGGAAATAGAAAAAAGAAAACCATATATGCATAACCGAATTCAAATGTTTGAATGGGAAATTTTTATAACGAAGATGAAACTAAGGATTATTAATCAATATGTGGGTCCAAAACAACTAAATTCCTCGTGGAAAATTTAAAATAACAAAGCAAGAATTAAATCTTCCAAAAAACTAACGAGGAAAGATAAGTGATCATAAATGGAGCCTTAAGAGATCAATTAATTGCCGAAAATTAAGAAGCATGGTGGGCAAATTCAAATTAGAGTTGAACTTTTCCTTCATACAAAGCCAGAATAAACTCAAATTCCTTGTCAAACCAAAAGGCTTACCTTTGAAAAGACAAGGCAATACATATATATATATATATATATAAAGCGGAGAACAATTTTCTGGTTTCTCGAAAGGAATATATGATTATTGCTTGTCACTTACATAAAAGGCAACACAGAGACCGGCCGTGTAATAGCCTGGTAACTTGATATTCGCACTAAAGAATCCATATTTATACATCCTGGATGAAATAAAACCCGCACCTGAAATTCCCAAAAATTAACGACCGATCAACGGTAT
>Ga0307518_10001327_pt1 | contig 18487 bp, 8 predicted proteins | sample 25_EM_MG_FD_203889 | JGI IMG/M metagenome (GOLD analysis project Ga0307518, IMG submission 203889) | Populus trichocarpa ectomycorrhiza microbial communities from riparian zone in the Pacific Northwest, United States - 25_EM | ecosystem: Host-associated > Plants > Roots > Unclassified | place...
CGCACTTGAGGGTCTAGCTGCTGTGGTCAATCGTGTGACTTGTTCCGCCCCCGTCCCGGGTTCGACCCTCTATGTGCACGCCTGTCACCCCCGCGGTACCTTACCTGCTCCTGAGCTTGCAGGATGTCCAGTGGGCCGTGAGGAATAGTCGTGGTGCGCGTAAGCTGGCCCAGACACCCCACGTAAATCAAAAAAAAAAAAAAATTAGCTACTAGCCAACTAGATTTTCTGCATCAAGTTACAAGATATTTTGACTAGAAATAATGAATCAAATTATTATAACTAAATAATTAATCTATTATCTAACCGCATAAATCTTATTGCTAGCTTAAGTTAAATATGCTATGACATGAGATATGCTAGCATAAGTTAAATAAGTTTGGTACAATATTGATGAGGGTAGGGAATGATGATCTGTGAACTTGTTATTAAAAAAGAACTTATAATAATCCTCTTGGTGAGTGTAATCCATGACAAAGGCAGACGAGGTGTAAAGAGGAGCTTACCAACAATAAAATATTGATTAAATATAATAGCAATAATAATAATAATAATAAATTGTATCTAGGAGGTATGAGGAAATGCGAAAGGCTTCCTGATCATCGTGAAGGAAAATAAAATTAATAAAAGGCTACTTGAAATGGTGGCATCTATCCCTTCATGTGCACATACATGATTATGAGCTGATTATCTGGGTGGACTCATGACTTTAAGGGTAACCAACACCGACAATGACATGTACACTAACCTCTTGTTGTGGAAATAATTGTATATAATTAATCTCAAACATGAAGCAAAGCTGATTTCTGATAGAAAAAGATGGAGGCTGGTACTGTCACTACTTGATTTGAGGAAAGATCAGAAGGGAAAACTCAAGGAAAGTGGGTGTATGTAACTATGTATGATGTCTTCCATAACTATTTCTATATATTTCAATCATAGATTTATTTTATTTTTCTATATCATGAACCATAAAAGTTTGAAGGTTTTTTTTTCATTTATGAAAGTTAAAAGCAATTTAGACCAACAATTTTGATATCAAGATCCTTCATATATATATAAAGATATCCCAATTAATTAAAATGATATCCCTGAATCAATTTCTCCCTGATTTTTCTCCTTCCTGTGCTCCATTTTTTTGGTTAAATTCCTTCAACGTATGATCCTTTTGATTCCTCGATCTTCATGTGCTCAATTTTATTGATTGATCGATCTTCGTTTGATTTTTTTTGGTCTCTTGATTTGATCTGTTTCCAGAACAAAGATTGCCTTAGTAAATATTTACGTATCAATACACAGCATAGACAGGAAGGAAAATTCTTGGATCACCTCCTCCCTATCAAGTATTTTAGGCTCTAGGTTATTTCCTTCCTTTCTCCAACGCGTTATCAATTATACAATATAATGTCAACCTATGTACACAACTGTCCTTGGAATCTTCTATTATGCCCTCTTAGACCTTGTTTTGCCCTATATATATGTGTTAACATCTCTTAAATCAACCACCTTTTTCACTCTTCCCTCTCTAAGACATTTTCCTCCTCCAAATCACCACCCATTTACTTCTTCAAGCTTAGTTCCTCTCAAGAGATTCACCCCGTTTGATAGTGCTCAAAAACTAGCTTTAAATTAGTATTTTGGGTTCTTGATTCTTGAATCTCTGCCTTTCTGATCTTGTTTTGACTTTCTCGATGGGAAACTACGTTTCTTGCACACTATCAAACCCACAAGTGCTCAAAAACTCGTCAAAATCAACAAGAGTGATCCTCCCAACAGGAGAAATCAAGAAAATCCAGCAACGCACAAAAGCAGCGGAGCTAATGTTGGAAGCACCGAACTTCTTCATCGCTAACACCAAGTCTCTGAAAATAGGCAGAAGGTTTTGTCCTCTAAATGCAGATGATGAGCTTGGAAAAGCCAACGTCTATGTCATGTTCCCAATGCATAAAAAGAACTCTGTAGTCACTGCTGGTGACATGGGTGCTTTATTTATCACTGCCAACTCGGTTATGAAAAGGGCTTTTAAAGGGAACATTAGGGTCTTGCCTGAATCTACGGTGGAGATTTCACAAAATATGGAAAGAAATGATGTTGATGCAGCGCCAAGGTTGAGTTTGGAGGGAATTGAAGAGGTTTCTTCTCCTTACTCTACCCATAGGATGTCAATGTCAAGGTCAAAGAAGCCATTGTTGGAGACCATAGAGGAAGAGCCAATTTGTTCAAAGTGATGTGCAATTGGTTTTTTTTTTTTTTGAGGCCAAAGGTTTTTAAATATGGTGGATATGTAGGATTTGAGGGTGTGTGTTTTTTTTTTCCCGGAAAATAATGTATTGTCAAGATTTTAGGAAGGAAAGAATATATCTAATGTTCATTCAAAATATAGAAGAAGAAATTTAGATTATGGGTTTTAATAATTTGTTGATTTTCTTTTTCTTTTACTGTATATATTGTTATTTTTTAATTAATTATATGAGCAATCAATTTTAGTTACACAAGTTTAATTACGAGCAAGGCAGATTTGTTAAAAATCCAACCTCTTTGATTAAAGATAAGCTTAAAGGTTGCTTTTAAAAAAAAATGAAGCTTCAAGCTAAAGCCGAGTGTGACATTAAAGTTTGGATTTTTTAAATTTAAAACTCATTTGAATTTAAAAAAATTAAAATAATATTATTTTAATTCTAAAAATAAAAATTAATATACTCGAGTTAACCTATTTAATATATAACCCAAACCTTACACTAGTGTCATTGACTTAAAATGAAATTATATACTATATGTCATTATTCATATTCATGGACAGTTGGACACTGATGAACCCACAAGTTTAATATATATATATATATATATATATATATATATATATATATATATATAGATCACTTGTATATATAGGAAGGAAATCATTTATGCTATAGAGTATTTTTCTAACATGTTCCTTAAGGTTAATTAATTGTTATAATTGAAAGGTTTCACTTACGATTGATTTATTTCCATAATTGATTAAATCTTAATTCAAGATTCAAAATTGATGATTATAGAAATTAAATCATTAATTCCATTTATGTCAATTAATGTGTGACATCCGTACTTAAGGCCCATGTTAGAAATATCTTGACTTAACCTGTCATTTTCTTTTTTACATGTATTTGTCTCAATTATTAAATTTATCCATGTGCTAATAATATATTTAATAGCACTTTTTGGTTCTAAGATTTGTTCAATTGGAGCCAATAATTAATTGCCATCCAATTGCGTTATTAATTGAATATGGCATGGACAAACAATTTTCATATATGACTAGACGAAGTGTGTTTGGTAACTTTTACGAGTATTTTAAAAAATATTTTTAAATTAAAAAATAATATTTTTTTGGAATTTTTTTATTTTTGATATTAATATGCCAAAAACATATAAAAATACTTTCAAAAATATTAATTTAATGTTTTTTAGGTGAAAAATCATTTGAAAAGCAAAAATTCTTACAGTACCATACATAATATCGCTTTAATTGTTTTCCTTGTTTATCTACATTGTCTTGTCTTAAACTTGGCCCACACAATAACTGATTAAAAATGAAAAAAAAATATTTGTATAAAAATATAATATAAATTTAATTATAAGCTATCCATAATATTTTAAAATGTAAGTAATTTAATAAAGGTAAAAACAAACCAAGCATCCAATTATTATTAACAAAAACTAAAAAAGTATAAGGTTTAATGTTCATATTTTTAATCGATATAGAAAATAAAGCCTTTGATGTTTTTAATCCAATTAAAAAAACACAGGTAGATAAAAATATGTAAATTTTGACTAATGTAGTTTAGATCATATACTTTGACTATATGATTTATAAAGGTGTATACACTAAATTAGATAAGATTTTTCAATTTTTAATTTTAAAAGATTTTAAAGTCCGAGACAAAACTCAAAACTTTTTTGTTATATGATATGTTCGTAAATCAATACCTAATAGGGTTTCTAAACCTTAACATAATTTTTTTTTTACCAAACAAAACCCTAAGGATTAATACAATAAAATTCATTTTTTTTCCCAATCAGAGGGAGGAGCCCTATGCTTTGACCGTGTGCCTGTTGAAGAATGAGTTAGCGACTCATAGGTAGTGGCTTGGTTAAAGGAACCCATTGGAGCCGTAGCTATAGCGAGTCTTCATAAGGCAATTGTCACTGCTTATGGACTCGAATCTAGGTGATCTATCAATGACCAAGATGAAACTTTGGTGAAACTAAATGGAGGTCTGAGTCAATTGATGTCGAAGAATCAGCAAATGAGTTGTGGTTAGAGGTGAATTGTCACTCGAATCCAAAGCTAGTTAGTTCTTCCTAAAATGCGTTAAGCCGCAGCAGTTGACTAGATGGATTGTAAACTCCAGATAGAAATTTAGAGGTAAAACACTCATGTCTTGGTCCGAATAGGGATAGTATGGAGTTTTGAGAAATCCAAGCATTTTAAAGATAGATTGTAAACTCCAGATAGAAATTTTGAAAAAAAAAAGCAAAAAGAAAATGATCCAAAAATAATAAGTATTAAAATAAATAAATAAAATAATAATAAGAAGGATGGAACAAATTAAAATAAAATCATTTAAGAATAGAAGGACTCAAAAGTTAATAAAAATGAATCTTTGAACGAAGAAAAAACATGAAAGAATAACATAGAACTAAGATGTGATTATAGAAAATTTGGGGTAAAGGTGTAATAAGGAAGAATTATACATATAAATAGAGTGTTTGGCTTGTTCTATAAGGGGGGAGTGGCCAACCAATCAAGAGAAAGGAAGAGAGGAAAATTTGAGGGGAAATTCAAGTAAAAATCTCTTTAAACAATCAAAGAGAGCTAGATTAAGGAATTAAAGAGAGTTGAGAAAAGATTTAGATAAGAAAAGTTGAAGAATCCCAAGGGTTTGTACCTTGGGAGGGATGAAAAGGAAGGAAGAAAATAGGGGTGAAGGAAACATGATCTTCCTTGGTATTTCCCTCTTGATTTCTTGTTCACATAATGGAAAAAAAAAACCCTTTAATTGGGTTGTTCTAAATTGTTTTGTGTTTTCAAGCATGTTTGAATTACTATTATTATTATTATTATGGAAATTAGGTTATTGAATTGGAATGTTTATTTTCATATTCTTGCATATAAATGATATTATAATGCATGAATAATGAGTGAATGATAGTTTAATAGAAAGAATTGAAGAGAAATATTTGAACTCCCACGATTGATTAGTTTCGGCCAAAACCTAAAATAAAAGAATTAGGATTGATTGATGAAATCATTGTGAAAATTGTTTGGAATTGTAGTAGAATGAGTATTTAATTAATGGGTGAAATTTTAATTGTGAAGATTAGAAAAGAAAATATCATAAGACCATTGGAGGAGGGGAATTTGATCAAAGAAGAGTGTGAAATGATGAACTAAATTGATTAGTTGTTAGTAGGAAATCATTAGGAGTTAGTAGGAAATCATTAGGAATGTTTTATTTAAGTGACAAAGTAAATGTTGATTAGGATAAAATCAAAAGAAAAATTCTAACACCACTGAATACTACCATTTCATTAAAATGGTAAAATAAAAAGGGAAGAACTTTGTTTGGATTGAGAACTAAATCAAGTCAATTTAATGATGAAATGGATTAGTTTATATGAAAAATGAATGGATTGATTTAAATTGCCTATAATTATGCATATGGGCTTTTATTTTCTTGAAATGAGTTTAATAAACAATGGAGAACAAAAGTGGAATTTATTGGTTTAAAGTAATGGTAAGAAATGGAGGTAAAATTGTCAAACACTTATTTATAGTAAATGAGAAGAAAGATATTATGCAAGAAGAAGAAGAAGAAGAAGAAAAGAATATATTCTTGGATTATTAAGCTAAGGATTAAGCATATAAGAAGTAGAGTTAGACAAATATTTAATTAGAAGTCTTAATGGGGTGAAAGAAAGAAAAACTATGAAGTAAAAGTGAATGCGGGAAGATTAGAGTTTGGAAGGAAATTGAAGAAGAAACCTTTAATACCTCAAGTTTAAATTTCAATCTAGGAATAAAGGAAAAGGGATTGACAATGATCTTTGAAATATTAATATTAAATGGAAGTGTTAGGATATTTAGGAATGCATTGAAAGGATTTAACAAATGAAAATTGTAAAGTTCTTTAGTTGTAGGAAGTGGATTAAATGAAAGTTATAGATGAATTTCTTTATGATGAAAATTTCAAACCAAAAATAACTTGTATGATAATAACGCAAGAGAGGTTGAGGAGGTTGCATAAAAATCAGGGACAGTTATTTAACAACAGACTACAGGTAGGTGTTTATCACCTTATTATTTTAATAAATCCTTCCAGTTTATTTTAACTACAAGTTTATTAGTGCACAATTTCATCATGAAAATTGAATATATATATATATATATATGAGAAAGTAAAAGATCAAAACATGAAATGATTGATTGGCTGCCACATGGAAATGTCGGATTAATTGGCATCCAAATAGGATGGCCGAGTTGGTTGGCGTCCTAATAGGAAGGCTAAATGGATTGGCATCCGAATGGGATGACTGGAATAATTGGTATTCACCCAGGAATACCATATTTATAGGCTTTTATATGGAAATGTTAGATTGACCGGCATCCAAGTAAGATCGCTAGATTACTTGGTAATTTAATGAAATTATTAGAGATGTTGATATTCATAGAATTTGCCAAAATAATTGGCTACCATGGGGTTATTTGGGGTTTTGGCATCCACGAAGGATAGCCGGATTAAACATGTATTAAAAAAATAACAAAACATGAATGAAAATTTTGAAAAGAAATTCAAATAAACTTGATAATAATTTTATAATAAGAAATTGGCTTAAGGACTAAATGTCATTTATGTGTGACTTTTAATAAAAATTAATTTAATATCATAATGTTTAATCTTTTCAGGTCCATCACAAGCACATCATGAGTAATTAGGCCTATGTTATCTTATAATTTTGTTGCATGGTTATTGTACTTGTATGGAGGCCATGTAAAGTATTTATCAAATAGTGCCTTTTGCTATGTAATCCATAATAAAAGGTTATAAATGATGGTATTATAAATGGATGTAAAGTTTAATTACTTGAATGTTTATATTTAGTATACCTTAGATCATTTAATTGTGAAGAATTTTTTAATCAAATGTTCTTAATCTTGATATCTCAGTTTATTTAATTTTATGAAAGTCATTGCAAACTATTCTTGTGGGAGGATATTGTGAAATAAGGTCCAGGATGGTTGGATCATAATTAAAAGATTAATTTTGATGAAATGAATGAAGTTGTCAATAACTTGGTATGATCTAAGTTTAAAGAAAACTCTGCTGAAATTTCAATAAAATATTATTAAAAAAAACTTGACTTTATTTTAATAAATCGGATATTTCATAATTCTTAACATAATATGCGAATGAGTTGCCATAGAGTCACCCTGAATAACTAGGGGTGTTACATAGATGGAGAGGTAGGAGTTTTTTTTATTGAACAACACTCCTTCATATACATCAGGAGTCAATTGATGAGAAAGGGCAAGAGAAAGCTTGATCTCAATTCCTACATTGATGAATATATGCGTAGTTAAAAATCCTGGGGAGTTATACATTTTTGTATTGATAAGATCATTCACTATTTCTTGAAGTTCGATCTCTGACCGGATGAACCAACTAAATCTAATAGACTCTGTTTAACTGTTTATATAAATAGTGAAGTAACTTGATATATTATTTTATGTGTTTGGTTAACAAATTTATGTCCTGGCTCGATGGTTCACGCATGATGATGATAACGCGTGTGTTTAAGTACTAAAAGAAGCAACATTTTCCTTTATGATTTAGACTACATGCTTGATATATTATTTTATGTTTAGTTAACAAATTCATGTCTTAGTTTAGTGGTTGACATGTTGTGAAAATAACACGAGGTTAGGGACATGCCCAGGTTCATGGGCCTCCCATGGGCCCATACAACTAGGCTTTTGTTAACATATCAATGGCTTATTTAATTGGTCATCTGGTTTGTTTAGCTTTTTTTATTTATTTTTTGGGTTTTTTTATTTTATCCTTTAATATGAGGTTTTTAATTTCTTTGTGTTTTTTTTATTTTTTTATGATCTTTTAAATTGTTTTAAATTTCATCTTTTAATATAATGTTTTTATTTAATTTTATCCTTTAATATTTAATTGATTTTTTTTTCTTTGGATCTATCCAATAAATAAAATCACATCGAAACAACTTTCACACAATATAATTTAAAATCTAGTCAAGCAAATAGTTAAGTCATGATTTTTCAAGTTTGAATATTTGCAATGAATTTCATGACAATACTACAAGGTTTTGACAATCTAAATATTATTTCTTTACGCATAGAAAGCACAACTAATAAATAATTCAAAAACAAAAATAAAAAACAAAACTTCAGTTTTCATAATGAAGAAAAATATTAACACAAGCAAAACAACTTTTTTATCAACATTAAATGCAGCCATACGACTTTTCAATTACTAATTTTTTTTCATAAAAAGTAAGTTTAAGGATGTGTTATGTAGGATTATTATGTAATAACTTTTCTTCTGTATATTTGAACCCATTTACATGTATATCAAAAATTAAATTATTGATTCAAGTAATTTTAAGACAATATTATTAACATGAAACTAAGTACATTTAACAGAGGACAATCTAATCTATAATGCTAACCTAGTGGATGCATAATAGTTTTGAAATTTGACGTGAAGTATGTAAATAAAACTTAGATTATAGACGGGAAAGGTCATTTGAAGTTATTCCTAAAAAACAATTAAAATTTAGAATGATGTAATTTTAATTAAAAATAATAAAAAATTTTGTACCGAATTTTACTAAATCAAATAAATTATCAATCAATGAAATAAATTATTTTTTTTTACTAGTAGAGACTTTATAACCGAGAGTTAAAGTTATAAATCGAAAAAAACAATAAAAATAAAAATTATTGTATAAAAATTTGTTTGTTTTTGTATTTTTAAAAGTGATTTTGAAAAATTTTGAATTTTTTTGTTTTAAATTATTTTTTTTATATTTTTTTAGATATTTTGATGGCTGATATAAAAAATAATTTTAAAAAATAAAAATATATATTATTTTAATATATTTTAAATAAAAAATACTTAAAAAATAAAAATTATTAACCTTCCAAACATGCCTCAGTATCTGACGTGTAAAAAAAAAGTGTGAGGTATTTATAACTTTGACAAAAAGGGGAGGCAGAAGAGGACGTGTCTTTAGTGTATGCTTTTCAAGTCAACAGCTTCGCGAAGAAGGAAAGAGTTGTGCTTATTAGATCATCGACAACAATAGTGGAGGAAGGAAGGAAGGGTTTTGAGTTTCACAAATGGCACTTCCAACTCCAAGAAATGATTCTCAAGAAGAAGAAGAAGAAGAAGAAGAGGTCTTAACTCTCCACTTTCTCTCTCTTTTCTTTTGCAGTTTTGTGGATTATTGCCCTTTTTCTCTGTCTATAACAACTTGTTGTTGTTGTTGTTGTTGTTGTTGTTGTTGTTGTTGTTGTTTTGTAGCGTTTCTTAGCTGTGGTTTTTCATCTTTACACTGATATAATCTTCAAAGTTTATGGATTGAAAACTTAATAGAGTCTTCTTGAATCAAATAAACCCAAAACAGAGAGTGAACATGTTTGTTGCTGAATGTGTATAAAAATATTGAATTTTATTTTTTAAGTTCAAGATACATGTTTTGTCGTGTCTTGAATCCTCCAAATTCAGGGTTTTTTTTTATTTATTCTATTGGGTTATTGTTATTGCTTCCTTATTCTAAGCAGTGTACCTCTCTCATGGTTAATAAAGGTTTCTTTATATTGGAGCATGTTTTTCTCTTCGCTGGCTTGGTTGGTTTATATATATACACACACTAAGATGTTGTGTGCTCTGTTTTATCTGTGCTTGTGTGAATGGAAGCTATTGTTCGGTTTTATTTATTTTCAAAACTTCTGTGGTTCTTACATAATTTAGAGATTTCTCCCCCTTGCAGATGACTATATATTTGAAAGTCATGAAAACGTCGACGATGAAAGTTCAGAGATCAGATACAATTGGAACTATCAAATCTGCGTTTTGTGAGAAGGAAGGAATTCCTAAAAGTTTCCAAGAACTTTTTTTTAACGGTGACCGGCTCAAGGATGACCAGAGAGTGGTTGATTATGGTATTCCGAAAGATGCCACTCTGCATATGATTCTTCAGAGTTCAGTTGGGGTGAAATTGTTAGTCGTTATACCATCACGCCAGAAAAGTGTTGTGGTTGAAGCAAGGACTTATGATACCGTCCAAAAAATTAAGGCTGTAATTCTTGAGAAGGAACAAATTCTTCCACATCAGTACAATCTTGTCTATGCTGGAGAAGTGCTCGAAGATGATAGGAGTTTGGCCTCTCTGAATTTGCAAAGCGAGCCAACCCTTCATTTGATTTTCAATCCGAAAGATTTGTTGTCATTTTCTGTAATCACACCTGCAGGGGAAACTGTGAAGCTCAAAGTTAAATTCCTGTATTCTGTTTCTGAGGTCAAAGCAATAATTGGTGGCGTGATTGGTGTCCCAGTCAGTGATTATGATCTAATCTACCAAGGCAAGAAGCTTGAGGATTCCAATTCATTGGCTTGTTGTGACCTCCAAGAAGAATCTATCTTGGAGATGTCACCCCAGACATTTCAGGTATTTGTGAAGGCGTGGAGTGGGAAAACCATAACTCTGAATGTTCACCAACGTGATACTGTTGAAGATGTGAAGGACAAGATTTTCCAAAAGCTTGGCGGGCCAAGCTATTGTCAGAGCATTGTATTTTCTGGAAAGCGACTTGAGGCAAACCTTGATCTGGCATATTACAACATCAGGAAGAATGCTACCCTTCATATGGTTTTCTCACCTTCAACAATAACCACCAAAATGGGATTGTCTCAAATCGGGGCTGAACCGAACTCCTCCGCTAGAATTCGTGATTTAAAGGCTATGATCCAAAATAAACTTCCCAGCACGGTAAAGGAAGTATATTTCCGTGAGATACCACTGCAGGATGAGTGCTCTATAGCTAGTTACAACATCGGTGAAAGTGATGAGCTGACTGTTGTTTCTGAACAGCGCTGGTAAGAGTCTGGGGAAAGATCGCCTGATATCTGGCACAGCCTGGTGATATGATTTTGATTTGTGTACATGTTATGTTGTTTTGTGCTTGATTGCTCATAATATTCTCGGTGCCTATGAATTTTGTGAACTAAAGTAAGAACAAAAGTAACCTTCTCTTACTATGCTTTCGGTACTTCACAGAAAAAGGGGAGCGAAATAGAAAATGTAATCATCTGAGTTTAGGATCATTTTGTTTATCCTTTCATGCTTCTCTTTTTATGTTCAAATAGGGATTGTTTTTCCCCTAAATTTGCTCAGCTGCTTAAGTGAACATCCCCTCACATGAAAGAGATTACCATGAATATCTCTCTATTTAGTTGGCTGATGGATCCTTGCTGAATTCAGTTTCCCAGGCTGCAGCTGAGCAGATTTTTCTTTAAGAAAGTTACGTTGTGCAGTGCACTCAACTTGAGTGTTTGGGGAGCAGTACGTGAACCAAGCGAATCCATTATCTGAGTCTACTGCATGGAATTACTCTGAACAGGACTCCCACAACTCTGAGTCTAACCCAGGAACATGAATACACTGTTCTTTTATATATATATATGACCCTTGATGAAACGGTAGTCGATTTACTAGCAATTATAAATAAATACAACTAAAAGAAGGGCTGGGTTGGTTCAACTGTTTATATAAATAGTGAATTATTTATATGAATAGTTTATTTTTCATATAAACAGTTAAATTGAACCACTTTTTTTTAGTTGTGTACGAGATGGCATGCTCGCACACTGCCGCGGGTTTATAAAATAAATGTACTTGATAGTGTTATAATTGTGAACCAGCGCTAGATAAGTAATAAAAAATAAAGGAATGATGGAGCTAATATTTCATGATGAAAAAAAAAAAGTTGTATTGGTAATCAAAAACTTAGAGACTGAACAAAATGATTGTTTTTGCCATATTTTTTAGCTTTTCTGTTAATAAAAAGAAAAAAAAATACAAAGCTAAATTCTCTACTAATTTAATATTAAAAAAAAAACCAATAAAGATAATCTTGGAAGGAAAAAAACCCATGAGGAAAAATATTGTAGAAATTGACAATGTTTTGTGAGGAAAACTACAGTGTTTTCTCCAATAAAATCGACAAAGACAATTTTAGAAAAAATCATAAAAAAACCATTTAGAGAAATATTGTAGCAATTCACAGTGTTTTGTGAGAAAAGCTACAATGTTTTCCCCATATAATTTAGCTTTATTGTAATTATAATTCTTAACCAACTCAATATTCAAAAATAAATCGACAAAAATAATTTTGGAAAAAATCATAAAAAAAATCATATGGGAAAACACTGCAACAATTCACAGTGTTTTAAAGATGAAAATTACAAAGCTAAATTCTTAATAAGCTCAATATTAAAAAAATAAAATCGACAGATATAATTTTAGAAAAAAAATAACAAAAAAATAGGAAAAAAAAACCATGTTGGAAACATTGTAGCAATTCACATAGTTTTGTGATGAAAGCTACTGTGATTCCCCACATGATTTAGCCTTATTTGTAATGACTTGTAATTGTAATTCTCAATCAGCTCAATATTAAAAAAATAAAATTGACAAAGATAATTTTGAAAAAATCATAAGAAAAAAAAAAACCATATTGAGAGACACTCTAGCAATCCATAGTGTTTTGTGAGGAAAGCTACAATGCTTTCTCCACATGATTAAGCTTTATTACAAAGTTAAATTCTAACCAGCTCAATATTAAAAAAATAAAATTGACAAAAATAATTTTGGAAAAAAATATTACAAAAAAAGAAAACACTAAAAAAACTGGAAAAAAACCATGTGGGAAAAAACACTATGACAATTCATAGTAATTTGCGAGGAAAGTTACAGTGTTTTTCTCACATATTGTAACTGTAATTTTTAATCAGCTCAATATTAAAAAATAAAATCAAAAAAGTTAATTTCGGAGAAAATCATCAAAAAACAAACAACAAAAAACCATGTGGAGAAACATTGTAAGCAATCAACAATGTTTTAAAGAAAAAAAATTACAAAACTAAACTCTCAATCAGCTCAATATTAAAAAAATAAAATCAACAAATATAATTATGAAAAATTAAAAAATAAAATAGAAAAACCATGTGGGGAAACGCCATAGCAATCATAGTATTTTAAAGGAAAAAAATTACAAAGCGAAATTTTTAACCAGCTCAATATTAAAAAAATAAAATCGACAAAGATAATTTTGAAAAAAAATAGACAAAAAAAAGGGGAAAGTTGGAAAAAAAGAAAATTCATTTTGGAAAAAGAAAAAAGAAAAAAAGGGAAATTTGGAAGGAAAAAAAGATGAAAAAAAACGAAAAAGTAAATAAAAAAAAAAAAAGAGGAATGAACTGTGGATTATTATTGTAATCCACAATGCATTGGGTGTGGGTGAACAGTGAATTCCCCACACCCTTTAGCTTATTACTTAATTGTAATTCCTAACCAGTTTAATATCAAAAAAATAAAATTGACAAAGATAATTTTAGAAAAAAACTAAAAAAAAACTATGTGGGAAAAAACATTGTAACAATCCACAGTAATTTGCGAGGAAACCTACAGTGCTTCCCTCACATATTGTAATTATAATTTTTAACCAACTCAATATTAAAAAATAAAATTGAAAAAGATAATTTTGGAGAAAATCATAAAAAAAAAAAACCATGTGGAGAAAAACTATAGCAATCAACAATGTTTTAAAGAAAATAAATTACAAAACTAAATTATCAATCAGCTTAATATTGAAAAAATAAAATCGACAAATAAAAATTTTGAAAAATAAAATAATAAAATAGAAAAACCATGTGGAAAAACACCGTAGCAATCTACAGTATTTTAAAGAAAAAAATTACAAGCAAAATTTTTAACCAGCTTAATATTAAAAAACTAAAATTGACAAAGATAATTTTGGAAAAAAAATAAACAAAAAAAAAGGGAAAAAAATAAAAAGTGCAAAAAAAATAAAGTTAAAAAAAATAAAGTGAAAAAAAAATGAAAAAAGGGAAAAAAATTGAGAAAAAGTGCAAAAACAAAAAAGGAAAGAGAAAAGCGCTGTGAATTACTGTTGTAATCCACAGTGATTTTGATGTGGAGAATAATGATTCCCTCACACCATTTAGAGTATTGTTAATATAATAGGGAGGCTAAAACATTAATAAAATCATTTTAGGTGACTGGTGGAAAAAAAAAAGGTTGATCATCTTTTATATATATATATATATAAACAGATCCACGCGTACATGCTTTGTTGTGATTGGCTCTATGGGGTTTTTTTATTGGCTTGGGCTTTTCTAATCTCTTTTATTTATCTTTTGGTTTTATTTTTTTAATTTTATTTTTTAATGTGATGTTTTTATTTAAATTTACCCTACAATATTTTTACCTTTTTTTTATTTTTTTAATCAATTTTATCTTTTAATGGGGAGTTTTTATTTAATTTTATACTTTAGTGCTACATTAATAGTAAATCATTTGTTGTATTTTTTATCATATAATAAAATTAAAAAAATTAATTTGACCAAGTGCATTCCATAACACGAGTCATGAGTTTGACGGGTTGATCAGAATTAACCTGACATGTTTCTTGTTTTTCCTTTGATTTTTTTCTTTGAACCTGCCCAATCGATAAGGTCATGTCAGAACAACTTTTACACGATTTAATTTAATATTAGAGCTAAGAAAAAATTTAAATTGAGAGTTTTCAAGTTTAAAATATTATACCAAGTTTAATAATAATGATAAAAAGTTTTCTATAGTCTGCATATTATTCTTTTACGTTCCAAATTTTTTTAGTACAACATGCAGGAAATAAACTATTAATAAAACTCTATAAAATGCATAGGAAATCACTATGCATACAAACACAAAAAAATAATTTGTTGCTACCATGAAACTACATTTTTTTCTTTGAAAGAAAAATGCCTTGGGTTGGGGGTATTATAGTCTTTTTATATAATCCATTAGTCATTAGTCATTAGTCATTAGTCATTAAAGTATTGTCCAAGGATATACTCATCTTTTAACTTTTTGGAATAATAAAATTACTAAATTTCTCCCTAAGTATAAAAAAAAAAATAGAGTTGTTGACCAATGGTATTTCTATTTTTATATTTTTTAAGAAATAGTAACAAGACATTTTGATTTTTAATATGTCTTTACATAGATGAACTTTATTTTTAAAAATAAAATATTTATTTTTAGATAATATTTCTTCTATATGCAGCTTTGGATGATTATTTTTTTCTTTTATTTTATTCAATCAATTTTATATGTGTGTCTATTTCTATTATCGTTTGATTTTAATAAACAAATTCAGTGAACACAACCAAGTAAATATCTCATGTTGCGCGATCAAGTATCTTGATCTATACCTATCTCTTAATTTTTTTTAATTTTATTTTTAGTTGTCGTTAATGATTTTATTTATTTAATTACACAGATGGTTATCCGATTATTTAATTGGTAAACTTTTTAATTTACACTTATAATTTTTTTTTATATAAAAACACACATCGAAAAATCTTGCATATCTAATTGTTCTATTGAGAAAAAGAAATATACGATCTATAGTAGAACACGACTCGAATAACTACTTTCAAAAAACAAAACTAAAGGGGGAAGGGAAATTATTGTAACCCAAGACACTTTTCATTGTAATAGTGTAATTACTAAATTGCTCATTTGCCATTAAACCTTTGATCTAGGCATTAGGGTCAAGGTGATCATTTCACCATGACACAACTGTCTTTTGCAAATTATATGAGATTAGATTGATCATTTTGTTTTTTGTTGCACATTAAAATTATTAATTTAACCCTAAAAGAAAAAAATATAATGCTTATTACTCAAGGGAGTTTTGGTCTTCTTAATTTTTTTTTCTTAATAGTGTAATTAATTTGATGTACTTAAAGAAAAAATCAATATAACTCTCTCATAAGGGCTTTTTTTCTTATCATTTCACATTGATTTTATTGTAAATTTAAAGGTTACTTAAGGATATTATTGTAATTGATATATATTAAATATTATTTTAAAAAAACTCGGTGGCGTGTACGTAGCATGCACCTACATGTGAATGACCCCTACACTATTTGGACAACACTTTTAGGGCCATCCAGCCACCAATCACTGCCTTTTGGGGTGGCGTTTGAAAGCTTTCAATGCCCCCCGCATGATGGGGCGACATGTGTAGCAGAAGTGCCTCTGGTTTGGCACCAATAACCTTTTATTTCTTCCCCTCCTTGTCTCTCTCTTCTTCTAAAAAATAAGCAACAACCCTTTCGAAATTTCAAATAAACCTCTTCACATTTGGTCCTAATCCTTTTTATTGCTATTTTTTCTAATTTTGAATAAGACATGAAATTACAAATGTTTTTCAATTTCACCCCCTTTTATTTTTTTATCTTTCAAAATTGGTCCCCATTGTTTTTATTTCTATTTTTTTATCTTGAATAAATTATAAATTCTTTAAATTTCACCCCCTTTTATTTTTTTTATCTTTTAAATTTGATCCATTTTCTTTTGACTGCTATTTTTTATATATATATTTTTAGGTTGTTTGTTTTTCAATTTTATCCTTCATGAGTTTTTTTTCTATCAAATTTGATCTTTATTCTTTTTGTTTCTATCTTTTTTCCTTGACAAGTTTTTAAATTTGATATTTATTTCCAAATTCATCATTCAAAATTAAATTGGTTGATAATTAGGTTTCTTGATTAAGTCCAGGTCAAGGGTTTCACGAGTTATAAGTTTTAGAGGTTTTATCGAGTTTAGGAAGTTTTCTCGGGTTGATTTGTTTTTCTTTTATTTTTTTTAAAGCTAATATTATTTTTTTATCCTTTTTGCTTTATTACTTTTTACAAATTGTCTTCTATGATATTAGTCTCAAGCTTATGACTTGAGTCACCAATTTTCAAAGGTTAATGTGGGTTGATTTTTCTTTTGTTATTTTGTTAGATTGATTTATTTCGATTGTATTTTTCAACATTTAATTTATTTGGAATTGGTCTTCCTATCTTTGTTTTTTCTTTTTTTTCTATTGGGTTATCCCGATCTTGTGCTTATAGTTGTAGGGTTTGCGGATTAACATGAGTTAACCCATATTGTTTTTTGTTGCATGAGATTAGTTTGGGTTCATGACCAGGGTCATTGGTTTAAAGTTTGATGTGCATTGACCTTTTTTGGGTTCTTTTTTTAAATTAATTTATTTCAATTTATTATTCAATATTTAATTTATTGAAAATTAATCTTTGTACTTTTCTCTTTTTTCATTTCTATTGGTTTATCCCGATTCTGTGCTTATGGTTATGAGATTTACGGGTTAACTCATTTTTTTCCATTGCCTTTTTAAATTAAAATTTTTTTTATCCTTCAACATTGAGTTGTTCGATGATTGATCTTCACCTTGGTATCATGATTGGGTTAGAGATTTTGCATCTTGACTTGAGTGGGCTTGAATCGAGATTTTTTGACATTTTTTTAATTATATTTTTTCTTAATTTTCATCTTTCAATATTTTATTTGCTAGAGATTGAGATTCATTTTTTTTCTTTTCATTTTTATTTTTATGAAGTTATTATGTTTTCATTTGATTTAATAGGAATTGGTCTTCAAATTTTTTTTCTTATGTTTCTTTTTATAATATTATTTCAATTTTATGTTCATGATCATGAAGTTTGCAAATTAACTGGGTTTAGCTTTTTAAAAAAAAAACTTTAGTTTCACCCCGCAACATCGAGTTGTTTCGTATTCCAAGTAGGCTTAGAGCGAATTCTTTTTATTTTATTTTGTTGTTATTTTTTTACAATTTATTTATTATTGTTATATTTTTTTATAATCAGAAATAGTTTGATATACTTGAGTGATAAAATTAAATTATGGGGTATAATTGTTGAACTTCAAAATTATTACTAGATAGTATTTGCCACCCTAAATTATTAGATACCGTACTTTCTTTCACATAAAATATGAAAACTACCATCATAACTATAAGTATTTATAGGTTTCATTATCATTATAAGTACCTACGAGTCTCATATTTATGTAAAAAGAGAAATAGTGTACAAAATCCATGCATAAAAACTATTATGATTTAAAAATAAAGTTTCGATTTATTATTTATCCTTTATATATATATATATATATATATATATATATATATAAACATTTAATTTGTTTTCTTATACTTAAATATCTACACTTAAAGTTGAAATGTGCCCTTGACATTTGACAATATACTCTATACTCCCTACAAGGATACATAAGCATGCAAAAACCTCCCCCAAAA
>Ga0307518_10001328_pt1 | contig 18487 bp, 7 predicted proteins | sample 25_EM_MG_FD_203889 | JGI IMG/M metagenome (GOLD analysis project Ga0307518, IMG submission 203889) | Populus trichocarpa ectomycorrhiza microbial communities from riparian zone in the Pacific Northwest, United States - 25_EM | ecosystem: Host-associated > Plants > Roots > Unclassified | place...
AGCACCACTACCCCATCTCCTTCCTTGAACACTTCAGCAAATTGGTGTTTATTGACTGCCTGTTTATATTTAGCATTGGTTTGTTGCAACATCTATCTTACATCAACCTATATAACTTAAACATCTATAGTCATCTTCTTAGTAGCAATGCTATAAATAACACCTATCTAAACTACTATGAGATCAAGTATATACCTAGGATAATATATATATATATATATATAAACAATCTTAAATGGTGATATATCTATGACATTATGACATTATGTTTAACACTGTTATATGCATTTTTTTTTATGCAAGTGCACATCTCACTACTTTTGGTTGTCATCATAAATACTCTGAATTAAATTATCAAGTGTTCGATTCAACAACTCTATTTTCCCATCTGTTTGTGGATGTGTTGTGCTATTCAATTGTAAAGATGAATCATACATCCTCTATAATGTTCACTAAAAGTCACCAAGAAACTTACTATTTTAATTCGAAGTAATGATCTTTGATATCTTATGTAAATGAACCACCTCTTAAAAGAAAAGTCAAGCAATCATAAAAAAAGCATTTGTTTTCTTGTAAGGGATAAAATGCACCATCTTTGTAAAATTGAAAATTGCAACAAACATAAAATCCATTCTCTTGTGTGTATGGGGTGATCTAACTACAAAATCTATAAACAAATCTTCCCATATATTTTCAGAAATAAGCAAAGGCATATATAAACCTATATTCTAGGCATGCCTTTTAAAAGTTTGATAAATATAGCATTTTTTATATAAACTTACCAATATTCCATTTCAAGTGAAACAAATAATATATATTTTTTAATAACGTTATAATAGTCTTCTTCTTCTAAGTGACCAACCAAACTTCATGCAAATCCTAAATCACTTTATCTCGTAATGAAGAATGAGAAATGAAAAGCTTATTACCTCTCATCAAGAACCCATCATGAATGTAAAAGTCATGAAGGGGTAGGTTCTTACACTTCTTCCATTACTCACCGATATCCTCATTAACCTCATACAATTCTTTCAATCAGTAAATCCTAATTATCTCTCTATATAAAATAACCAACAAGGTTGCCTTTACACTCAAAAAATTAGCAATCTAATTCTAGCCTCCCATTTATTTAGAGTTTAAAAAATAGCATTTAACTATTTATAATTCGTGGATTGCTTAATTTTTGCATCACTTAACTTTCACACTAAAGAATGCCACTAGTCTTTTCTCTTAGGACAATATACCTTTAATTCCTACACCACAAACATCACATTCTAACTCAAATTGTTTGTCAAAATTTAAAAGTATTAAAATTGGATTAATGCTTATTCTATCTATAACTATTCACCAACTACTATCCTTCTTTGAAAAAAAATTGATTTATACAAGATCTTAGGCTATCTTTAATATTCCCCTTTCTTAATAACTCTCTTCCCTTCCCCATCAATATCTCATACTCTTTAGGACTTATTTAATAGCATGAAAAATTTTCAAAGGCTAGCTCGTGATACCAAATTAATTTGATGTTGAATATCTCTTAAGACAATAGAGACTGAACGAAGGCACACTGAACCTTGAAATTAAATTAAGAAACTTATCAGGTAAAATCTCTTTAAATTTAACAAGTAAAGGTTTAACTATATTAGGTCTATTTACAATTTGTTCTTTTTTTTTTCTCATCCACATGTGCCTACATAATTAATGCAAGAACTTGTCTAGTCTCACATATATCTTTTTGGATCTCATGTTATAGGAAGGAAAGCCTTTCTGTATACTTTAAAAGAGTTTGGTTTTGGTTTCACTTTCAAAGTTTAAAACATATAATTCATACCACATTTATTAATTTTATACAAATTATCCTTAATTAGGTGTCTAACTTCTACATCTATTGCTAAAGCCTACCATATATCAAGTTATAATAATCCATATCTACTATGTCACAATATATCTCATTCGTCTAATATGCTATAGAAAAGGCACCTTACAATATTGTGTTACCTTTATTTCAACTACTACCTTAATCTATTTAATCTTATATGTTTATGATATAGTTCTAATGGAAATTTCAATTTATCATTAATATGTTTGCCTATAATATTCTTGCAACTAGCTCAATGAATAACTAACTCAAATAGGTTATTAATTATAATGCATTAGGTATAAAATAACTTATTTTATTGTTAATCTTCAGTAATTTTTGGCATTAATATCTTTTTAACCATGTAGCCATGACCTTATTCATCATAATTATATAGATCTTCCTCGTCATCTTTGTTAAGCTCACATTCACCTTTAATTTGTTCTTCTTCATATAACCTTTTGATTATGTTGATAGATTTCTGCCTTTTACAATCACTAGAATTGCCATGGGGCGACGTTGAATGACACGCTTTGGCCTCCTAAGAGGTATTGGGAAGGAAAGGGTTAATAATAAAATTACGACTATAAGGTTTAGGAGTCACCACCTAGTATTATGATTACTAGGAAACCTATGGTCTACAAGAGTTCGGGTAAGAGACTGATTATGTAAGGAAAAAACACATCACCCCTAATGCAACCTACCTGAGGTAAGCAACATTGTTGTTTGACTATTTTTTCCAGGTCAAATTTCTATTCGTTGGTCTTTTTCTAAGGTTCAAGGTAGATCTCCTTTTGTGTGGAAATCTCTGCCTTATCGGGTTAAATCCTAACCATTTTAAGGTCTAAATTTTAGCATCACATTTATTTCTATGAATCTTTAATACCCGAAGGTATACTTTACTTTGTAGTTTTACACCCTAAAATATTAAAGTCTATATCTAAACCCTAATATAAAATGAACAAAATGATTGGGGTAGGGGCTGGTTTTGTTTTCAAATTGTGGCTTCATATTTCTTCCCTTTCAAGCCATGAAATTCACCTCTATTTATAGGGGGTGAAAGAGGAACATTTTGTCTTTAATAATGTCAAATCTTGGCCTTTAATGCGACTCAGAAGGATCCCAATTGTTGGCTCAAAGTTGCCATCACGACCTGAAAAGTTAATGCATAAGGGCTGGTCGGGTTGGTCATTTTGGGATAGTGCCATAGCCGCTGTGACATCAATCGGCCAGAAAGGACCACACTAGAGTTTAGTCAGATGTAAGGCCATCATTTGTGTGTAAGTTTTGTCAAATTTGGTGGAGAGATAAGGCATTAAATGCCTTGAGAAAGAGGCCACAAGAATAATTTTTTTTGCTTTAAATGAAGAAGAAGATGAACAGTCACTAGACGATGCGTCATCTATTCCTTTCTTTTACTGTAAAACGACGTCATTTTTGGTATTTAGGGTTTTGGCCAAAGTTTAATTTGGTCCTCCATCTTTTAATTTCATTCAATTGCACCCCTAATTGACCCTAAACTTCCAATTTTATGCAATTTTACCCCTGCCAAACTTCAATTTCAACCCCGGATTTCAACGCCTTTTTCACATTAGTCATTGGTCCTGGATTTTTTCAATTTGACCCTCAATTGACCATTAAACTTTTAATTTTCTTCAATTTCACCTTGATTTCAATCAATTAAGTCCCCATAGTTCAACATATGTTGTAAAATGATCATTGGCTGTGAATTTCTTAAATTTAGCCCTTAATTGAGCTTAAAATTTTGTTTTCTTGTGATTTTACCCATGATTTCAATCAATTAAGTTCTAATAGTTCGACGCCTTTTGCAAAATGGTCCTTAGCTATGAATTTCTTCAATTTAGCCCTTAATTGACCCTAATCTTTTGATTTTTTTGCAATTTTGTTTTTGATTTGATTCAATTGACTTTGTAAAAATTAAGTTTGGTCTCATAAAATTATAATTTTCTCAATTACACCCAAATTGGGTTCCCAAACTTATTCTTTCACCAATTCAACCCCTTAATAAAATTAATTTGACCAATTTACATTATAATTAAGTCCTTGCACCTAATTAAATCCTTCAATTGGAGCCAAATTAATTCCTAAACATAATTATACTTTAATTTGGCCCATGATTAAATCAAATTGGCCTATTAAAAATTTAATTATATCATTGGACTTAATTTTATGCAGATTCATCCAATAATCATGTAACTTAACATTAAATCTGCGTTGTCTCTCCAGTTTTGGGTAAAATAGGATACAATTAGGCTCTCAATTCCATCTAAAATTGCAGCATGATGCTAGTCTTTTAATTATTATTATTTTATTTTTATTTTGGAAAGAAAAAAATGAATTTGGGGAATAACCCAGAAATGGGTTATGATAAGAACGATGCCCTCTCTCTTAACATTTAAAGCACTTTCCCATGATTAGTTTAGCATAGGGGTTGTTTAGCCTATTCACTTTAGGTTGCCTACTCGAAGTTTTGTTACACTTAACTTTTTTTGACTCTGTGTATAGCAAAGATAAAACTAAGGTTCTCAAGCCCTACTATTACAAACAAAACTATATAGAAATCTAGAAAAACTTCTCAAGAATGTTTACTGAATTTGAATAAAATTCTTCATCTAAAAATAAACTGAACTTCTCTATTTATATTAGTTTTAAAATCATTTATAAAAAATGATTCATAATTAAAACTTACCTAATTAACTTAATCTATCTAGCATTAGGATTCATAAATAGTAAAATAGTAATTAAATTAAAAGTCCTAAGCTAAGTAGGAAACAAATAATTAAAATTCAAAATTAACTAGGAAACTAATTAAAATAGGAAAATTGTAACTTCAGGCTCTATATGAGATGTTTCCAAGTGTTTTTTGCAGACTTCTTTTCAAGCTTGGCATTGTCAATCTAGTCCATAAACTCTTGGGATAATTAGTCTACGTTAGTCTTCCCCACTTAAGAAAAACTCATCCTTGAATTATTTGTCAGAAATTGAACTCTTCCATTCCAAAAATATAAATACTTCAAATATATTATTATAGCTAACTTAGTCATAAAGTAGCATGTCTTTGACCTATGATCTTTAAAATTTAATTTATGGTGCATATATAATAAGAAAATTTTTTCATATTTGATGTTATACTTTATGTTCCTATAAAGTCGACTTGTAGTTCCTTTCTATATCGTTCTACTTCATACTTGAGTTCAACATCTTCCATGTCCTCTAATATTTCAACCATTTTATTTAAAGGAACACCAAAATAATTTTTCATAATATCTCTAGAAGACTTGTTAGAAATCATTGAGTCCTTTATATCCTTGTTCACAAGATCTTCATCAAAATATAAATCTTCATCATCATCTCCACTAGGTTCATCATCATATCTTCTTCATAATCTCTAATAGGTTCATCATAATCTCCACTAGGTTCATTCATCATCATATAAATCTTCTTTATCATTTTCACTTTTGAAATGTTTTTCTTTTGGAAGACCAAATAAAGGTATCATCTTAAGCACTGTGAGGAATTCAAGTTGTTTTTGGAACTGTTAGCAAAAGTAAAATTGATTTAAATACATGTATGCTAACAGTTAAGGGGATTAATGTGCCTTCAATTGACTATAGCTAGTTGAACCTAGTATATAAGCTGTTAAGAAAATCCTCCAGAAAAATCCTTTAGAATAAGTTAAAAGTTCACAACATTATGGAAATAGAAGAGCACTTCAGTATGAATATATTCTACTCTCCAATTCCTAGAAGAAAAAGTCAATTTCTCATTATGGAAATAAACAAGCAATTATATAATCGAAATAATAGAGTTCATCAAATCTTATATTAGGAGTGAGAATCTTATGTATCTAGGCCTTGATATAAAGTTTGACTTTCAAGGTATGCTCACACCTTGCTAGCATGTCTCAAATCAAAGAAAAAATGATGAGAAAGAAATTTTTAAAAGCAAAATTGTTATCTTTCTCACTCACATACTCATATCTTGATTTGGTCAACAAAAAAGATATGCATTTATAATTTAAGATTGACTAAGAAAGTACATATCTCTTTTCAAAAATATTCTTGTGAGTAGTTTTAGACTAGAAAATTGGGTTACTTTATATAGGTCCATATCTCTGCCTAAGTGTACAATTAGTTATGCTTTGTGAGAAAAATATGAGAAAATGATGTGGCCTAACTGATTTCTGAAATAAAAGAAGAAATGGTTAGCCTAAAGAGTCTATCCTTTTCATAACACTAATGTGTCATTTTAAGAGAGACTATAGGAACATATCATGATGCTTGATGTGAGCGGGAATAAAAGAAAAACAACGTTTTTAGAAATTGATTTAATGGTGTTGTTCATCAAAACACGCAATCATCTTTATCTCTCTTTGTTTCTTATTTTAAGGCACTCATCTCATAACTTTCCAAATAAATCTCTTATAATAGAACAATTGCAAGTATTATCAAACAAGTTTGATAGTTTTACTAATAAGTGGGAATATAAGATTGATGCAGTTGATAAGTTGCTAATAGAAATGTAACAAGATATTGTACAGGTTAATGACAAACTTGTTCAACTCGGTTTAGACTTCAAACAAGTGCTTTAGTATGTTGTTAGTGATTTTAAGGAATATAATTGGTGCTAAATCAAAAGGGAGACAAGGATGTGTGCAAGGAAGATGAAGCCAACCAGCAAGCAAGCCAACAAGACAACCAACTGTCAGAAAAATTTTATTTGTTGTTTTGAAATTTTACTGATTTTGTTTATCAGTAATGGATATTAAATATTGAAAATTCTAGTCTGTAATAACTAGGATATTTTTTTTTATAGCTTAAGAACCTCTATATTAAATACTTAATGCACTTTAAACTTGACGCATATGGTTGCATAATAATATCTGATGTATGATAGTTGCACGTTGAGCATATTATGAATTGCTAGGATGCAACATGTTGCATGAAGTATTCTTTGAATATGTTATGAACTGATTGCATGAAATATGTTAGGATCTATTAGGATGCTATTGCATAAATATTATTAGTTGTTCTCATGCTACATATCATTGTTTCAATTGTACTTGTAGGAATACTTTAATGAAGTATCTATTTATGATCAAATTATTTGAACTACTTGTATGATAATTCATCCTTATTATGTTTTGTCATAAATTAGCCAAAGAGAAAGATTGTAAATGTCAAAATGATTGGCTTTGATTAGTGAATGATAATTTGCGTTGTTAAAGATGCATTTGTTTAGATTGTTAGTTTATTCAAAATTAGATAAGGAATTAGTCAATTTATCTTTTAGGATATGACATGATTATTCATGTAATTATCTAATTTGTTTAGATAAATTATATAGGAAGTTAAGATAGAAGATAAATACAAGTTATCCGAAAATGTCAGAGAAGTGTTTTTATGAAACACAAATAGCAATTTGTTAAGAACATAACAAACTAGAAAGCTTGAAGATAATATTTTTATCTTTATCATATTAGATTATACATGGATTTGGTTGGCAACCTAATGAATAAGTTCATTACATATGGTTCCATGCATCCTTTAACAATAACATTCGCCATCAACTATTTTTCTTATTCAACATCTTTAAATAATATAATCAGATTTTCCTTGACTACTAACAAATGTTTTAACAATTTAAGAACATAAAGAATAATTTTTTACATTCAATTTAATACATATGGAATAACAATAGGTTCTAATGCATATTCATAGGGTGAGCACCAAACATTGTGTTTGATTCATACTGAAGAGCTGATTGTGTGGTTTTAGTTTGTGGTGTAAGTTAGCCTTTCACTATTGATGAATCTATCAAATAACATAATTTATTCGAAAGGAATTTACTAACCAATTAAGCTATTTAGAAACTCTCAACTTGGTTGGTGTAAGAAGCCTTCTCAATTTCAACAACTTTTTTTTTTCTTTGATGAACCCTAAATTTTAATACAGATAAATTGTGAACTTCTTATAAAATTTTATCTTGTTTTGTTCCCACTTTAGTCTTTCTTACTTCACTGTTGTGATAAAGTCAAGGAAAAAGATAAATAGCAGAACCCAAGATAGTCAAATAAAGAAAAGACAACAACAAAGAAGCAACAAAGATCTTACGTCAACAAATATTAATAATTAGGAAAACAATAACCGAAGGAAGCTAACAACAATATACAATAACAATCTAAATAAATAAAGGAGGTAACAACAATAACAATTTAAAAAATAACAATTTAGAGGGAAGAAAAAACAACATAGAAGTGAACATAATTTAGAGAGCAAAACAAAGCACAACAAAGATAAAAGAGATGCAGCAATAATGACAATCTAGATAGCAATAAGGTGGTGACATAATTTTGCTCTAATATCGAGTTAACAAGTATTTTTAAGGTATACAATTTCTCAAAATTGTATATTCTCTTCACTTGTAATGTATATATACAACAATAGGAAATTACAAATAGAAAATAATTTTCCTAACATTAATTCCTATTCTCACAAGAAAACTAAATAAATACAAAGACTCATGCAAACAAAGTGTGTTGCCCTCTAAGCCCTTGTCCGAGATGGCTTCCATTCCTACATCACGAGAAGGGATGTTATTGCTAATTAAGTCTCCACACATAAAAAATATCAACTTGCTCTGATATAAATTGACATAGCATATAACAAAAGTATATATAACTAGGATTTTCAAGCCACAAAGCTACAACCCTAAACTACAGAGAAACATATTAAGAAAACTCTGATATATTATAAAAAATAACATACCATGTTTTATATATATAATTGCAAAATCCAATCTAGTGTATATGAGATAAAACAAACGGAAACTAAAAATTAAAAATCAACATCTTCTAAGCCTAATTTGAGAACTTTCTAAACCATGACTAGTTATAGCAAGCAAACTCCATATTGAAGTTGACCTCTATTTTCTAGTAAATTTTAAGCACTATTAAATAGCCAAATTGAAGTTATGGCTATTTTCTTCAGGCTGATTGTTTAATGCATCTAGACTTCTTTTTAAATTTTGTCTTGTTTAACTATTCCATAAATACATCTACAAAACACTTCTGATCATCTATTTAGTTTAGTGAAGCTTACCAAACTCAGTGCACTATTAAGAACATTATCTAGCCTCCAGGGCCTATCACGTCGCTCCTTTTGAATCGAGCTGAATGCATTCATAAAATCTGATTTGAAGATCTAGTGGACTTGATGGACAAGAAGATGAGATCCACTTAGTTCAAGATCTCTCTTAACGGCAAAGACTTCTGCTTCTTTGGAATTGCTTACATCTGTTGGAGTCGAAAAAATGCTTAGTAAACTTTCCTTGATAATCTCTCAGCACTGCACCAATGCCAGAAATATCTGGATTTCCTACAGATGAACCGTCAACATTCTACTTGAAGGATCCAATTTCCAGCTCTTTCGAATCTATTACTTGTCTAGTTCTGAAAGTATTGGACCACCTATGAACGCCTTCTGAGCTGTATAGAAAATCATTTCCTGAATAAGCAAATTTTTCATCAACAGATTATGTCCAATAAGCAGTCCTACCTAAGTTCACAATTAGAGCTGAGACGTTCAATTTTTAGCCATCTTTTAGTTCTAAACTGACAAAATACAATAATTTTGTCACATTAAATTTAAGGTGTCAAAAGGGGTTTTACTAGTCATAATATCTCCAGACTAACTTACAGTAATTGACGCGTGGGAGAGGCTATTCTTGATCTTTTCTGTAAGGAATTAATGGTTATCTTTCATCAAATATGCAAGTAAAGATCGAAAATCATCTTATGCTCACTCGTTTTTAATTACATGTTCCAAAAACCATAATATTTAGTCACCGATAAGCATATTCTATTGTTTCTTACTGCATATGCCTCGTAATGATGGTGAAAGATATTGTAAGTTGTGTTTTGTTTCCCCTAAGAAATTACTGCTATATTTATGGACCATCAAATATAATAAGAAAATATATAGTGGAGAGATCTTAGTTCACCATTACCGACACTTTATGATTTATGACGAAAGAACATGTTGTCGGCGACTCCTTAGAAGAGTCGAACCTTTAAATACTTAATAATCTAAAGTACCAGAGATGCAATGGTCAACAAGTTGCGCTTATTAAAAATCTCAGAACGCAAAAAGTCGTGTCAATATTACTCATGGACCATCAGTCATGGCAAAGATCTTCAGTCAAATTTCGGCAGACATATAAACCATCCATTACTAATTAGTCGTTCACCTTTTCCATCATCAGTGGTGGTTGTTTATGTCCAGCCTCAATTCGATATCCATCGTTTTCTCAAATTTCTTAATATTGCATATAGTGGTTTTACTGTTGGATAGAAAATAGCAAGATACTCCATTGGAAGAATATACAGCCTCAAAAGAAAAAGCAAACAACCTTAGGTAACACAAAATCTAGAACTAGCTCTTCCTTTATGACTATACTACACATACCATCACTTTTCATTAAAGGCTTAAAAGAGGGAATCAGCCCATGGTATATTGATCCTAATGCGAACATATCATAATGCAATCAGCAACAAGATTGACAATAAATTTTGAAAAGCTAAAATAACTCTAATAAGAGTTTGACACTAAGAGAGATTATTTTCGGTTCGGTTCGGTTTTTATCTATAAAAACAACCAAACCGAATTAAAAAAAAAAACCGAAACCGAACCGAACCTGATTCAAACCGACCGGTTTCGGTTCGGTTTGGTTTTCTATGTCAAAAACCAAAAAAAACCTATATTGTTTTTTAACATCCAAAAGCCACAAAATCAAACCCATCTTCATCACCAGCAGCCCCCACGACAGTGTTGAATCCATACCGGCCTTTTCTCAACAAAAACACATCACGCTCTCTTACAGTAATCAATCACTCCTCACTATCACAAACCCAAAAACCTACATCACCGAAAACCATACTCTCAAATACAAACCATCACCACCACAATAAACATTGTACAGTGCCCACTGCCACTTTCTTTACCCATTTTCCTTTCATAAAAAAAAAAAACACAGCAACTGCCAACAACCCAAACCATAAAATTAAGCCCAGGCCCCACCCTTACTGCCTCTACTAATCACCTGTAAATTGAAGAAATCTTACTGATGTTGAGGCTTAGGGATGTTGCTGGGATGATAGATCTGGAGATGATTAAAGAATGAAGATTGAAAGGTTAGGTGTGGCATGTGGGAGCTTGGGTTGGGGTGATTGAACTTTGAAGAACGAAGAATTAGTGTTGTGAAGAATTAATTGTGTTGTGTGTTGTGAAGAATTAATTGTGAGACATGAGTGGACTTGTGAGAGCTTGGGTGGAGTAGTTGAAGTATGAATAATTAATTGAGTGTAGAGTCTGTAGACTTTTGAGTGTTGTGGGAGGCTGTGCCGCTGTGAGGATTGAAAATTTGAAATGTGGTGTGGTCTGTGTGGATTGTGTGGCGTGTCTGTGACTGTGAGGACTGAGGAGTATTTATAGATTTTTTTTTTAATTTAAACCGGTTCGGTTCGGTTCGGGTTGCTTGGTTTAAGCATTATAAAACCGAAACCAAACCGAACGGGAAGTTTTTCTAAATATTCTAATCGGTTAATCAGTTTTTTTATGGTTCAGGTTTTTCGGTTAATTTTTTTATAGTTTTCTCGGTTTTTCAGTTTTTTTGCTCACCCCTATTTGACACAATGAAAATCTGTCTCAAGGCACCAACACTATTGGAATAAGAACCCTCATCCTACAAATACCAATTCAAGAACGAAAAATATAAGAAAAACGTCATAAAGCCAAATAATCTTTGATAAGTCAATGCAGTTTATTAAAGAACTAAAGAATACAAAAATCTCTCTCACACAAGCTGAATAAATTCAACAACAATAGTATTTATACTCTTGAAAATAAAAACCCTAAGGGATCTACCCTTGTGAGCTAAATTGATCAACTCACAAAACTGACCTAAAATAGTTGAATAAACCAAAAATCCTAAAGAAACTATAAAGGCATAACAAGCTTTGGGTTGTAGCTAAAAACAATTAAAACCAAACATAAGGTAAGCCTAAATAAGCCTTGGGTTGTAGCTAAAACAACTACGACCTATTAAGCCCATAAAATAACAAATGCAATGTTTAGACAATTACACATACTAAGATAAAAAAATACAACGCTGTCATGACTTTGGTAAGCCCAAAAAAAAATTAAAATCCCAAACAAAATATTTATATGGGCTGTAAAATTATAAAGAACAAAAAAGAAGTAAGAACAAGTCTGATCCCCTGCTTATATAATGTGTAGTAAGCATCCTTTATTACCTTAGAATCAAGGAAAAATTGTTGCTTATAGTCTCATTGAAACTGATGGAGAATCTGCCGCCTTTTGTCTCCTTGATTTTGAAAGAGAATTTGCTATCAATGCACCTTCTCTTCTCTACCACTTATTTGTCCCCAAAGCACTAGGAAACTTCCTTGTTTTTAGATAAACAATCCTTATAGAATAAGGATTGATGTTGACCTCTCTTTCTTAACAACTTTGGAATCCTTGTTGATCTTGTATTCTTTCTAGCAGATAAAATCCTTGTAAAAATTTATAAGAAATATGTTGACATATATGTCTCCAAAAAAAAATTAAGGATTTCATGCTAAGCATAATATCCAAAAATCATAAGGAAAGATAATCCTAAACCAATTTGGAAAAAAATATAATTTTTGTATAGTAAATTCTGACCTGTATCAAACTGCCTTATTGAACTCCAATTGACCTGAAATTTTATCCTAACATAGAAACACACCTCTGGAATCATCTGAGTTTGAGCTCGATCTAGTTGGATTTGGAGTTATTCTTAATATCTTAAAACCAGATGGTAGGAAACATTAAACCCAAAATAACCTTTTTAGTCAATTCGAATCTTGGACTTGCAATAGACTTGATTAACACCTCAATTGGATTTGAGGATATCATAAACTGATATGCATCATTCCTCCACTATTGAAAAGGATTCAACCTCGAATCAACAATATGAACACCATCTAAAGGTAATGCGTACTAATAATCTTGAAACAAAGAAATAATCATACTAGAAATAAAAGGATCAAGTTCATTGTTATTAAAATAAATTTTCTTCTAAACAAGTAGGATTATCGGTTGGTTTGAATAATAGGTAGATTTATCTCACCTTCTCTAACATATAAATTGGGTTGTTTCTTTAGATATTCCACACAATTCACACTTTTCTCACTTACTTTCTTCACTCATCAGGTCTTACCTCCACTATCAGCCAAATTTAGGTTTGTTTTAAAAATAATTGAATGGTTTAAGTTCTTTGCCAAATGGTTTTAGGTAGTGGGTGAAGTGTTTTACGTTATGGCCAATTCTATTTGTTTTCTCTCACCTTGTTCCTCACTTTAATTTTCACTACCCTTGTCTTTGTGTTCCCCTTTTAATAATATTTGATCATTATACATTTTCTTGGGTGTAAGATGTACAAAAGTGATGGTTTTACTATCTTTTATAATAGTATACCTATTTCTAACTCCATCATGCGTTGTCTTCCTATTGAATTACCATAGTCTCTCCAACAAAATGTGACTTGCATGTATTTGAGCCACATCACATAGAACCTTATTAACATACTGCCCAATCAAAAATAGAACCAAGACCTGCTTAGTCATTTTCACCTACCACAATCATTTAACCATTGCAATCTATAAGGTCTATAATGCTTAATAGTACATAAGTTCAATTTACTAACAAGGATAATACTAGTTACATTAGCATAACTTCTACTATTTATAATCAAACTACACATTTTGTTTTGTACATGGCAAAAATTATGGAAGATTTTCTCTCATTGTTGATCAATATCATCTTCTTTGACTTAAACCTTAAATGTATGCCTTATAATCAAGGCCTTACCTTTAATTGGGTATGCAATCTTCTCATTAATACAATCCTTCAATAGTGGCATTTTTTCATAATCAGATTTATCACTTTTATACTTCATGTCTCTATTATCTCTAATAATCATTATTCTGGACACTCTAAAGCTTAGTGCCCAAGCCCTTGACACCTAAAATATTTAACGTCATGAGTGTGTTGAGGTCGAGTATCATGTTTACCTTTAGAACTCGTAATTAAAGACATCAACCTTGGCTTTGAGAGGTCTGACTTTGGTGCTAGTGAATGGTTTTGATTTGGCAGCCCCCTCTCTCCTGAAATTCAACTTCCATAATGAAAAAGAACCTGAATTATAAGTTGTCTATACATTCCCTTTCCTTTTAAGTTGCATCTCTACTCTATAGCCATATGAACCATGTCCTCTAACTCCACATAGTGTTGTAGCTCAATAAAACAAGTTATCTTTCTATTCATATCATTAAGAAACCTAGCCATATTTGTTTCTCTATCTTCAACCATATCAACCTTAATAATTACAATTTTCATCTCCTTATGGTAATTTTCCAAACTTTTTGACCCTTGATGTAAACTTTATCATTTTTGAAGGAGCTCTTTATAATAAAAGTTAGGAACAAATTGTTTCCTTATTATAGCTTTCATGTCATCCCATAAATCAATAAGCTTTTCTCCATTCCTTTTTCTACTCAAAACAAGTTGATCCCATTATATTACTGTATAATTTGTAAACTCAATGACAACGGGTTTTAGCTTTTTTTGTTATATGTAGTGATGGCAGTCAAATATTCATTCAACCTTCTTTACCCACTCTAGGTATCTCTTTGTATTATTATTTCCTTGGAAAACATATATTTTTAACTTAATGGTTCCTAACTCTCTACCTGAATCATTGTGATGCCTAAAATCCCAAGAATTCTCCCTCTAGCAGAATGTTCCACCCTTGCCAAGACTAACATGCCTTCTAGCCCTATTCAGCCCAACATTATTCTCTTAGCCCACAAATTCAAATTCATAATCATCTACATCTACATCTGCATTTTCATCAATAAAGTTAGTTTTAACATTCTGAACGGCCTATCGAATAGTGTTTCCTCTCTGATCAAATCCCATCCCCAAGCCATCCATCCCTCTTTTTTTTGTCTCATCAAAGTAATCTCATCTTTTAGATCCTTCATCACCTTAGTCAACAACTCCAGTTGCTGGGCAAAAACTTGCATCAGAAATGTATCATCCGCTTTCGGTGTCGTAGGCTCGTTATTTTTAAACATCTTTGAATTTGTAAAAAAATATTAGTAACAATAAGATATATCCTCACAACTCCCGTGTTTCACACAATTTAAGGCTTTTCACCCAATTGTTCTCAATAAGCATTTTACCTCTTAGCTCACCTTCTTGCAGTTCTTTTAGAACTAGAAATCATCGAAACAAAGTCAATGGATATCATAATGCTAACCAATTATATATAAAGTGGCCCTTTCCTTTTAAGTTGCATCTCTACTCTATAGCCATATGAACCATGTCCTCTAACTTCACATAGTGTTGTAGCTCAATAAAACAAGTTATCTTTCTATTCATATCATTAAGAAACCTAGCCATAGTTGTTTCTCTATCTTCAACCATATCAACCTTAATAATTACAATTTTCATCTCCTTATGGTAATTTTCCAAACTTTTTGACCCTTGATGTAAACTTTATCATTTTTGAAGGAGCTCTTTATAATAAAAGTTAGGAACAAATTGTTTCCTTATTATAGCTTTCATGTCATCCCATGAATCATTAAGCTTTTCTTCATTCCTTTTTCTACTCAAAACAAGTTGATCCCATTATATTACTGTATAATTTGTAAACTCAATGACAACGGGTTTTAGCTTTTTTTGTTATATGTAGTGATGGCAGTCAAATATTCATTCAACCTTCTTTACCCACTCTAGGTATCTCATTGTATTATTATTTCCTTGGAAAACATATATTTTTAACTTAATGGTTCCTAACTCTCTACCTAAATCATTGTGATTCCTAAAATCCCAAGAATTCTCCCTCTAGCAGAATGTTCCACCCTTGCCAAAATTTAATATGTATTACCCTTGTACCCAATAAACAATATATCTTAGTTTATAGGTCATTGTCTAGGTATAAAATATCCATGTATAATTAGTTTGTGGTAAAATTTAACTCATAATTGAACCCTAATCAAAGGACATATTAAAAAGGTCCCAAATTTAATATATAATGTATTTTCACCCCTAAATAACCATTAAAATAAGTTTTGAAGTAATTTCAAGCACTACAAGATTTAACAGTTTTACCGACAGAATTTTTCCGTCGGTGTAAGACACATATTCCATCGATAATTATATTACCGACGGAATTACAGACGAAAATGATCCGTCGGTGAATCGTTCATCGGTATGTTTTGTCCGTCGGTAAATTTGTTGGTATATTATTACCGACGGATTTACTGACGGAACAGACGCGTCGGTAATAATATTTTTTTATTTCCAACGGAATTACCGAAGGATATACCGACAGAATTCGGTAATTCCGTCGGTAATTATATAAAAACATTTTAAAAAAAATATTTTATAAAATTATAAAATAATTAAATCAACACTCTATAATATATATACTCAAAATGCTTGGAAAAAAGAACAAGAAAATCAACTCAAACAAATTTGCAACAATAAATAAAACAAAAAAATAAATTCAACTAAAAAATTCATATGAAAAAAATGAAGTTGCGAATGCTAAAAATTTAAAAATCCATATAAATAAATCAACTAAAAATTGATCTCATATGAAAAAAAAAATCTCACAACAACATTTATACAATTATTAAGAACAAAGAAAATTAAAAATAAAATAAAAAACAAATATAGTGAAAAAAATCATGAAAAAAGAAGAAAAAAGAAAAATCTTACCTTAATGTAATTGCAAGTGAAGCTAAGGAGAGAAAAAAAATCGTAAAGCATATTAATTAAAAAAAACTAAGAAGATAAAAGAAGAAGAAGACATAGCCCGAGCATGGAGGGAAAGAGAAGGAGATGAGGAGAGAAAAGAAGAGAAAGAAATAGATATTGATGTTTTTTACATATAGTGAAGAAGAATAAGAAATGAGTTTATCTCTTATGAAATAAGGGGATCCAGACTTTTTATTGGGGTGCGTTAGCCACGGATTTACCGACGGATAATTGAATATTAATATTTTTTTAATTATTTCATCGGTAATATTTAATTTAAATTTTCAATTTCGTAAAAAGTTTTCAGAAACCGCCAACAATTACCAACGATTTTTCAATCCGTCGGTGATTCCATCTGTAATATTTAAATGAAAATTTTAAATTAATTGAATTTTTTCAGAAAACCGTCAAATAACACCAACGACTTTTCAATCCGTCGGTGATTTTGTCCGTAAAGAACAATAATTAACAGTGCAATTGGAAAGTGAATAGTTCTGGAGCTCTCTGGAAAATACCGACGAAAAATTCCGTCGGTGATTCCCTTTGTAATTGACATGATGAACAGTGTTCACAGTTTTACCAACGAATTTACCGAAGGATTTTACCGACGGAATTTATTCTGTTGGTAATTCTGTTGGTAAATCATTAATTTTTTTTCCCACTATAATTCCCTCGGTATATACCAACGGAATATTTCCGTCGGTAAAATCCCTCGGAAATTTACCGACGGAAATATTCCCTCAGTATTTCCGTTTGTATTTATCGATTTTCTGGTAGTGAAGATGGTTTGACTCGATTTCTCAATTGTTTGTGTTTTCACTGTAAAATTGAAACAAGCTTGAATAATGTCTTTTCTTCCTTCTTCTTCTTGTTTTTTTTTTGCTTTTTATGCTATTGATATGTTTAAGGAAAATAACTAAATGAAATAACTCTTTTTTTGTACTTAGATGCCAAAAGCACAAAGAGAAGAAGAAGACTGAAAAACACAATTAAACTTATGGAACACAAAGAAAACAAAATTTTTGGAAAGATATAACCTGATTTTAGAGTCCAGCTCCGATATACAAATTAATGGGAACCTTGTTATCACGTGGTCACCCAATTCACAACAAGATAGACAACAATTACTAAAAGGCCGAAACAACTCTGAAAGGAGAGTGATACAATGAGAACTTATTTCAAGGTACCAAAACTATTAGAATAAGAACCCCTAACCTACAAATATGAAAGAGAAGTGTTATCATACCTAATACAATGGCATATTAGGTATGATCATGGTAAAGTACATATATTTAAGAATTAAGAAAAAAAAAAAAAAAGGGATATTGTTGTATTGAAGAAGGAAATTAGTGCTATTGGTTTTCGGAGTTTGACTTGAATATTGTTCTGTAGTTCCAATGACCACCTGGCGAGGACAAATATAAATTCAATTGTTTTCATAATGGCAATTAGCATTTCTATTCTGTGGTGTATGAGCCAATTAGAAACCTTTCAGTGTATATGTTCAGAAATTAATGCTTGAGAATCAATAATAATGATCAGAAGAGCGATCAAGGAAAGATTTTCTTTTGTGGTCACCACTCAAAAAGAATCTCCAACTTTTAGCAGCCTTTAATCATTCCAAACCCATTTGAAAGTTTGCAAGTACCATAAACAATTAAGTTCAAATATGCAGACTGAGGACAGATGTGTTTCACTTGAACTTGTCGAGGAAAATTAGTTGTAAGCTTTGTATATA
>Ga0307518_10001330_pt1 | contig 18479 bp, 15 predicted proteins | sample 25_EM_MG_FD_203889 | JGI IMG/M metagenome (GOLD analysis project Ga0307518, IMG submission 203889) | Populus trichocarpa ectomycorrhiza microbial communities from riparian zone in the Pacific Northwest, United States - 25_EM | ecosystem: Host-associated > Plants > Roots > Unclassified | place...
GTCAATACGGGTCAAACCATGTCGACCAGGATAAAAAATGAGTTTCGGGCCGTTTCGGGTCAAAACCGTCATTTTTGACCAAAACCGAGTTCACCGGGTCAATACGGGTCAAACCATGTCGACCAGGATAAAAAATGAGTTTCATGCCGTTTTGGGTCAAACCTGTTATTTTTTGGTCAAAACCCGGTCCACCGGGTTTATATCCATTGAAAGTTTTTTTATGTTTCAACATAATTTTCGGTAATTAAAATTGATTTTTAGCGGTTGAATCAGGTTTTTTCTAATACTGATTTAAGTTTTAATTTTACCTATATAAATATATATTATTATATATAATAAAACAAAATTAATAATACATAATTGTCATATTAGGCAGGTAGTTGAATGGATATATTTTTTTTATTTAAAGTAGATGTTTGCTGTACCCTCTCATTAGATATAAATAGCCAGTGATAGTGCACCAGAGAATGGGGGAGAAGAAAAAAAGAAAGAAAAGAATTGCAAATACTATTCACGTTTTTTTACTATTTCTTCGTGCGGGTAAGATATTGATTTGTATTAAAAACAATATGGAAAATACCAAATAATCCCAACCGTTAGATCTAATAGTATTTAGATCTGAACCGTTGATTTAATAGGATATAATAGAGCTTACCATACCCAATTAAAACCCAAATCAATCTCAGCCCTTAAAACAATTTTCCCTTAGATCCAGTGGCGCCACGTCACCCAGTGTACCAAGCTCTCGGTACACCGCGTCATACCAGATCAAACCGCTGCTCATCAGGACCGTCCGATCAACCTGCAGATCGGGCCACTTACAGCCGCACGATCTTTCCATCAGAGATCCAACGGATCACAGGCCTCAGCTGCACCGGTGTACTGTGCTTGCGTTCTCACCGTAGCATAACCCAGAGCATCTCTCTCCTCTCGCCGGCGACTCCCTCTCTCTCTCCAGATCTCCCATCTCCGGCCATCTAAAGCTTCCAAACCACCACAGAAAGGTCGCTATCCTCATATAAAGCAAAACCCCGTCAGGTTTCAGCGATTTCTCCGCCCCATTTGGCCGGAAAAGGGCCGCGATCGTCGGCTGCCACCGAAGCTTCAAGTCGTCGATTCTCACTCATCAGCTATCAAAGACCGTCACGACCACCACCATCAGAATCCTCGACATCAGATCTACCAGGATCGACCATCGGTTGGCCAGAAATCTCGCCGGAAAATCTCCCCGCCGCTAACAGTAGCCGCGCGTGTGCCACACGCGCCGCAGTGGCATTTTCGTAATTTTCGGAGAAATTCGAGGGTATTTCAGTATTTTACCTATACAGTGACACTCAGGTAATTTTTTTGGTTTCTACTGGTATTTTTGATATTTTTATATATATAAATGCTTGTAAATTTTCTTGCATGTTGTAAAAAAATACAAAAACCAAAGTCGACACGTCTCTTTGTTTTTGAAAAGGACCGATATCAAAAATGTAAATACCAAATATGGATTATGTCCATTATTTTTTTTGGTAACCCAGACGTAATTCTCCTTTTTAGGGTTAAAACGTCAGTTTTTAGACGAGTCTCCTACTTTTTAGGGACTGATGTCATTTTTAACGCGTCTCCTACTTTTAGGGACCGACGTTAACCATTTTTAAAAAACAAGTTACCAATAAACCCAAAATATAATGGATTATATCCATTATTTCTTTTGGTAACCCAGACGTAACTCTCCTTTTTAGGGACAAACGTCAATAGTCTCCTAATTTTTAGGGACTGATGTCATTTTTAACGTGTCTCCTATTTTTAGGGACCGACGTTAATCATTTACAAAAATTTACAAATAAGCCCAAAATATAATCGCATTTGAATCAAACAAAAAACACACAAGTAAGGGTAACCTTTCTATTGAAAGGATGTTTTAAGGGTGATGTCTACCTTCCCTTAATCATAACTAACCCCGTACCCGAATCTCTGGGACCAGTGTCTAATTTGGGATTTCTAGTTCCCTCAAATTACTAGATGGCGACTCCAATAAAATCTTTGTTTCTTCCAATCGAGAAAAAAAACCCTTTTTGTTAAATAAACAAAAAAGCGGGAGCCGTCGCCCGACGTCGTGTATCGACATACATGGCACAAAACTTGATAGAAATGTTCAACTGATAGAAACGAAACTAATCCGAAGTTCTATTGCCTACGTGAATTAAGAGAAGCAACCACGGGTGCTTGGTCCACAGCTTTGTTCCAAAGAAGTTTGAACTATGAACAAAATTGCTTGCCAAATATAGGCTCTCTCAACTGTCAGAAATTCAAAGTTAAGACAATTATAAGTTCATGAACACAAAGGTTTGACTTGTCAAAGAAAATCTAGTTGTATTGAGCATTTATGATAGCTAGTGTAGTTAATGGTCAATAGTTTTCCACTTTCATGAGAAGGAAGATCACAACAGAAATGAAAGCACAGTGTATATGCCAGTTTGAAACATATGAAAGCACAGACCTCTACTCTAGTGAAATTTCCAAACACGGAAGTTAAGTAAAAACCTGTCAAGTGACAAGTGTATTGTAGCATGAGCTAAAGAAAGATGGTGGAGAAAAAATCTTGAATAAATGGCTATGCGTACAAATGGTGTCTATTGATGATGAAAGAGGGAGTATAAATGCTTTCAAACACCATATGTAGCAGAAAGGTTAGATTTTAATGTCAACAACCTGAATCCCCCAGTATCTCACTTGACAAGGAGCGAAACACCATACACACAGAAGCATAGTTATCTTATCAGGTCATACAATATCCATCCTGTATCTAAACGAGTAAGAACAACCCTTGGCCGCCCAGCAGCGCACTAAAGTTTCAACCAAAGGGGACCATATTACAAGTCTTGTGCATCATAAAACTGAAACTCAGAATTTTGATCACAACAATATGTTTTATAATAGAAATGCAGTTGTAACAGATCATTACGATCTAACTTATCGACTATATACTACAAGTTTCTTTAAAAGAAACATTCTGTAATCCAATCCAATCGGAAGTCTCTTTTTGGCTTTGGTATTGTATTACCAAGCAAGCAACTTTGTGATATCAGCATTAGACAAATCTAGAGGGTGGTCTTACAATAAGAAATTGCATGCCTAACCTCTTCTATTCTTAGCCTTAGGTAACTCTCTCGTTTTTTGCAAATGTAACCTATTCGTTGAAAAATAGATAAAGAAATAGATAGATAGATAGACAGGGTTTCATCTTTCCTTGTTTTTAGGTGAAATGGGTTGATAGATGCTTTTTCGTAGCTCAAAAACAAGGAAACCCGCAAATGCAGCCCCCAATATGGCACCCAGCAGACGCTCCTGCAATTTCCCATCAACAACACCAAGCAACATACCAGTAGCGTGTATAAATTAATTTATAATCAATTCGTAATCCAATCCAACAAAAAACAAAGAAAGAAAGAGTTGGAAGATTACTTGTGCAAGGATACTGATCATGGTTTGGTGCTGCTCCATTGTATTGTTTTGTATTGAAGTAGCAATCTGTGAGATAGATGGATAGATTTGGAGGAGGAGGAGGAGGAGGAAGCAGAAGACCAGACGTACCTATTTGCAGAAATAAGGAATGAATGAGGGGGACCCCGATAACATAACCTATTATTATTATTATTATTATTATTATTATTATTATTATTATTAACAAACACCAAACATCGTTCCCTTCTTGTGGACACACATTATTAATTATTATTAATTTGAAATATGAAATCAAACCTACATAGCCATGAGAACAATTATGATCACCAACCCCATCTCTTCTTAAAAACCCTTGTCGAAATAGCCTTTCTAATTTCAGAATCTGGTTCTGGGTTTGAAGCTGGTGTTGATGCCTGCAAAATTGATGCTAGAGACTAGAGATATTTGTTGTATTCTTGGTTGTTTCTCTAAGTTTCCCATAATTCTTCTAAGCTTCAATAATGTATGAGATAGATAGGTCTAAAAGTTCGGATAAGTCAAATGAGTTTTTTTTTAAAAAAAAAAATGTATAACTTTTTATTTATTCATTGGATTGATATGGAATTTGATCTGGTTAACATTAGCGGATGTTAAGACCATGTTTAAATTAGACCTGATTGTTAATGTTTTTAGATTTTCATTATTTTTTAAAGTTATTTCTGCATTCACTCTTAATTAGATTTTAGAATTTTATTTGATTTGTGTTTTATTAAGTAAATCGATTTAGCTACTATTTAAACAATTCCAAAGCTTATTTTTTAGAATAATTAAGAATTCTTCATATCAAAATTTATTCTAGCTACTATTTAGAGTCCTTAAAACCCTAATAATTTCTATTTTTCCATCATGCAATGGTCACACTCATGATAACCAATAATGATGGCCTTTTTTTATGCCTAAAAATCTCATCTAAAGTCCAAGACAATCTCTCCACCAACTAAAAATATTCTACTTGTAAGGTGAACTCACTTTCTCAACATAGGTGATATCTAGGCATCGAGTCCTCAGCCATCAAATGCATACTACAGTGGTTACTACAGTGGTTTAGTGATAATAAAGTTTTAGCCAAGACAATTGAAGTAGGGTTATTCTTGGTTCGTTCATACACTCAACGAAGACACTGGTTATTTCGACACTAATTATCCTAATATCTTATGAAGGAAACAAGACTAACCTAAATATAGCAAGAATAATTGTCTGGTGTCTCTCTTCTCCTAGCTTTCCTTCATCTTTATGTGTTTTAGCTTTGTCTCAATAGGTTTCAACTTAAACCCCCATTGGTTGTCCTGTACTGATCAACTAGGTCTAAGTGTAGTAATTTGGTGACTTTGGTAGTCATATCCCTAATTCTTTGTCTAAAATACACTTTATGAGGGTCGTTTGCGAAGTTCATGATCTAAGCATACTCCTCAATGGTGGGGGTCATGTCAACATGCCTGAAAGTGAAACTTCTATAACCCGGATCCTAGAAATGTAATAGTGTCTTCACTATATAAATCTGTACTAAAAGTCTTACTAGATTTTCTATCGAACAGGGTCTTATCGATATAATCCAAGACTAGCACAAGCTTTTCCATATTATTTATAAAGTAATGTACTTTGGTCATGCATGATAATTCCCCATCCTTGGTTCTTAAGCAATCCACATCAATTAACTACATCATTTCAGATTTTTTTCCCGTACTAAACAATTGAATATAAACCAAACATGAAATCCAGGCAAAACATTTCAAGTAAAAAAGACAGATTGCTTTTAACACACTTGTCAAACAACTATAATACATAATTTAAAGCAAACAAGTTAATTTCTTTAATATCCCAAACTCACCAGAACTACATGGTTCCAATCATCAACAATGGTAACACAAACATAAAATGCCTTTTTAAAAATAAAAAAAAGGCTAAACAACTTAACATAAACCAAACATCAAACTCATCGAAAAGAAATAAAGGCTAATTTCTTTCAAAACCTCTATTAGACACCTAGTGTGCAAGGCACGAACAAACATAAACCTAATCATTTGACTCAATTTAGAATGGTTTCAATCCTAAAAATAATAATAAACACTAAATGAGTCTTCCTTAAACCAAACAACATAAAAATAAAACCCAACAAAAACTCGACCCCGTACGTGACCAAAGATGTATGGAAATTGTAGCAGCTCTTTCAATAATAATAAAAAAACAACCAGATGCTCACATAATCTATAAGATGATATCCAGACTAAGAAAAGGATGATGTAATAATCTTACTGAACTCCATGGCGACTTGCTCATCTCCTAGCTTCTTCTTATTTCTCCATGGACACATTTTGATAACGTATTATAATAACTAATAAAGTCATATTTTGCTTCCTTTAGCAACATAACAAATCCATAATTATCCAAATTTAAAATGCATATCTAATATGTATCAAAGCTTCTAGATAAAATCAATTTCTAATAAACTAAACCTCAATTCTCAAATTCAATCACAAACCCTAAAACTTCCGAAAAAAACAAAAGTAACCAAACATATCCAAAAAATCCATAGAACAACAAAATTCAAGAAATCCAAATAGCTAGACATATCTAAATAAGCTATAAAGCAAAAAAAAACAAAAACCAATAAAAAACTTAAAAATTACATAAAAAAAAAAGAAGGAAACATTAATTGGAGTGATGGTGATGTGATTGTGTGTGTCATAACCCAATTCTGGGTTATTCCCCAAAATTCACTTTTTTTCAAAATAAAAATAAAAAAATTAAAACAATGGTTGGCAACATGGAGAAAGCAAGTCGGGAAATCAAGCTGCAATTTTGGAGGAAATTCAAGACCTAATCGTACCCTATTATGCCTAAAAATAGATAAAAATGCAAATTCAAGGTCAAATTGAATGATTATTAGACGAATTTGCATAAAAATCAAGTTAAATGACATAATTAAATTTTTAATAGACCAATTTAATTTAATCATGGGCCAAATTGATTTTTAATTATGTTTAAGAATTAATTTGGATCCAATTGAAGGATTTAATTAAGTGCAATGATTTAATTATACTTTAAATGGGTCAAATTAATTTTATTTGGTGCTTAATTGGTGAAAACTTAAGTTTGGAAGCCTAATTTGAGTTTAATTGAGAAGATTAGAATTTTAAGAAATAAAATTTAATTTCTACAAAGTTAATTGATTGAAATTAGGGGCCAAATTGCAAGAAAATTAAAGTTTTTAGGTCAATTAGGAGTTAAATTGACAAAATTCACAAACAATGACCATTCTGCAACAGGCGCCAAACTATAGGGGCTTAATTGACAAAAATCAGGGGTGAAATTGAAGAAATTGAAAGTTTATTGGTCAATTAGGGGTTAAATTGCATAAAACTGAGACCAAGGACCATAGTGCAAAAGGCACGTAAATTCGGGGTTCTAATTCAAGTTCGGAAGGGACTAAATTGCACTAAATCAAAAGTATATGGTCAATTAGGGCTGTATTAAATCAAATTTAAAGAGGGAGGATTGAAATGAACTTTGGCAAAAAACAGAACTCTGGTACTGTTCATCTTCTTCAATTTTCTCTGAAATGACAACTCAAAGGCTACTTTGCAGGTGCATTTAATACATCTAACGTCCATGAAATTTGACAAATCTTGCACGAAAGTGATCATCTGCAATTTCTCTACAACCCCATATGGCTCGTTCAGGCTGAATGACAACCTATCGGTGCCGGCCTGAAGAGGCCAACTCAATCAGTCTTTTCCTGTAGATTTGACAACTCAGGATGCCTACTTTGAACCAATTGTTGAGGTCATTCCCAACTGAATCAAGGGCTGTAATTTTTCTCCAATGTAGACAAGATTGCCCTCTTCCACCGCCTATAAATAGAGGTGGATTTCAGGGTCTAAGAGGAGGGGGAAATCGGGTCCAAAGTAAGCCAAAAAATCAGCCTCTTCCTGGTTTCTGCCACCTTCTTTGTCTTTCTCTCTCTCTCTCACTCTTCGCTATCCTACAGCCAACCGCAGCCACCACCACTCTCACCAGCATCTTTTCCACCACAACCTCCACCACAAGCAACCGCTTGACCACCTCACATAGTGGTCGCACCACCTCTCTCTCTCTCCTCTGCAAAACTCTTTTGCTCTGCCATCGCGACCCCAACAGCAGCAGCAGCAACAACAACAACAACAACCACAACCACCTCGTCCAGCCACTTTCGTCCTTCCCAATAGCAACAGGGGCGGTGACTCTCTCCTCATCCACTTCAACTGCTCCAACCGTGAGCAACTAGAGTACCGAGCACGGTAGCAGCAACTTCAGCAACGTGAGCAGCAGCAACTCCAGTGGCTAAACTCTCCATCAACGTCGCCACCAGCCTCACGTCGTCCTCCACGCTAGCCAGCCATCACCGCCACACACGGTGGTTCGCTCCCTTTCCCCTTCTTTTTTTTTCAGCTTCTTCTCCTTGCAGAGTTCCACTGTTTTGAACAATGAGACATGAATTATAATTCACGTTCACTGTTCAAGTGGACTTTAGGCCGGACTAATTCTGGCCCATACCAAATGTCTGGGCTGAGCCCAGCCCATGCATTTAATATATATATTTATTCATAATATAATATTTTAAAAAATAAAAAATCTTGAAACTTTTAAATTAATTTTCTTTTTCGAAAGACAAAAAATATGTTTTGTTTTCATGCAAAAGGCCAAATCCTAAAACTTTTCCATGCATGTTTTCATAAAAACAAAAATTGCATCTTTCTCATGTTTTAAAATACAAAATGGATATGGTAACCAGTTTATGATTATGCATTAGAATTTGGTCAAAATATCAAAAACCCTTTTACAATTTTTTTTTAGGGTTTAGATGTAGACTTTAATAACCTGTGGGGGTGTAAAACTAGATGATAGAGTACAACCTCAGATATTAAAGACACAAGGTGTAGAAAATGCAATGCTAAATTTTGATTTTAGAACGGTTAGAACTTCACTCGATAAGGTAGAGACTATCTCATGAAGAGAGATCTACCTTGAACCGTATATGAGACTAACAAATAGAAACCTGACTTAGAAAAAAATAATTAAACAACAATGCAGCATACCTTAGGTAGTGTGCACTGGGGGTGATACGTCTTCTCCTTGCACAACCAGTCCCTTATCCAGCCTCTCGCATACCATAGGTTTCCTAGTGACCATAATACTAGGTGGCGACTTCTGAACATTAATCATAATTTTATGATTAAATTCAAAAACCATTTCCAACACACTCACAACACCTCATCAGGAGGCACGATAAAAGCCTTCGTCGTCGCCAGACAACGTCGCGGCGTGCACCCCGCAACAGTGTGGAGCCTCAATCAAGAACGGATGCACCATCAACTCCTTTCCATCAATGGCTACCATTGGTTTTTATGTTGCCCCATCTCTTTGCTTCTCTTTTAAAAAAAAAAAATTTATCTTTTCAAGTTGCTTTTTTTTCCTGCTCCTGCTCCTTTATGTACAAAGAGAAGAAGAGAAGTGGGGTTTATTGTAGGTGTTCCTTAGGGTTGAATTAAGAGAAGTCATGGCTTCTTCATTGGAAAAAAGTAATGAAAAAGAAAGGAGAAAAGGAAGATAGGACATATAAATGGGAAAAAAGCATGGCTACAATTTAGCCATGTTTCTTTTTCTTTTTTGTAATATTTTATATAATTAAAAGAAATAAATGTCCCTTATACTACCTGAGTAAAACAAAAAACCAAGAGAAAAAACAAAAAAGTTCCTGCAAGAAAGTTTTAAATTCTTTGATTCTAAAGGCATTTAAGTAATTTTACTACAATGTTAAAAAGAGAATGTTTATAAAGCCCCTGGATAAAAGTTTATTTTTTTTACCTAAAAGGTTATTTGAGTAACTTAATTACTTAAAGAAAATGCCAAGAGACCTTTCTGATCCAATGAATTTGTACATGACAAATGTGTCTACGTGAAAAGACTATATTACCCTAAATTTTAGCTACCACAAAGTTTTTCCAACACGGTTTAGTGTTTTACTTAATTAATAGCTTTGAACTAACAAAAGAAACTCAAATCATTTCTATATAATCTTACACTCTTTTAACAAATCAAGAAAAAGTTTCAAATTACACACAAAGTACTTATTACTGATACCAAATAACTCGTGATATTTTCATGTATTTTAGAACCAAGATGCTTATTATCTAGACCAATAATACAAAACTCGTAACTAGCCTGTGAAAATTTTAGAATAATGGTCTTTTAAATTGAAAACAACATGGTAAGTGAATAGGAAAAACAAATATAACAAGTTTTAATTTGAGTAAGATTATAAAAAGATATGTGATATTTTTTGTATTTGATGGTAAGGTGTCCTCAAGTCATCCTTAAAATTTATTAAGATTAGATTTTTCACCAAATTATCTTTAGGATATGTCCCAGATTGAGATTGAGATCGACTTAGTGTATTTAAAAAAGTTTAATAGATTCCTTTAAATACTGACTCTAAAGTTTGAATCTAGAAAGTAACAACAACTCTCCCCTCTTTATTATGGTCAACAGCAGCATCTATCACGTACGATAATAGCAAAACCAACTCCACCTTCAACTAAACTCGATTCAGCTAACTAGTTATACCATGCACGAACCAAGAGCAACCACCACCGATGAGAGACTCTCCTTTAGTAGCTCATGTCTTTAATGTTAGACAAGAAAATAGTTGTTGCTTATATATGACAATATTATAGGACTATGAAATTGTTGTCCATATGAGAAAAAGCTAGGATTTTTTGGTAATTACATGTCTTCATTATCAATAGAGTTTAAAGAGGTGTGTGTCACCTTTGTGGGTTTCTTGTGTATGTATTTTGAAAAGTCCATCTGAGCTTTAGATGAGATTTTCTTGTTGTTACATCTATAGTATTGATATGCGACAACTATTTTATTGTGTTTGGAAATAACAATAATTAATAAATATTGCATTTCAGAAATGCGATAAAAGATTAATTTTTTTAAAATAATATTATTATATTAAAAATTTTAAATTACTTTGATAATTTTTTTAAAAAAATCCCATAAAATTAAGGTAGTTTTTTAGGGGAAAAAAGAAAGTCACTAGACGATAAAAGAACGTACAGGTGAGGATATGATGAAAGACTGATTTTATTTCTCTGGCCAACCTGTTTTTTTTCCTAGCCTAGTATAGAAAGCGTGATCGAGTTGGGTAACGCAAGGATATCTCCTCCCTCCCTCCCTCGTTCTTCTTGTCTTGCTCTTGCCCACTCACATCACATGCGCCTCCATACCATATGCTCCTCACACACGCTGGCACTCTTCAAATTGAGCTGTAACTGTAGTAATAACACCAGACGACGTCGTCCAGGACCTGGTGCTGTGCTGACTTGAAAAGCGCCTTTAGAATTACGTTTCAAAAACGTTTCATGAAAATTATAATTTTTTAAATAATTGTTTTTATATTTTAAAATTGTTTTAATATATTTATGTAAAAAATAATTTTTAAAAAATAAAAAAATATTATTTTAATATATTTTTAAATAAAAAATACTTAAAAAAACATTTCCACACTTACAAACACTCCAATTTAACTTTGACTTTTTTTCCCTTTCTTTCTATAAACCCCCCCTACTGGCACTGCGCTCGCGGCCGCTATCAGATCTCTCTCGCTCTACTGGATCTAAAAAAGAAACACAATGTCGACTCGCTTCATTTTCCTCCTCTCTCTCACCGCCCTCCTTCTCTTCTCTCATCTCTCTCCCTCTCTCTCTAAACTCCAAAACGCTGCCGCCGAAGATGACGATGAGGATCTTAGTTTCCTCGAAGAAGAAACCGACGCCGTTCCTCACGGCCAAGGCCACGGCCACGACCACGACCACGACCACTACCCCGATCCGGACCAATTCGACGAAGAATTCGACAACGAAGATGACCTCGACAACTACTCTGATCTCGATGATTCCGAATTGGATTCTTACAAGGAGCCTGAGATTGACGACAAGGACGTCGTCGTTTTGAAGGAAGGGAATTTCAGTGATTTTGTGACTAAGAATAAGTTTGTGATGGTGGAATTCTACGCGCCATGGTGTGGTCACTGCCAGTCGTTGGCTCCCGAGTATGCGGCGGCTGCTACGGAGTTGAAAGCGGAAGAAGTGATGTTGGCTAAAGTGGATGCAACGGAAGAGAATGAGTTGGCTCAGGAATATGATATTCAAGGCTTTCCTACTGTTTATTTCTTTGTTGATGGAGTACACAGGCCTTATCCTGGCCCAAGAAACAAGTAAGTGTTTGTGTTTTTTTTATTTCTTTCTTTTTTATATAAATTTACGATTGATGTAATCGAATGCAATGTGATGTAGAGATGGAATTGTGACATGGATCAAGAAGAAAATAGGACCTGGTATTTACAATATAACAACAGTGGATGATGCTGAACGTTTGTTGACTTCTGAAACTAAACTTGTCTTGGGCTTCCTCAACTCTTTGGTGGTACGCTTTGCTGCTATCACTATTTTCCGGTTTGGTTTGGTTTGGTTTCACAACAATGCATCCTGGTTTTGTTTCATGTCTTTCAACCTATGATCTGCGTTACAATTTGAAATTAATCGCTTCAGTGTCAAGTAGCAATTTCCTTTCTCACTATGGATCATTTAGGCAATTTATGCTCTGAATTTTGCATCATATTCAAAGGTACAGATCTGCTGTGTAGAACATGTGTTAGCTTAATTTTATTTTTTTTGCAGAAATAGTTCTGACCATGAATATCAAATTTAGAAATGGAAAGAGCACAACTCATGAGCTGATTCTTGAATGGTTTTCACATCTTGAGATTATCGTAGTTGTTAGAACATTATGTGCATTTGTTCTATAATTGATTCTATGCTAGTTTACTTCATAAAAAAAACAGGGTCCTGAAAGTGAGGAACTTGCTGCTGCTTCAAGACTTGAAGATGAGGTCAGCTTCTACCAAACTGTGAATCCTGATGTGGCAAAGCTTTTCCACCTTGACCCACAAGCTAAACGCCCAGCTTTAGTCATGCTTAAGAAAGAGGCTGAGAAACTGAGTGTTTTTGGTTTGTTCTTCCCTACTCCCATTTTTGTTGGAGCTCTTAAAATTAATCTTTTAATAGGCATTGCTCTTATATATAGTTTCTCATTCTGCAGATGGTAATTTTTCCAAGTCTGAGATAGCTGAATTCGTATTTGCCAACAAACTGCCATTGGTGACCATTTTTACTAGGGAAAGTGCCCCTTTGATTTTTGAGAGTACAATTAAGAAGCAGGTTTGGATACACATTGCTTTGTTTTGGACTTCTGAGTGCAAGTATGCTGTTTCTAATAGTGTACTAATCTGAACAATGGTCCCATATTTTCTTATTCTCAGCTTTTGCTGTTTGCAATTTCAAATGATTCAGAAAAGGTTGTCCCAATTTTTCAAGAGGCAGCCAGATTATTCAAGGGAAAGGTAACTTGAGTTCAATAACCAGTAACCTTCATTTTAATACCTTTTGCTGGTGATAATAGACATGCAACTATTTTTTAGACAACTTTGTGGGATATAACTGTAATATATCATGGACTGCAGCTTATCTTTGTATACGTGGAAATGGACAACGAAGATGTTGGGAAACCTGTTTCAGAATATTTCGGTATCAGTGGAACTGCCCCCAAAGTAATTTTTCTTCTCAGTATGAATTTATGATACTGATTGTTGGTGATTTCATATGTTTGGTGCAATTGAAGCTTTTGTTGGTATCAATTTCTATCTAGGTTCTTGCATACACAGGAAATGATGATGCTAAAAAATTTGTATTTGATGGGGATGTTACCTTGGACAAGATTAAGGTGGGAACTTTCTCCTTATGGTCTTCAATTTATATTCAGCTTTAACTGTGGTTGGGTAATGGTTTTTCTTCTTCTTCATGCATCCATTTGTTCGTTCATAGGTTGCTTTTCCTGCTATTTTGATGAGTTCAATGAACAGGTATGCCAATGCCAAAATCTGTAACATTTTGATCTTTTTATCTTCTCTCAGGCTTTTGGGGAGGATTTCATTGAAGACAAGCTCAAGCCTTTCTTCAAGTCGGATCCAGTTCCTGAATCAGTGAGTTGCTAGGTTTTGTTTTCTCAACTAGGTTATTTATTTAATCATTCTTTTATTCGAGAAGAACTAATTGATTTATTTTATTTTGTCTTATTATCTGACATTTTTTATGGTGTTTGATTGTTATAGAATGATGGGGATGTAAAGATAGTGGTTGGGAATAACTTCGATGAAATTGTTTTGGATGAGTCAAAGGATGTTCTTCTTGAGGTATTGTTGCAACTGATAAATGCATGAATATACCCATTCTCTTTTTGGTTCTTTTTACTTGTGCGCTTTCTAAATGTTTGTTTGGTTGACTAGATCTATGCACCATGGTGTGGGCATTGCCAATCTTTGGAGCCAACATACAACAAACTTGCCACACATTTGAGGGGCATTGAGTCTATTGTTATAGCCAAGATGGATGGAACAACAAATGAGCATCCCAGGGCAAAGGTACTTGTATTTCAATTTGATCTATGGCGTGGGATTTGAAAATGCCAAGAACTTGTTTTGCCTTTGTTTTTTTTAATATAGCAGTTTGTCGTTTTTAGAACTTGGATTTATAATAGATGAGTGTCCTTTGTGAGTAAAATAATGTGGGGATAAACTTCTATGGAGGATTAAATTCAGACTGGATACCCATGGTTTCCTACTTATAATTGCCCAATGTTGGGAGCCTTAAAATGCCTAGGTATGTACCACCATGAATACCACTTGCAACCCCTAGTTTTTACCTGGAGAAGTCAAACTCAGTTGAAGACAGGTGAATGAAGTTGTTTGACCAGAAACTAGTAAACGCGGTTTGGTTGGGTTTGCTTTACAGACCAACTTTTACAGGAGAGAGGCTTGAACTAAGACCTCTACTGTTCCAAAGCTGTTTGTGTTGGAGCATATTTATATTTCATATATTTTAAATATAATCAATTTACTTAATTTGTTTTTTCCTGGTTCAATCTCTGAATCTTTGATCATCTCCATTTTCCAAATCAATGACTTGGCAATTCTGAAAACATTGACTTCTATATAGAGTGGAAAGTGGACTGTTCAGTACTTTTGCTTTTCAATTCAATGCACAATAATTTTTTTTTTTAATGGTGTTGGAGTGCAAAATCTCAAAGCTAAAAGTAAGAGGAAGTTTGTAGTGAAATTCTACTCACTTATTTTTTCTCCATGCAGTCGGATGGGTTTCCCACGCTCCTCTTCTTTCCTGCTGGAAACAAGAGCTTTGATCCAGTAAGTGGCTGTTACAAATTTGACATTGTGTTTTCACTATGGCTTCTGCCCATTATAGCATTTAAATTTGGAGTATATTTTTGTGATATGTTTTGGATAATTGGTGTTGGGCAGATCACCGTGGACACTGATCGTACCGTGGTTGCATTTTATAAGTTCATCAAGAAACACGCATCGATTCCATTCAAGCTCCAAAAGCCAGCTTCAGCATCAAAAGCAGAAAGTTCAGATGCCAAAGACGGCATTGAGAGCAGCACGAGAGATGTGAAGGATGAATTGTGAGGATCTTATGTGGTTCGCTAATTTATGTATCTTGTAAGGTTAAGGCAGTAGCTTCAGCAGAAAATAGAGCGAGTAGTGTAAGAAATATCCAAAGGAGAAAATCTATTGTGACCACCGAACCTACGACACCCCATCCTCAGTGAAACTGACTGGGAAAAAATTGAATTATGTATTATGGTTCTGAATTTTGCTTCGTTTTCTGAAGGTTTTCTGGAAGAGTTTAATAAATCTGGGCGTCTCTTCCCTGGTTCCTGTTATGTGCACTTGTTGAGGAAATGAATTTCCCAGATCTATGTGGGTTCTTCTAGTCAATCCCATGCGCATTGGTTCTGGTGGTGGGCTCCACACGAGTGGAAATTCTATGTCAAAGTTTTTAATTCTTAGGCAAGCAAAGCTAATTATACGTGGCCGAGTTTCCTGGAGGGTCGGAAACAAAGACGTCCCTCCTGATCGGTCAACCACTCAAGTCCCCATTGCAAGAATGGCAATGAAAACGACCATTTAGCTCCACCTCCCCTTTATTTTTCCATGGTTACCGGACTCGGGTTGACCTGGATCTTGGCAAGGTCTAAGGTAAGTAAAAGCTAGGCTTCCAATTGATCTGGTGAATTCTATCTCATTTATGAGGTTGATGAGGTTAACCTGTGACCCGATAAAAAAAAGAAGATAAATGTTAATATATATATTATGTTTATAAAAAAAAATTATGTTTTTTTCAATGTAGGAGAAAAATATTTTTGATTCAAATACTTCAATTTAAAAGGAGAAGATAATATTTTTTTTAATGTGGGATGAAAAACTTTTGAAATAATCATTTAAATTTTATTCTATATCTTTATATATTGTTTTTTAACTTTTTCATATGGGATATTAAAATCTCAGACACTTTTTTTTTTACTCTCTCAGGTTGACCCGGGTCAACCCATGTGAACAGGAACTGGCTTCTTAGTCCGGTCAACCCTCAGGAAGGGTTTGATAGCTATGTTTTTTTCTGCCTCCAACCTCGGGTGAATGATTTTCTTCACACTATATACATAACTCAATTTAAATTTAATTGCACAGGTGGCTCGCGCTATGTCGCGGGCTGATCTATTTTTTTTTTCAATGTAAAAAAAAATATCAAGGTGATGTAAATATTTTTGAAAAAAGAAAAGAAATATGAGTTTGATCATTAACTCGAATGAGTTTAATAAGCTTGACTAATTTAATAACATGATTAGAAAATCATATATTGATAACAAATAAAGCAGAAAAAAAAAATCAACAATGATTCAATGCAAAAGATGAATGCTTGTCAATATTGTGAAAATATATCCTTACAATATTCCTAAAACATCTCAATAATCTTATCTATTAACAAAGTAAAAATTAAATGAGATTAGGATAATTGCGTAGAAAAAAAAATTGAATCTCGATTCCCAACAAATAAAATTATAAATGACAAAATTGAAAAGAGAATAATTTTAAAAAACAAAGAAGAAATTAACTTGAGTATATCCAAGCCAAAAGATAGGTGAAATTTTAGAAAAAAAAACTTTCAAAGCAACCAGACATAAACTATTTTTATCATCCAACTTGAGTGAAAATCAAACAAAAATTATTACCTAGCCGTGGAACTAGGATAACCCCGTGAAAAGCAAACTGAATAAACTCACGAAACTCAATTCTCAAACCAAAATAATATTGAAAGGCGGAATTGTAAAAAAATGAAAATCAATGAAAAAAAAGGTTTGGGTCAACCCTAATGAACCTGCTAAATTCATGACCTAAGACATGATACCAGGATTAATTCATAGAAAGGAAAGTTAAAAAAAAGAACAAATATCGATTTCCAATTAACCCAATAATTATAGATAAAATTTACAAAATTATTTTTTAAAAAGGACTTAAAAACGACTAAAGCCAACCTGGTCTAATCTTCAAGACTTGTGACACGGATCATGAGATTGGATATTACAACATAAAAGGTAAACAAAAAAAATGTCAAATTCCCAACCAACCAAAATAATTAGGGACAAAATTGAAAAAAAAATTTCAATAAAAAAAGAGAAAAAAAAGTAAATTTGAAAAGAATGAGGATCAAATTTGATACAAAAATAAAATAAAATCATAGGGATGGAATAGAGAAATAATTTCAATTAAGAAAGGATAAGAAAAAATCAAAATCAAAATCAAAAGAATAAGGACCAAATTTGATATAAAAATCAAATGTCAAGTGATGAAATTGAAAACAAAAACTAATTCAACAAAATATTCAAGACTAAATACATTACAATAAAAAAAATGAGAACTTAATTTGATTCAACAAACAAATAACCAAACTTCTTTGTTTTTTTACAATGATCATCGTGTTTTTCTAGGAGGGAAGAGAGGAAAGAGGGAGGGGAGAGAAAAGGCACAACCAGAGTTCAACTGCTTATCTTCTAGTGACACGCGCTTAACCACCATGACAAAGGCGATAATGCATTTCGAATGCCTCCCTGGAAGGCGACGTTCAAAGTTCTTACAGTGGCACCAACCAATTTTTTATTTAAATTATATTCTATACATAATAAAAAAACCCAATTACCCCTAACCCCACATGAGATTAACAAAAAAAAAAAAACCAGGACAAAATGATAAAGGTACCTTTGCATCCAAAGCCAGAAAAGTTTAATTCTCAGGGGCATGTAAGTTATTACACTATACAAAAGAAATCGAAAAACTAAAAATGCCCCTTGATTGAAGCAATTTTTTTTTTTAAAGGTGATTTAGTAATTACATTGTGTAACAAAGATGTAAAAATATTGATTAGCCTCATTCATTCTTGTAATGACTAAAGAGCCAAGCTAAATGATTTTGCTCTCTAAAGGAAAATAATTTTATTACGTGAATCCATAATGAAATGTGAGTGTGTGCATGGTAAAAAACTTATCAGTTTTTTTTTAACTAGATCACACCACGTCATGATTCAGATTTTTTTTTTTAAATGTAAAAAAATATCTAGACATTGTTAATGTTTTTCCTAGAAGAAAAAACTTTTTAACCGTGTTAGAATTGACTCAATATAACCTAGTTGACTTGATGGATCTAAAGGCTAAAGTATTTGCTAGTAATCATGCCAAGTTATATGTGTGTTTAAGGGTTTTGGGATCAAACATCTTCATTGTGTTTTTAATCTATACTTCCTACCCTCCCAAAAAGATGACTAAGACTTGTTTTTCATTAATCTCAGTCTTATTCCATAATATATCTAAATCCTAGATATACATTTCCAACTCTCCAATTTGCTTCAAATCTATCAACTTTTCTAAATGATCCTCCTATCCTCCAAACCTGTAAACATATAGCTTCTACGTATTCTTCCCAACTTACTTTTTGGTCCCCGAAACTTCTTATAATTTCTTTATAGCAGTAAAGAGCA
>Ga0307518_10001331_pt1 | contig 18464 bp, 7 predicted proteins | sample 25_EM_MG_FD_203889 | JGI IMG/M metagenome (GOLD analysis project Ga0307518, IMG submission 203889) | Populus trichocarpa ectomycorrhiza microbial communities from riparian zone in the Pacific Northwest, United States - 25_EM | ecosystem: Host-associated > Plants > Roots > Unclassified | place...
ACAATTAACTTAAACAACACCCCCAACCCCCCCCCCCCCCCACCCCCCCAAAAAAAAAAAAAAAAAAAACTCAATTGAATTTTAAAATTTAATTCTGTTAATATCTTTCAATATATTTAAATAAATATTTTTTTTATAAAAAATATGTATTTTCAACCAAAAAAAACAAAACTTATAAAAAAATAATTGAATATTTGCCAGGTTAGCTTTCACTCATCAAATTAAATCTTTCTTTTATTATATTTTAATTATATAATTTATCCTTAATACTGCTAGATAGATCAATCTAGATCAAGTCGATTCAAGCTAATCTAAGCTATATTTTATAATAAATAAATATGGTTTATGGTTTATTTGGATATAACTCAACTAAAAACCCTTTGATTTTTTTAAATAATATTTTTTTAAATTTTTTGAAAATAATTTTTTTATTGAAAAATCTATCTAGACCTGAGTCTTGACTCAAGTTAGATTTACTAAAAGTGATTTGTTTTTGGGTTTTAAAAATATTTTTGAAAAAAATAATTTTTTATTTTTTATTTTATTTTAAATTAATATTTTTATTGGTATTTTCAGATGATTTTAATATACTAATATTAAAAATAAAATTTTAAAAATAAAATTTATTATTTTAATATATCTTTGAATAAAAAATATTTTTACACCGAAAATCTCAAAATACGTTAATGAGCTACCTCATGAAAGTTGTCTTCAGGGACCGAACTGATTATATGTTTTAATTTGGTGACTAACTTGATGGTTGCCCAGAAAAGAAAACCCACTTGCAATGCCACTCGCACTGTACTACCAAAAACCCCCTTGACTTCCTCATAGAGAATATGCAAAACACCCCTTAACCTCCACGCGTCACCACCACAAAGCGCTTGGTATATCACTCGAAGCACAAAGCGTCGGAAAAATCCGAGATCATCCTCGCTCGCTTCTCCTCCATCACAGACCCGAAAACCCTAACCCGACAACGAAATCTTCATGTCTCTCCAAAAATCGGATCTTTTTCAACCTCCAAGACTCAATCTTTAGCTATTGTATTTGTGGGGACTCAACACTTTAGCAATTTTCAGGTACCTAATGATTTTTTTTCCAGCTCAAGCTCTGTTATTAAGTCTTCTTTTGAAAGTTTTTGAGATGTTTAGTTTCGTTTTTGTTGGAATTTATGGAAAGAAGAGATGGGTTTGTTTTTAAATTTGTGTAAAAAATAATGGGTTGGTGAGTTTTTATTGGAAAGCTTTGTTCTTTATGTGTTTTGAGCTAAAAGGGTTTGTGTATTTTTGGCTTTAGAAGAGGAATGATGGAGAGTTGTGGAATGTTTTGCATTTTAGATGATAAAAAATGGCCAAAAATTCGGTGCTTGTGTTGAAGGTGAGAAGGAATACATGTTAATATAGAAATTATAATATTAAGTTGAATTTGTATCGAATGGTTTTGTCGAGATTATATGATATTTTATGAATTTAGTTAGATAAATCGGAATGGTTGGAATGAAGAACAGGAGTGGCATGAATGCCGTGAGATGCGAAGCTTCTGTTCTGTGTGTTAAATGGTTATGAGCATTGTGTGTTGTGTATGGAAGTGGAATGCAATGGAAGGAGAAGGGATAGGAAAAATATTTGGAAATGAACCATATATGTTAGATGGATGAATTGAGCACAACGGGTGGATGATCTCATTATATTGGTGTGAGATTTGTTGTGTTTTACCTTTTGTTTTCGTGTTGGGAGTTATGGTCTCCATGTGATTATTTTTTGCTAAAAAAAGATGTGCTTGAGGCATTGTTAGGTTGCAATTAGGTGATCTGTGTGAACAACTGGTATTGAATTGGTTGCTGGGTGCTAAATTCATTTGGACTTTTTTGATGCATTGTGTGTTTAGTTTGAGATCGAGGCTTTGCACGGTTTGGAATGGATATTGCTTTGTTAACTTTATTTCTTGCTGATATGGTTTGTCCAATCATATTCTTTTGTTTTAGGTACCATGGCTATGAAATCATAAGTAAAAAAATTATGCTACCTCCATCTGAGGAGATTTTGAACAACATGTATTGTATACTTTATGGAGGACTGCAGATTTTGATGTGAGCAGATTGGGGATACAAAGCGGATCTGAATCTTCTCACTACAATAATGGATTCCAGTGTGATCACAGGCAGTACAATTCCAGAACCTCGTGATGGTATTGAATTTGAATCACATGAAGCTGCATATTCATTTTACAAAGATTATGCCAAGTCTGTAGGCTTTGGTACTGCTAAGTTGAGTAGCAGGCGATCTAGGTCATCAAAAGAATTCATTGATGCAAAATTCTCATGCATAAGGTATGGGAATAAGCAGCAGTCTGATGATGCCATTAATCCACGACCCTCCCCAAAAATTGGCTGTAAAGCTAGCATGCATGTGAAGAGAAGACAGAATGGAAAATGGTACATATACAGTTTTGTAAAAGAACACAATCATGAGCTTTTACCAGCCCAGGTGCACTTCTTTCGAAGCCATAGAAATGATGATCCTCTTAAGAATGACATCCGGATACGACGACGAAAGAATCTGTCTTCAGTTTCCAAACTTTTTGGTGCATATCAAAATGTGGATTGTTTAGAGGGTTACATGAGAAATCAGCAAGATAAGGGGCGGAGTTTGGTCTTAGAATCTGGAGATGCTCAGGTATTACTAGACCTTTTTATGCATATGCAGGAAGAGAACCCTAAGTTCTTCTATGCTGTTGATTTGAATGAAGAGCATCGGTTGAGAAACTTGTTTTGGGTTGATACAAAAGGAATGGAAGACTACAGCAACTTTGATGATGTAGTTTGTTTTGACACTACATATTTCACAAACAAGTATAAAATACCATTAGTTTTCTTTATTGGGGTGAATCATCATATTCAACCCACATTGCTTGGTTGTGCATTGATAGCAGATGAGACAGTTTATACTTTTGATTGGTTAATGCAAACATGGTTCATGGCAATGGGGGAACGTGCTCCACAATTAATGCTCACTGATCAAAACAACGCCTTAAAAGCAGCTATTGGAGCAGTCTTTCCACAAACATGTCATTGTTTTTGTCTTTGGCATATATTGGAGAAGATCCCTAGGCAGCTTGAATATTTGAGTCTTTGGCATGATAATTTTATGGTAAAATTTAATAAATGTATTTTTAAATCATGGACCGAGGAACAATTTGAAAAGAGATGGTCGAAGTTGCTTGACAAATTTAATCTTCGAGAGGTTGAATGGGTTCGATCGTTATATGAAGATCGCAAATATTGGGTGCCTGCCTTCATGAGAGATGTATCATTTGCTGGTTTGTCTACAATGTCGCGCTCTGAAAGCTTGACCTCTTCATATGACAAATATGTGCATGCAGAAACATCAATGAGAGAGTTTATAGAACAATACAAAACGATTCTTGAAGATAGGTATGAAGAGGAAGCCAAGGCAGATTTTGATGCATGGCATGAAACGGCTGAGTTAAAATCCCCATCACCTTTCGAGAAGCAAATGTCACTGGTGTACACACATGAAATTTTCAGGAAATTCCAAGTTGAGGTTCTGGGAGCAGCTGCTTGTCATCTTAAGAAAGAAAGTCAGGATGAGACAACCACAATGTATACTGTGAAGGACTTTGAAGACGGTCAGAATTACGTGGTGGAATGGAATGAAACAAAATCAGATATTTATTGTTCATGTCGTTCTTTTGAATACAAAGGTTATCTCTGTAGACATGCTATTGTTGTTCTTCAAATGTCAGGCGTGTTCAGCATTCCACCTAAATATGTATTGCAACGTTGGACAAATGCTGCTTTGAGCAGGCATCCCATCAGTGAAAGATTGGATGAGGTGCAAACTAAGGTCCGTCGCTATAATGACTTGTGTCGACGAGCCATAATACTAGGTGAAGAGGGGTCTCTTTCACAGGAGAGTTACAACATCGCACTTTGTGCTATAAGAGAAGCTTTGAAACAATGTGCGAGTTTAAATAACTCTGCTGAAACCAGTGCTTGTCCTAACACCTCAGGGAGCATTGAGGAAGAGAATCAGTACAGGAATACTTCTAAAGAGAGGGCACCAGATCTTCAGGTTACTGGTGCAGACAAGGCTACTAGAAGAGCTGGAGCAGCAAACACAAAGGAAAGTAACCACAGTGGTGCGGTTAAAAAGGGAAAGGTCTGCTGATTGCTGATATTCTTTGCCTATGTTGCTATTTTTTTTTATCAATAATCGGTGTTCATTAGAACTTGTGTCATGTATGCAGCAGGTAACTCGGTCAGGAGATGTGAACGTTGGGGGACAGGAAGGCTTCCATTTAATGGTTTGTGATACTGCCATCTTGTTTATTTTCTTGCCTAATTCTTTTGCAGCCTAATACTCTTTAGCTCTCTCTGTGTGTATTTCCTGATAAGAAATCAACTTTATGATGACAACCATTTATCTCCACTTCTTTCTGGGATACTTTAGTGGAGCCATCATCAATGATCTGCACTCTGAGTTCTTATTAATTTAACATCCTATTATACTAATCGCAGGGCATATCTGACCTGGGGCCAACACAATCACATAATATGATGCCAGCACAGTTGCAAAATGCTGTACCTACAGTATTTCATAATATCATGCCGACTCAGTTCCAAAACATAGCTTCAACACATTTGCACGATACGAGACTCCCTCGTTAGTATGATTTTGCATTTGCTTGTAAAAAATTGTATTTATTGATTACTGTAACACTGGTCCCAAGAATGCAGGATGTGTTGTGCAGTTGTTAATCTCTGCTTGTATGTAAAAGCTTCAACTAATTAGTTATAAGTCTTCTTGGCTCTTCCATTACTCACTTAGACCTTACTCTTCTGTTCTTGCCCGATTTATAATACAATTAACCTTGAGCAAGAAAGCAACCAAATATATAAAACTGATCATTGCATGGCTATTTGTTGGTTGTTCCATAAGTTTTTGTTTGGTTAGTGTTCTAGAGACAAATACATAAGGGTTAGGACAAAAACAGACATATTTGAGACAATTTTGAAATAAATTTTTATACTTAATATTACCAATGTAAAATATAATTTATATTATTTTATAATATTGATTTTTCCTAACAAATTTGGATGATTGGATTCATAAAATTTCAAATGATTATAACTTTGATATTGCCTAACTAACAATTTGGATGATTGGATTCATAAAATTTCAAATGATTCTTCCCATCTATTTTAGGTGGATTTCTAGGGATTCGAAGGGTTATTGTGTTTGATCATATTATTTTTTTTTTAAGAAGAGAGAGGAAGTGCATGAGAAAGCAATGTACTTGTGAATTTCATATCATATCTTCCATATTTAGCATTCCGATCGGATCATAATTTTATAATTTTTTATATTTTTAAATTATTTTGATATGTTAATATTAAAAAAATTTAAAAAATAAAAAATATTATTTAATATATTTTTAAGTAAAATTTATTTTAAAAAATAATATCCACCGCTATCCTAAACACCCTCTCTTTTATACTTATTTAAAAAGATCAAATAGCTCAAATCTTGATCTTCTTATGAGAGCCTAAAATAGCTAAATAATAAAAAGTGTGAAAACTTTTCTTTGCTGGACCCTCTTGCACGTGCACCACATGGCTGGTGCCTAATCATATGATTATAAAAATGGTATGATGAAAGTGTAATTTAACATAATCATTTGATTTCTCATTGAATGCAGATATGCAACACCAACTTTTGATTTTCGAAACACATATTTTTATTCACCATTTTAATTATTTAATTATCTCACCACTGATGATTTTTTTTAAAAGCAATATTTTGTTAGTGGCTGGGAAATTGAAATATATACTCGTACTTTTTTAGTTTTGGATAGTAATATGGTATTTTTACATCAAATAGTTTGATTCTAAATTCATTTAATCACGTTAATTTGATTAAAATATTCATCTTGGAATTGAAAAACTCATGAAAATTATATTATTTACTTTGAAACTAAAGAAAAAAAATGTTAAAAATATATGGTGGGTTTCTGTGTGACCAAAATTGAATTGAAGGGCAAATATGATCAATTATAAAACATTGAGGGACCATGAATGTGTTTTACCCATTCAATAATAATCACTTGTGAAAAGTTATATCACGTCCCATCTCTCTAATTTACAATATTGTCCTTTTCATCTGTTCATACACAGTTAAATGTCAGTGTTGGCTGATCACTTGTCTTCAAGATATGCTTGAAATTCGAGAGATTACAGGTTGGTTTGAAATCTTCACGACATGGGAAAATGATGGCCTGTCCTCTCTTGATTTACGTACAAAATTTTATGTCCCACACACCCGATCTTCTCCTGGTGGATCGATTTTAAACAGTGTAAAGATAGGGCATGTGGATGAGCCAGATTTCTAAGGGGCAAGGAGTTTTTTTCCTTTAATGGAGGATCACAACTGTGACTCCAATCTGGGAGACAAAGATTCAGTCTAGGGTCAATTAATCAGCAAGTAGAGTCCCATTTTATTGTCCCAAAGTTTTGATAGAACTTTGTTCTGAATTGATTAAATTTAAAGAGGACATTCATGAAAAATGGTTCCACTCTATGGAAGTAAACACTTCAGAAACATTAATTTACTCCAAAAAACCAAGCATACCATACAAAACTTCAAGTTTTAACGAAGCCAGAGTGTCTGCATCTTCAACAGTCCAAGAAAGAGATCCTGAGACCAGGCATGGTTAAGATCTCACATCTCCTGTATACTACTTACTTCATAGAGTCGCTTTCCCTCACCTTCCAATGGCTAATAATTTCTCTTCCTGGCAATGCATTATCCTAAGCAAGGAAGGCTTTTGCTTCATAGAAGAATTAATTTATTTCACAGATTTATTGTGGTCACCACAACATTCTGATCCTCTCCAATCATGGACCTCGAAGTGCCACGATGTATACAGCACCACATGCCCCCAACTCTCTCCCTCACCCTCCCCAGCTAACTTCTCAGCCGAGCTTATCCCCATATATCTCCATGTTGATATGCTCTTCCTCAATTATTAGGTTCAGCTCCCCCCTCCCTTGATTTCTAACCTCGAATTTGCACCCTGTGTATTTTGTCGAGACATAATGTGAGCTGATAGGCAAGGACATGAGAGACACCGTCGTTTCACTGATCTAGTACTACCTGCATATTAGAGATCACAAGTTCAGGATTTTAGTTTGGTGCATTGTCAATTTAAGAATCAAGGTTAATTGATTCTCTCAAGATCAACCATAGTTAGCAGCAAAACATTTAATATGATCCAACCAACATGCTGCTGCTCATGTCCTTGTACATTAATTTGGAGCGCGTGCCTGATTGATATTGTCAGCATGTATTGAATCCCCACGTATTAATTTTCCCAGAAATTTCTGTAGCAGTATTAACTCTAGCTCGTACGAGTCAGTGATTCTTTTCATGAGAACAGATGACCTTACCTGATAATTAATAACAGCTAATTAATTCATAGATATCAGATTATAATTACTCACGCACGCATCCGAACATTTCCTTTCCTAAAACATCCATATAGATTCTCGATTCTGAGAAGAGACTAGATTCCTTGATTACTTTGAAGGGATATTAATGTTTAGATGACATATTGAATAATATACTGTTAAGGATCCAATAAATAGAAAAGAAATAGTCTTAATTGATATGGGATTAATTAGTTATAATCCTGATCCTACAAGAAATATTTTTTTCTTAGAAAAAACAATCCTAGATCTATAAAAATTTTCATTAATCAATGTGAAGTCTTTAAACAACATACAAATTTTCATTGTTCTTGAAAATGTTTTTTTGGAAAAATTAAAGTTTTAACAAATTATCCATAATAATTGAAATGGCATGTACATGCACTTGGATTTTTATCATCAATTAATGAACTAATTGAGATAGAATCTTTCTATCAAATGATTTTAAAAACACATATTTTTATCAAATTCATATATTTATGATAATAAACTCTCTTAATTATTCAATTTGATACATTCAGAATAATGAATTTTTTAAATTGCTGAGGTTAAAACACAAAAAATTAAAAGAATTATTTTTTAAATTATATTCGGTTAGTGTTTCATGATAGAAAAAATAAATACAAAAGAGATAAAAATGAATTTAATTAAAAAAACAAATATATAAAATAAATCTATCTATTAAATAAATTTAAAATAATTTTTTGTATTTTCATAAAAAAACATACAAAGAAATATATCTATTCTATTCTTACTATATTTTTTCTATGATGAGACAATCATCAAACATCATCTTATTTACGAAATGAGCATCCCTATTGGATATTATCTCTTCTAATAACTCTCACGAATTCGCACAAATTAAAAAAAAAAAAAAACCTACCATAATTTGAAAAATGAAAAGGAACATGCAAATAGGTCATCACACATCTAGCAAGGCAAGACCTGTAACAATCCACGTTATGGGCAAAATCGTCACTATAATAATCCCACCTAATATATATACACACACAAACAACGACGTTATCCCTCATCTCCATGCCCACACTTCACTCCCCAACGTAAACTCATAAAAAAAAGCATACACTCTACACGCAGAAATCAAGAAACAATGACAATGTTTTCTTACATTACATTACTAGCAACCTTAACAATATTCATCTCTACTTGTACAGTTCGAAGCTGTCCTCCTTCAGACAGGGCAGCTTTGCTAGCTTTCAAAGCAGCTCTCCACGAGCCTTACTTGGGCATCTTCAATTCTTGGGCGGGCACCGATTGTTGCCGTAACTGGTATGGTGTCAGCTGTGACATGGAGACCAAAAGGGTTGCTGACATTAACCTCCGAGGTGAATCTGAAGACCCCATTTTCCAAAAAGCTGGTCGGTCCGGGTACATGACTGGTTCGATCTCTCCTTCTATTTGCAAGCTCAAGAGGCTCTCCAGTCTTACAATTGCTGATTGGAAAGGGATCTCAGGTCCGATTCCAGCCTGCATTACGTCGTTGCCGTTCTTGAGGATTCTTGATTTGATTGGGAATCGGCTTTCAGGCCCGATTCCGGAAGACATCGGACGGTTGCACAGGCTGACCGTTTTGAATATCGCCGACAATCTTGTAACAAGTAGGATCCCGAGATCCTTGACTAATTTGTCGAGTTTGATGCATCTCGATTTGCGTAACAATCGGATTTGGGGTTCTTTGCCTCGAGATTTCGGGCGTCTTCGGATGTTGAGTCGTGCTTTATTGAGCCGAAATTATATTGGCGGGACAATTCCCGATTCAATTTCTAAAATTTATCGTCTCGCCGATTTGGATCTTTCCTTGAACAGATTATCGGGCGAAATACCAGCTTCTTTGGGTAAAATGGCAGTCTTGGCAACACTAAATCTTGATGCCAACAACTTATCAGGAAATATACCTTATAGTTTGTTTAATTCAGCTATTGGTAACTTGAATTTGAGCAAAAACTCATTTCATGGATATCTACCGGATGTTTTCGGTCCGGGATCTTACTTCATGGTTCTTGATCTATCCTACAATAACTTTTGGGGTCTGATACCAAAATCTTTGTCCCAAGCATCATTTATCGGGCACTTGGATTTGAGTCACAACCGCCTATGTGGGAGGATTCCAGCAGGTCCGCCTTTCGACCACCTCGAAGCATCATCGTTTGCTTATAATGCTTGTCTTTGCGGTAAGCCACTCGGAGCTTGCAGGTAGACGTACGAGACTATATGTTTCGGTCAGCCGAGATGGAAGTTAGTTTCATTTTTTCGGGATTGGTTAAATACCACATGTTTGTATGATTATGAAATGTAACAGTAAAGTGTGTTTAATTAGTAACGTCGTTAGGGGAATTAAAAAGGTTAATTTCATGCACGTAATCTTGCATGAAACCAAGCTTTGATGCAATGAGTGTAACTATAAACATAGATGTAATACCAGATTATGTCAAATCAAATGATAAAAGCAAATTAATGTTATTTTCTTTTCAGATTTCTTTATTAGTACTTCTATGGATGAGCCTATCTAGCGCTAATAAAAAATAAAACCATTCGAGTCAAACCCACTTGACTCATAGTCTAGGTTTTGAGTTGGATTGATTCCCGGATCGGATTTTATACTCTTCACATGACATGAATGTTTTGGGAAATTTCAAAGGCTAAGCCGTGAGGATGCATCAGTTTAAAATAGACTAGTAGTTTATAAGTCCTTTGAAATAGCAGCCTGTCCTGAAGGCCACCTATCTGTCATCAAAATCATGACACTCAACCAAGATTTGTAATAGACTACACATGATCATGGACATTGAAGATTTGGATGGGAAGATCTACATCTTTACGTTACGGCTGTGCATATTAATTTAGCAAGAAGTGCTGGCCATACATATATACATACATGGCGCGATGAAGTGTTTTTTTTTGGGACCATGGGTACTGTTCAGCGGTGATTTTAACTATACTCGTCCTTTTCCTTTATAAAACAAGACAGCACACGTGAAGCATTAGTGTGATAATGACACGACTTGCCTTCGCATTTAAAGATAAGGGGCCTAACGGTGGGGAAATGATTCTTCACTGGTGCTGCAGGCACTTGCAGCTTTTACCGCGCATCTATATTATGGCGAGCGCGCGCGCTTCACAGGGATTCTGCTACAAGCTACTAGCCATGCCTATTTCACAGATGATATATGCTCATCTAAAATTAATCTGTTGTACTTGAATTGATGCGCTTTGCTTGTAGAGATGTTTGCATAAATGTATGTCTGACAGATTCCTGTGCTTTTTCAAAGATGCATGTGCAGTTCTACTTTCTTGTTTTTGTGTTCTTGAATTGTTTGGATCGTCGGTGAATATATTCCACCTCTGCAAGAGTTGAGGGGGTTAAGGCTTGGAGAACGAGAGGAATTATTACACAGATTAATCTACTGCATTATTCATAAACTATGCTAATAAAACACTTAAATAAAATCATGTGCAATATACATAAATCATTAGGTGGGGGCTATTATATTTTATCTATGTGTCTTGTGTTTATTGGTTTGTTTATAGATAATTTGATACTTAATCTATGTAATAATTCATTTTAAGTCTCCATTCACTGTTTTTCTTTTTCTCTTTTAAAGAATAGCATTTGTTCATCGATCTTGCTGCGATTTTTCTGAACTTGTAATTTGTTTAAGCCCCAGCTTTTGTTTTACCTACAAGCTATTGAAAGGAATATGGGATGTATAGTTGGTTGACACAAGGCATTTTATGCCTTTTGTTTCTTACTCGAAACCTTGCATGAGTCTAATACTACTAGATATTTTGACGTAGTTTGATTTTTATTTACAAATTTTCACTCAACTAATTGAGATTTTTATGCCAATTCATTGTAGACTCCAACTTTTCCTCCATAATTGATTGATTTTGTCCCATTCAATTATTTAAAGTTCAACATAAAGTGATTAGAATTGTTCTGACCGTACTAAATGAAAGCAAAAGTCACAACTCTTGAGCCAAAGTGAGAATCATATATGAAATAAAGGGATTTATTGGATTCCTTAATTTTCTATTGATGCAAAATATCAAATTCTTCATAATCTCATTTAGCCCGGCTGGTTTACAATGGTGTAGCTGCCATTTTCAATTAATTATTTAGTTTATGTTAAAATACCGTCTTAATCCAAAAGGTTATATTCGATGAGGTTATACAAATAATTTTATTTTATATTATTTTTTAACGTAAATTAAACTTTGACACCTTAATTATATATTAAGGTTTTGATAATATATTAAATAATGTTTTTTTATGTCATGTACACACTTATAAACGCAATCCACACAATGCTTAAGGTATAACCTTTCAAATTAAAAATTGAAGTTACTAGATGAAGCTACAAAAATAATTTTATATTATTTTTTAATGATTTTTTTTTAATTTCTTGATTGTTCAAACAGGTGACAGTTTACAATTCGTTTAGCGTGTTTACATGTTGCAGTCGTCATTATCCTTTTTATTAATCAAGAAGATTAGATACTTCAGCAGTTAAGAAAGTGAAGTAATTGTTTTTGTAGTGAGATTTTTTTTATAATAGTTGATTATATTAGAAAATGCTAGTTGTAGATGGCAAATAAAACAATTTTTTTTTTTTAGTGAGAATCATCTTTAACTTAAGATTAGTATATAGCAAGCACTCTACAGATATAAAGTTAAAGTGACTCTCACTTTAACTTTGTGTCCGTCGAGTGTTTGCTATATACAATGTGTTACATTTAGAGTGAGAAATATGCTGAAGTCGATGATAAATGAATTTTTAGTATGTATATTTTTCACTATTCATACTTGATTTTGAAATATTTTGGATGTGTTGCATAAGATAATTAGAATTTTTGATCTCTTTTTGAACTATTGATCTTGTGGAAAATTAATGTGTTATCAGATACTAAGTTACTGAGCAGGTAGAATCCGGCAGTAAAATCGAACATTGATTTATTGTGTGCTGCAAAGGAAGCTATACAACTCAGTTCCAGATGTTCTTCATCATTTTTAAATATCTGAGATGAAGATCTACAAAATATATGAAGGGCATATAACTCAGTTTTGCTGTTTCGAAACCCAAAAAGCGAGTCTAAAAACAGGGATTGAATCGGACCCGAACTTCCTGCACTCCAAATACTGTCTCGGTTTATGGCCCTTTTCTCAAGTCTCAGAGGTCTAAAAATTACAACATTGGTGTCGTTGGAAAGAAGATTCGATTTTCTACAATTTCTCCAGAAATAGAGATCTTTGAATTCGCACGTTTCATACCTCACATTTGGCCCGCAATGTCTGGGTATAAAGTAATTTAAATCAGAAAAGGAAACTGTCTTCATTCCAGCGGGGGTAAAAAGGCAACAATATATATATAAAAAAAGAGGGGTCTGCAAGGAAAAAGGTGCATACATAGAGAAACCCTACAATAGAATAAAGGGAGAAGAAGAGGCGACACAAAGAGGAACGAAAAACAGAGGAAAAAACAAAGAAGATTTGGAGGACACCTATCTATTCCACTGCCATTCTCTGCTTTTGAGTGATGTGCATCGTATCAAGTTTGTTTCTCTTTAATTTAACTATGAAGTAGATTTTTATTCTGGGATTTTTGATGTAACCTTACTATGAACATGTGAACAATTTCTTCGATTGAATTATTACATTAAGTTCTTGAGTATTTCATTCTATATGTGTAATGCTTGTGTATGTTTGGCCAACATCTGCATGATTTAGAATTCAATTTGAGACTGAGAAGTGATAATTGTTTTAGCTATTATTTGAAATACCTTAAGAAATCTATAGGATAGAGATATCCTAGGAACTTTTGTAATCTTTACAGGTTTTATGGTACTTAATAAATTTCGACAAGTTCAGAACTTTTGTAAAGTATATGAAATTTGTTTGTCAAAATAATTCATTGATACTCGAGAGAGATTAATGTTTAAATTAGAAAAACCTAATTATCAACGTTAGGAGTAATTAATTCAATTGAGAAAGTTCACATATAAATAGTTACGGTAATAAAAAATCTTAAAACCAGTACAATTGAATTCATTAATATTCAATCAATTGATTGTTTGTTTTTAATCATTAATTTTTGTTTCATAAACTATCTCATTCGATTCCTTAAATAGATCATAATTTAAAAGACTCTGGTAACTAGTAGTAATTTTTACAAATTCTCGTGGGATAATATTTTACTTATCACTTTATTACTTGTTACGATTCATACACCGGCAAAATTAAGCAGCAGTCGACCATTGGAAAATAAAAAGAAGAAGTTAACTCTTCACGGAGAAACTGGGAGCCACTATCTTCTGGGACAGCGTAGAAGGACGTTTTCAAGCCAATCTAAGTAAGTAGAAATTGTTGTAGTTATGTAGTCCTCAATAGTAAGAATTAGAAATTGAAGTTTAAAATCCTTATTTAATTTATTGCATTCTCGCAGTTGTTTGATATTTAATCTTTTGTATATTTTCATCTGTTTCTACTTAGTAGGAGTTGGATTTGTTCGAGCATTTGTAGTAATGATAAATTTATTGATGCCGACACTAGCAATTTTCTCAACTCTGTCATATGCTCTTCAGCAGCAATTTTTGTAAGTGCTTGTAATTAGTTCTAGATGAACACATAGCTGGTTACTTCTGACATTACAAATCAAAGTTGTTGGGTAGCATTGAATTATTGTCTCAAGATACAAGAAATAAAGATAATAGATGTTTTGAAAGAGAATGTGAATCTAAGAGATAGATTTATTTTATATTTTTATATTTGTCTCTCTAATCAAAAACGTTTTTGTCTTTTATGTTCCATGATGTTAACCAAATGCAACCTGGAAGTGATAGGTAGCTATTCCCCGGTCCATACTTTTAGCAACCAGATTATTTTTTTTAAGTGAAGCAATCAGAATTAGTCTGAGACTACTTAATGGTAGTGAAATTTTTTATATTGAGTCTGACAATAGAATTGTTTTGGTCAGTATCCCCACAAGATGGAGGATGGAGGATGTAGGAACATCGGTTGATGATCAGCAGGTAACAAAATATGATCAGGATTCACAACTTTCACTTGATATTAACAGGTTAGCGAAGTCCTTGAGAGCGGATATGGAAATGTTGCATACTTTCTCCGATCAATGTTGTATGACTACAGAGTCCCTATTCGACTACGTGCGTGAGTCGAATGAAAAGATCTTCACACCTCAAGTAGTAAACCTTGGTCCACTTCACCATGGAAAAGAAGAGCTTAAAGCAATGCAGGAGCACAAAATATTGTACTTGCAAGATTTTCTTGAATGGAGCGAGGCAAGCATGGAGGAGTTAATTAAAGTTGTAGAGGAGAGAGAGACAAGATTGCGTAATTGTTACGCAGAAACCATCGATCTTGGTAGTGAAGACTTTGTGAAAATGATGTTACTAGATGCCTCCTTCATCATTGTGGTCCTGCTCAAAGGTTGTTGTGAAGGATTTGAAAGTAGCAATGACCGTATATTCAATAAACCATGGATGCTGAGCGATATTTTACTTGACATGTGCTTGATTGAAATCAGCTCCCATTCTTCATTCTTGAGGATTTGCTTAAAGCATCCAGCATAACCAGATATAGCCCTGCTGAAGAGGAATATTCAGTGATTAAGCTTACATACAAGTTCTTCGAAGAGAGACGAGATTCTTGGATGAAAACGGGAATTGTGGAGGAAATCAATTCGTCTGAAGTAGCACATTTTGTTGACTTCATAATAAAATGTCAGAAGCCATCAGAGTCAGATAAAACGGAGAAAGAACTCGAGACCATAAACGTACCAAGTATAACTGAACTCCATCAAGCTGGAGTTAAGTTCAGGTTTAAACCGGGCAAAAGTTTGATCGAAATGAAATTCGATAGAGGGATCCTGGAAATTACACTATTGAAAATAGATGACGACACAGAAATCTTATTCAGGAATCTCCAGGCATTTGAGCAATGCCATTGCGTCGAAGATTAAATAGCTAACTATATTTCAACAATCAATTTCCTTGTCGTTACTCCTAAGGATGTGGAAATCCTTGATCGAAATGGAATTATAGAAAACTGGATACATGACTATGAAGCAGTTACGACTCTTCTTCATAATATTTCCAAGGAAAATGCTCTCTCCGCGGATGATTTCATCTTCGCTAGTCTCGTTGAAGATCTGAATGCATACTGCAGGAGGCCTTGGAATAAATGGAAGGCAACCTTGAAACAAGAGTATTTCCATACTCCATGGGCCATAATCTCTCTTATTGCAGCCGCGATTCTCCTCATACTCACTACGGTACAAGCCGTGTGTTCTCTTATTCAAGTGTAGCTTCCAGGATTTCAATTACGTGTCCCATGGATTTGGATTGCTGTGTGATCAATGCTTGTTTCTTTCATGTTTTGTTTTTTCCCCCTCAGTTAGTATGTATAAGTTTCCAGTTATCAACTAGCACTATGCTTCAGAATGTTATCCTTGATTAATAGAAGATCAAAGCAAATGATTTGTGCTATTCCTGATGACATGATTTGATTTTTATGCGTTTAGGTACTTGGTATTGCAAGCTCATCTATGTTTAGACACTAGAAATCAGAGAGGGAATTATACAGTCGCAGGCAAATATTTAATCAAAATTAATTTGAAGAAATAGCATGTTACCAACATCTAAAGAATTAAATGCAGTATCAGAATATCCAGGCTAATTGTTCCTTGCCTCAGCTAAAATTTGCAACAGAGTTCATGTATTTTAGTGGGTCAAGTTCTGGATTAATATTAAAATTAAAAGAAAATATAAAACATGAACATAAAATATTATAGCAATTCATAATGTTTTTTTTAGTGTTTTGACCATGGATATATTAGTCATTACAATGTTCATGGAGGTAGATTGATATTTTCAATTTTTTCAGTATTTTTTTGTAATGGTTTTTCTTTTATAATTAGGATGGTGGAGGGTGCTTCACAGAGATTTCAATTTTTTATACCCAATAAAATTACTTAACTACCATGGCTATCAAAAAAAATCTAAAGTTTCCTTGCATGAGCTTTTTCATCTTTTGCTCTTAGTTTTTTTTTTTTTTTTTTTTTTTTGCACTAGCGACTAGCGAGTGGATGCAGCCAGTATGGGAAATTGCCTTCTAAATTATAATTCTATAGCCTTATAAATTGCTGATATGAGCTAGGCCCATGTTTCAGCCTTGAAATCTATGCCTAATCAAGCCCAATTGGTCCAAAACTCATGTCAAGGCTCACAGAGAATACATTGGACCTGGACTCAAGCAGACTGGTCCATGATTTGGTTCGATGGTAGCATATGAACACCTTTTTTAAATAAAATTTACTTATTAATAATTTAAAGATATAATTAAATTAAAACATTAATAAATTAGAGAAAGAATATGGTCGTCCCTCCACTACTAAAACAATATTTTATTGGTCTCTCCACCAACTTAATATCATACTTGTCCCTTCATACTAAATTTTTTATTAAATAACAATCATCAGTCATAATAAATAGATTAATTTATTATAAATTTTTGTCTTTGAAATAAACCTGCTTCGTGGTTGCCTTCCACCTGTGCCTACGCTTTGTGCAATGTGACTTCAGGTCTTCGCAGACACCCGAAAGAAAACTATTTTTAGTGACAACATTTTCTTTGTCGATGCTGTAAAGAAGATTTGACACTGCCTCGTCACTGTTTAGCATATTTTTCAAATTCTCATTGTGAGCAAGCACTTCCACATCATTAGGAGCACGGACGAGGCAGCCGATGAAAGTAATATAGTCACTTACGAAAATATACTCCGACCTGTGATGCCATTAGTTAAAACCATCGGTTAAATAATCATCTCAACTCAATAGCTTAAATTATTAGGTAAGGTCTTAAAATATAATTTATATTATTCTCTAACACACCCCTTCAAGTGAAAGTCCTTTGAACTTGAAACTTGCACATGTCCACATTACTTTATACTTAATTTTTATCAAATAAATAGGAATGATAAGATTCGAACTTGTGACCGCTTGTTCACCAAAAACTGTTTCTATGTCATTCTTCTGCAGTGTTACAACGATTATATATACAAGTATATGCCTGAGAAGTCGGAGCTACAAGAGATTGAGTCCTACACAAACTGTTAACCCCTGTAAAGGTGGAATTATATTTAGATCAACTCAAACTATCTTCTCAACAAGAATTGTAGAAGAATTGAGCTTACCTGTTGGTTATTAAAACGAGTATGGCTTGACTGTGTAAAAGAGGACAGTTGGAAAATAATCAATTCTTCTGGAGTGAAGTTTTTTAAGCGCCTTCCACAACTAAAAAGAAACTTTTTAAAGCGCAACCACTGCAACGAGCTCCATCAATCTGGAGTGAAGTTTAAGCGTCCCGAAAAAAGCTCATCATTAGACATAAGATTCAGTAATGGGATTCTAGAAATTCCACAACTAAAAATATTTGACCAGACAGAAATCTTATTCAGAAATCTCCAGGCTTTTGAGCAATGCCATGGCAGGAATGCGCATACTTTCATAAATGATTATATTTATTTCATCAGCGGCGTCGTCCGTGCTCCTAATTAATGATGTGGAAGTACTTGTTAATAATGGGAATTTGACAAATATGCTAAGCAGTAACCAAGCAGTGTCAGATCTTTTTAAGAGTCCCAACAAAGAAAATATTTGCTCTACTAATAATTTTATTTGGGGTGTCTGCGAAGAGCTGATTCACATTGCAGAAAACCTAGGCACAAGTGGAATAAACATCCTTTAATTGAAGATAAATATTACTATTGTAAAAGCGGATCTCATAAAGGTTGAAGATGTTGAAAAATGTCATCAAGGTACGTAGATAACTATAGAGATGAAACTTCCACGAAACTATTATACAAGTCTTGCATTAAACTTTATAGGTTTCTAGCTTCTGTTTAATAATGGACAGAGA